>Ga0213829_1000056_pt1 | contig 178011 bp, 169 predicted proteins | sample MC6MC0896MG_FD_180665 | JGI IMG/M metagenome (GOLD analysis project Ga0213829, IMG submission 180665) | Enriched soil aggregate microbial communities from Iowa State University, Ames, United States - MC6-MC0896-MG | ecosystem: Environmental > Terrestrial > Soil > Unclassified | place: USA...
CCTTTATCTTGGCGTTTAACTGCACAGTAATTTTTATGTTTCTTATCGTTTCCTCTTTTTTGTTTCATCATCCAAATTGTTTTCAAGCAATTGGATTTATTTACTGTACTACGTCATTTATCGTTTTACACTTTCCTGTTGAAAGTTTGTTTGTTATCGCTTTGTATAATAAGAACACCTGTCGAATAGAATAGTTCAAAAAAGTTTAAAATAATTTCACCTATTCATTTCCTTCATTCACCAAGTTTTTAGTTGGTTTAGTCTAATTGCCATAGGGTAGGGACGATTTACACCCTACTTTTGAATAACCAAATAAGAACTAACAAACTATAAAATAAAGACATTATGAACCATCATGAGTACATTGGTAATTAGTTGCAGAATTTATACTCATGATAGCCTTATCACCTTTAAATAACAAGTTATCTAGATAAAAAACTTTAGCAAAAACATTCGCAGCAGCAGCCTTGATCGCAGTCTCTACTTTCACTATGGCAGCAGGCAAACCTGAGGTATCAAACCCTAAAAAAGCGGTTGTCAATTTATCTACAGCAGATCTAGCCATTGATCATTACGTTGCGGTTATGACAGCAGGTCAATCGGCAGGAGTGGAGCAGTTGTTTACAACAGACTTCAGCCAAAAAGTACAGGCATCAGAAGATAAGACTAATAGCCGTTCAGAAGTCATATCCTTTTTGAAAAAGCAAAAAGGTGAGCAGTTGAATTGTAAAACCAGCACCTCTATCATACAGGAGTCAGCAGACTATATGATCGCCAAAGTAACGATGCAGTTTGAAGGTTTTACCAAAACCGATCTCGTGACTTTAGTCAATGACGGTGGTAACTGGAAAGTATCCCAATCGATCAATTCGTACAAGTAATATACTGTTTAATCATATGTTTAGTTAAGGCCATGTCGTAAGATGTGGTTTTTCTTTTTTCTGTTGTATTTCTAAAGACTGATTCAAGTTTCACTAGGCGACAACAAACGACTACTGTCGACAACAAACGTTTAATAACCGTCTAATAATTTTAGTTTTTCTGATGTTTGCTTAGCAACATTAATTATTTAAGCAGATCCTAAAATTATGAAAAATCACGTTCAACCCGTTTTTATTGACCCGACCACCGATGAGGGCTTCAAACGGTTATTCGGAGACAAGATCAACCTGATCAACTTTCTTAACATCATCTTTCGAGGTCGAAAGACCATAACAGATCTTACTTATCGGGATACCGAGCGTATCGGAGCAACCGAAGAGATCGGTAAAGTTATCTTTGATCTTGTAGTCCAGATCAGTACAGGCGAAGAGATCATCATCGAGATGCAAACGAGTACACAGACCAACCTGAAGCAACGCATGCTGTACTATGCAAGTAAGGTCATTTCAGACACAGCACCCAAAGGAAATCGTAAAGCCTGGGGGTATGCCATTCCCGAGGTTTATACCATTGTCCTGATGGATGGTTTTCATATGCCAGGAGGTGATCATAAAACCTATTTTCACGATACCTGCCTGTGTAATAGAGATTCAGGGCAAATTTTTTACGAGGGTTTGGGGTTTATCTATTTAGAAATTATTAACTTTGTTAAAAGCGAAGCTGAGGTTGAAGACGAACTGGATAAAGTATTCTTTATGCTCAAAAATATGTCTACGTTAAAGACCTTGCCACGGATCATGAAATCGGCGGTATTTCAACGATTCTTTCAATTGGCCAGCTACGCAAAATTGACAAAGGAGGAACGAACTATGTATGATATTAGTTTAAAACGAAAATGGGATGCCGAAGCAGTGCGGATGTATCAACAGGAACAAGTTGAAGGACTAGAAAAGCAATTGGGAGGACTAGAAAAACAATTGAAAGAGGCTAAGAAAGCTGCAATAGAGGCTAAACAAGTTGCAATTGAAGCTAAAGCTGAAGGCCAACACCAAAAAGCTATTGAAACAGCTTTGAATTTGAAAGAGATGGGGCTGTCTACTCATCAGATTGCTAAAGCTACAGGCCTTACCATCGACAAGATTGAAAAGCTGAAATAAATTTCAGATCATATAAAAAACGTATACAGCCATTCTTAACAGAATGGCTGTATACGTTTAATAACATCCTTATGGCTTCCCGTATTTTTTAATCAAATTGATCAGTACAAAAATCCCATTTCAGCAACAGCTGTCATTGGAGCCAATGCTTTGAGTGAAATAGGAACCAGCTTTGTAGACCTCTTAAGTGGACGATCCCGCAATTATGAAAACAAAAGATAAGAGAAGATGGAATCGAACTTTAGGAAAAATTGTAAAAAATTAATTCGCCTTGAAAAAGAAGCTCCTATTAAATCCACAGTATTATTGATGTCTGGGATGGTGCCAAGGATGGAAAACGATACTTAAAAAATACGACAATAAAAGACATGAGAAAATAACTGACTATTTGAATGCTACTTTATGAGCATGAGTTGAAAGAGCCTCTGAATCCGAAAACTAGCAACTTTAAATTCAAAGCGAGACAACAGGTTTTCTAATTCCGAACCTCTTAAAACTGCTACTGCATGCTGTTCTATTTGTAATGCTCGTAAAACTTATTGTTAAATAATTCAGTTGGATCGTATTTTAATTTAAGTTGAAAAAAACGGTCAGCGTTAGGATAGGATTTTCTCATTTTGTCCTTGTCAATATGTAAACGATAAGGCAAGTAATAAGTACCATTGTTTTTCAAGGCAATATCCACAAGTAAGTTTGTCAATTTTTTCATTTCTGCCTCTTGTTTATTTGTTTTCTTTTGATTGAACAAGATTACAAAACCAAATACATTTTCTCTAGCATAGTTTAAATAACTGTCATTGTCTTGATGAACACCGCGAATAGTTATGTTGAGTAAATCTATTTTTGAGTTTTTTAGAATAGGTTTCATATCCCTAATGAATTGATTAAAATTTCTCTCCGGAATAAAATACTCTTGGAGTAAGTCGGTTGAAGAACTGTCTTTGTTTTCAATTAGTGAAACATGGTCGTTTAAAAGTTCGTTTCTTGAATAAATTTCATTTTTGGAAACTTTATTCATTCCTGTTTCCAAATCCCAGCGAAGTCGTTTTCCATATTCGCTGTTTACACTACCCCTAAATACCAATCTTTGCGTTTCCTTACTTTTTCCGTTTTGTAAAACAGGTATTTCCACGTCAGCCTTTTCAAAAAAGTTTAATGTTGCTTCTTCTAAAAAATGTTTGTCAGAAATACGTAGTCTGCCAAAAACTAGATTTACATTTGGATTTTCCGAAATGTATTTTTTGTAATAGGTTATATAATTCTCGGGACTTAAACGAATGTATTTGTATTGTAAAGCTTCATTTTCTACCACTTTTAACTTTACGTCTAAAACAATTCCAAACAAACCGTATCCTCCGATTACCAACTTAAAAAGTTCCGGGTTTTCCTGTCTACTACAATTGATAATCTCCCCGTTTTCTTTCATTAAAGTAAATGAGACTATACTTGCAGCAATTGGCGGTAAGTCTTTTTGCCAGCCATGCCCGTTTACACTTATTGAACCACCAATAGAAAACGAACTGAATGCTTGCATTATAGCAATTGATTTATCGTATTTATTTAAATATTCTAAAGCATTTTCCCACAAAGAACCAGCACCGATTGTCAAAATATTATTTATTGTGTCAAGCTCCATTTGATTGTAGGGGAGCATATTTAGCATAATTCCATTCGGATACATGGTATGGCCTCCCATACTATGTTTAGCACCAGCAATTGATATTTTTAGGTTATTTTCTTTTGCATATTTCAAAACATCTTTCAGTTGAATTTCAATTTCTCTTTTGTCATTCGGAACTTGAATAATGGTATCAACTTTGGTTAAGTTCAGTTGACTCGCATCATTTGTAAACCCTTTTGGGATTTGAATAATGAGATCCTTTTCATTCCATTTTGTTTTTAAAATATGAAAAATTGGAATAGATAAAAATATGATTATTGTCAAAAGCCCGATTGTCCAAAGATGTTTTTTATTCATTTGTTGGTTTAATTATAAAGTGTTAGTCCAATATAAAACACTTTTCCTTTCCGTTTATTTACAGCTTTAGCTTACGAAAAGGTAATTGTCTATAGCATCATAGAGCAAAAGGACACTTAATGGATTAAAAGTATGAAAATTAAAATGATTCTACTTCATTGAAGCGTCACTGCCACCAGTTCTTAAATAAGACCAGCTTATACAGTTTTATCGTCAGTCACTAAATCCTCAATCTTTCCATTTAAAGATCATTTCTTATATCGTGTTTGACTAAATATTTTAGTCTTGTAATTCAGTTGTTTATCAAAATGTGTAAATTTCACACTTATTTTAGCTAAATATGTTAGTATATTTGATCGAGTATTTATACCTTTAAAGTATAAACAACAGATGGGATAGAGATGATTTTTTAGGAAATGGAACGGAATATAGTGCATTGTGATCTTGACACATTTTTTGTGTCCGTAGAGCGTTTGCTCAACGTAGGGTTGGTGGGTAAACCAGTGCTTATCGGTGGGACTTCCGATCGGGGTGTGGTGGCATCCTGCTCGTACGAAGCCCGGAAGTATGGCGTACACAGTGCCATGCCCATGCGGCTGGCCTTGCGTATGTGTCCCGAAGCCATCATTGTCAGGGGCGATCATGACCTGTACAGTCATTATTCCTCTATGGTCACCGAGATTATCGAAGAAGTGACACCTGTGGTTGAAAAAGCCAGTATTGATGAGCATTACCTCGACGTGACCGGTATGGACCGCTTCTTTGGATGCTGGCAGTGGACTCAGGAACTACGGCAGCGCATTATAAAAGAAACAGGATTACCCATCAGCTTTGGACTGTCCGTTAATAAAACCGTCAGCAAGATCGCTACGGGTCAGGCCAAACCATCCGGGGAACTGTTTGTCAACAGCGGTACCGAAAAAGGATTTTTGGCACCGCTTTCCATACGCAAGATTCCGATGGTAGGCGAGAAGTCCTACACGTTGCTCCGCAATATGGGTATCAGCAAGATCGGCACCCTGCAACAGATGGAAGCCTTCACCATGAAACATGTGATGGGGGAGAATGGAGTCACCATCTGGCGTAAAGCAAACGGGCTCGACGATTCCCTTGTGCTGCCATTTCGGGAGCAGAAATCCATGAGCAAGGAAACAACCTTTCAGCAGGATACCATTGATATGGATCTGCTGCGCCGCACACTGATCGGTATGGTCGATACCCTTGCATTTGAGCTTCGAAAAGATCAGAAACTCACCAGTAGTATCACCCTCAAAATCCGTTATAGCAATTTCGATACCCATACCCAGCAGGTCAAGGTAGCCTTCACCAACTCGGATAAGCTCATTACCGAAAAAGTAATGGCACTTTTTAAAAAGCTGTACAGCCGGCGTATGCTTATCCGCCTCATCGGAATCAAGTTTTCCAATCTCATCTACGGCGCCTATCAGACCGATCTGTTCAATGACAGCAGTGAAGAAGTCAATCTCTTGCAGGCCATGGACAAGATTCGCATGCGTTACGGTAGCCAGTACCTGATGAAAGGCATCTGCGCTCCAGAACCACCATCAAGGAAAGGAGGTGACCATGCTCCTTAATCTGCACAGCTATTACAGCTTACGCCATGGTACGCTCAGTCTCGACGAACTGCTGGAAGGCATGCTTGCCAATGGCTACGATACTGCCGTGCTCACCGATATCAACAACAGTACCGGTTCCATAGACTTTATCCGCAAAGGTCAGCAGGCAGGACTCAACATATTGGCCGGTATGGAATTCCGTCAGGACGACACCTGCTGTTTTATCGCCATTGCACAAAATGAACGGGGCTTTAGCGAGATCAATGCCTACCGTACACAGCTCAACTTCGAGAACGCAAAAGTTCCATTGCAGGCTCCAGAGTTCAGGGAAGTATTTGTCATTTACCCGTTAGAGCGCATGGGCAGTTTTGCGCTGAAAGACTACGAATACATCGGTATCCGTCCGTCGGAGCGGAGCAAGGCCATCCTGATGGATAAGCAGTTGCTTTCCAAAGCCGTTATACTGGCACCCGTAACATTCCGCACGGCAGATCATACCTTTCATCGGCAGCTCAGAGCTATTGATCACAATCTGTTGATCTCACAACTCTCGGACGAACAAGTAGCACCTGTCGATGAAGTTTTTGTGCCCAAAGCACGGCTGATGAAAATCTATGCCGATCTGCCACAGCTCTTGAACAACACCCATCGGCTGTTGGCACAATGCCGCTTTCAGATGGATTTCCAGAGCGTGAAGAACAAGGCCACTTTTACCGGAAATCGGTATAACGATAAACAGCTACTCCTCAAATATACCGGAGATGGATTCGAACACCGCTATGCCAAGAGCGATCCCGTAGCCCGGGAACGCATTGCACGCGAATTGGAGATCATCGAACAGCTCAATTTCTCCAGTTACTTTCTCATCACCGACGATATCTGCCGTTATGCCCGCTATCGCGATTACCATTACGTAGGTCGGGGGTCCGGTGCCAATTCCGCAGTTGCTTACTGCTTAGGTATCACCGATGTCGATCCCATTGCCCTCAAACTGCCTTTCGAACGTTTCCTAAATCCCAAAAGGAAAAGTCCACCCGATTTTGATGTTGACTTTAGTTGGCGGGACCGTGACGATATGTATGACTATATTTTCAATCGCTACCAGCACGGTTATACCGCCCTCATGGGAGCCATGAGCACCTTTCGGTCGCGGAGCATTCTGCGTGAGCTCGGCAAAGTCTATGGCCTCCCCAAATCCGAAATTGACCGTTTGGTGCACGAACCCGAGCATATGCTCAATAAAAATGAAGTGACCAGTACCATCTTGAGCGTCTACAACCGTATGGCCGATTTTCCCAATCAGCGGACCATCCACGCCTCCGGAGTGCTTATTTCGGAACAGCCATTGGTCAGCTATTGCGCGCTCGACTATCCGCCAAAAGGACTGCCGACCATGCAGTTTGATATGTATGTTGCCGAAGAAATCGGATTTGAAAAATTCGATATCCTATCCCAACGCGGTATCGGTCATATTAAAGACTGCCGGGAGATCGTGCATGCCAATCAGGGCATCACGATTGATACCCGTCAGCCAAAACGTTTTTTCGAAGACCCCCATATCGCCCAGCAGCTTCGCTCTGCCAATACCATCGGCTGTTTTTATATCGAGAGCCCCGCCATGCGGCAGCTGCTCACCAAACTGCATTGTGACGATTACCTTACGCTCGTTGCCGCATCCTCGATCATCCGGCCAGGCGTATCGAGCAGCGGGATGATGGCCGCCTTTATCCAACGGCACCATGATCCCAGTCAGGTGGTATATCCGCATCCCGTATTCAAAGAACAGCTGGAAGAAACCTATGGTGTCATGGTCTATCAGGAAGACGTGATGAAGATCGCCAATGCCTACGGTGGGCTGGATATGGCCGATGCCGATGTCCTCCGTCGCATGATGTCCGGTAAATACCGAAGCAAAGATCACCTCATCGAGATCGAGGGGAAGTATTTTGACAACTGCAGAGCAAAGGGTTATGACGAAAAAGTGAGCCGGGAGATCTGGCGCCAGATGGAGAGTTTCGCAGGATACTCGTTCAACAAAGCCCATTCCGCCTCCTTTGCTGTCGAGAGTTATCAGAGTCTCTACCTCAAGACCTACTTTCCACTCGAATTTATGGTCAGCGTGCTCAACAATTATGGCGGTTTCTATAACCGCAAAGTCTATGTCAACGAAGCCCGTGTCGCGGGTGCTACCATCTGTCTGCCCTGTATCAACCGGTCGGAGTATCAGACCAGCATTCATGGGAGCGATATCTATCTCGGTTTTGACTGCATGCAGCACGTAGAATCCAAACAAGTTGAACGGTTAATAGAAGAACGCACGCGTAATGGGCTGTACCAGAACCTTGAGCAGTTTATCAAGCGAACAGGTACAGGACTTGAGCAATTGATCATTTTGATCCGTATCGGTGCATTCAGCAGTTTCGGTAGCAGTAAAAAAGAACTCCTTTGGGAAGCACATCTTTTGTTGAACAAGCATACAAAAGCAAGCCCAAGTGCCGAACTGTTTGAATCCAATAGCCGAAAACCCGTTTTGCCACCTTTGGATAGTCATATCCTAGAGGACTATTATGATGAGATGGAGCTTATCGGTTTCTGTGTCAGCGGTACCCTGTTTGATCTTGCCCGGAGTGATTTTCGGGGCGATGTTCAGAGTCGTGAACTGATGGATCATGTCGGTCGGACCGTTCGTATGGTAGGCGATTTTGTGGCCGAAAAGTTTGTGAAGACAAAGCGTGGTGAACTGATGAAATTCGGGACCTTCCTGGATATCGAAGGCAAGTTTTTCGATACCGTACATTTCCCACCCACGTTGGCACAATATCCTTTAAGAGGATCAGGCATCTACCTCATCGAAGGGAAGGTCGTGCAGGAGTTTGGCTGTCCGTCACTGGAAGTGATCCGCTGTGCCAAGATGCCCCTTAAGCCAGATCCAAGGAGTATATAAACAATTTTAATTAGCGTTTAGTTATTGTTCTTTGATAACTTTATGCAGTTTTTGTTCGCATATATATTCACGAATTGCTATATTTTCAAAAAAATAAAAAATGGATGTAACTCTGGTCAAATACATAGAAGATGACTTTGATTCTTTTAAAAGAATGGTAAGTGATGAGGAGACAATGAGATTCATAACCGGAATAGTTTGGACAGAAGACGATGCAAGATTACAGTTCGATGCAATGCTGCAAATGAATACTCAACAGGAAAAATTAGGCTTTTTTAAAGTAGTCAATCAGAAAAACGAATTTATAGGAAACTGTTCATTGGAATACTACAAATATGATGCTGCAATTCTTGAAATTGGCTATGTCCTTAAGAGAGAGTTTTGGAGAATGGGTTATGGAACGGCAATTCTACAACAGCTCGTTTACAAAGCCAATAATTCATACCCAAACATGGATGTGATTGCGATTATCGATCCGGAGAATGAGGCTTCAAGAAAATTACTTTGCAAAAATGGTTTTGAAAGCTATTTCATAGGAATGGAAGATGGTAAGTTTTCTGAAAAGTTTATATTGAAAAATCTGCACGCAGACTAAACCGTCATTTTCTTATATTCGTATCAACAACGCGATACCGTTATGCTATACATTTATCAAGTGACAGGAGGCGCAATCCAAATGGGTGTAATAGAAACAATCAAACGACAAGAAAGAGAAAAAGGAATTCAGTCTGGTATTGAAAAAGGCAAGCGAGAAGAATCTATTGCCATTGCTTTAGAGTTCAAGAAAATGGGCTTACCATCGACGAGATTGAAAAACTGAAATAAATCAAATAGGTCTTCGCTACCAAGAGATAATGGAACTGCTGGCATCGAAATATCCACAAGATGATATTTTTCTTTCAATTTCTTTATACTTGAAACAAAGAATAAGAAAATTTTACAAAAAACATCTATAATTCTACAATAGTTATTTCCAACTTTCTTTCCAATTTTGTGTTGTCAAAAACAATCGGAATATGACTGATAATAATGGACAAGGATATTTTATTCCTGTCCAAACACCAACTATCTTTGTCATATCAATTTGATATTTTACATTAAATTAACAACGGAAAAAAAGATATAGTATCTTCACATACTTTATGACAAAACATATTTACATATTATTTCTTCTTATAGTTGGTCTTCTCGCAGGATCGGTGCAATCTTTTGCGCAGAATAATAAGAGTGAAATGGTATGTTGCAAAAAAGAATCTTCTGATTCTGATAAATCGTGTTGTAAAGAAAAGAAAGAAGAGAAAGATAACCGCAATTGTAATAATAGTTGTTTTGGTTTTTCTTGTGCTTGCCCAGTATTTTGTTATACCTTCAATCTGATGGTTACTTTTCAAGAAGACAATTTTTTCTTTTTGGATTTTTCAAACAACAGACACAGTTTCTTTTATTCTGAAGCTTTTATTTCTTCTGATTTAGCTTCGATTTGGCTTCCTCCCAAAATAAGCTAAATTTATCTTTGATAGCTATAAATGCTTCAAATTCAGGCTTTATTCGGCCATAAAATTCTTAAAATTAAATTCGTTTCTATTTTCAGATATAACATTTTGTGTTATCATTCTGGTATGTCTACGAATAAATTCAATTCAAATTAAATAATATGAAATCAATATATCAATTATTGATGGCAATGATCATGTTGCTATCTTTTACTTTTTCCATTGCACAAAACAAAAAAGAAGTTACGGAGACGGTGAAAATCAATGGAAATTGCAGTATGTGTAAAAAAACCATTGAAACGGCTGCAAATTCTAAAACCGCAAGAGTAAACTGGGATGCTGATACTAAAACAGCTACTGTTACTTATAACTCTAAAAAAACTAACATAAATGAGGTATTAAAGCGTGTTGCCAATGCCGGGTATGATAATGAAAAATTCACAGCTCCAGATTCCATTTATCATAAGCTTCATGGATGTTGCCAGTATGATAGAGAACCTAAGTTAAAGAAGTAATTTATATAATTCATTCATTTTAAATATAATAATGATGTTTACCATTAAAAATACGATAATCGCAATTATACTATTTTGTAGCATTTCGTTTGCCAATGCACAAATGAAAGTAGGAGATAGCTTACCTCATATTCAGCTTCAAAACGAGAAAAATACACCTGTAAATTTAAGTTCATTTAAAGGGAAAGTCATTTTAGTAGATTTTTGGGCATCCTGGTGTGCTCCTTGCCGGGTGGCAAATAAAAAAATGGTCAAGATGTATGATAAGTACAAAAATCAAAATTTAGAGATTGTAGGCATATCAATTGATACCGACAAAACGAAATGGCTAAAAGCCATTGAAAAAGACAAGATGAAACATACACAATTAATTGATCAAAAAGGTTTTGATGCCAAATCTGCTGTACTTTTTGGTGTAGAAGCATTACCAGCAGCATATCTTTTTGATAGATCAGGTAAATTGATTGCTATCAACCCTACAGAATCTCAAATTATTTCACAAATCAAAAAGAATAAATAGTCATGAAAATCTTAAATATAAAATTCTTAGCTGTATTACTTTTAGTGATGCTGACTAGTATAAAATCTTTCTCTCAAATCGCTAAAGCTGAAATTATTGCTACAGGATTGACCTGTTCTATGTGTTCTAATGCGATCAACAAACAGTTAAAATCAATGACAGAAGTAGACAGTATCAGTACGGACTTAAATACAAATACTTTTACTGTTCATTTCAAAGAAAATTCGATGGTACAACCAAAAGTATTGAAAAATGCAGTTGAAAAAGCAGGTTTCTTTGTTGGATCTATGGTGTTAAACATGAAAATTGATGCTGAAAAAGTTAAAGATAATTTAATCAGTATCGATGGTGCCACTTTTGTATTTGTTGATACTAAAAAACCAATTTCTGATGATTTAGCTTCTTATCAGGTTATGGACAAGGGTTTTATAACCCAAAAAGAATATAAGAAAATCAGTAAATCTTACTCGAAATATACGACATATAGCGCTGAAAACGAAAATAATTATCATCTAAAACCTATTCAATAATGAGATATTTATCAATTGTATTTTTACTTTTTATTTCATTTAATATAAATGCACAAGAACTGTTTGTCGTTACAGAACCCGCTAGTAATGCTCCGGCGGGTTCCATTGGAGTGCGACTAGGACAATCCTTAATGAAAAACCAAATGGATGGAGGCAACATTTACAGTTTATCACCTGAGGTTACCTGGGGAATCAATAAAAACTTAATGGTACGTGCTTCTACAAATTTTAATGACATGAATAGTGGTCTAGACTTAAAAGGTGGTGGTGTTTATGCTAAATACCGTTTTTTTTCTGTAGATGATCTTCAAAGTCATTTTAGAATGGCCGCTTTTGGCCGATATAGCTGGAATAATTCACCAATTCAGCAAGAAGCCATTGATATGATGGGAATGAATTCTGGTTATGAAGCTGGTTTGGTCGCTACGCAATTAATTAAGAAAGTTGCGTTGAGTTCCACAATAAGTTACGGGCATGCTTATCATAACAATGACTATAATTTTCCAGCTGAATTTGGTAAAAGCGCAATAAACTATACACTTTCAGCTGGGCGATTAATGTATCCAAAAAAATATACGAGCTATAAACAAACCAACATTAATACCATGTTAGAATTTGTTGGGCAAACAATTACTGAAAATGGTAAATCGTATTTGGATATTGTACCTTCTGTACAGTTTATTATTAACAGTCAGGCAAGAATAGATTTAGCATACAAAAAAGAATTATATAGTTCGATGGACCGCCTAACCTCAGACGGTTTCTTCTTAAAATTAGAATATACTATTTTTAATGTTACCAAATAAATAGGTTCGCTATATATTAGTGCAACACTGGTATCTTAATTAGCTTAAAAAACATAGTTTAAATGCTTTTTGATGGTTTATTTTACCATCATAGCATTTGCTATGGAATATGTTTGCGGATTTTAAAAAATCTAAAATCAAAATAATAACAGGAACAACCTGTTGCGAATTAAAGTTATACAATGAAAAAAATATTTTATTTAATGCTTATGGTATTGGTATTTACCAATGCTCAGGCACAAATCTTGAGCCCTGTAAAATGGAAACCCCATATTGAGAAGAAGTCGAGTTCGGAATATGTGTTAACTCTCCAGGGTGAAATCGAGCCTAATTGGCATGTATATTCTCAATTTACACCAGAAGATGGACCTTTACCAACTCAATTAATCTTTCATAACAAACAAGGAAATTACGAAGTGGTCGGCAAAGCCACAGAAAGTGAAACTAAGAGAGAATTTAACGATATTTTTGGAGTAGATGAAGTTTTCTTTGTAGACCAAGTTACTTTTAAGCAAGCTATTAAAAATAATAATACTGAAAACGAAGTTATTCAGTTGGAATTATTTTACCAAGTGTGTGAAGAAAGCTGCATAAGCGAAACGAAGTACTTTGAATTCAATTTAAAATCACTCGAAGCGAAAGAAATAGAAGGAGCGGCTCTTGCAACCGATGCCATAAAAAAAGCAGATACAAAGAACATCTCCGAAAAAATACCTGAGGCCCAAGAGCCTAATTCGGGTTTATTCACCATTTTCTTTATCGCATTCTTATCAGGGTTTGCGGCACTGCTTACACCATGCGTATTCCCAATGATACCAATGACTGTAAGTTTTTTCACAAAGAAAAGTAAAAGCAAGGCAACGGGAATTAAGAATGCCATTATTTATGGGATATCCATTATTCTAATTTATGTATTCTTAGGTTCTGTAATCACGTTAATTTTTGGAGCAGATTCCCTTAATGCCTTATCTACAAATGTCTGGTTTAACTTAATTTTCTTTTTTATATTGGTTGTTTTTGCACTCTCGTTCTTAGGAGCCTTCGAGATTATGCTACCCAGTTCTTGGGCCAATAAAGTAGACAAACAAGCTGACAAAGGCGGAATACTAGGTATACTATTTATGGCTTTGGCCTTGGCTATTGTTTCATTCTCCTGTACAGGTCCTATTATTGGAACATTATTAGTAGAGGCAGCTTCCAAAGGTGGTATTGCCCCAATTGTCGGTATGTTTGGATTCTCCAGTGCATTAGCCTTGCCATTTATGCTGTTTGCCATGTTCCCAGGTTGGTTAAATACATTACCAAAATCGGGAGGATGGTTAAATTCTGTCAAAGTAGTTTTAGGCTTCTTAGAGTTAGCTCTTGCGTTTAAATTCTTATCTAATGCAGATTTAGTATTGCAATTAAATTGGTTTGAAAGAGAATTGTTTTTAGCCATTTGGATTGCCATTTTTAGTGCACTTACGTTATACTTATTTGGGAAGATTAAAATGCCTCATGATTCACCTTTACCTAGTATTTCTGTAGGTCGTCTATCAATGGGATTAATATCTTTAGCCTTTACTATCTATTTGATACCTGGTTTATGGGGCGCACCTCTAAAATTAATTAGCGGTTTCCCTCCACCTATGACGTATAGTGAATCCCCATATGGCGTTGGAAATACAAAAGGAGCAAATAGTTCTGCCGTTACAACGATATTACCAGATGGAGCACATAAAGGGCCACACGACATCATTGCTTTTACCGATTACGAAAAAGGACTAGCTTATGCTAAATCGGTCAATAAGCCTATTCTATTGGACTTTACCGGATTTGCTTGTGTTAACTGTCGAAAAATGGAAGATTATGTATGGTCTGATCCCAAGATTTTACCAATCTTAACTAATGATGTAGTATTGATATCTTTATATGTAGATGATAAAAGGGAATTGCCAGAAAACGAACAATATGTATCAAAAGAAACGGGTAGAAAAATAAAATCGATAGGGGGTAAATGGAGTGATTTCCAGATTACCCGTTATAAAGCAAACGCTCAACCTTATTATCTTGTTTTAGATATTGATGAAAACATTTTGAATGAAGCTGCTGGATATATGCCAGATGTTGACGAGTATGAACAATGGTTGAAGTCAGGTATTCAACAGTTTAATAAATAGAAAGAGATATCTTATTAAAAAAACTCTAATTGCTGACTTACAGGTGGCCTAACCCTGCTGTCGCAGGAGTCGAAAGGTATGGCATCACGTTATATCAAAGCATATAGAACCGTTTGGCAGCAGAGAGCCAAACGGTTTTTTTGTACCCTAGACTGAAACATGTAAAGCTGAGTATGACGAGACCAAGGCAATTGTATAAAAATAATAGCTGAGAGCGAAGAAGTTATTAAATAATTACTAGCAAAAAACTAAACAGAGCCTAAATATTTAGGCTCTGTTTATTACTTATTTTACGCTATTTCAGAAAATCTTTCAGATCTAAATTACTGCCGTAAAGTGCTAGTATGTCTCCCTCTTGAATTACTGTTTTTGGGTTAGGTATACCTTGGAGTACTGTAGCAACCATTCTATTTGTTCCGAAAATATTTCTTTGTTCTGTCTTCTTCAGAATGGTAAGAACCAAAATATTGAACTTCTCCCTAAATCCAATTTCTAATAGATTTTTCCCAACATATTTATTGGGTACAACTGCCTCTATAATGCTATAATTGTCATTCAGTTCAAAAGATTCTAATAATCCATTCAGGCACAGTTTTTTTGACCATCGTTCAGCAGTTTCTTGCTCCGGATGTACAATTTCGTTTACGCCAATAGCCAGTAGCACCTTTTCGTGCAGCGAATTGATTGCTCTACTAATTATCCGTTTTACAAAATGGTTTTTACATAGTGCTGTAGCCATAATGTTGGCACCTTCATTTTCACCTATTGCTACAATAACCGTATCTGTGTTTTTCAGGGGAAGGCTCATAAATGCGGCCTCATCTGTAGCATCGATACATATGGTATGCGTAATCTTGTCTTTGAGCATATTTACTTTTTCCATACGGTTGTCCACGCCCATAACTTCATTTCCTTGAGCTGTTAATTTCTCAGCGAGGGAAGCCCCAAAACTACCTAGCCCTATTACGATAAATTTCATATTTTATATTATAGTCATTTCTTCCGTTGGATAACGGTAATTAGTAAATTTAATTTTTTTGAATAGTGATACCAATATGGACAGCATTGTTACCCGTCCAATAAACATGATGATGATAATAACCAATTTACTCCCTGTACTGAGATCTTCAGTAATACCGAGTGTTAAACCTACTGTGCTGTAAGCAGAAAAACATTCAAATGCAATATCAAGTAAACTCATTTTTGGGTCAAAAGTTGTTATTAAAAATACGCCCAAGCCAATCACCAATAAAGATAACGTCATAGCGGCAAATGCTCTTCGGATAGTACGTTCAGAGATCTCGCGTTTAAAAACCTCTATATGTTCTTTTCCTTTCGCAAGTGAAATAAAGTTAAAAATAGCCAATGAAAAAGTGCTCGTCTTGATACCACCACCTGTTGAATTTGGGGAGGCTCCGATCCACATTAACAAGATGATCAGTATAGTTGAAGAAAAGTGCAATTCATGAAAATTAATAGAATTATATCCCGCAGTTCGTGGAGTGGTAGCCGTAAAAAGAGCAGTAATGAATTTGCCTATTCCTTCATGTGAAGCAAGGGTATTATGATACTCCTTAAAAAAAAGTATAATGGTTGCAATTACAATAAGGGAAAATGTTGTGATAAGGTTAACTTTACTATTGATATTGAGAACTCGGGCTTTATAGTTATCCTGTTTTCTTTTTGTCAACCGCATCATCAATCTATTTGCTATATGTTTAAAGTATTTAAGCACATTGATCACTATCGGAAAGCCTAGTCCTCCAAAAACAAATAATAATATGATGATCAACTGTAAATTATAATTATTTACATAGGTATCTTGCATCAGTCCATTCGGTAATGTTGAAAAACCAGCATTACAAAAAGAAGAGATCGCATGAAAGACTGCGAAAAATATTCGTTCTTCCCAATTGGGGATCATTTGAGCATTAAGTGATAAGTAGATCATCAATGCACCAAATGCTTCTACGATCAATGTAATAAGTAAAATGCGTTTTAACATGATAAAAACTTCACCTACTTTTTCCGCATTCATATAATCTTTAGTCGCCAGCTGGTGTTCATAACTGGAGCCACCCTTAAAGAAATAGCTGAAGTAACTTGAAAAGGTTAATATACCAAGACCACCGGCTTGAATAAGTATCATGATTACCGTCTGACCAAATAAAGTAAAATGAGTATTTGTGTTTACAACAACCAGACCCGTTACGCATACAGCACTCGTTGATGTAAATAGTGCATCAACAACGGAGAGGTCTTTATTTAAAGAGATAGGTAGTTGAAGTAATATTGTCCCTATCAATATTAATAACATGAAACTAAAAATAAATAGTTGTGTTGGACTTATTGAGGATCTATTAAACTGTAAATACTTCATTTCATAAATTTGGTGAAAATGCTTAGCAAATTTAAAAAAATTAGGCTAAATGCATATTGTTTTCTGTTTTATTAAAAATTCACACTTGAGAATTTTTTTATTAAACTCTATTGTTAATTTAAATATCGCTAATGTTTAGATATTATAGTATCTTGTCATCACTTAAATTTATTATAGAATTTAGGTGAAATCAGAAAAAGAGTATAATTTGAGCAAGCTAAAAGATTTTTTAAATCTACATCAGGGAGAAGATCAAAAGGAAAAAGTATTAGAAAATGTGATCGCTAATATTTCATTTCGCGGTGCTAATTTATGGATATTAGCTTGTGCTATTGTCATTGCATCTGTAGGCTTGAATGTCAATTCCACAGCTGTTATTATAGGCGCTATGTTAATATCGCCACTTATGGGGCCTATAGTCGGAGCCGGATTTGCTTTGGGAACTTACGATTTTGGATTATTAAAAAAATCTTTAAAAAATTTAGTTATTGCTACGCTCGTAAGCTTATTCGTTTCCTTTTTATATTTTTCACTAAGTCCTTTTAAAGAAGCGCAATCGGAATTATTAGCCCGAACATCACCAAATATATATGACGTACTGATCGCATTTTTTGGAGGTATGGTTGGAGTTATAGCCATCACTCGAGTGGAGAAGGGAAATCCCATTCCTGGTGTAGCTATTGCTACGGCATTGATGCCGCCGCTCTGTACCGCAGGCTATGGGCTAGCCATTGGTAGCCTATCTTACTTCGGAGGTGCTATGTATCTCTATATGATCAATTGCTTCTTTATCTGTATATCAACTTTTCTTATTGTCAAATTTCTGAAATACCCGAGCGTAAGCTTTTTAAATGAAGGAAAGAAAAAGCGTATTACAAGAACGATTACCTTATTAATTCTAGTCATGATTGTGCCGAGTTTTTACTTAGCATATGCATTATTGCAAGAGAAAAAATTCACGCAGCAAGTTAATACGTTTATCCAAAATGAACTTGTGCAAAAAGGATATACCCTGATTTACGAAAAAACTAAGTTCAACCAACGCCCTAAAAAAATTGAACTCGCATTTTTGGATAAGAAATTTTCAAAACCTGAGTTGATTGATTTAAAAAGTAAACTCTTGCTATATAATATCGATAATACAGAATTGCTTATTCGTCAAGATAGTACAGATTTAAAGCGGGATATCTTGGCAGAAATCAGTAGACGTTCAGAAAATGTGTCTGAAAAAGATATTGCTATTCAAAATCTTAGAAAGGAGCTGACAGCATATAAGTTTGAAGATCAGGAGTTAATTAAAGAAATTACCACATTATTTCCAACATTAACCCCTTTTTCTATCGGAAAGCAATTAATGGTAAATACCGCTGATAGTACCAAGATGGAAACCGTTTTGTTCTACAATGGTAAAGAAAAATTGGACAACAAAGAACTTACTAAACTGAGAGATTGGTTGAATATTAAGCTTAATGGATCTGATATCAAGATTTTGAAAGGTGAATAGCAAAAGGAATGGTTTAATTGAGTTATTAACCTTGATCTACTAAAAATTGAGCTATATTCAATATGGTGAGCATGCTGAAGATGGAGCCACACTATATGATATGGAACATGATCTAAAGCAGTATAATAATTTGGTGAAATTTCCCGCGTATTCACGTATAGTTGAAGAGTAGAAGCGATTGTTAATCGACAAAATCACAGAAACCAAATTAATTGATATAGGAGTCTGATCGTATCAATTTATACTTTTTATCAAGCCAAATTGTTACATAAGTAATTGTTGGATTTTGTGTTTAAAATCTTAATAGTGATTATATTCGGATTCAATTATACACTGAAATAACATCTAAATGAAAAGAAATACCTTTCTAACCCTATTATTTTTATTTGCTTTTAACACGTATGCACAGAACAAAAAAACCACTGTTGCTCCAGATAGAAAATATTGGACAGATCTCTGTTATCAGATTTCTGCACCAATCTTAGAAAACATGAGTAAAGGCGAGCTTCAGCAACATATGATGATAGAAGTGAGTCCAAGATGGGATAACCGTGATGTGAAATTAACCTATATAGAAGCTTTTGGCCGCTTAATGGCTGGGATAGCTCCCTGGTTAGCATTGCCTGATGATGGTTCAGCAGAAGGTAAACAGCGGGCTCAGCTTAAGAATTGGGCGTTGTTGAGTTATTCTAATGCTGTCGATCCTAAAAGTCCAGATTATTTATTGTGGAATGGACCATCGCAGACATTAGTCGATGCCTCTTTTATAGCGCAAAGTTTTATTAGAGCTCCAGAGGCGTTATGGTATCCATTGGATGAAACCACTAAAAAGCGCTATATACAAGAATTTAAAAACCTAAGAAAAATTCAACCTCCATATAACAATTGGATCTTATTTAGAGCGACAATCGAAGCGTTTTTAGCGCTTATAGGTGAAGATGTGGATGGTTTTGTCACCAGGATGGCCATCAATAAAATGAATGAGTGGTACCTGGGAGATGGTATGTATGGTGATGGGCCACTGTATGCTTTTGATTATTATAATTCATTTGTGATTCAGCCCATGTTTTTGGAGATATTGGAAGTGCTCGAGAAAAAGAAGATCGCAAGCACTGTTAGTGCTGAACTGGCTTTGAAAAGAATGCAGCGTTACAATAATCATCTGGAACGACTGATATCTCCTGAAGGTACTTTTCCTCCAATTGGCCGATCACTGACATATCGTATGGCGGCATTTCAGCCACTTGCTCTTGCAGCTTGGAAGTATGATATGCCAGCCGGTGTCAGCAATGGCCAAGTAAGAAATGCGCTTACAACAGTGATGAAGAATATGTTTGAGATAGCAGGTAACTTTAATAAAAAAGGATATTTGCAACTTGGATTTGTTGGCCACCAGCCCGATATTGCCGATTACTATACGAACAATGGTAGCTTATATTTGACTTCATTGATCTTTTTACCCCTTGGGCTTAAGCCTGATGCACCTTTTTGGGTAGATGCTCCTGAAGATTGGACTTCTAAAAAAGCTTGGAAAGGTAAATCTTTTGCAAAAGATTATAGTGAGGCTTTGGTAAAATAAAACATTTTAATAAAATCCAATTTAAAAGTCGAATCGGCTAATAGTTTTAATAAAGTATTAACTTCATCTTGCTATATCATTCGGCAATAAATAAGCTTATTATGAGTAAATCTGCTCTTTTAATATTTTTTTCTTTGCTCTCGGGAATAAGCTGTATGGCTCAACGATTAGAAAAAGAGGTCACTTTATCTCATCCCAATATTATCTATATTTTAGCAGATGATCTTGGTTATGGAGATGTTAGTATTTTTAATCATCAGTCAAAGATCAAGACGAAGTATATTGATCAATTAGCTTCAGAAGGGATTAGATTTACAGATGCCCATAGCAATTCTTCACTATGTACACCAAGTCGTTATGGCATCCTAACAGGTCGGTATGCATGGCGGTCTTCCCTTCAAAATGGAGTTTTATGGAGTTATGATACGCCACTTATCGGAGCAAAACGCGTCACAGTAGCATCTATGCTAAAGGAAAAAGGATATCATACCGCCTGTATCGGTAAGTGGCATTTAGGACTCGGGTGGGGCAGGGATTCGTTAGGTCAGATCGATTTTTTTCAACCGGTTCAGGATGGACCCATAGCGAAAGGATTTGATTATTTTTTTGGTATAAGCGCCTCACTGGATATTCCGCCATATGTCTATATTCGAAATGACCGTATCACTGGGACATCCATAAGTACTGTAGATGCTGCTACAGGAAAGGGGTTTTGGAGAACCGGTCCGATAGCCAATGATTTTAAGCATGCTGCTGTACTGACAGCATTGACAGATGAGGCTGTGGGGTATATCCAAAAAAATGCAAGTTCATCGCGTCCTTTTTTTCTGTACTTACCGTTGACTTCCCCGCACACTCCCATTCTTCCTAATGATCAATTTTTAGGTAAAAGTGGAATAAATGAGTATGCAGATTTTGTAATGATGACAGATTCAATCGTAGGACGCGTTGTGGCCGAATTGAAGAAACAAGGGATTGAGAAAAACACGCTCATCATTTTTACGAGTGATAATGGTTTTGCTCCAGCGGCAGGTTTAAAAGAATTGGAAAATTTTGGACATTATCCAAGTTATCAATATAGAGGAACCAAATCAGATATATTTGAGGGCGGACATCGTGTTCCTTTCATTATGAAGTGGCCAGCAGTTATAACAGGTGGTAGCATAGGAAATCAAACCATTAGTCTTACCGATTTTATGGCGACATGTGCAGAGATAGTCGGTGCACCACTGCAGGATAACGAAGGCGAAGATAGTTACAGTATGTACCCTTTGATGAAAGAAGTGTCCCAAGGTGAATATAAAAGAAAGGATATTATTCATCACTCGGGAGAGGGTATTTTTTCAATCAGAAAGGGTAGATGGAAAATGGTTTTTGGAGCAGGTTCCGGTGGATGGAGTTATCCGACAACAAAAGATTTAACACAACAAAATTTACCTCAACTGCAATTGTACGATTTAGATAAAGACATTTCAGAAACGCATAATGTTGCTACTTTGTATCCATTATTGGTTAAAGAACTGACCGCTTTGATGGGTAAATATATTGATGAGGGGAGAACCACTTCAGGAAGTTTACAGGCGAATGATGTCCCTGTTCAACTGACTAAGTAAAATATGATCTTACTTTTCGTACTCTCTAAGGTGAGTTAAATCAAATAGAGAATCTTTCTTATTGATGCAATATATGGGTTTAAAACGTATAAAGAATGAAAAGTAATCTAAATTTAAAAAGTTGCAGTTTATTTTAGTGATTAATTGCGGCGAGGAATTTGTTCGGTGACTAAGATAGGCAGTTAAAACGAAAATTACCTTCTTGAGCCCACTTATTCCTATATGGAAGGAGAGGATATAGTTGAAAAGATTAACACTTATGTTGAAGATCATCATATAAATCTTTTAAGTACAGCACCTCGAAAATTAAGCTTTCTAGTCACTTTATTTCATAAAAGTGCTTCTAAAAAGTCGGCTGTTCACACCAGAGTACCAATATTGATGTTGTTTCCATAGAGTTCGCATTACCTATTGGAGTTTTGGCTACGTGTATTAGTCTATTCTTTAGTGTTTATTATATTTGATTTACTATTTTTTAGAGACTAATCTCGCTATTACCACTGCAGGGTATAATATCCCAATAACAGATAACATAACTGATAGCATTCTGGCCGACATTCCATCTGGATAGATATCGCCATATCCTACTGTGGTAAGAGAAACTAAACTGTAGTAAATATACACAGAATAGTCCATGTCATTGTTTACTAACAGCACATTTCCTGTAATAGATTTTCCAGTCTGTATGTTTAAAATTTCAAAAGCAAAAGCTCCCATCAAAGCAAATAATAAATACACATTTATAGCACCAATAATGCGGTACTTATTCGTATTGGTATCTCTAAAAAGTAACCGGATATTAATGAGTATAAATTGACTCATATTGATAAGCCCTGCCAGTCGTTCGATCAGGTAGTATTCCTTTGGTGTATCGTCAAATCTGATCAATTGTAGGATTAAATGAGCACAAAATAAGAGTGATGATAGATAAATACTCCACTTTTCTTTACTGGAAAAAATTCCAATAAAATACAATACCAAAAACAAAACATTTAAGATGATGATATTTGCAAAACCTTGCTCCAACAGAACAGGCATTACAAATACCATAAAAATTAACATCAGCAGCAAGGTGACAAAACTAGCATCAGAAAGCCAGTAGTTCTTTATTTTGCGTAGTGTATGTTTCAAAATTAAGTAGTGTATTTTTTTATAAATATCGTCTCAGTCAGATCATATCTTAAAGCTGTTAAGCGGCTCTTTTATTGCTTAAGCTTTTTAATAAAAAATATCCAAGTAATCCAGCTAAAATTGAAGAGATCAGTATAGATAATTTTGCTTCATTAACATATAAAGGATTTTCATAAGACAGTATGGAAATAAAGATAGACATTGTAAAACCAATACCCGCTAATAATCCAATACCTACTATGTGTTTAAAATTACTACCTTCAGGTAAACTGCTAATTTTTAATTTAGAGCAGATGAAAGCCATTAGAAATATCCCTAAAGGTTTCCCTAATAAAAGTCCAAGGCTGATACCGAGACCCAAAGGAGCTATTAAGCCGTGAATCATTTCACTTTCAATAGTAATATTGGTATTTGCAAAAGCAAAAATGGGAATAATTAAAAAATTGACAGGTTTTACCAGAGCATGTTCTAATCGCTCTAAAGGCGATTCGATTGCGGTATCGTTGGTCGGTATCGTCATGGCAACCAATACTCCGGCAACAGTAGCATGAACACCAGAATGGTGTATGAAATACCAAATAAATATACCTGGTATCAGGTATAAGTAAGGGTTTAAGATATTTAATCTATTCATGATAACTAGAATAGTAAGACCAATTCCTGCATATATCAGATAAGTTATTTCAATGCCAGAAGAGTAAAATAATGCAATTACTAAGATTGCGATCAAATCGTCTACAATTGCAAGAGCGGCCAAGAATATTTTTAAGCTTGCTGGTATTCTGTTTCCAAGAAGCGTTATAACAGCTAAAGCAAATGCGATATCTGTAGCCATCGGAATGCCCCAGCCAGCAACAGTGTCTGTTCCTGCATTTATACTTAAATAAATCAGCGCTGGAATAACTGCTCCACCTATTGCGCAGAGGATTGGTAATGAAGCCTTCTTAGGAGAGGACAATTCGCCTTCAACAATCTCTCTTTTAATTTCTAAGCCTACCAGTAAGAAGAAGATCGCCATTAAACCATCATTAATCCAAAGGAGCACGCTATATTTCAAATGGATAGCAGTTGATTCATATCCCAGTTCCCAATCCAAAAGAGCCTGAAGAGATGGTCCAAGGGATGTGTTTGCAATAATTAATGAAATAATGACACAAATAAATAATAGTATTCCGCCAGCATTACTAGATTTGAAAAAATCTTTAAAAACGTTTAGATTAATTCCTTTTTCCATAATTTCAATTGTAAAAGTTAATTACAAAAATACAAATCAATGAAACCCCTAACTAGTAAAAAAGAGACATAAATGCCACGATATTGTTTTCTTATCTGCTTAATTAATTCCATGAATAATACTTAGGCGAAACACCTAAATATTGTTTGAAATCCTTAAAAAAATGATTGTAATCGTAATATCCTCCCTCATAATGTGCAATATTTAATGGAGCTGGCATTTCTTTTTTATACATTTCATAGGTGTATATGAAGCGTTGAAGTGAGATATATTTCTTTGGTGTAATTCCAAAAAATCGTATAAAATTTCTTTGTAACCATTTTTTATTTACATTATCACCTAATAAACTGAGCAGTTGAGAAACTGTAATATTGCCCTTATATGTGTCTATAATGCCTATCGCAGATTTCAGAATAGGCGGTAAAAAAAAAATTATTTTTACTTGTTCAAGGGCACTATTCCAGACTTGAAGTTTATCTTCTAATTTATTCTTGGTATACATCTCTGTAATCACAGAAGACCATTTCTTATCTACGACATCTTCAAAACTGCATACACTATTAATTGTTAGCGCAGTGCTATCGATATTAAAGATTGAATAAAATGATGCCGGATTAAAACGAATGACAGTAATATATGCTAAACCATCGGGTATTTCCCACTGCATATCTTTAATTATTCCACAACATAACCAAACGGATTTTAATTTAATGAGGTTACCATTTTTTCTTAGTATAGTTTCATCCGACAAGCTAGGCATAAAAATAAGCGAAGGAATACCATCATTGAATAAGGGCTGGATTTTTTCTAGATTTTTGCATGCAAATACGTAAGTTCCTAATATGTGTTGATTAGAGCAATTTTTAGAAAGTGAGCTGCCATTTAAAGAATGTGGTTGACTTAGCTCATTTTTTTTGATTCGATTTAATAATTTGATTGGCATATATATACGTTTAATCTATTAATAGCTTACTTAGGTAGGTTCGATATTTACTCCTTAATTACAACAATAATCATACCTATAAATGAGTATACAAACCTATATTTTAACAAGGCTTATTTTACTACAATTGTAATTCATAACCGTATTTTAAAGTGGTATCACTTATGTGTATTAGGAATAGGAGTGTTTAAAATGTCATTATTTTGCTTTAAAGTTGTGTCCAATATTAACGAAAGCAATACTTAACATTAACTTAATATATGGCTCACCTTTTGTTCATACCTTTGCAAAAATAATAACTATGGACAATTATTTATATCTCGTAATTATTACGCTGATCACTTTAGGGATAATCGACCTCATGGTCGGGGTAACCAATGATGCTGTCAATTTCTTAAATTCGGCTATTGGTTCCAAAGCTATTTCTTTCCGATTGATTATGATTCTAGCTAGTGCGGGTATATTGTCTGGGGCGGTTTTCTCAAGTGGAATGATGGAGATTGCAAGAAGTGGAATTTACGTTCCCGGTATGTTCAGTTTTAATGATGTTATAGTTATCTTCCTCGCCGTCATGATTACAGACATCATCCTCCTTGATGTATTTAACTATTTCGGCCTCCCGACCTCTACAACAGTATCCATCGTCTTTGAGCTCTTAGGGGCTGCGGTCTGTCTTGGGCTTTATAAAATAGTTAGTACATCAGGCGATTGGTCAACGCTTTCTCAATACATTAATACAGAGAAAGCCTCAGAGATTGTTATCAGTATCCTTTTATCCGTGCTATTGTCCTTCACTGTGGGGATGGCGGTACAATACCTTTCCCGACTCATATTCACCTTTCAGTACGAACGTAAGATCAAATCCTTCGGAGTTATATTTGGCGGTATCGCCTTAGCATCCATAAGTTATTTTATCCTTATTAAAGGAATGAAGACCGTTTCTTTCATCGATAAAGCGACAAAGGAGTGGATTAACACGCACGAGTTGCAGTTGATATTGGGAAGCTTTGTGCTGTTCACGATCTTTAGTTTTATACTTATCAAGTTAAAAGTGAATATCCTTAAGGTCATTATCGGTGTTGGTACATTCGCCTTAGCTTTATCTTTTGCAGGAAACGATCTGGTTAACTTTATCGGAGTACCAGTAGCAGCCATTCAGGCCATCGGTTTCTTTCAGGCATCTGGCGGCAATCCGGATACCTATATGATGTCAGAATTAGCTTCGGCGGATATTGTTGCGCCCGCTTGGATATTATTTATCGCAGGTGCTATTATGATGATTACCTTATGGACATCTAAAAAAGCCAAAACCGTTATTGAGACGGAAATGAGTTTAAGTAGTCAAGATGGTGGTTCCGAAAAATTTGAACCTAATACTTTATCACGTTGGATAGTACGTGGCTTTGTAAATATTGGAGGAGCAATTAGCTATCTGATGCCACGCACCTTAAGATCACGTTTAGATAGCCGTTTCGAAAATACTTCGTTAGGCAAAAAGAATCAGGAAGAGGAGCCAATGTTTGACATGGTGCGTGCTTCTGTCAATCTAATGGTGGCCAGTAGTCTGATTGCTTTAGGTACATCGATGAAGCTTCCACTGTCTACAACTTACGTCACATTTATGGTTGCTATGGGTACTGCCTTTGCTGATCGAGCTTGGGATAGAGAAAGTGCAGTATACCGTGTCTCTGGTGTATTCCATGTCATTGGAGGCTGGTTTCTTACCGCTGCTACTGCTTTTGCGGGTGCATTTATTATCGCTTATTTACTTAAAATAGGCGGGATTATTACCTTTGTTGGTGCACTTATATTCTTGGCGATACTTTTAGTATTTAATGCTAAAAGCCATAAAAAGAAGGTCGCAGCACAGGCAGAGCGTAAATTGAAACTAGGTAGAGAGGATATCCATACCTTACAGCAGGTTTCTGATGCTAGTGCCAATCAGATCAGTGAAGTTTTTGCCAAGTCCAATATCTTCTATAAAGAGATTGTAGACGGTCTTACCAAGAACGATTTGACGACTCTTTCGATGAACAAGAAATTGATCAAGAAATTCTTACGTGATCTGGATTCGACCAACGACAACCTCTACAACTTCATTCGCAATCTCGATGACACTTCTGTTAAAGGAAGCAGATTCTATATTATGTCCTTAGGCTATCTGCAGGATATCGTCGAGAATCTTTATGTAATTGCCGGCAATGCACACAATCACGTCGATAACAACCATAAGTTGCTTAAGGAATATCAGGGAAATGATCTCAGATTAGTTGCCAATGAGCTTGGTAACTGGTACGCCGAAGTATATAGTTTATATAAGCGCCGTGACTTCTTAAAGCTTGATTCAACCATGAAACAGCGTGATCAGCTCCAGAAGGTCATTAATAATCTTTTGGACAAACAGATCGACCATATCCGGACAACTGAAAATAGTCCTAAGAACAGTAAACTCTATTTCTCTATCCTGTTAGAAACAAACGAGCTGATCAGTTCTACCTTTAAACTCTTACGTTTATTCAAAGAGTTTGAAGAGTTCAAACTGAACAATAAAAAACAAAACTAACATCAGTTAGTATCTAAAGCCCGAGGTTCCTTCGGGCTTTTTTATTCAATAATTTTTCGTTTTCATTTGCTGTAAACTTAAAGGGGGGCAGTATTTAGATTTATAATAAAATATTGTAATAAATCTAAAAGCATACATGTTATAGTGAATAGTAAAGTGTTTTTTGTAGTTTTATTCTTCACCATTATAAACTAAAAAATTAACATGAGCAAAATCATATTTGACAGCGGAATATCACTTGATGGATATTTTGCAGGCGAACATAGAAGTCCAAACAATCCAATGGGTGGTGTTTCTGAGAAACTACACCAATGGATGTTTAAACAAAAAGCCTTTTGGGAATATTTGGGTGTCGAAGGAGGTAAAGAAGATGGACCTGATGGAAAATATATTAGAGAGACAATTGAACGAACAGGTGCATTCATCATGGGGAAGAGAATGTTTGAAGAAGGCGAGGTCAGTTGGCCCAATGACCTTTATAAAGCAGATGTTTATGTATTAACACATGAAGAACGAGAGCCTTGGGTTCAAGAAGGAACGACTACCTTTTACTTTATAAATGATGGAATAGAGTCAGCGTTAGACAAGGCAAGGCAATCAGCAAAAGGAAAAGACATTAGAATACAAGGAGGAGCTAACACGATTCAACAATTTTTAAATGCAGGTCTAGTGGACGAATTTTTGATTCACATTGCGCCTGTATTTTTAGGTAGCGGTATCCGGCTTTTTGAAGGAATTGATAAAGATCGATATGATATACAAATTGAAGAAGTAATTCCGTCAGACTTGACGACACATTTGCGATACAAACTAAGAAAAATATAACAGCAACCCATAGCTAATTTATTTAGTTTTATTATTTATCTTTTGATATTGAATAAGGATGGACACGCTTTAAGATAACCGGTTGATCAATATTTTGGCGTGTTCTTCCTGTTCGATATTGAATCAAATCAGGGGAGGGTTCTGTAATTTCACTTTATAGAAGGGATTAAAGATCTAAATGTGGACCTGTTGGAAAAAGGCAGAAATGATAAATAGTAATTGCGATGAATGTACCATTGACAACCAACATCTTGAAGAATTTAAAGCATTAACGATACGATATCTTAAAGTCCGACAATAGTGTGGATGATGTTATATAATGTGTTAATAGAAATATTTAAATGATCAAAGTGGCTATGTTTCGGTTGAAGAGTTTTTCTAAATGATGTTATCGTTATAGATGTAAATCTCCTTCATTGTGAATAACTTTATTCAAAGTTGACTATACTATAAGTAGGAGAGCTCATCATAAGATTCTCTAATTTTGTGGTAGTGTAACTTATTGATATTCTTTTAATAGTTGTTGGAGATGTAAAAGTGCAGATCTCGTACGTGTTTTTACCGTACCTAGCGCAATATTCAGGTGCTCGGAAATTTCTTGCTGTGTATATCCTTCAAAGTACGCTAATTCTATTAGTATACGACTTTCAGGTTTTAATGCATCTAGTAAATTTTTAAAACCTATATAATCAGATTTTTTCACTTGTTCTGATTGAGTATAATTTTCTGTTTCACTATTTTTTAACGTGTCAAGAAGCGCTTGCTTTTTTACATTTTTAGACCTGCTGTAGTCTATTGCTGTATTACGTGCTATTTGAATCATCCAAGTATATAGTCTTCCTTTCTCCGAGTCAAATAAAGAGAGATAATTCCATATTTTCACAAATACATCTTGAATTATTTCTTCAGCATAATGAGTAAAAGGAACTATTTTATAAACAATCCCATATAAGGCTTTTGAGTAATTATTATAAAGATAATTAAAAGCTCGTTGATCCTTTATTTTTAACAAAGTGATCAGTTCTTCTTCTGAAAGTTGATACAAAGGACTCAAGTTCTAATAGATAAGTGTTCAGTTGTAAGAAAATTTTAGTTTAAAGATTTCGTATTTCCACCGTGTATACATTTAATTTGACTTGTTATACGCACTAGTATTGTTATCATTTACTATAGTTATTTATTTAAAAAAATATTGAAATAATAATTATATTTTTAAAATTATCCCTAACATAAATCCCTGCAATTACCTTAATGGGTTGTTATGTTAATAGAAATGATTTTTTTATTGTTAAAATAGATTTATGTTTCAGTTATTTTAACAAACATTATACCGACTAGTAGCTAACTTCAAAATAGTAATAGTTTTTGATCAAAAACAAGTAAATCTTCCCATAGATACCGTATTAAAACATTGTTTTTTTTATAAATAATATTATCTTTTCCAATAATATTAAAATTTATTATCCATTATTTACAATAGCAGACTTTGAAGAGATTATTAGACAAGGTTTTGCTCGTTTTGTAATCTTACCCTAACTAGCTACACCCAAAACTAAAAAATTCCAATGAGATTTGCTATTGATATTATGGCAGGGGAGTAGGTGCTTCTCAAGAAAAATTTAGTTTATTGAATGTACTACATAATTTCTCTAAGAATTCATTTTGTCAACGAACTTCTTATTTACTTTGGGGAGTGATTACTTTAAAAAAGATGGATAGCTTATCATTTTATTATAAATATTTTATCAAGCCAAGTGGAGCAGGTGTCGCGATGATCATTTTCTTAATAGTCACTTAGATTGTACCTGATAAAAAATTACTACAGCAAAAACTGCACGAACTGTTTGAGAATAATCAAGCATAACAGCAATAAAATGCAGAGGGAATATGATCATAAAAAATGTATAAAGCCATTCTACCAAGAATGGCTTTATCTACCTTCCTTACGCTTTCCCGTATTTTTTAATCAAAGCGATCCTTTATTTTCGGGCTTTTAAAACAGTATTCATCATACACCCTGATCGTTACCAGTACCAATACTATCGAGAGGAGAAAAGACCTGTGTTATTTTGATCCTATATGAGCAACAGTTATTATTGGAGCCAATGCATTGAGCTTCTCTTTTTCGCACCTATTATCTTATAAAATATCTTTTTGCGGTAGTTTTTCGACTATATTCAATGTGTTATGATGTAAATACCATCTTTTCTTCCTGACTGATTGCTCGAACTTCTTTTTTTTAAGTTGAGTAGCAAGAAAAAGAAGCAAAAAAATTTTCTTACAAGAGCGCATCCCATTGTGATTACTTATTATAAAGCAATTTAGCTTTTATTATCGGACAATTTAATAGTAAAATAAAACCTTAAGAACGCCGCCGAACTTATCCTTCGAATTTAGATCTGAGTAGCGTAAAATCACTATTCATAGAACTGCAAAGATTCCCAAATATCTAATTCGTATAAGTAGATAATGGTTGAATTTGTAGGTGTGATTAAGGCCGTTTAATTTAGATTCTGGCCATGGTCGAATAAGAATTTGACATTAACACTATAATTTATACTTTTACATATCGATAATTGTCGATATATTTGTAACATGAATTTAAAACAAGCTATTGAAATAGGGAAGTGTTTGTCTAATGAGACCCGAATATTAATTCTTGAGTGGCTGAAAGATCCAGATGGTAGCTTTCCTCCAAATTCGTCTTTAGTTCCTAACTCTGAAGGTGTGTGTGTGACCTACATCTTTGAAAAGGCCGGCTTGTCACAGTCAACCATTTCTAATTATTTAAGTAGTATGGAACGATGTGGACTTCTGGAAGTCAATCGTGTTGGAAAGTGGACTTATTTTAAGCGGAATCAAAGCACAATTGAGGCCTATACAGATTTCATCAAGTAATGAAATCTATTTTTTTAGCTTGTCAAATCTATAATTACAAATATATAAATACATAAATATAATATTAAATAAAATACTATGAAATTATTTGAACCATTTCAATTACACGACATAACATTAAATAACAGAATCGCTATGGCACCCATGACCAGAAGCAGGGCTGTAAATGTAGAGCAAAAAGCCAATGATCTTATCGCTCTTTATTATGCACAACGAGCATCTGCAGGATTGTTGATCAGTGAAGGTACACCCGTAAGTGACGAGGCCATTGGATACATTGATATTCCTGGTATCTACACCCCATCGCAGGTTGCAGGTTGGAAGCTGGTCACAGAAAAGGTGCACCGCAATGGCGGAGTCATATTTGCGCAACTTTGGCATGTTGGTCGAATTTCACATCCAGACGTTTTAGGAGGCAAGTTACCCTTGGCACCGTCAGCTATCAATCCAAATGTGAAAGCATATATCAAAACAGGATTTGTTGATACGTTGACACCTGTGGAAATGACTGAAAAAGATATACAAAAAACGATCGAAGATTTTAGCAACGCAGCGGTCAATGCTTTAGATGCCGGTTTCGATGGCGTTGAGATCCATGCCGCAAATGGTTATTTATTCCACCAATTCTTCATGAAGTGCTCTAATCACCGTGTTGATAATTATGGTGGATCTATGGAAAATAGAGCAAGATTTCTATTTGATGTATTAGATCATATAGCTCAAAAAGTAGATATTAGAAAAGTAGGTATCAGGATAGCTCCTGATTTAGATGGAACTTTTGGTATCATAAAAGATGATGAATCCGATCAATTATTCGAATATATCACTGAAAAGTTAAATGATTATAATTTAGCTTATCTGCATATTTCAGGTTTCGCAGGCAGCCATGAGCAACCACATCTCCGTATTATGGAAGTTGCAAAAAAATATAGAACCATCTATAAAGGTCATTACATGATCAATGGCGGTTTTAATAGTCAAACTGCGGAGAAGGCACTTGAGACTGGTGTTGCCGATCTCATTTCATTTGGTTCTCCATTTATCAGTAACCCTGATTTGGTACACCGATTTAAAGAAGGAAAACCTTTAAACGAGGTAGATCGCAATACCGTTTACGGAGGTGATGAAAGAGGATTTACCGATTATCCCACACTATCTACCCAAATTATAAAATAGGATGGACACTATGGACAAGCACATACAGAACACTCTAGAATTAAGTGCTCATATTGGTTATCATAAATTATTTCAACCTGCAAAGCTCAGTTTTGGTTTGATAGCCCCCATGAAAGGGTATCCAGATTCTCCCTTTCCGGATATGACCGACCATGAATGAATTGTTCAAAAGGCAGACGAAATCGGCATTGATGCTGTTTGGCTGAGAGATGTCCCATTTTACGATCCGGCATTTGGCGATGTCGGTCAGATCTTTGATGTCGTTGCTTACGCAGGATGGATGGCAGCAAAAACCAAAAATATCATCATCGGTACAGCAGGTGTAGTGTTGCCATTCCGTGATCCTATTTTATTAGCTAAACAGGCACTCTCACTTGATAATTTATCAAGTGGCCGTTTCATCTTAGGAATAGCAGGGGGCGACCGTTTTAATGAATATCCAGCGATGGGTGTCGCATTTAACGAACGGATTGAGCGATTTGCAGAAGCCACTAAAATTTTAAGAACAGTCATGCAGGAATCTTATCCCATTTACCAATCCACTTATTATGGAAATCTCTCGGGAAATCTTGATATGTATCCTAAACCATTCAGAACAAATGTTCCGATCATTAATATTGGTCGAGCAGGTCAGAGCATGGATTGGATTGCGGAAAATACGGATGGTTGGATATGGCATGGTATGCAGGCACAAAAAGCAGCCGATTTCATTAGTGATTGGACAAGTAAAAACGGTAATGTGTTTAAGCCTTACGGTTATGGAAACTTTTTTGAACTGTCGGAAAACCCCGATACACCTTTACAGGTCCAAAGTAATTTTATGTATGGTGGGAGAAATGCATTAATCGATTATTGGGAACAACAACGTCAGATCGGTATTTCACACATTGTACTCAACCTGAAGCCATCTCAGCGAAATCCAATGGATGTATTAGAAGAGTTCGGAAAATATATTGTTCCAGCTTTTAAATAACGATCACAAGATTAGATATTTCATGCAGAAAAAGTCCGCAGAAATTTATTTAAACAATAATAAATTAAAGATGAATACAGACAATTTACAACAACTTTTAGATGTTGAAGATATTAAGAAATTAAGGATAAAATATACCCATTTACTTGATGCAAACAGAATAGAGGAAGCATCATTGCTTTTTACAACTGATGCAATTTGTCAAACTGACCGGGAGCCCTGGAATGGAAGAATAGCTATTAAAGAGGGATTACAAAAAGCCTTTAATGACTATGATGTACATCATAAAGGCCGATATCCGTTTTTACATGTCATTTCAAATCAATGGATTGAAATTATTGATGACATTACGGCAAAAGGCTCCTGTTATTTGACCGATAATATAACAGGTCGACAAAATCAGGAAAGCACGTTACTTTTGTTAGGGGTATATCATGACGAATACACAAAAATAAATGGCCAGTGGTTTATCAAGAGTAGCTCATTGGATATTGTTTGGTCATAAGAATTCTTTTATAGCATAGGAAGTCAAAACGATATTTTATTCCTTGCAAAAACTAGTGCAGTTCTAACTAAAGCTCATATATTCTTAAACATCAAAAGGGTCTATTTTTCATTAGACCCTTTATCTTGGCGTTCAACGGCACAGTCGTTTTCTTATTTTTTACCGTTTCCTCTTTTTTTTGCATCCATATCCTTTTGGGACAATTGCTGCACCATTCCTCAATCACTGATTTGATTTGTTTCTTTCAAAATATAATGTTTCATTATCATTCTAAGATCCCTTATACTCTATGTATTTTTTTATTATTTCGAAAACAGGTTATTAATTGCAGAGAGAGTTTCGATAGCCTAGGACAATTATGATATATAGTAAGTTATTGGTCGCCTGTTCTGTAATTTGTATTTTTATTCTATAATTTCAATATTATGATCAATTTAGAACAAATATTAGATGCTATATATTTAGTTTCAGATGAGGCGAAAGAGCTAATTATACTAGCAGCTACAGAAGTAAGTTATCCAAAAGGATTTATTTTGATCAATGATAAGAGGATAAGTAATAATATTGTTTTATATTTCTTATAAACTGTAATAGTTTTATCTAAATGGTTTAAATCGTTTCTGGAGGTGTTGCGTTGTTATCTTTTGACGCTCTGATGGCAGTAGCAATTTCCTTAAGTACTTCGTTTTGCTCACGAACAGCAGCTGTATGATCGTTTTTTGCGTGCAAATATTTGTCCAGTATTGTCAGCAATACTCTGTAGACTCTGTATAGCATCACTGCTATGAAGCCACCCAAGAACAGATATATCATCATTATTCCGATTGAAAACATAACTAATTTGTAGTTTTTAGTTTATAATGTGTTTGTTAGATGTTTTTTCTTGTTTTTTATTCTCCGAAGTTAGTTAAATAGCATTTTGCCAACTCCCAAGGTTCTTCTGGATCTATTCGATAGCCAAACTGTTAACGGGAGGAGTTGTCTGCTTTAATTTCTTGCAACAAGGTATTATTACTTTTTTCTATTCAGAAAAACCTGATATAAAAATTATGCGTCAAATTCAGCATAATGGATTATTGCCTCAACTTTTTTATCATCAGATTTATAGTCTTCATTTGCTAGCAAATCTTCATAGAAATCTTGGACAATATCCATTTCTAAAAAATATTCATAATCTGGATACTTTGTGCTAGCTGTCTCATTTCCCAATCCCCAATCCTCTTCTTCGACATCCAATACAACAGCATCAGAACCAGGTTGAAATTGTCCATTGATTCTTTTAGCAAATATCACAGAAATGATTTCGTCATTTGGTTGGTAGTTTCTGCAGTTGAGTATAATTTGTTCTAATTCCATTTTATTATCTTCCTGTAGTTTAAGATAGTGCGTTTGTGATACCTAGATACGGCCTGTACGTATTAAAATTAGTATGGATATCCAATTTTAAGCTCTTTCTATTTTAATGTTTTTATCCCTTATTTTGTTTATTTACCTCTGCTTTTGTTTCACCGTCGACTACAACTATTTCTACGACCACATTATCCATTAATTTAGAATCGGTGCCGTCAGCCTTCTTCTTTGGTTCTTTTTTATACCATACAATGATTTGCTCATCTTCAGGAATTCCATCTGGGAAAAATTCATCTAAACTTTTGAAACCGAAAACTTCTTTTAGAATTCCTAAATGTCTTAAGTTATATTTTTCAGGTTGATCTAAAGATTCACATTTACCTACAAATGCTTCAGCTAAGCGCATTTTCGCACTTAGAACCCTTTGTGACCATCCACGTTTTTCTCTAAAATCTTGGATGTTTATGATAAGCTCATATTCTATTCTAAAGATCGCACTTGTTTCAAATATTTGTTGCATATTAAATTTTTATGTACCATATGTTTGGTACTTTAAATAGTTATTTGTATTTTTGATTAAGCGATTAAAAAAACATAGGCATTTGCCTCTGTGAACGATGTATCTCGACCCGAAACGACTAATTCCTTCGAGAGAACCGTGCAATCGCCCCATGCTCAAAAAAGTTTATTACATTTGTAATTCTTTATATAAAAGCATGTGGGTGGTTCACGTTAGCTTTAGGAGGTTGAGTCAAGAGTCTCGCGTAGACTTAGACAAAGGGCTAGTCACCCTCGGGCCTAAAGTGTGAATCACCCCTTGTTTTTTGAGGTGAGTTTTCTTCGAGATCAATATTGTTCACATAACCTTTTAAGATTATGATGATACAATTCAAAACCAGTCAAAGAACCACATTAGACCTGATTCAGAATCACGGTCATCGGTTCATCCAATCACAAATTTTAAAGAACAAGTTTTGTGCGCCTCAATAAGCTGCTAAAATTTAAACATAAAGCCAAAATAGGCGAGGAGTAGCGTATGCCAAATCAAAAGGTCGAGGTAATTAATAATTAAGTACGGGGTATATACCAAATTAATTATTAAAAATACCTAGTTCTTTAGAAGTCAATATAAGCTAATTACCATCCAAAAATGGTTTATGTTTCCGACTTTTATTCTATTGGTAAACAATTGCTTGTGTAATCGAACTAGAATTAGCCAGTAATTTAAAGTATAGCACCTTAAAATTACACTTTTCTAGCAGTAAAGCAAATTATTGTTGTTACTTTTTTATCGTAATACGCTAATAGAGTAAAGTCGGTTCTTGTTGTTTAACCCATATAATGCAATCCTGAATACCATATTATAACCGTTGACGAAGACTTAAAATTGCATTTTTTCATTTTATTTTTTAACTATTGAAGTTGAACAGGGAGTCTATTGCCTAGATTTTTTCCTTATCGACCCTCAATTTAAACTTAGAATCATGCAAAAAACTTGCAATGGGGAGAGCTATGTGCTATCCCAAAGAAAATTTATTGTCCCAAATCCAGCGTTATTTTTTTGTCTTAAATCAAAAACAAACCAAAAAATAAACACATTGAAAAGTTCTATAATAAAAATTGAAAACGTTAGACATGATTACGCTTTACAAGAGCATAATCAATCTACGGTTTCATATATAAAAATACATTGGAAGCTAGCGCTATGCATCCTCCTTTATCCAATCCTCCATGCCTTTAATCTGCTACTATGCTTATTAAAGGCTATTAAAGTAATTGCGATATCCTGTATCATGATTATCGCAGTATTTCATAGTTTATGTTTATCAGCTCAGACACCCCGCAAGGACAGCGGGGTGAATGGGCAGGTAAAATCTGAGCTAACTGGTGTTGTCGTATCCTCCTCCGATGGTACACCACTGCAAGGAGTGTCTGTGCGAATCGAGGCCGAAAACTTACAGGTAAAAACCTCCAAAGATGGAAGGTTTCAATTGACGGTCAGTAATAAAAGTGGAAAGATCAGATTCTCTTACATCGGTTTTAAAAGCCAAGAACTGAGTTATACCGCAGGAGTATCAATGACTGTGAAATTGATAACTGAAGATAACCAGCTTGATGAAGCTATGGTTATCGCTTATGGTACCACGACCAGAAGATATGCAACAGGATCTGTCACCAAAGTCAGTGCTAAAGAAATTGAAAAACAGCCAATTTCTAATCCAATGCTAGCCTTACAGGGATTGGTTCCGGGATTGGAAGTATCACCTAATAGTGGTATTAATGGAGGATCTGTTAGACTAAAAATAAGAGGTACAGCTTCTTTAGCACAAGGCACCGAACCGTTAGTCCTATTAAACGGTAATCCAATTGCAGTCAATGGGCAGGGTATCTCCCAATTGACAAATGCAACAGGACCGAGTGGCTTAAGTCTTTTCAATGGTATAAATCCGGCCGATATCGAAAGTATAGAAGTTTTGAAAGATGCCGATGCGACAGCAATATATGGTAGCAGAGGTGCGAATGGAGTTATTTTGATCACCACTAAAAAAGGCACTTCTGATCACTTGCGTATTAATTTCAATGCTACTAATGGGGTTTCTGCTCCTTCTAATACGATGAAAATGATGACGACAGCGGAGTATCTTAGTATGCGTAGAGAGGCATTTTCAAATAGTAAGGTTACGATGAATGAAACCAATGCTCCTGATTTATTAGTGATGGATACGACTCAATATACTGATTTCACCAAATATCTTGCAGGCTCAACCAAATATTCGCAAGATTGGACTCTAGGATTAGCAGGTGGAAGTGATCGTACTAGTTTTAGAGTTAATCTGGGTGTTCAGAAAGAAAATTTTCAAGTATCTGATGATCGATTTTCCAAACGATATACTTTTTCTAGCAATCTGAATCATAGTTCGAAGGATCGGAAATTTAATATGGATCTTTCAATCAATCTATCAAATAATGAATCTCAGCTTCCAACTTTTGACCCATCAGTCTATCTGACGCTACCCCCGCATCTGCAGCTTCGTAATACAGATGGTACTTTAAATTGGCGTGTCGGCTCATCCAGTTTCAGCAGTCTGGGCTTGAGTAATCCATTGGGAATGCTGGAGAAAAGTTATACCGGTAGATTTAATAATTTATTTGGCAATCTTTCGATCTCATATGCAATTCTAGACGATCTGAAATTGAAACTTTCTTCAGGCTATACCTGGGGCAATAATAATGAATATTCTTTCAGCCCTAGCACAAGTTTGGATCCATCGACAGTAAATTTACCATTTGCACAATCGGCTATTGGAAATAATAATAGCTGGATACTAGAGCCTTATTTAACGTATAATAAACTTGTCGACAAACACTCTTTTAATGGGGTAATAGGTGGTTCAGCGCAGAATAGTACGGGACAGAACACGGTGTTAATGGGCTACAATTTTGTAAGCGATCTCTTTATTAAAGATATCATCAATGCAGGTTTACTGATTCCTAGTAATTCCAATTTTGAATATAAGTATGCCGCAGTCTTTGGCCGTGTCAATTATCAATATGATAAAAAATACTTATTGAATGTTTCCCTACGTGAAGATGGTTCTAGTCGATTTGGACCGGGGAAAAAATATGCTCTTTTTTATTCTGTTGGTCTGGGTTGGATATTTTCGGACGAAAAAATAATAAAATCTGTGATGCCATGGCTTACCTATGGAAAGTTAAGAGGAAGTATTGGACAAACAGGAAATGATGGGATCGGAAATTATATGTACATGGATACCTGGACAGGAGTTGGGTCTGCATATAACGGTGTGACGGCTATGCAACCAACAAAACTATTTAATCCAAACTATTCCTGGGAGCGAAACCGAAAACGGGAACTTGCTCTGGAGTTAGGAGTATGGAACAACCATCTATTATTAGGTGCATCTTACTTTCATAATATAAGCGATAATCAATTGATCCCTTATAAGCTTCCTTATCAAACTGGTTTTACCAGTATCATTCAAAATTGGCCTGCTAAGATTAAGAATGAAGGATACGAATTTACAATAGATAGCAAAGTGCTCAATAGAGATAACTTTAGTTGGAATATTAAGTTCAATCTATCGGTTACAAAAAATAAATTGATTGATTTTCCGAACTTAGAAACTTCCTCCTATGCGAGCCGCTATGTGGCAGGTGAGTCTCTTTCTGTTAAAAGGAAGTATAAGTATTTGGGTATTGATCCTGATCAAGGGATTTATATGTTTGAAGATAAGAATGGAGATGGGGTGTTTAATACGCTAGATCAAAACCAATTGGTCAACCTCGACCCGAAATTCTATGGAGGTTTAATGAATACAATTAGTTACGGCCAATTGACAGTGGGTATATTGTTTGATTTTAGAAAACAAAAAGGAAACTCGTATATCACTTCATTGCCTAATGCTCCTGGATATGGCTTAATTAATCACCCGCAAACAATGTTGGCAAGATGGCAGAATAATGATGCCGAGTATCAGCGCTATGTTGCTGCCGCCACAGACCCTGCTTATCAAGCCGCACAACGATTTGCTTCTTCGGATGGGGCTATTGTTGATGCTTCTTTTATCAAACTGAGAAACTGTTACATTAATTACCATTTACCGATGAGAAAAAAAACCTGGGTTCAGGCTGTTGATTTCTTTCTGACAGCTCAAAATCTATTGACCTTCACCCGGTACGAGGTTGCAGATCCTGAGATTCAAAATCCATTTATCACCTCTCCAATGCAGACGACTTCACTGGGGATTAAATTTGTTTTTTAATTATGAAAAATGTGATGTTAAAATACACGATTATGATTGCTGTTTTTTGTCAATTTATATTGACGTCTTGCGAAAAATGGGTCGAAGTAGAATCTCCGGGCAACCTGATCGCTTCGGCAGATGTTTTCTCATCTCAAAAGGGATATGAGGCTGCTATGGCAGGACTCTATATGCAGATGCGGAGCCATCAGAGTATTTCAGGAGGTGGGCTTTCAAGTTATGTGTCTTTAGGATCGGATGATTTGATGACTACTTCTACAACGGTAGCTAATGAAAGCTTCTACCAAAATACGGTATTGAGTTCCAACTCAATCGTGAGTAATTTTTGGATGAATGCCTATAAAGCGATCTATCGAACAAATTTAATTTTAGAAAAACTGGAGCAAGACGAAGTGCTGACCGTGGCGGTTCGAGATAATTTTAAAGGGCAAGCGCTTTTCGTGCGATCATTTTACTATTTCTACTTAATGCAGCTTTTTGGAGATGTGCCCTTGAGCACAGAGACAGACTATACTAAAAATAGTAAAATAGGACGTACGCCTAGTAATCAGATTCTCCAACAAGTTACAGCGGATCTGAAATTGGCGACAGCACTGATTGGAAATCAATTGTCAAAGGAACGTGATGTTCCGGAGTTGAATGCTGCATATACGCTACTGGCTCGGGTGTATCTTTACCAAAAGGACTATGATCAGGTAATTACTACTTGCGAAATGATCTTGAACGATCCAAATTTTAAACTTGAATCTAATGTGAATAATACATTTTTAAAAACAAGTAAAGAGACTATCTGGCAATTGAGTAGTACGACTGCCGCAGTATCTGAAGGAACTTTATTTATTCCTAGTTCTGCTAATATAAAGCCTGTTTTTACGATTTCAACGAGTCTATTGGATCAATTTGAATCGACAGACTTACGCTTGAAGAACTGGATTTCAACACAAGTGATCGCAGGAATCGCGTATCCATATCCGGCTAAGTATAAGAATTATAATTCCTTACCGCCAAATGAATATGCTGTAGTTTTTCGATTATCAGAAGTTTATCTGATGAAAGCAGAAGCGCTGATTGCGATGAATGTCTATCAGCAGGCTCAAGATGATATCAATCAAATTCGTAAGCGTGCAGGGTTGATGGATATACAAAGTCTTGATCCGATTGTCCTGAGGGAAGCATTAATAAAAGAATGGCGCTCAGAGTATTTTGCCGAATGGGGGCACCGTTGGTTAGATCTGAAAAGGTGGGGCCTGATCGATCAGGTATTGACAGATTTAAAACCGAATTGGGAAACTACAGCGCAATGGTTGCCGATACCGCTTTCAGAGATTCAAACAAATATATTTTTAATACAAAACCCAGGATATGATGACTAATATATATCGCGTAATAATGTTTCTAGCAGCTGTGCTATTAGTGCAGACTACCACAGCGCAAGCCTTAAAGATAGGTAGCTCGTTGAGCGTGGATCTGAATGCCATGATTGTTAATTCAAACCTTCATAAGAGTGAAGAGACGGGGAAATATAAATTAACGATACTAGATTTTTGGTCACATTTTTGTTCAAGCTGTTTAAAGTCTATGCCAAAGATAAATCAATTACAGGAACAATTTGGAAATAGCATTCAGATCATTTTTGTAAATAAGGAAACGGATATTCAAAATAAAAAAATGTTCACGACAAAGCCATGGCTTACCCAACCAAAAACAAAAATGATTGCAGGAGATACACTACTGCATCAGCTTTTTGATGTAAAAGGGATGCCCCATATTGTATGGTTAGATAGCAATTTAACGGTTCAGCATATCACAGAAGGACAAGATCTCAATGAAAGCAATATCTTGAAGTTTATTGAATCTGACTCATTAGAAATGAACGTAAAGGTGAAAACTGCTTATATTCCAAGCTTATTTGATGAGCGTTATAGAAAAGACTTAATTGCCTATAGCTATTTAGCAAAAGCACAATATGAAAAAAGGATCGGTAGTAATAAAGAGAAAGGTCATTTAGCTACAGATGTTTCATGGTCTAATATTTCCGTTGAGCTATTATTTAAAAATGCTTACGAGCATGTCTATAAGCGTAGTTTTAATAGACCTTGGGAGTTATCGGTTATAGTCGAAAATATAGACCGCTATTTTCAGAAACCCGGTAAAGGAGAGGAGTATAGGTATGATTATGACCTGCGTGTCCCAAAGGAAAAAGTAAGTAAGAAGTTTCAATTCATGATTGAAGATTTAGAACGGTATTTTCCTATAAAATCTAGCATAGATACAGTAACAATACCGGCCTATGTTCTTTTACGATCGTCGGATAAAGATTTATTAAAAACAAAGGGTGGTACTGAGGCATTTAGTTTCAGAGGACTGTCTAGATTTCCTAGGGGAGGAGAGACTGAGTTGGAAGATCATCGAATATTAAAAAATAAGCCTTATCAATTTTTTAGTAATGCCATCAAAGGTTTGGTCGAAACGGGTACGGAGACTCCATTTGTTGATTTAGTGGATTATCAAGGAAATGTAGATGTTGTTTTTGATGCTTTAACATTTGATTTTTTCACGTTGGAGGGTTTACTGGAAGAACTGAAAAAATATGGTTTGAAATTGGAAATGAGAAATATGCCTGTTGAAAGACTTGTGCTGAAAGAAGTGAAATAATCAATATTGGAAAACATATGGGGAAATTTTCCCCATATGTTTTTTTTAAGTTAGTATTAACTTTGATTAATTTGATGGTCGGCACTTAATGCAGGCCCTGCAGGAGACCCAGTTGCCTGAGGACTTTCATAACCTCTTAAACAAACTTCTGAAGTGTTGTCACTACACTGAGTAATTTGTTTTGAACCGCCGGGCATAGACTCCGTTTTGGATTGTGGAACTGATGGATTTAGATTTTCTAAATTTCCAATGTTCCCAGAAGCATCAATTTCATACCAAAATAATGGTGGTTCTGTCAATAAACTTTTTGACTCCTTGTTCCACTCTGCAGCCATCAATGATGTGCCTGCGATACCCACAGCTACTATAGCCACGAGGTATTTTTTAATTAGTTTTATCATTTTCATGATCTTTAGATTTATAATTTTTTTATTCTTCTATTCCCAAGGGATCGAATTTTCTGTACGGTGCCATCTATCCCAATTATTGAATACCATAAAAACCATTTGGCTGGTAATGCCCTTTCCACAGATTAGCCTAGAATCCAAGTGCCGATGTATAGCGATTAGCGATTTTCTTATTCACATTTATACTGCCTGCGCAAAGTTTAGTCAGCTTGCATGTATGCCGATTTAATAATCGGTCATCTCAGTATGAAAAGCTGTTAAGTCAAAATTGGGAAGAACTTTTTGCAAATATTTGCGCTTTTAATGCCTAATATTTGTGATTTTGATGCCAAATATTTGCACTTTAATGATATTGTTAGGCTGGTAAAATAATAATGTCGAACTCATTTAGAGATATCGACATTATTTACTTCAAGAATGGAGGGATTTTACTACTTGTTAATAATCTGTCAATCATAGTTACGTTGTTGCTGACGTAAATACTCACGGCTCATTCCCATGAACTGTGCGAGTTCTATTTGAGTCACATACTTTGTAATATTCGGATACTTTTCCAGTAAAAAAGGGTATTTGTCAATATTAGGCAAATCGCGTAAATGCTGTCTATAATCCAGATAATTTTGCTGTTTCTCCATAAGGCCGATATAGATCGGTAAAAGATTCGGGTTTTTCGCATTGATCTCATACAGCTGCTTCCGTGTGGTCATAAAAGTCCTGCAGTCACTCAGTGCAATAAACTGATAATTGTGCCTATGGTTTGGGATCATCAGCGATTCGCCTCTAATGGCATACCGTACCGGACATGTTTTTTCATACTTTCCAAATATACCTTCTGAAATGAGGTAGAGTTCACCCCAGTTGTTGGTCAGGTACTCGCCCTTAACAAAGCGGATCTCCTCAAATGCATCCGTCAATTCAGGTATTGCAGATACCCATTCTGCATGGATGTCTTTTAAAAAACTGGCTAAAATCTCTTCTTTACTTTTCTTCATAATTAAGTATTGGCTGGTATTGAGCATAAAATAGACCCACAATTTATTAAACGATGTTTGCAAAATCAATTATTGGGAAATAAAGGCATATGTAGGGACGAATCACCTTGATAGAGGGATGAATTCAAACATTTAGCGAGGGTATTTGGATGAAATATCGTTTTATCCCTCGATAAAGCAATATTTCCCAATTATTTTTTATTTAGAAAGCAAATTTCATATTTGTTCTGCTGGCCAGCAAAAAGGAGAAATAACTGCTATTAAAGGCAACGGGATTGACCTAACCCGGATGGTTATAGGTCGTAAACGAAATAGACGATTATGGAAATCGAAATTCAAAAAATCGAGCCGGTAGTCTTTGAAGGAAGTTCAATCTTTGAGCTTTTTACTGAAGATACTCCACTAATTGATTTAGACAGCGACAAGTGCTGGCCTTCTTCATTTTAGTTAGGAGAAACGCTGTCCCGAGCCAGAGAGAAGCTGTCTTCTCTCTGGTTCTTTGAATGATGCTATCCATATGCTATAAACGATATGAAAGTACAAGAAAAAGAAAATCTGCACCGGTTGATGTGGCTGGCAAATGTCCAGCAGTTTTTTCAGGACAAACCGGTTTCAATCTTATGGGAGCATTATGCCACATGGATCAACAACCGAGATAATTTTGAAACACTATACCGTGAATTCCCTTTAAAAAGGCTGTGTGAATTGAATAAGTCCAGCATTGAACGGGTCGATATCACTGGCATCTTGATCACTTTTCACTATGGTCCATACCGCCTGTTACCCAAATTGCTGGTACATATGGGCTATCAGGTCACTTTATTGGTGTCCGGGGCTGTATTGAAACGAGAATTTAACTATTACAGATCGGAACTGGAAGATGCTGGACTGTTACAAGACCAATTGGAATGTATTGATGCAAACCAAGCAAACTCACTCCGACATATCCTGCGGGCTATTAAAAATAAACGCTTGGTGTTGCTATTCCTGGATGCCGATGAAGGTGTGGGAAAAGAGGAGGAGGGCATCGGTGAACACAAGCTGGCTGTTCCTTTTGGGAGCCACTTCTTTTACTGGCGGACCAATATTTTTAAACTGGCGTGCCGTTTCGGAATTCCTGTCCACTGCACATATATGAAGCGGGCAAATAACCCTGTCCAATGGAAAATAACACCTTTTATGAATATTATAGATACCACGAACGGATCGTCAGAAGAATTGATGATGCGCGCATTTTCTGCGCTGCAGATGGCATTTCACCAGATGATGAATCAAAGCTGGATTTATTGGGAAAACTGGGCTTTTATACATCAGTATAATGGGCAGGCCGCTATTGATAAAAAAGGTATTACGGCAAAGGGAAGCTGGCTGGCACCGTTCGAATATAACCGTAAAAAATATTTATTTGACGTAAAGAACAGACAATTTTTTGAAGTAGCTTCTTGTTTTACCGACAGTTAATTATTATGTTTGAGTTAACCTTTTTATAGAATGAATATTCAATCAAACCTAACATCAATCCAGGATAGTCTTTTGAAGCGTATGGCTATCTGTCTGGTAATCTTACTGCTGGGCCTGACGATTGTCAATTTCGGTAAGCTCCATCTTTTTACGCCACTGACTTTTACCCTATATGTATTGCCTTTTATGCTATTTTTTTCCGCAATGTATACCTGTTACCGAATGGCGCTTACAAAGGGTAGGTTATGGTTTTTATGGTGGTTGTTACTTATATTGTTCGTGGGGATAACGTATAGGTGTGTCAAGTACTATTATTATGATCTGGTACCGCTATTTTTCAAAGGATTTACCACCTCCTGGAAACCGGAACATAGAACCGAGCTACTTTCGCGCATTAATAGTGGTCTGCTTTTCTTTGTTGTGATCGTGGCTGCCGATCATTTTGCGTGGGCACATTTCTACACGAACGCTCTTTCCAAAAAAGTACAGGCACAGTTGCACAGCATTTCGGACGTCCAATTGCTGTCGGGTCATTTTATGAGACGGCTGTACAATATTGTCCGCATGCAGCGGAAATCTGTTCAGAGCGAAAGCCTGGATTTCTTTCAGTATGTGACCGATAAAATAGCTAAGCCTACAGTACTGGTCCCTTTGAAAGAGGAATGGCATTACTTAATGCTTTTGGTTTCTTATAGCACGGACCGCAGTTTTATTGTAGAAGGTGATGAATTGCTGGATCAGGCGATGTGGAATAGATCTGTTCCAACGCTGTCATTGATGACCTGGATTGAAAATGCCATTGCTTATAGTCCCTGTGATCCGGTTGAACCAATTGTCATCCGTTGGACAAAGGTACAACAGGGGATGCAGCTCCAGATCAAAAATTGTATCGCCTCGGCAGATCTGCAGCATGGGACAGGTAAAGGATTACAACTTGTTAATAGGCTGTATGAGCAGATGAATAACCAGTTTATTGAACTGGAAAATGCTATTGATGATCAAAAATACTTTGTTATTAAACTAACCTTTAAATCTTAATAGAATGGCCAAATATGATGTCATGATTATCGATGATGATTTATTCGATATTCGAAAAGCTGAAAAAGCATTAAGGGGAATTCCGCAGATGGGAGAAGTTAAGAGCTACACGAAAGCCATTGATGGTTTTAATGCAATAATTGACAATCCTCCTGATGTCTTATTGCTGGATGTTGAAATGCCCGACATGTCTGGACTGGACCTTTATCTTACTTTGCCTGTTGATAAAAGACCGCCAGTTATTCTGTACACCAAAACAGAAAAATATAGTTATAAGGGCATTAAAATAGCTGCGGCAGATTATCTGATCAAACCTGTCAGTTTTCCTGATTTATATATTGCCTTTAAGCGCGCCCTGGAGCAGAAAAATATCACGGTTAAGATTGATTTGGAAATAGAACCGAGTGGACAGTGGTTCAAATTTAAAAACACAGACCGTTTTATTAAATTCAGTGATGTGGTCGCGATTGCGTCTATCAAAAATTATGTCATCTTTCATTTACGTCAAGCAGAGGAGGACTTTGAGTACCGCCTTACGATGGAACAGGCTGAACAGCTTGTACCGAAGAGAACCTTCGTAAGGGTACACCGCGGTTTTATTCTCAACACTGATTTTACAACAAAGATAGTTGATAAAACGTTCGTACTGCCGGACCGACCGGATCTGCAGCTTAAAGTAAGTGATGTGGGACTAAAACGACTGTACAGTATGAATTGATGGGATTACTTTTATAAACCTAAATATATAACTATGCGTAAAAATCGCTATTTAAGGGGCTTTCTCATAAGCCCAGGGTATTCCTATGCCCAAAAACTAATCTTGTTGGAGCTCCTTGCGACCAAGCGTAAGCTTGCGGCATATCTTGAACTTCGGGAGCAGATGGAGGAGGATAATATGCTGCTGCGGGATGCGGACTATGTCAAATCTTACGTGGGTATTTCGACAGAAACGCTCTACCGTTTGCAACGGGACGGGTATATCTGCGTTGCCAAACGCACCCGAAACAAACGCTATTACCGTGATGTAGATGTGGAGCGCCTGCGGAATAGTTACCGTGGATAGCTGTTAATGATCGCCTGATCTTTTGCTATTCTTAACTACAATTTGCAATTCGTCCCTCTTTTTTTGAGGGACGAATTTTTTGAAAATAGTGATCATCTTTCAGAGTGACATGATTCTTATTTTCTTATAACCAACTTCTGCTTTTACTTCAGTTTTCTTCGACCTGGCTTCGGGATTTCATCGGCGGACATGCATGAAATCTCGAAGCGCACCCGAGGCCGAGCCGATAAAATGGTGGAATTGGTTAGGAATTAATTACCTGTTGATGTCTCTGTTTTTAATTGAATTTTGCAGTGATTTTAACCTCAAGTTTTGTTCAAGTCGGCAACGTATCGGTCAAAATACCGATGCTCTTCGGTCAGGTATCGGTCTGTCATTACACATCTATTTGTAATTGTTTTTTAGTGTTTTATGTTTGTTATGTCAATCGATAGTACCGGTATAAAAGAGATTGATTTTAATTAAAAAAAATATGGGAACAATAGTAAATGGAGCAAATGGAGGTTTTAAAGGTAAAGCCGGCTCAGTAATAGGAAGTAGTTGGAAAAGTATCAATTACATCAAGGGACTTTATAAAAAGAGATCAAAGCCCGCTTCGGAGTTGCAGATGATGCAACAGGAAAAATTCAGAACATTGATGCGGTTTCTGCTTCCCATCAATATGTTTTTGAAAATCGGTTTTGGACGTAAAAATACAGAACGTTTAACTCCGATCAATGCGGCTTTTCAGTTTAATCTGAAGCAGGCCATTACGGGTACCTATCCGGCCTATGCGTTGGATTACTCCAAGGTCAGTATATCCGATGGTACGTTATATGGCGGTGGCACAGTGGCCGTCGCGCATGCCGCAGGTGAGCTTACTTTCACCTGGGATCCGACTGCCAACGATACCTTTGAGACTTTTGGAGATGATATGGTCTTCGTGCTGGCTTATCATCCAGAAAAAGATGAGTTCATGTCTTCACCGGCTCCGAGTACTCGGGCAAGTGGGGAGATCAGCTTTATTATTTCAGAACATCTTCAGATAGGTATTGTGCATACCTGGATGTTTTTAGCCAATAGATCTAAAACAAGAGTATCAAAAAGTGTATACCTGGGAGAGGTATTACTTAACTAATTAAAACCCCGGGTCAGGCCTATCCGGTCTGACCCTTTTTTCTAAGGTATTTAAAATTATGGCAAAAAGAATTGTTAGTCCTGCGCAGCAGAGCGTAAGGACTGCATTTAAAATGGCTGTTGCTTTTTTGACTCCGCTGAAAGGAGTGATTAAAAAAGGTTTTGCCGAAAAGGCTAGACGTAAAAAATCGGTTGCGTCAGCTTTGGCGCTCGGGCATGTGCTGCATACCGCAATAAAAATAACGGATGGTCAACCTCAGGTTGATCCGTCAGAGGTGATGTTAAGCGAGGGTGCACTGACACCTATTCGGGTAGAGCAGATCGAACGTTCTTCCGACCGTATCGAAGTGCTGCACAACTGGTTTCCTTCAGACTTTAGTGCTGGAGATGACTGCCTTACGCTTTGTGCTTATCAGCTCGACAAAGGTTATGCTTTTGTAAATCAGCAGATCTGGCACCGACAGGAAGGAAAGATAATCGTTCAGCTGCCGAAAGGTTTTCAGGACGACAGCCTACATCTATATCTCATGGCTAGTGACCGTTCGGGAAGCAAATATTCCCGTTCTCAATATTTAGGTTATTCAACAAAATGAAAACAAAACATATCCTGCTGCTCCAACGGATTTATGGAGCTAAGGGAACAAATGGAACTATTACATATAAAGGCGAGCACATCTGCCATACCATCGAACTGCCGGATCGTAATAATATTCCCCGCATAAGCTGTATCCCCATAGGTCAGTACAAACTGGAGAAGTGTCGTTATCCAAAACATGGGGAACAGATCGGTATTCCGCATGTATTAGGACGAGAAGCGATCCTGATTCATGCTGCAAATGATGCGCTAAAGGAGCTCCAAGGGTGTATCGCTCCGGTAACAACTTTAACAGGTGAAGGTAAAGGTGATTTCAGCGGAAAAGCATTGGCGAAATTAAAGGCTTTAGTCTACGAAATGTGGGACAAAGGGGAAGAGGTTTATTTGGTGATTAAATAGTGACACAGTAACGTAGTAACGGAGTAACCAGTGACGAAGTGACGAGTATGATTCTAACCTACTAACTCTCTCACCTCATAATCTTCTATCTAACCTACTAACTCTCTCACTTTCTAACCTTCTAACATTAAACAAATGAAAAAAATAATTCAAAAAATAAGTGCGGCGCTGCAAGTGGTCTTGCTGGCGCCGATTAAATTGCCGGGAAAGGCACTAAATATTATAAAATACATTGCTCTGGGTCTTGGTGTGGTGGAGACTGTGCTAGAGGATAAAGACAGAAAAGCAGCGGAGGAATCACCACCAGATCAGATCCTACCTAAAAAAGAAAAGGAGGTAAAGGATGAAAGGCAATGATATCCGCATCGGTACTTTAGGCGGGACACTCTGTTCGATTTGGGCAAGCTTTTCTATTGGTGATGTGCTACATGCTGCCTTAATGGCTGTTGTCGGGACTGTAATCAGTTATATGACCAGTCGGTTACTGGGAAGAATGAGGAAGAAATGATAATTACAGGAGCATGCTTGTCTGTTGCTTGCTCCTGTAATTATATGAAGAAAGCACAAAACTTCTTGAACTAGTTTAAGGTTATTTCTTAAACTAGTTTATGGGTTTAGGTTCTTTTTTGTTCTCACTTTTGTAGAAGTAGATCGGAAGCTGAGAGATGAACCTATATTACATGCTTCGATCTTAATAGTACAGATGATAAATGATTTATTAAAACTTTAAAAGAAAATATATATGCCACACGTAGTTGTTAAAATGTATCCTGCCGATTCGGAGGAACAAAAAGTAAAACTTGCCGCAGAGATTACAAAAGTAATCATGAGTGTTACAGGAAAACCAGATGCTGCTGTATCAATTAGAATTGATGAAGTATCTGAAGATAAATGGATGCAGGAGGTTTATAACAAAGAGATAATTCCGCACCTAGATGATCTTTACAAAAAACCCGGATATTAATCATATCCGGTATTATTAGAGTTTAAATATAAATATATCTGCTATGGAAAACCAAATAGAAAACCAAATCGCCGAAGTATTAAAGGGATATGCCCTTGCAATCAATGATGCACAGACAGCATCAATAGCGGCGTTCTATTCTGAAGAGGGGCTGTTCATGCCCGAGGGTTTTAAAACATTAACGAAACAAGACCTATCTCCCGAAAAATCATCAAATTTTCTTAGGAAAACTGATTTTAAGATTGAATACACCATTGAAAAAATTGAGGTGGAAGAAAATTTTGCATTTGTATCGGTGACAGCAAAAACCAGTAAGAAACAAAGCGCTACGAATGATGCTGTGATGAAACAGACCCGTGATTTATTTGTGTTGCGAAAAGAAGAAGGTAGCTGGAAAATATACCGTTATATTTTCAATAACAGTACAAGTCTCATCATATAGTTCGAGTAGGATGAAGGCAATTGTTTTATATCAGACCGGTGCTGCCGAAAATTTAAAACAGGTAGATCAACCATTACCTGTGGTAAATCCTGGGCATGTTTTAATAAAGGTGAAGGCTTTTGGTTTGAACCGCTCTGAATTGATGACGCGAAAAGGACTCTCTCCCGATGTTTTATTGCCACGTGTGTTAGGAATTGAATGCGTAGGAGAGGTTGAACATGATCCTTCCGGCCAATTAAGGAAGGGGCAACAGGTGGCGGCGTTTATGGGTGGTATGGGACGTGAATTTGATGGCAGCTATGCTACATATGCAGTTTTACCGTTGTCCATTATTACTCCATTTGAAAGTAAGCTTCCATGGGAAATACTTGGTGCGCTTCCAGAAATGTTTCAGACCGCTTATGGTTCTTTACACGCTGCGCTTAAAATACAAAGAGGAGAAACGCTTTTAATCCGTGGGGGAACCTCTTCTGTAGGGCTTCTTGCAGCTCAGCTTGCCAAGGCATATGGACTGCATGTGGTATCTACCACACGAAGCTCTGATAAAGAGAAATTTCTTTTGGATCATGGCGCAAACCTGGTTTTGATCGATGACGGGAACTTAGCCCTGAAAGTTAAAGGGAAAGGTCTACCTGAAATTGACAAGGTGCTGGAACTCGTTGGTGCTGGTTCTTTAAAAGATTCTTTACAATGCGTTAAACCAGGTGGAGCCGTGTGTATGACAGGTATGCTTTCTGAACAATGGTCTATACCCGATTTTGCTCCAATGGAATTTATTCCAGTAACTGTAAACTTAACAATTTATGACAGTGGCCAGTTTCGTGTGGAAGGCGAATATTTTCAGACGTTTGTTGATGATATTGAAAAGGGGCTAATTGCTCCGGTTGTGAAACGTGTCTTTCAATTTGAGGAAATTGTGGATGCGCATGTTTTTATGGAAAGTAACGCAGGTGGCGGTAAAATAGTTGTACTGGTCTAAATATTTAAAAATTTTTGAAAATGGAGTTATCTAGTGCAATACAAAATAATTATCATGTTACTGGTCAAGGCGCCGAAGAAAAGTTTCAGGCGGAAATTATTGCGGGCTTAACGGGTAATCCTAAACGGCTTCCATCAAAATATTTTTATGATTCTTTTGGCGATAAGCTGTTTCAGCGTATCATGGATATGCCAGAATATTATTTGACCCGATGTGAACTCGATATATTCCGTAGCAAGACTGCCGAACTCGCCGCAGCAATTTCAACACATGGAGAACCTTTTGATCTGATTGAACTTGGCGCCGGTGATGCCACGAAGTCATCCTACCTGGTGCAATATCTGATAGATAGTAATGCCGACTTTTCTTATCTGCCGATAGATATTTCCAAAAATATCTTAACGGTTTTAGATAATAAGCTAAAAATAGCAATGCCTTTACTGAAAATTATCTGTCTAGAAGGTGAATACTTTGATATGCTTGAGGAAGCACAGAGCCTTTCGAAACGTAAGAAGGTGGTGCTTTTTCTGGGGAGTAATATTGGTAATATGGAGTTGTCGGAAGCGCATCGTTTTTGTAAACAATTAAACAAAAAGCTCGCTAAAGGTGATATTGTCTTAATAGGATTTGACCTAAAGAAAAATCCACATACAATATTAGAAGCTTATAATGATAAAGCGGGTATTACTGCTTCTTTTAATCTCAATCTCTTGTCGCGTATAAATCGTGAGCTTGGAGCTGATTTTGATCTAAAGCAATTTCAGCATTATCAAACCTATGATCCTGTGACAGGTGCCTGTAGAAGTTTTTTGATAAGTCTACATAATCAGGTGGCCCAAATTGATGGACAAACTTTATCATTTTATCGGGATGAGCTGATACATATGGAAATTTCACAGAAATTCTCTTCATCTGAAATCAAACAACTTGCTCACGATACTGGTTTTAAAAGTATGCATGAAATAATGGATGACAACCATTGGTTTTTAGATGCCGTTTGGCAAGTAATCTAACTTTAATCCATTTGTAATTATGACAATACGAAAGATAGATCGTATATTAACTCTAAAATCACGATATTCAGCGGTACGCAAGCATAGTGTTTCTATTTGTACACCGCTTCAAATTGAAGATTATGTTGTACAGCCCATCGGCGACGTAAGTCCACCGAAGTGGCATCTTGGACATACAACGTGGTTCTTTGAAACCTTTATACTGCAGCCAAACTTTCCGGATTATAAACCATTTGATCCTCAGTATAACTTTGTATTCAATAGCTATTATGAAACTATCGGCGCTAGAGTGATCCGGACAGATCGTGGTAATTTGAGTCGTCCTTCTGTTGAAGATATATACCGGTACAGAACTTATGTAGACAGCAAGATGCAATTATTTTTAGAAAGTGATTGTATGACAGCTGCTTTGGAAGATCTGGTGGAATTGGGGCTCAACCATGAACAGCAGCATCAGGAACTTTTGTTAACAGATATAAAATTTATACTGGGCCATAATCCGTTGTTTCCAGCATATAGTCAGGAGATTAATTTATACCCAACCAATCAAGATCCGGCTTCGATGATTAAAATTAATGCTGGAGTTTATGAAATAGGATTTTATAAAGAAAGCTTCTGTTTTGACAATGAAAAGGGGCGGCATCAGGTATATCTCAATGATTTTGAAATAGCCAGTGCACTTGTTACAAATTCGGAATATCGGGAATTCATGGAAGATAATGGTTATCATGATTTTAGATACTGGCATGCAGAGGGATGGGACTGGGTTAAGCAAACCGAAACCGCAGCTCCTTTATACTGGCATTTTATAGACGGAAAATGGATGAACTATACTTGGAACGGTCTGGAAGAAGTTAAAATGGATGAAGCCGTTTGTCATATCAATTTTTATGAGGCTTCTGCCTATGCTGCCTGGAAAGGATCTCGTTTGCCTACAGAAGCAGAATGGGAAATCGCATCAGAACATTTTAACTGGGGGCAGCGATGGGAATGGACCGGTAGTGCTTATCTTCCTTATCCAGGATTCAAGAAAGAGGCCGGTGCAGTGGGTGAGTACAATGGAAAATTTATGATCAATCAGATGGTATTGCGCGGAGCATCTCTTGCGACACCCAAAGGGCATAGCCGAAATACCTACCGCAATTTTTTCCATGCAAGCCAGCGTTGGCAGTTTACGGGAATTAGACTTGCAAAATAGTGTTTTTACGCTTAAATACACAGATCGCAATAATATCAACTTTATTAAATAATGGAACTACAATACAACTAAAATGAATAGAAAATTTCTAAAACATATTATTCTGACAGCTTGCATTTCGCTGTGCTTTCTGGGATCATCCTATGCACAAGTTGCACACAATATGCATTATTTTATGCAGGGTGAAGGTACAAGTAGTCAGATCCCATACGGAAATAATGCTGTAGCGGGACATTATGTGCACTCTGGAGATGCTAAAATTTATTATGAGCTCTATGGAAAAGGTAAACCCATTGTTGTTTTACATGGAGGGATTGTTGGATCTGCTCTTGAAATGGGTCAGTTTATCGATAGTTTATCGCGCAATTATCAGGTTATTGCTATTGTTACACGTGGGCATGGTAAGTCCGAAACAGGTTCGGTAATCCCTAGTTATGAGCAGAAAGCGAAAGATGTCGCTGCTGTTATTCAGGCATTAACTACAGATAAAGTGATGGTTCTGGGATTTAGTGATGGAGCATACACCGGATATTTTTTTGCTAAGCATTATCCTGAAAAAATTAGTAAGCTTATTGCGATTGGTGCCGGAGAATGGAAACAGGGATTCAGATCATTTGATATGACCCTCGAAAGCCTTTCTGCTATGGACACGCAATTCTGGAAACAGCAAATGGCGCTGAGGCCAGAGCCTAAGGAAACGGAGCAATGGCTAAAAGGTGTCAATCGTTATTATAATGGTTTAGCTATTGGAAGACATGTTTTTGAGAAAATTTCCTGTCCGGTTTTGATTATGGCAGGGGAGAAAGATCAGAACGCACCACTACATACCGTGATAGATGCGTACCACATGATTCCACATGCGCAGTTAAGTATTATACCCAATGCACCGCACCCGGCATTTATTGCCAATTTTCCTGCGGTGTGGGCAAGTATGGTCCCTTTTATGAATCAATAAATACCGAAAGAGATTTTGGTAAATTATTGATTCGTCAAAGATGCAGTCTAAAAGGACTTTGAACTATACTATCAAAAAAATATAGCAGATAGATGATTGTAAGTGCAATATGCTGGAGGTTGTTCATCTAGAAATGATATATTTACGTATACTAAATGCGAATTAATTGGAACAGCCACATACAGAACAGCTATTTGTTAGATTGATAGATCATTTTAAGCAATTTTTTCATCTTAATAATACTGAACAAGAAGAAATTGAAAGACTTTTTACATCGAGGGTAATAAAGCGTAAGCAATATTTATTACAGGAGGGTGAGGTCTGTAAGCACTATTCTTTTGTGGTGTCCGGATGTTTCCGGATGTTTGCCGTTGATTCCAATTTCCGGGAGCATAATCTTCAGTTTGCTGCAGAGGATGATTGGATAACGGATTTTCAAAGTTTTTACGATCAGTCACCCAGCAAATTGTATATTGAAGCGATTGAACCTTCAACTGTCCTCCAGATAAAGCATGAAGATCTGCTTTACTTATATATCAATTACCATAAATTCGATCGTAATTTTAGAATCATAACCGAGCGGAAATTGATCGATTACCAAAATCGGATATTACAAAATATTAGCTCTACAGCAGATGACCGCTATGAGGCGTTCTTAAAGAAATATCCACATCTGATCAATCGTTTACCCAATACACAGATTGCTTCTTATTTAGGCATTACTTCGGAATTTTTAAGTAAGATCCGAAAAAAAAGTGTTGGTAAGTAGTCATCTTTTCATATTAGATCTGAGTTCGTTTCAGATTATTTCTTAAACTAGTTCAAGGGTAGCATTCGTAAGAACTATTTAATTTTGTGGTAGAATCAGCACAAGAGTAGTTGTTACTGAGCGAAGTTATGGAGGTAGAAAATTAAGAATGGAAAGAATAAAAACGTTTCAAATATGATAAAAAATAGAACACAGCAGATTAAAAAACCTATTGTTGAGCGCATGGTATTTGTGGTTACTTTAGTTTTTGTATTCCTTATGATTAACCAAGCTAATGCACAGCAGATCAAGTTAGAGGAAGATCGCTTAACTGCTGTACAGACATCTATGTCGATTACGCATATTAAGGGTCAAAAAGCTGTTCGGGTAGTGAAATCTCCCGCAGTTAAGGAAGATGATGAAGCGACTTATGTCAAGATAAATGATTTCACTTTTAAAAATGGCGTGATTGAGGTTGAGGTTTTATCACGTTTACTTCCAGATGCACCGGCACATGCCAGAGGTTTCATTGGTCTCGCTTTTCGTATAAATGAAAATGATTCAAAATTTGAAAGTATTTACGTAAGGCCTACCAATAGTACGGCAGACGACCAGTTGAGAAGAAACCGCACCATTCAGTATTTTTCTTATCCTAATTTTAAGTTCACACACTCCAGAGCATCCGCTCCGGGACAATATGAGTCCTATGCGCCCATAGCGCTTGATGAATGGATAAAATTGAAGATTGAGGTACATGGTGATAAAGCCAAATTATTTATCAATGGCTCAAAGCAACCATACTTAATTGTAAACGATCTAAAAATGGGAGCTGATCAATCTGGCTCTTTAGGGCTTTTTGTCGATATAGGCACTGAAGGATTTTTCAGGAATCTAAAGGTGAGCCAAACGCCATAACTCCTCGTATTTATTGAGCTGTATTTTTATTAGATTAATAATAGCAGCAGATTCTTTAATGTTATCGGTGTCAATTTAACCCCTCTAAATTTTATCATAAAGAGTAACTCATGCATAAATTACCCTAGATATTAGGATTGATACTCATTAAAATAGCTCCGTATTTATGTAAACATTTGAATATGATATTTGTTATACTATTAAAACAAGTCATAGTCAGGATAATAACCTTAAAATTAATCTACGCAAAAAGCTAGGAACTATCCTTAAATATTAGTATTTTTAATTATCATTTTAGATATTAGAATGATTTATTTAACTTAATTTTTGATTACGAAGTCCACCGTATTTTTTAAGCCGTTCAAGTAATAATTTCAGAAATTGCCATGACTGCTAATTATTGTAAAGAAAGCAAAATACTTGTATACAGATAATTGCGATTTGGAATGCAGTTTTAATAACCGAAAACCTTTAGCACTAGTGTTAATGCCTGAAAATTAAAGTTTATGAATAAGCGACGAGTAAATATAAATGAGTCGGAGCGATTAGATGCACTACACAAATACGAAATATTAGATACACAGCCAGAAGAAGATTTTGACCGTATTACCAAGATCGCTTCGCTGGTGTGCGGTGTACCTATATCACTCATTTCCTTAATTGATGAGGACAGGCAATGGTTTAAATCCCGCGTTGGCCTAGATGTCGGACAAACTTCCCGAAGCTTGGCATTCTGCCAATATGCTATTAAAGATCGTAATTTCATGGAGGTTCCAGATGCTCAACAAGATGAACGATTCAAAAATAATGAGCTTGTCACCTCGGATCCTTACATCAGGTACTATTTAGGATTTCCTTTAGTTGATCCGGATGGTTTTGCGCTTGGAACGCTTTGTGTGATTGATACCATACCTAAAGACTTAAGTTCAGACCAAAAACAGGTGCTTTCGTTGCTTCGTGATGAGGTCGTGTCCCTGATTATCAATCGAAAAGAAAAAGAAAGATATAAAGAAAGCGAACGGGAATTAAAAGCATTTTTTGATAATTCCCAAAGTCTGATGTGTACGCATGATCTGGAAGGTAATCTGCTTAAAGTTAATAATGCGAGTGCATCTATCTTAGGTTATACGAGAGCTGAAATTGAAAAACTGTCTCTTTACGATATTATTCCGACCAAAGGGCATAAAAATTTAGATGCGTACCTCAACCAGCTTGTTAAAACCGGTACGGCAAAAGGAGAGATGCGCACTAAGACAAAGTCTGGTGAATTACGTATCTGGTTATTCAATAACATTCTGCAACCGAATGGTGATAAAAAACCGTATGTCATCGGTAATGCTGTTGATATCACAGAACAGCATTTTCTTGAGAAAGATTTAAAAAATACTCAGGCGATGTTAACGCGGACAGGAAGGGTGGCCCGAATAGGTGGGTGGGAGTATAATCTGCTTGAAAAGCATCTGACCTGGTCTGATATAACAAAGGAAATTCATGGTGTTCCACCTAATTATCAACCTGATATCGCTCAAGGATTAGATTTTTATAAAGAGGGTGACAGTCGAACAAAAATAAGCCAAGCTATTGATGAGGCTATTACTAAGGGGATCTCATGGGACTTGGAGCTGGAGATCGTCACGTTTACAGGTGAAGAACTGTGGGTACGGGCACTTGGAAATGCGGAGTTTGATAATGGTCAATGTATTCGTTTATATGGTACTTTTCAAGATATTGACAAACGTAAGCGTATTGAAGCTGAATCTTTAAAATCTAAAAAGTTACTGGAGGATGTTCTGCAAGCGACATCTGCTGTAGGTATTATTGCGACAGATAACCATGGATTGATCACCCTGTTTAATAAAGGTGCAGAAAATCTTCTTGGTTACAGCAGTGAGGAAATTATCGGCAAATTTACACCTGCTCTTTTCCATGTAGAAGAAGAGATGATGGTGCGTGCTCATGAACTTACTATTGAATTGGGGCATCCAATAGCAGGATTTCGCATTTTTGTTGAAAAGCCTGAACTTTACGGGGCAGAGCAGAGAGAGTGGACCTACGTAAGAAAAGATGGACAATTATTATATGTTTCGCTTGCGGTTACTGCCATTCATGATGTTGAAGAAAATATTATCGGTTATCTGGGTATAGCGACCGATATCAGCAAGATTATACATCAACGTGAAGAATTGGAAAAAGCAAAAGTTCTTGCTGAACAGGGCAGTATTGCGAAATCTGAATTTTTAGCAAATATGAGCCATGAGATCAGGACACCTCTCAATGGAATTATCGGTTTTACAGACTTGATGACCAGAACCACGCTCGATGATACCCAACGAGAATACCTGTCAATTGTAGATCAGTCCGCTACTTTACTGTTGAGTATCATTAATGATATTCTCGATTTTTCAAAAATTGAAGCCGGGAAGCTGGAGCTGGATATTGATAAATGTGATCTTTACGAAGTGCTCACCCAAGTAACTACTTTTTTGAACATTCAGGGACAGGGTAAAAACGTTGAATTTCATTTAAATATCTCGAAGGACGTACCGCAATATATCTGGGTCGATTCCCTTCGTGTTAAGCAGGTATTAATGAACCTACTGAGCAATGCTAAGAAATTTACGGAGAAAGGTGAAATTGAACTACGTGTTGATTTCTTATCTAAGCAAGATGATCTGACCAGCTTGCGCTTCAGTGTGCGGGATACGGGCATTGGTATAAAAGCAGAAAAACAGGAGAAAATATTCGATGCTTTCTCTCAGGAAGATGCATCAACGACAAAACGATATGGTGGTACGGGTCTGGGACTAACTATTTCCAATAAGCTATTGAAGATGATGGGCAGTGGGTTAAAATTGGAGAGTACATATCTTGTTGGGAGCCGTTTCTATTTTGATCTCAGTGTGCGCTACGATGATGGTGAAGTACGTGAATGGCTAAATCTGCAAAACATTCGAGAGGTATTGATCGTGATCAATGATCCCGCTAACAGGACGCTTTTAGCACAGATGTTAAAATTGCAGCAAATTAAAGTTTCTGAAGTGGCTAATGGATTTGAAGTATTGCAGCTGTTAATGAAGGGAAATCAGTACGATGTTATTATTATTGACAATGACCTCCCTATAATGAGCGGTATTGAAACCATTAAAAAGATCAAGGAAAAATTATTTAGTATCGATAACGATCACGCGATCATACCGATATTTGATGCTAACGAGGGAAATATAAATAACATATGTGCATCCTTAGGTATCCGGCATTGGCTTGAACATCCGGTAAAACTTGATGAACTGTATGCCGTTCTTTCAAAAATAGAAGTACAGGAGACTCAAAAAGACATTGATCCGGTAACTAATGACCGGCGCAATGGAGAAGGCCTTAAAATTCTTGTGTTCGAAGATAATGAATTTAACATACGATTAGCAACCATTTTGATTCGAAACATCATGCCCGGAATCGAAATTCTGGAAGCTAAAGATGTACTAAAGGGAATTGAGATTTTTAAGGAAATGCATCCGGATCTGGTTCTGATGGATATTCAGATGCCTATTATGAACGGCTATGAAGTCACTGAAGTCATACGCAGGGAAGAGCTAGGAGCTAGAACACCTATTATAGCATTAACAGCAGGAAACGTGCTGGGGGAAAAAGAGAAATGTTTAGCGGCAGGAATGGATGATTTTGTCGTTAAGCCAATAATTGAACAGGCATTACGTGCCGTATTGACCAAATGGCTTCATTGGGAATAGTTCGTTAAAGGATTAAAAGGGTATGTTTACTACGTTATGAAACGCTAGAATATCTCTTGGTTCAAAAAATGCCTTCATAATCGAAAGATGTGTAAGGAGGTGATGTTATTTATTTATACTTTAAGGGAACACTTTGTTCTATGAAGGCAAGTTTTTATTTGATTATTTCATGGAAACGGTATTCATAGCTGTTGTTAGAACAGTCTTGAGTAATTTGACCAGTAGGTTCCTGGAAAGAAGAGGAAAAAGAAATCGAATTGTAGTTGTATGATTCCGACGGAATAAAAGTTGAAATTAATGGACCTATTTAATCACGTTATTATGTATAGTACTAAAGTAAAAAGGGTCGCTAGAACAATTGTTCTGCGACCCTTTACCTACAGGTTTCCAAAGAATATTTAATCGTTGTATGTTAAGGTATATTGGAAACCTTGTAGTGAATTAAAGGTGGTTACCAGTCAAAACCTTTAGATTCATTTTGCGTATCCCATTGTTCTCCAACACTGCCGCTTTCATTTTCCGGCGAGGTAGCTGCAGAACCCGCAGCGATACTGTATTCTATTTCGACGATTTCAAGATTTACTCTTGGTTGTATATATTGTTTTTTTTCCATGATATGTAAGTACGTATGTTTTAATAAATTCGCTATAGTTTACTCAGCGATACAGCGAATAGTTGTTGACTGTAATGCTAAATATGCATTCGGTCCGTTTGATCCGATTGTAGCAGGAGCAGAAGTCATACGTAAATAGCGGAATGTATTGTTTGCTCTGTCGCTTGCCCAAACACTAGAGTAAGAACCTCTATCTGCAATAGCTGTAGGAACATAAGTGCTTCCTGAAGTTGTATAACTAAAATATCCCTGCATCGGAAATAAAAGCTTCACATTGCTGTTTCTTTTACTTGTGAAAATCTTTACACCTGTGAAATTGGTATTGCTAGTTGTAAAACTTCCTGTGTTAGATTGTACAGTCCAGTTAATCATATCTTGATATTCAGCTACTGAAGGTACACGGAATCCTGCTGGGCAGGGATCATTTGTTGTGTTTTTGATCGGTGCTGCAGCCGTTCCAAGATTCCACGAGTTGTTTGCACTTGCAGGCGTTGCACTCCAGCTAGCGTTTGTAGAGTTTGCTGCTCTTGCTGCAACAGGAGGTCTTTTACCCCATTGGTAGTAATATCCGTGCTGATCTGAGATGTAAGGAACAACATCCGGGTCACGGGTGTTACCTGCTCCCAAATTGTAGCGCATCCAGATCTTGCCGTTAATTCTAGCTGATAATTGTCCACTGTGCGTTAAATAGACGTCCTTAGGATTCACTGTTAAACTCAGGTTATATTTTACACCCGGAGTGATCACTAAATCACTTATCGCATTTGCAGGAATAGATTGATTAAGCGGGCCGATGGTCAAGTTTGAGATCACAAAACTTCCAGTAGTTGTTTCTGCATTCAGTAAAGCCGGTGCTGCTGTAACTACCTTTGTTCCTAAACCAGAAAATGTAAGATTTACATTACCTGCAGTGCCTGGACGGGTTAAGCTTCCATCCGCTAACTTAAGATCAGCACTTGGATAGTTGGAATCAAAATTAGCAGCAAGGGCTGTAATGTTGTAACCTGTTGCTGTGGCATCCATGGTTACATTTACCTGACTGAATTTATGGCTAAAAACAATGCCTAAATAATTTGTTACACCACTGCTCATTTGCATCGTCTTCTTAAAATACATCAGATCTGAACTCACATTGATGCCACTTACCGATGAGTTATCAAGAGTTTTGTTGTTTGGATCTGCGAATGTGATCACTGGAAGATTGCCCGCATTGTTAAGCGAGTAAGCTACAAACGTATAAGTTTTGTTAGACTCCAAGTTCAATTCAGCTGCGCTTGCTTCCTGATTTCTAATATAATCGCGCTCTGTTAGATATGCCCCATCAGCATCATAAACCGCTAATTTATATTTAACACCAGCAACGATCGCAGAAGTATCGCTTGCTGCTTTTGTTGAACCTTTTAAAGATTTTTGTGTTTCGGCTGGTTCTTCAGAATCTACAGCAGTAAGTTCGGCTGTAAGCGTAAACTCTTCATTTAAGGCTACGATTTTCCGTTGAACATCATTCAATTGAGAATCTGAACCCTTTTTAGAAGAGGATTTAATGTTGATGTTTTCTGTTCCGTTGAATTTAGCGTTTTCGACGTTAACGCTAAGGGTAGTTTTCCCCGCTCCGGCCACATTTTCACCTTCACTTTTACTACATGAAGTTGTAGAAGATAATAATGTGATTGCCATGATGACAGCAGAAAAGCGCGAAATCAATTTAGGGTAGAATATACTCTTCTGTTGATTTTTGAATGTTTCTTCCATTTTTTTGATAAAATTTTTTTTCAATTTAGCCTTATTGGCCCTTTCAAATTTTTTTTCACCTGTTGCAATTGGTTAGACGACAAAAGGTAACATACAACGATATTTTACTGTTATGAACACCAGTAAAATTAGGCGAAGATAAAAAAACAAGTATTTTATATCTTATTAATTAATTAACTCAAAGTATCTTTTTAGTTACAACTGGTTTTTTCGTACTTATGCGAAGATTATCTATTGAAATTTAATTTCTTATTGTAACAAAGCCCATAATATCCCCATTTTTATATCAAAATCATAATTTTATTAAAATGGGTGTAAATTGTTTATGTATGATGTATAAATAGTGTCAGAACTTTTTAGTTATTAATCTTTTGTATTTATACGTATTTATGTGTGATTTATACGTGCATCACTCATTTAAAACGTTTTATCTATATCAAATTTTAAAATACAATTTTCATATTATTAGCTAAAGTGCTTGATGTATTTATCGTTACTATTTTAATAAAATCTGAACTTTTGTTTTAACAATAGGTTTGTGATTTCGATACAAATGGTTAAATAGTGATAGCTAATGTTTCAGCATTAATTGATTTACGAATGATTGACTAGGTATTTATACTTAATCAAAAGTTATTTGTTTAAACTTGTAATTTATAATTGCTTATTTTCATTATTAATTATATTTTGCAGAATTGAAGGGTCAAATAACAAAGTGAAAAAGTGACATAGTGCCAGAGTAACAAGTAAAGGGGTAATGCTTTATTGGAAAATTAAGGGACCTTTTGATTTTCAATCGGTTTTAAATTAAAATCTTTATATTTAGTAATTGTAAGTAAAGATATGAGGTTACCAAAATTCATTTGCAAAGTGAAAATATCGACATTATCTTAGTTTGTCTTGCATGTAGAATAAAGAGAATTAGACTCTGAAATAAATACCTAAGAAATTATTAAATACTAAAATGATGTTGAGCAATTTTAAAAATGCTATAATACTGTGTTTTATATGTATTTCTAGCGGCAGCTATAGCCAAAAAAAACCAAATATTGTACTGATTTACACTGACGATCAGGCCTACTATACCATAAATGCATTGGGTAATAAAGAGATTGAAACTCCAAATATGGACAGGTTGGCCGCAATGGGAAGGAGTTTTAGCAATGCCTATAATATGGGTGCTTGGCATGGTGCTGTTTGTGTAGCATCTCGTTCAATGTTGATATCCGGAAGAAGCGTTTGGAATGCTAAAAAAACAGAAGAAGAGTGGGAGCGGAACGAGTTTTCAAAACTCACTTGGGGTGAGCTTATGCAAAAGGGTGGCTATGAAACCTATATGACCGGTAAATGGCATGTGTCTTTAGATCCGCAAAGAGTGTTTCAGCATATTTCAAATATCAGACCCGGCATGCCACAGTATATTAAGCCCGCAGATGCGATACTCCCTGGGTTTGTATCCAATAAGAATCTTAATGTTCCAGGGTATAATCGTCCCCTTAATGAAAAGGATCATACGTGGTCGCCATCTAATCCAATTTATGGAGGTTATTGGCAAGGAGGCATCCACTGGTCTGTACTGTTTAAGGAAAATGCGATTGCCCATATCAAAGCAGCTTCAGATCAGGATAAACCTTTCTTCCTATACCTAGCTTCAAATGCGCCTCATGACCCGAGGCAATCACCACAGGAATATATAGATAAATATCCTCTTTCCCAAATTTCATTGCCCAAGAGCTGGCTTCCACAAAATCCCTATCGTGACAGTATAGGTTCCAGTGCTTCACTTCGTGATGAAGCATTGGCACCATTTCCGCGCACTGAACTTGCGATTAAAACTCATATACAGGAATATTATGCAGCTATTACCTATTTGGATAAGCAAATAGGTGAAATATTAGATGCTCTTGAAGCATCTGGAAAGATGGATAATACGTATATCTTTTTTACTGCAGATCATGGTCTGGCAATGGGCAGGCATGGCTTTATGGGTAAGCAGACGCTTTTTGAACACAGTATGAAGCCCCCTCTTATTGCTGTAGGGCCGGGTATTCCAAAAAACACAAAAAGTGATATTCCGGTTTATCTACAGGATATAATGGCAACAAGCCTTGAATTAGCGGGTATTAAAAAGCCAGATTACATTGAATTTAAGTCTTTTTTAGATTTGGCAAGAGGAAAATCGACCAAGCCGCTTCATGAGTCAATCTATGGTGCATATATGGATTTACAAAGAAGCGTAAGAAAAGATGAATATAAATTAATTGTGTTTCCCAAATATCACAAAATATTGCTTTTTGATCTTAAAAAAGATCCAGAGGAGATGCATGACCTTTCGGGTGTAGAGAAATATAAACCGATTTCCAAACAGCTATTTCAAGAATTGCTCAAACAACAAAAGCTTTTGAATGATCCATTGGATATCAAAGCTCTTGTTTCCGAAATATAGAGGATAAATTGTTGTCTTAGTAAACCTGAAGGATAAAAGCCTGTGTTTGGAGTTAATTGACTACTTAATCGATAATATTTATGTTATTGATTTCTAGTATCTATATTTTCTCCATAGCGAATTAGTAAGACTTTTCTAATAAACCAAATTGCTTGAGATGATGGTAAAAGTGTTTGCTATGCCATATTAGCCATTCTTGGTAAGTCATAGGGCCAAAGGCGCCATGTATTTCAGTTTTATAAGGTTTTTCGAAATACCTGTCAAAATCCCGAAGTTCCGACATTAATTGATGAATAGCTTCATACAGATCTAAGTACAATAACTTTTTAAGCGGTTCGCCGAACACTACATTTCTTGATAGTTCGGTGTCTGTATAAATGTTCATTTGCCTGGCTTTATAAGCTTCTTGTTCTGTAACTTCACAGTAAGGTGTTTTTTTGCCATTGGTATATTGAACCTGATCGATCAAATGTTCTACCATTTGTTGTGCAGACATTTTTCCCCAAATAGGAGGACTGTCCCTTTGAAGTTTTAGAAGAAGGCTTTCTAAATGTTCGCGATTTTTTGGTTCTATAATTTTGGTTACAAGGTTCATTTTTTAAGATAAATGAGTAATCTGCTAGGTATTTGTTATCCAAATGTAAGACAATGTTAGAAAAATATTTGTAATTCTTCTCATCCATTTCTGAAGAAAAGTATTAAAATCATACTCTAATATACCTTTTTTCTATTTGTATATTGAACATGATCGATTACCTGTTCTACCATTTGTTGTGTGGTATTTTACATTAAATGGAATGCGTATTGATTTAAGTAGATATTTTAGAATTGCCCATAGGCTCCGTTTTAAAGAAACCCATGGACTTTTCTATAACATTTATGAAAAAAGGTTTTTTATAAAAAATCTGCCAAAAGCTGTAAAAATCGCGTCATAGACAATTTAAACAGAATCACTCCAACAAATAACTTAAGATTTTTTGGCAAGGATATCTCCAGATCCATAATTTTCTATTAATTACCTTTCATCAGATAAAGACGGTTCTAATCATAAAATGTCCCTTAGAAAATAATAATAATTTGAGATTTAAATAAAACTGATTATATTTTTTAGATCTTTTGAATTAGGAAACGATCCCGCTATTTTGCTTTTAGTATTTACGCTCGTTAATATGTCGTTACAGAAACTTGTCAAAAAAGCTACTTATGAAGTAGAATTAACGAGGTCAGATATTTAATTTGATATTCTACGGGACAATCCTAATTTTCAGCCGTTTTAGAATGTTGTGAATATAGTTTAAAGGCCGCTGAGAATCTCCCTTCTCGCGGTCTTTGTTTATTGGACTAAAAGGGTTTGATCTTTTTATTGATTACTTCCTGTTTCTATCTATTATACTTATGAAAAAATTATTATTAAATATTGATAACCAATTATTTGCAGTTAGGTGTGTTTAGATTGGTAAATGCCACCGAGTTTTTTTTAACAACATCTGACTACCGTACCATTCCGTCATCTTGGTAATTATTTGAGAGAATGTGGATTCTTCTATGATCTTTTTATCCTTTTGGGCATAACATACCAGACAGATCATTAATAATAGAAGTGAAAAATGCTGAAGATTTCTTTTCATCTTTCTTTTAATCGTTGTTTATAACTTTTGGACATGCAACATGGTATAACAGTGAAAACTAAAGAAGTCTTTGCAGTAATATTTATTACAGAAAAAGCTCATCGTTCCCGTAATAACGGGAACTTTGAACTTCTCTATTATGAAATGATATGAAAGTTAATTTTTAAAAAATTGCTTTTTCCTGTTCAAGATAGGCGAATTAAACTTGAACAGGATCATTTACACAATCAACTAAACTTATATATAAATACATAAATAAATGATTTTCAGCACGGACTTTTTCTTGTCCATTTTTTATAATCACTTTCATATACACAAATGACGATCCTAACCACGAAATGTCCCTTTAAAAAATGAAATATAGTTTATGAATACCGCTTCATAGTTTTAGCGGATTTTTTTACAATGCTAAACAATAAACAAGGTGCATTATTGATCTCAATAGATTTTTTTCTTACATTGCTTATGAAAATGAAGTCTTATTTATTCAAAATTTGCTAAAAGCACTACAGTTTTTATCTTCATACCTTTTTAGTCTATTCCGAAATAGTAGAAACTGATGACGAGCAAAAGCTTCATGAATAAAGATTGTTAAACATAGAACTGCGGAAAATGAATTTAGCTCAAAAACTGGGATATCCTGAAGACAGTAAATTATTAATGATCCATGCTGACGATGCAGGGCTATGCCATTCCGAAAACAGAGCAACTATTCAGGCACTTCAATATGGAATCGTGAATTCCTACAGTATCATGATACCCTGTCCATGGTTTTATGAAATGGCCAATTTTGCCAAAGAAAACCCACAATATGACAATGGAATCCATCTAACACTTACCTGTGAGTGGGAAAATTATAGATTTGGCCCTGTATTACCGATCGATGAGGTACGGTCATTGGTAGATGAAAATGGCTATTTCTACAAAAACAGAAGCAGTCTATTCAATATGGCTAAACCGGAAGAAGTGGAAAAAGAACTTCGTGCACAAATCGAGAAAGCACTGCGATTTGGATTGCAGCCAACGCATATTGACTCACATATGTGCAGTGTCGGCGTATCTGCGCAATTTTTGGAGATTTATATCAATTTAGGAAAACAATATAATCTCCCGGTTTTCTTAAATAAAGAATTTACCGCGTCTGTTTGCTTAACAGAGGAAGAGTATAATTTTGATGCTATATTACTGGCAGATGTTCTTCATATTGGAAACTATACTGCTTTTGAACAAAATAAACTGAAGAGTTATTATGAAAGTGCTTTAGATAATGTAGTACCAGGCTTCAATGTGCTATTAATCCATCCTGCTTTCGATGATAATGAAATGCAGGGTATTGCGATCAATCATCCTAACTTTGGTTCACAATGGAGACAGATCGATTTCGATTACTTTACAAGTGAAGCATGTCGACTAAAGATAGAAGAAAATAAGATCCAATTAATAACCTGGGATCAAATTAGAAACTGCAGATAAGAGTCGGAGCTGTCGTGAGTTAAAGTTAACACCAAATTGCTGAGAAATATTCCAATACGGGGCGCTCGAACAATTGTTCTGCGACCCGTATGCTATTAATACGCACCTCCTGTGTAAATACCCTAAATCAATCCTTTACTGAACTATCGATCCAATGACCTGTTCTTTTCTTATAAGTGTTTAATCAACTAAAATATTCATTATGGAAAATAACTTAAACAATCCGGATATCATCAACGACTTAATAAAGATTAATAACGACCGTATTGCGGGCTATAAAAGGGCTTTAGATCTTGCTCATGGTTTAGAGCTTGACACCCTGCGCCAGATATTTGCAAATAACATCCTACAGTCCGAACGTTTTATTGAAGAATTGAAACCTTATGTACTTCGAGAAGGAGAGAAACCTACAGATGAGACGATGTTAAGTGGTAAGCTGTTTAGAATGTGGATGAGTATTAAAGGAAATATTGTAGGAAATGATAGACATAGTTTGCTCGAAAGTTGCGAAAAGGGAGAAGATGCGTTTAAAGAAATGTATAAAAAAATACTTGTAGAGGATGTCAACGATTTATCATTGGGCGCATGTAATAAATTGTTGGAACAATTGAGCAAACAATCTGAATCGCACAATGAAATTAAAAGTTTGCGCGACCAGGTGCCCTCATAAATAATATCCGATGAAAAATGAAACTGGAATCACAGTTGAATGATTGATGAAAACAACAATACCCGGTCTTGCTGGGTATTGCTGTTTTAAATATATATGTGTTCTTAATCTTGTAAAAGCGCTAATGCGGTCTCATTACCTTGTTGGGCAGCCAGATCTGCCACCGATAATCCTCTACTGTCCAGAATACTTTTATTGGCACCCCGTTCTAATAAAAGCTGCAGGATCTCGTTTCTTCCAAACATAGCCGCAAACATGAGTGCAGTACTGCCATTTCCATGTCGGAGATCGAGATTAGCACCATGATTGATCAACAGTTCTGCCATATCTTTATAGCCTTTAAATGCCACACCCATCAGTGCACTGTTGCCGCCGTTATCTTGGGCATTGACATGTGCGCCTGATTTCAGTAATAATTGCGCAGCTTCATATTGGTTATTATAACAGGCAATGATAAGTGGACTATACCCTTTGTCATCGCGACTATTTAGATCTACTTTTTGGCGAATGAGTTCTTCCAGTACATCAATATTGCCTGCCCGTGCGGCGTGAATGATAATGTGCGCATCCTGTATCATATATTTTTTATTTAAGTCTTCCGTTGTATAGCAATAACAATCTAGAGCTATTTTAGTTGCCGATAAAAATTAATTTATGAAATTTTCAAAAACTGTATTTCTTGGATGATTAACGCTTGATTTTGACCACTATTAGCAGAATTAGTTTACAGGAAACAGTAAATAAAAGTTTGTAAATGTAATTTATTACCAATTAGTGGTGTTAATACTTGAAATCAAAGTAACGGTGAACTCCTGTTCCGATGGGTTGTTATCCTTGTACAAATATTTTATTAAGTAACTCAATGTATTATGGAAAATCATTTGAACAACCCAGAAATTATCAATGACCTGATAAAAATTAATAATGATCGGGTGGAAGGTTATAAAACAGCATTAGATCTTTCGCATACACTAAGTTTGGATAGCTTACAGCAATTATTTGCAAAATATATCTTACAATCACAGCATTTTATTGAAGAGCTGAAACCTTTTGTCGTTTTGGAAGGTGAACAACCGACCGATGCCACCATGTTAAGCGGTAAACTGTTCAGAATGTGGATGAGTGTGAAAGTAACCATTGCAGGTAATGACAGAAAAAGTTTATTAGAAAGTTGTGAAAAGGGAGAGGATGCGTTTAAGGACACGTACAAAAAAATTCTCCAAGAGGATAATGATCAATTGTCTATCGAAGTGAAAAATATACTTTTAAAACAGTTGGATAAACAGCTGGAGGCACATGATGCCATTAAAATGTTGCGTGATGAGGTAACGTTGTAAATAATGGATGTTTAATCTCGAAACAGTAATCCCCGCTAAATAAGCGATCAGCATTACGATCATAAAAATACCCGGTCATGCCGGGTATTTTTTTATTTTAACGTTTTTAGCAAAAGCTGAATTACTTATTTCAGGCTTGTTAATGCTTTGGAATTTCTCAATAGAAAAACATATTGAAAATAATCTGTTGTAAACGTGCCCTTTTGAGGTACAATATTTTCACCAAAAACTCTCGATTTTATACTGATTAGGTGTTGCGATTTTCGAAAGGGTGAGTTCTCTGAATTTAACTTGAATAGCGTAATTGAATTTGGTTTACTCAATTCTTTTAAATCATTGATTCCCTTTACAAGTTGTAATGGACCATCTGCATTACTCCAATCCACTCGTTCATTTTCTGGCGTGGGAAATTGCGGAATTTTAGGAAGGTACATTTCGCTGTCCAAGGTATAGCTAACAAAACTCGTGGTTTTTATACCCGATTTTTTTAGTTCAGAAGCGAATGTTTGTTTTCCATTTTCAGTTGTGTTTTGCAATACATGGAAATAACCAAAAAGACCGTAGAATTTTTCATTTTCAAGTTTTAAATGCTTGATTGAATTCTTAAAATTAATGAGCATTGCCGAATCTCTAGCCACTTTTGAATGATCATCAACATTCTTGTCAACTCCTATTACTATAATTTTTGATGAGTCGGTTAGTTGTTGATTATAATCGTAAATAGCATTCCATTTTTCCAAAAGCTCCTGACTTGATTGTTGCGGAATTCTTTTACGGATTGCCAATACAACGTCCTTTAAAGTTTCTTGATTTCTCAAGCTATCTGTCAGGAAATTATTCAGTTTTGTAGCTGTTATGCTATCCATTTCTGCAATGTAATATTTAACACCCACTTTTTTATTTAAGAAAAAAAGCAACTCCCTGTCCAATGTCTGATTGTCAGCGTAGCCATGAATTTCTCCCAAAAGGAAAACCTTTGATTGATAAAAATCATCATCAAATAATTTGTCATTAATTGAATTTGTGATTTCCGTACTATTTTTCATCAGATAGCTTATATTATCCTCATTTTTAGATTCTAAAAATAATTTATTGCTGATAAAAAAATATAAGATAAACAGCACGCAAATACTTAAAATAGTGATCGATGTGAATTTAAGGACTTTTAAAAATTTCTTCATGTGTATTTTGGTGATTTTTTGGTTCAAAAGTGTTGTCAGTAAATCGAATTCTTAAAAATAAATTACTAACTGATGTTTTTCTGTACTGCACAGTTTTTAATTGTGATGTGGGTTAACATTACCTTGAACGGTTTAAGGTTGGCGTTTGTGCTTATTTGTTTCATTTTAGGTTTAATAATGCTATAATTTCTTGCGCTGACAAATATATGATTTTTGAATTTTCTTCACACACTTCAAGTTCTAAAAGATTATTATCGGTCCAGCGCTTAGCACTGCAAGTTCCATCTTGACAGTGGTCGGCTATAATTTTATAAAGATTTTTAAATTTTAGAGGCAGTATTTCCGGGTTGGTAAAATCACAAACCGTTACCGTCGAACAATTCATTCCATCTTGGCCATGAATGGCAATCAGATTATTTGCCGGGTTATAAAGCCATTCTTTTATATACCAAAATTCATTGTCGCAATCCTCTTCAGAATTTTCGTCAATGCGGCATTCACTGACAAATTTATATGCTTTGTTTTTTGTGATGTTATAAATAGCATACTCCATCAAGTCGTTACCTGAAACAAAATACTCGTTGTTATTTGAATGCCTAATATATTGATAAAATATTTTTCCAAAAGCATATCGAGTGGTATATAATTGATTGTCATGGTTATCGTACAACGTTAACCTTTGGCAACTAATTGATTTTCCATAATTGTGCGTGAGGTTATAAGAATGATTGTAATTGTCAATAGTCAATTTGATTTCGTCTGTCAAAAAATGGATTTTTTGATCGATGAAATAGTCTTTATCAAATATGTAATTGTATTGCTCCAAATATTTTTTGTATTCAATACTGTCAGCATAATTTTTCAATCTATTGTTGTTTACGTTTGATTTAGTCACGGCCGGTTATCGTATAAGGCATTATACACAAATATCTAAAAGTTTTACTAAACCGGGAAATCAAATGGTAATTCCTATGTCTGTCCGCATACCGCTACAAAATTCAAAAAAAAATAGCGCAGTCGGAAACAGATATAAATACTATTTGTTAAGCTATTATGATCTTAAACTCTTCTAAAATTCCCTTTCGTTATATGTTTAACAAAGTTAAAAGGGAAGTGGCTTTGGTAGCCATTTTTGGCTTAATATTTAATGGATTGACTTATATTTTGCACGACGAGCTTCCGGATATGCCCTTGGGGGTTCCTGCATTTTTAGGTACCGCCATATCGGTCTTACTGTCTTTTAAAATGAGCCAGTCGTACGAAAGATGGTGGGAAGCACGCAAAGTATGGGGCGCTATTGTCAATGACTCCCGGTCGCTCGTTATCCAGATGCAGAGTTACCTCGCTACTGAATATGCAGGAGTGATCAAAGATATCGCTTATAAGCAGATTGCCTGGTGCTATGCATTAGGGGATTCACTTCGCGACCTCAACCCGCTTGCAAGACCATTGGAATTGACACAGGAAGAACTCGACCATTTACAGGAGCATCGAAATGTACCCTTGGCAATTACCCAGATGCAGGCACTTACCATCAAGGACTTATCAGAAAAGCAGGCAATACCTGATTTTTTTCGTGTCCAGCTGGATCAGACCCTAGTGCGGTTGGTAGATGCGATGGGTAGAGCCGAACGGATCAATTCGACGGTATTTCCGGTTACTTACCGCCTTTTCCTTCACGGAGCGATCTATCTCTTTCTGATTACCCTCTCGATCGCGATACAGGATGTTAGCCCGATTTTCGAGATCCCGCTATTGGTGCTGATCGCTGCATTGTTTTTCCTGGCAGATAAGACGGCCTATAATCTGCAGGATCCTTTTCGCAATCGGCAAAGTGATGTACCCGTAACCGCGATAGCCCGTAATATTGAAATCAATATCAAACAATTGCTTGGAGAAGATCATATACCGGAGCCGTTGAAACCAAAGACATTTTTTATTCTCTAATTGTGGGAATTAGGAGTTCGATTCTAAGGATAGCAGTCGCTGATTTTTAGAACTGCGAAAGTTTATTTACGTATTGAAAAAAATAGGGATATAAAAGCAAGCATCGATTGGTGCTTGCTTTTTTTCGCGTACTGCTACCTTTAAAAATCATCTTAACGGATCAATGCGGCAATGAGGAGCAATCCGCTAAATTTTTGTCCCGGAGGCTTTTTATATGATCATGAGCCTGAAGCTGCAGTATCGCCTGGTGCCGAATAAGATGCTCTGCTTCTAATGTCAGCACTTCTTTCTCTTCCAGGGTGTGCTGATACACGCGCTTATAAATATCTTCTCTTTTTTCGCAGTCGTTTAAGATGCTCTGGATCGTATTTTCCACAAAACTATTCTTGAGATCCAGCCACATGTTGCGTAATTTGCTTGAAATCGTAGTATTTATCTGTGGAAATTCACTCGCCTCATAGACAAAGGGCTTGAGGTCTGTAATAAATTGCTCCGACTGGTCCCGGTATTGCCTAAGGTACTTATCAATATCGTTGTGGGTATCTTTTGGTAACAGTTCAATATATTTGGTATAACCGGCAATTCGGTCATTATTGGCCTCTACTAAATTATTTAACAGATAGGCCTGTTCCTGCAATAAATTTTCCATCGTATATGCTCTTCATGTTTATTTAATAAACAATCTAAAAGAATGTTAGTTCATTATTTAAACTTATGGTGAATGTTAAAGGGTAAAACATGCCATGAAGCTGAAAGATGATTATGCCATCTGATTGATTTCGCGCATTTTTAAGAATTTAATCGTTATGCCCATCTGTCCGAGATGGTATAGATCATGATGGATAAGTCCTGTTACTAAATATTGGTAATCGTGTGGAAATGCAGGATCTGCATAAGGGTAGGGTGTCGATAGAAATACATCGTCTTTGCCTTCCAGAAAGTAGATGATGCTTTGTTGTGTGCCGTGAAATTCCAGAAGCATATTTTTCCATTCTTTTTTGGCAAGTTCTGTATTGGTTCGCCAATTTGCGGTATCGGTCATTTCAAGTCCACGGGGATTTCCTTGGAGACGGCTGAGGACTTCCTTTCGCCATTCGATCAAATGCGACATCAATTCGGCGATGCTGTGCATGTCCGGAAGCGGACGCTCGAACGCTGTCATTTCATTTACTTCAGTAAGCTTCTTTTCGAAATTTTCATCGATCCATAGATCAGCACTTTCGATATCTCGCAATTGCTGCATCATATTAGTTATCAGTACTTTTTCCATGATTTTCGTTTTAAGTGGTGAAATACTAACTGTTATTACCCTACCTGCATCGGATCTCGACCCTCTAGCAAATATCAGTATTCATCTTATGTAGGCTCCTTTTAAAGCCTTGATATTAAAGAGTACACTAGATAGTCCACTTTTGTTCTCTAACCGGGATAATAATGTTTTTATTTCAATACCGTTGTCGGTCAAACTTTGGTGAGCGGTGTTTGTTTTAATGTGAAGTGATCATAATGATATATGCTAAGTCATGATTAAAATAGCAACCTATAATATCAATGGTATTAATGGCCGTCTACCTGTATTGCTTCGATGGTTAAAGGAGGAATCTCCTGATGTCGTTTGTCTGCAGGAATTAAAGGCTCCACAGGAGCGTTTTCCTATACAGGCTATTACCGACGCTGGTTACAAGGCAATATGGCATGGTGAAAAAAGCTGGAACGGTGTTGCTGTGCTTTCTAAATACGATATCACAGAAGTCTCACGCGTATTGCCTGGAGATGAAGACGATACCCATAGCCGATACCTAGAGGTTATTGTCAATCAGCTCGTGATCTGCTGCTTGTACCTGCCTAATGGGAATCCCTATCCGGGACCAAAGTTCGACTATAAAATGAACTGGATAAAACGGCTAACCAAGCGTACTAAGACCTTGTTAGCGATGGAGATTCCCGTCATCCTTATTGGAGATTTTAATATCATTCCGACGGAGATGGATACATATAAACCGGAAAAATACATCGATAATGCTTTGTTCAGAATTGAAGTCAGGAAGGCATTTGAGCATCTTATAGCTCAAGGATGGCTGGATACTATCCGGAAATTATTTCCGGATCAGAAGGTATATAGCTTCTGGGACTACCTGCGGCATGCTTACAGCCGCAATGCCGGTCTTCGTTTGGATCATATTTTACTTAGTCCCTTATTGGAATATAGACTTTTAGAAGGCGGAATCGACCGGCATGTAAGAAGCTGGGAGAAAACAAGCGACCACGCACCGGTCTGGATATGTTTAAAAGAAAAATAGGGTTAAAGCTATTCGTATTTCACTGAATGAGCTCATGAAAATAGGTAAACCGAAAGAAAAAGGTGGTGATTATAACGGCGCTTTAAAAAGCGATCGGGCAATAATTGGAAAAGTCAAAATAGTACATCTGCAGCTCTCAGTCATAATTTAGCGAAAGCATTGGGTCTCGTCGCTGATAATGGTTTTCCTATTTACGAAGAACCGCAAATAATGCGCTGGGGTAAACGTTTAGCGAATTTGGAGCGGAAAATAAAACCAGCAAGTGCTCCTCAAAAAAAATGAAAGTTCGCTAAAAAAATTAACCTGGCGACTTCGTATCGATGTTATATGAGATCATAAAAAGTCTTTCGCTTAGGATCAGTAATTTTGGTAGCAGAAACAGTAAAATATATACCTCTTAATTGTGAGGTATTCATGAAATTTGAAATACGTATAACAATGTTTTTTCGTTATGCATAACGTTTTGCCCTTAATAAGGGCATATGAAAACTTTTAACGGCTTTAATTTGTTCTAAAGTTATGCTTTGGCTACATTAATTGGGCTTCACTGTTTAATAGTAAAGTCGAAAAAATATTCCAATTATGAAGAAAAACAGTAATTTCAGCAGAAGATTTTTTTTAAAGACCACGGGCGCCCTCACTTTACTGGCGACCCTTCCGGCTTCTTTAAAAGCGGCCTATATACAAGTGAAGCAGTTTATTGTTCCTGCCAAGCGCACAGCTCCTTTGACATTGCAGGTTAATAAAAAGCCCTATACGCTTGATTCGGATACAAGATCCACTTTGCTGGATCTTTTGCGTGAAAACCTTGGCCTTACCGGTACAAAGAAAGGCTGTGATCACGGTCAATGTGGCGCCTGCACGGTCCATGTGGATGGTGTAAGGGTTTTAAGCTGCTTGACTCTTTCTGCCTCTACGGTCGGAAAAGACGTAACCACGATTGAAGGTATTGCCGATGGTGAGCACCTGCATCCAATGCAGGAGGCTTTTATTGCATGTGATGGTTTTCAATGTGGCTATTGTACTCCGGGGCAAATTATGTCGGCTATTGCATGTGTAAAAGAGGGACATACACAATCCATCGAGGAAATAAAGGAATTTATGAGTGGCAATCTTTGCCGCTGTGGAGCTTATAACGGTATTGTTGAATCTATTCAAAAAGTAGCGCAATCATGAAACCTTTCGAATTTATAAGAGTAACCAATACCAAAACTGCACTTTCTCATAAAAAAGATCATGTGCAGTATATCGCGGGCGGAACAAATCTGGTCGATTTGATGAAAAAGAACGTGCATCTTCCGGATACTGTTGTAGACATTAATAATGCGCTTATTCGTACAATAGATACACATGACAAAAATATTCATATCGGTGCTATGGTTCGCAATACTGAAATTGCGACCGACGCGAAGGTATTAAAGGATTTTCCGTTGCTTGCAAAAGCTGTTTTGGCTGGAGCTTCTCCGCAGATCCGAAATATGGCTTCTACAGGAGGTAATATCTTGCAACGTACCCGTTGTCCATATTTCTACGATACCACTACCGACTGCAATAAGCGTGAACCGGGTACCGGATGCAGTGCATATGCTGGAGAAAATAGGATGAGCGCCATAATTGGTTATAGTAAAGATTGTGTTGCTGTACATCCATCTGATCTCTGTGTCGCATTTGTTGCATTGGATGCTGAAGTACACGTGATCACAAAAGATCAAAAAGAGACTGTTATACCTTTTCAGGAGTTTCATCGTCTTCCGGGAAATGACCCTCATCTGGACAATAATTTACCGGATCATGCTTTAATTTCATTTATTAGAATTCCAGAAAATCCATTTGCGAAACATTGTGCTTATCTTAAGATCAGAGACCGGGCTTCTTATGCCTTTGCTCTGGTTTCGGTAGCCGCTGCACTGCACTTGGACGGTGACCGTATCGTTGAAGCTCGGCTAGCCTCTGGTGGTGTAGCACATAAACCTTGGCGCTGGCTGGAAGCTGAAGAGTTCTTGATCGGTAAAAATGCCACTGCTGCTGTATTTAGCGAGGCCGCCGCCATGATTGTCGCGGATGCGCATCCCTTGGCACAAAATGGTTTTAAAGTAGGCATGCTGAAAGGTGCTGTGGAATCTGCATTGGCACAATGCCTGCTAGCTTAATCTGTAGCAGGGAATAACGTTTTTTAATAAAAAAGAATGGGTTTTTACAAAATAATGTAAAATGAAAGACTTGAATCAACAAAATATACATATACCTGCAGGACGCGTTGAAGCACGGGATAAAGTGACAGGGAAAGGCAAGTATGCCGCCGAATATGCTGTGGATCATATGTGCTATGCTGTTTTAGTGGGAAGCACGGTTCCCAGTGGCAAAATTAAAAATATTGATCTGTCCAAAGCGAAACAAGTTAAATCTGTGCTTGGTTTTGTATCCCATCTGGAAAAACCTGCAGTTCCTGGGTTTGCGACGGAGGCGTTGATTAAAGAATCGCGTTTTGGTCTTCCTGTATTTCATACAGACACCATTTATTTCAAGGGACAGCCGGTCGTACTGGTTATGGCGGAGACACTTGAGGATGCCACTTATGCGGCATCGCTGGTAGAGGTGCAGTATGAAAAGACAAAATTTAATGTTGATTTTGACTCTACCTACGCACAGATCCCACTGCAGGAAGCGGGTAAAGAACGCGGAAATCTCGAGAGCTGGCAAAATGCACCTCATGTGGTGGAGGCCGAATATGAAATTAAAACGGAGGTACATCACCCCATGGAAATGCATGCCACGATCGCTGCATGGACTGGTACCGATCATCTAAAACTCTACGACAAGACACAGGGAGTGAATAATGTACAACAGGTGATCGCTCCTTTATTTAATCTGAAAAAGGAACAGGTGGAGGTCATGAGCGAATTTGTTGGTGGTGGTTTTGGGTCTGGTCTACGGGTTTGGCCTCATGTGCTGGCTACCGTTATGGCAGCTAAACAAGTGGGACGTCCAGTAAAGTTAATGCTGACAAGACCGCAGATGTTTATTGGTACCGGTTACCGTCCTGCTTCCTGGCAAAGAATAAAGCTTGGAGCAGATGATCAGGGAAAATTTATAGGCATACATCATCAGGCCCGTAATGAAACCTCGTTCTACGAACGGTTTTCAGATCAGATCACACGGATAACGCGTCTGATTTATGATTTTGAACATCTTAAGACTGAGGATGCACTAGTGCCGTTAAATATCAATGCCGCGACCTGGATGCGTGGTCCCGGTGATTGTACTGGAGATTTTGCAGTTGAATGTGCCATCGATGAATTGAGCTATAAATTGAATTTAGATCCTGTAGCGATCCGAGCTAAAAATATTGCTGTAACGCATCATCCGGATTCTAAATTACCTTGGTCTTCAAATTATTTAGTAGATTGTATGAACGAAGGGGCTCAACGTATCGGTTGGGAAAAGCGGCATCCGAAACCGAATGGCATGCGGGATGGCGACTGGCATATTGGTTACGGTATGTCTGTTGGAATGTGGAATGCCGGACGAAATAAAACGAGTGCCGCCATAAAAATGAAACAAGATGGAAGCCTGATCATTCAGACTGCAATGACCGATATCGGTACAGGAACAGGGACGGGTATGAAAAATATTGCCCACGAAATAACAGGAATTCCGAAAGATAAAATAACAATCGAACTTGGTCATTCCAATCTCCCTCCAGCGCCCAGCCAAGGTGGAAGTACTGGAATGTCTTCGGTAAGCGGGGCTGTTGTGGAAGCAGTGCGTCAACTGAAAGAAAAGCTGTTAACCTATGCCGCTAAACATGACCAAAAGTTCAAGGATGTACAGGCAGATGCCTTAGTGCTTTCTGAAACTGGTTTGTCTTTGAAAAATGATACAACAGCAACTATTCCTTTGGATACCTTGTGGCAGCAAAATAACTTAGATGAATTAGTGGTAGAAGCGACCTCAGGTCCCGGTGAAGAGCGTAAGAAATATGCTTTTTGCTCTTCTGCTGCTCATTTTTGCCAAGTAAGGGTCAATGTGAAAACGGGAAAGGTCATGGTGACAAAAATGGTCTGTGTGGCCGATGGAGGTAAAATTGTGAATGAAAAAGCGGCAGCCAACCAGATGTCAGGTGCAGCTGTCGGCGGCATCGGAATGGCACTTATGGAAGAGCGCCTGCTGGATACGCGGATCGGTGGAGCTATTGCTGATGATCTGGCAGGCTATCATTTTCCGGTTAATGCCGATGCACCAATAATTGATGTCAGTTTTATCGGTAAATCAGATCCTTTTATCAACCCGACTGGGGCTAAAGGTTTAGGTGAGGTGGGAATTATTGGAACGGCCGCTGCAATTGCGAATGCCATTTATAATGCTACGGGCAAAAGATTACGCAGTTTACCCATTACTCCAGATAAGATATTAAGTTAATCAAACACCTTAATTGATGTTGTTTAAATTTTTGTAAAATAAGTGTTTAACGAGTTATTGAATTTTGTTTGATGAGTGAATTAAAAACCATAATTGCCGCATACGATACCGCTGAATCGCAGGGTTATAAAACGGTGCTGGCTACCGTTGTTAAGGTAGAGGGTTCATCCTACCGGATGCCAGGTGCACGCATGCTGGTATCTGAATATGGAGAGATGACGGGAGCGATCAGTGGGGGATGTCTCGAAGGTGATGCACTCCGCAGGGCGATGCTAGCGCTCCAGCAGCAAACTAATAAATTGGTAACTTATGATACCACAAATGAAGCCGATGCAACCCTCGGTATACAATTGGGCTGTAATGGTATTGTACATCTACTATTTGAATATATTGACCCGAGCGATCCTCAAAATCCGATTGCCTTATTAAAAAAAACAAGCGATAAGCGGGTACCAGCACTTGTGGTCACGATCTGCTCATTGGATCGCTATGCTGAGCAGCCCGGTACATGTGGTATACGAATGGAAAATGAAACCGTTTTAAGAACCAATCCGCATATTGCAGGTGAAGATATGCTTGCTTATATGGAGCAGGTAAGCAGAAGTAAGGCAACGATGCGAACGGTTTTAGAATATAAAAATGTAGATTATGAGCTATTATTGGAATACCATATTCCGCCAATTCATATGGTACTAGTAGGGGCAGGAAATGATGCACAGCCCGTAGCGGCCATGGCGGCTATGCTCGGCTGGGAAGTCAGCATTGTTGATGGTAGGGCCAGTCACGCAACAGTTGATCGTTTTCCTGCAGCAAAACAAGTGATCACTGCAGCTGCCAGTGAGTTTTTGCATCATATTGATATCGATGCCTATACCGCAGTGGTTTTAATGTCGCACAATTTTAATTATGACAAAGATGTTCTCAAGCATTTACTACAGACATCTGTTTCTTATATTGGCTTATTAGGACCTAAAAAGCGGTTTGAACGTTTGCTTAACACATTACAAGAAGATGGTTGCATCATAGAAGAACCGCAGCAGGCAAAAATGCATGGTCCTGTTGGTCTTGATATCGGAGCTGAAACTTCGGCAGAGATAGCACTCTCGATTATTGCGGAGGTCAAATCTTTTTTACACCGACGTTCAGCTGCATCACTTCGTGACCGTACAGCTAAGATGCACGAGAATATTCCAATCCTTTAACCATTATTATGCTATTTGACAAATTTGGGCGCCAACATACTTATCTTCGTATATCTCTTACGGACAATTGCAATCTGCGCTGTTTTTACTGTATGCCTGAAGAGGAGTATGCCTTTGCGGCACATGCCAAACTGATGCAGCCCGATGAAATCTTAGCGATCGCTAAGACTTTTGTATCGCAGGGAATTACGAAAATACGCTTAACCGGTGGGGAGCCTTTTGTACGTAAAGATGCAGCTCTGATTTTAGCAGGACTAGCCACTTTACCGGTAGAACTGACCTGTACCACCAATGGGGTAAGGGTGGATGCTTTAATGCCCATGATCAAAGCGGCCAATTTTAGCAGTATCAACATCAGTCTAGATACCTTAAATGCCGAAAAATTCCATAAGATAACAGGTAGAAATCTTTTTGACCGTGTTTGGTCAAATATTGGCCTATTGTTAGCGTCCGGCATAACCTGTAAATTGAATGTGGTGGTAATGAAAGGGCTGAACGATAATGAAATAACTGATTTTGTCGCGCTTACTGAAAAATGGCCATTGGAGGTTCGTTTTATTGAATTTATGCCTTTTTCTGGTAATAAATGGACCAATAACCAGGTGTTTACTTTACGGGAAATAAAAGATGTGATCCAAAAAAGTTATACCATCCACGAACAGGTGGGGAGTATACACGATACAGCAAAACATTTTCATATCGCAGGCCACCGCGGATCATTCGCCGTCATCAGTACCATGAGCGAACCTTTTTGTGCAGGCTGCAACCGGATCCGTTTAACGGCAGATGGTAAATTGAAAAATTGTCTCTTTTCTACTCATGAAACGGACTTACTTACCGCCCATCGGCTGGGACAGCCTATATTACCGTTGATTCAAGCGAATATCCAGGCAAAGGCTTTTGCTCTAGGGGGCCAATTAGCCACTGATTTTACGCAAATAGATGCGGATAAATTACAAAATAGAAGTATGATAACCATTGGAGGATAATGCAGGATACAGGTATAATAATATTAGCAGCGGGTAGTTCCTCACGCTTAGGGACTGCAAAACAACTTCTGGATTATCAGCATAAGCCATTAGTTAAACATGCTGTAGAACAAGCGCTGGCGAGCGATCCTGCTTGTGTGATCGTAGTTGTGGGCGCAAATGCTGAAGCTGTGGCCGAAACACTTGTAGACCATGATGTAAAAATCTTTTACAATGATGATTGGTCTACGGGAATGGCCTCGTCTATCCGTAAAGGAATGGAGACGTTGTTAAACGATCATCCATTGCTAACTCGGTGCATCTTTTCAGTATGTGATCAACCGTTTCTCAAAGCCCATCATTTTACACAATTGTTTGAGAGCCAGTTGGAAAGCCATAAGGGTATTATTGCATCGGCCTATGCGGATACTTTGGGTGTGCCGGTACTGTTCAGAAACACCTATTTTCCATTGTTACAGCAGCTGCAGGGAGATCAGGGTGCTAAAAAAATCATAACAGCATATCCTGACGATGTTGTTGCAATTGCTTTTGCTGATGGAGCTGTCGACATTGATGAGCCTGCTGATCTAAAATATTTAATGCAGGAAATGGTTTCAGTATCGGAAGCAAACGCGATTATTAAAAAACATAGCCATTTTGTTCGTACAGGTATAAAAACTTTAGGAGAAGCTTCGGGATATGCTATTGCAGAGGAAGTTATGTCAAAATATGATATTCCGGGTTTTAGACAGTCTTCGATGGATGGCTATGCATTAAAATTTGAGGACCGCAATAACCGATTGGAAATTGTTGGCGAAATGCGGGCTGGAAAACAGTCGGACGTAACGCTATTGTCCGGACAGGCGATGCGCGTCTTTACGGGTGCACCAATTCCAGCGGGTGCGGATACCGTGGTCATGCAGGAAAAGGTGAGTCGTGACGGAGATTGGATGATAGTTGCTGACGAGCATTTAACCATCGGAATGCATGTACGTGAAAAAGGTAGCGAAGCTGCAAAAGGAACATGGGCACTTGCGCAGGGAACTGTACTGACGCCTGCTGCACTGGGTTTTTTAGCAGGTATCGGCTGTGAGAAGCTGCTGATTTTTGAACCGCCAAAAGTAGCAATCATTGTGACAGGTGATGAACTGCAGGAATTGGGTCAGCCACTTTCCTTTGGACAAGTATACGACTCAAACTCGATTCAACTGCGTGCTGCACTTCAAAAGGCAGGTATCGAAACGGTTCAGGTTTTTCACGCTGCAGATGATCCTGCCGCATTGGAAAAGATCTTGGGACAGGCTTTGTTAGCTTCGGATCTGGTGCTGCTGGTGGGAGGCGTGAGTGTGGGTGATTATGATTTTGTGGTGCAAAGTGCTCTGGCGCAGTCGGTGCGTCCTCATTTTCATAAAGTCAAACAGAAACCAGGAAAACCATTGTTTTTTGGCACTACAGATGAAACTGTCGTTTTTGGGTTGCCGGGAAATCCTTCTTCAGCGCTAACCTGCTTCTATCTATATGTTTTACCGGCTATTGATAGGATGATGCAACGACCAGATTCCGTTAGCTATGGCCAAGCGGTGACTACCGTTGATTATCCAAAAAACAGTGGATTAACACATTTTATAAAAGCTCATTTAATGGACGGTAAGGTATTGCCCCTGCATGCACAGGAATCTTACCGTCTACAATCTTATGCCCAGGCCAATTGCCTGCTCGTGATACCGGAAGAATCAACTGGTATTAGGGCAGGTGAAAAAGTCCAAGTAATCGTATTGCCTTAAAAATCTATGGATACCGAAATATTTTTTATTATTTTATTTGTTGTTGCTTTTTTATATGCCTCTGTTGGGCATGGCGGAGCGAGCGGTTACCTGGCTTTAATGGCTTTGTATGGCGTGGCACCGCAAGAAATGAAACCTACTGCACTGTTCCTGAATTTATTTGTTTCCTTAACTGCCTTTATTCAGTATTACCGTGGCAATCATTTTAAAAAAGAGATTTTTATACCCATAGCGCTGGCATCTATACCTTTTGCTTTTCTGGGCGGTATGCTATCGATCGATGATCATCTTTATAAAAAAATATTAGGAATCTTATTGTTGCTCCCAATAGTCCGATTTTTCTTTTTTAAAAATGTGGAAGACGATCGCCTGGTGCCTCAGGTAAAATGGATTTCGATATTGTTGGGTGCTATCATAGGACTTCTGTCCGGAATGATCGGTATAGGGGGAGGCATTATTCTTTCACCTATTTTGATCCTGTTGCTATGGACGAACCAGAAGCAAACTGCGGCGATCAGTGCCGCGTTTATTTTTGTCAATTCATTGGCAGGATTGGGAGGAATGTTGACACAGGGTATTACGTTGACTTCCAATATGATTTTATATATTGTCATCGCATTTAGTGGCGGTCTTTTGGGAGCTTATTTAGGTTCTAAAAAGTTTAATCAGGATGTTTTAAAATATGTACTGGCAACAGTGTTACTCGTTGCCGCCTATAAATTGCTCTTTACTTCGGCATAGCTACGCGGTAAGAAAGCAATAGTGATCAGAATTGGATAGATATGTCTTGACTTTTGACGAGCATGATCCCTATGGGATGTCTCATCAGATAAAAAGAATGCTTAATTTGAATAAGAGATGAATAAGATTAAAGTACTTGCATTTGGACCGCTTGTAGAAATTGTAGAGAAAGAGTTCTTTATAGAAGCAGTGGATACGGAAAATTTGTTAACAAGTTTGATCCAGCAGTTTCCTTTACTCGAAAACCGTAAAATGGCGCTTGCAGTGAATGGAAAGATTACAAAAGAAGTGGTTCTGTTACAGGAATCGGATACGGTAGCACTTCTGCCGCCATTTTCGGGAGGATAATATGCATTGGGATCCACGATATGAGCGGCATTACAGTTTACCAGGTTTTGGTTATGAGGCGCAGGAAAAGCTTACCGCGGCTCAGGTACTTGTTGTCGGAGCTGGAGGTTTAGGCTGTCCGGTACTGCAGTATCTGACTGCGGCAGGTGTAGGGCGCATCGGTATCGTAGATTTTGATACGATAGAACTGAGTAATCTGCAACGCCAGACCCTATATAGCACCGCAGATCTTGGGCAGTTAAAGTGCGCAGTTGCTGTGCGGAAGCTAAGCGAAAATAATCCGTCTATCACAATCGTTAGACATCCTGTGTTGCTTGATGATAGCAATGGTAATGCTATTGTTTCACAGTATGATATCGTTGTTGATTGTACGGATAATTTTGCGGTACGTTATGTCATAAACGATTGTTGTACACGTTTGAAAAAACCGCTTGTTTTTGCGGCGATCTATCAATACGAAGGGCAGATAGCGATCTTTAATGTCGCTGATGATGATGGAACTGTCTGTCATTACCGCGATCTATTTCCACAAGTCCCGAGTGCTGAAGAAGCTCCAAATTGCTCAGAAAATGGTGTATTAGGTGTTTTACCGGGGATCATCGGACTGATGCAGGCCACCGAAGTATTGAAGTTAATAACGGGTATAGGAGTTCCATTGGTCAATAAATTAATGACTTTTAATGTCTTGACTTATCAATCCATGATCTTATCAATCACTCCTAATCCGCAAAGTACTGATGGTTACACTGTACAAACGAGCACGGATACTTCACAAAATCAACACCTGGAACAGGATATCAGCTTGATATATCCCAATGAAATTGCATCTTATCTGCAGGATAAGAACGTCAGTCTGGTTGATATCCGGGAATCCTATAAGGAACCGTCATTTGCGATCGCAACACAGGAGATCCCTTTGTCAATACTGTTTGACCATTTGGATGAATTAAAGGCCACACATATTATTGTGGTATGTCAAAGCGGAAAACGCAGTTTAAATGCCGCGGGAAAGCTGAAAGCGCATTTCGGTCCCGCAAAGAGGGTAAGTCACCTGGCGGGTGGCATTATTTCATATTTAAGTACTAATAAAGCAGAATAAATGAAAAATATATTTGTGCAGGGAGCCATTTCGCCAGATCAGATTGCGAAGAGTATTGCAGCACATAGCAGTAAAACAGCTATCGGTGCCCACGAGTTATTCTTGGGACAGATCAGAGCCGATGTGGTAGATGGAAAGTCTGTTGCCGCAATTGAATATACAGCTTACGAACAGATGGCGTTAGAAAAAATGGATACCATCAGAGAGGCAATGTTTGCCAAGTATAAGCTTATCTGTATGCATGTGTACCATAGTCTAGGGACGGTGCCAACCGGCCAATTGTGCCTTTTTGTATTTGTATCTTCTAAACACCGCGCAGATGCGCAACAGGCCTGCCATGAGCTCGTGGAGCACATCAAGAAAGAACTTCCGATCTGGGGAAAAGAGCTATTTGACGACGATACACATCAGTGGAAAAAAAATAATTAAGATGGTCGATATTACACATAAAACCGCTACGTTGCGTAAAGCGGTAGCAACAGCATCTGTGGTTACTTCACATGGCCGAACGGTAGATGCTATCAAAAATGGGCAGGTTCCGAAGGGAAACGTTTATGAGTTTGCACGTGCGGCGACGTTGCTTGCCATAAAAAAAACGAGCGATATTATCCCGGACTGCCATCCGTTGCCAATAGAATATGCAGCAATAGATTTTGAGATTGAAGAACTCACAATTAAGATTTCGGTAACCGTGCACACGATCTATAAAACCGGTGTAGAAGTCGAAGCGATGCATGGTGCTTCTGTCGCCGCACTGGTGCTGTACGATATGTTAAAACCGATCGATAAACATGTTGAAGTCGGCTCGATTCGGTTATTGCACAAATCGGGAGGTAAAAGTGACCATGCACATCTGTTAGAAAACAGGACGATAAAAGCTGCAGTTGTGGTTTGTAGCGATTCGGTCTATTCAGGCGAAAAACAAGATCGCTCTGGGTTTGTATTGCAAGAGTTACTGGAAGATTATGGTATTGCCGTCGTACGATCTGAGGTTGTGCCAGATGAAATTGATGCTATTCAACATCAATTGACGGTTTCCAGGGAATTAGGGGTCGATATGCTGATCTATACGGGTGGGACTGGAGTGTCTGATCGGGATGTTACGCCAGAGGCTGTAGAGCCTTATTTAACCAAGAAATTGCCGGGTGTAATGGAAATCGCAAGACAGTATGGCCAGCAATTTGTAAAAACTGCTATGCTTTCCAGAGCGGTCGCAGGTTTTGCTGACCGTATGCTGGTCTTGACATTGCCAGGCTCAACAAATGGGGTGAAAGAAAGTATGAAAGCGCTATTCCCACAGCTCTTGCATGTTTTTCCTGTTCAGGATAATCAGGGACACGGATAGCTTTTTAGCTATCCACGAAGTTTGGTAACAATTTTCTTGATTCTGTCCAGGGTGTAATCGATGTCATGTTCAGTTGTAAACCGACCTAAACTAAACCGGATCGCACTGAGATTATCTTCATCCTTCAATCCCATGGCTTGCAATACCGGAGAAGGTCTGTGTGTTACGGATGAACATGCCGAGCCGCTGGAAACAGCAATGTTGCCCAGTGCAAGTATCATTTCTTGGGAGTGTAGACCGCGTAAGCTGATATTTGTTGTATTAAAAATACGTTTGTGCAGGTGGCCGTTGACAAAAGTTTCATCGATTTCTAAGATGGATTTTTCCAGGGTATCGCGTAACGTTAAAATTAGCTTATTTTGATTTGTCATTTCCTGTTTTGCGATGGCTGCGGCAGTTCCAATTCCAATAATACCCGGAACGTTGAGGGTGCCACTTCGCATACCTTGCTGTTGCCGACCTCCATGCAGCAAGGGTTCCAGTGAACCAATAGCAGGATTGGTATATAACGCGCCAATACCTTTAGGACCGTAAAACTTATGTGCTGAAATCGGCATAAAATCGATTTGCATCTGCTTTACATCAATCGGAATCTTGCCGACAGCCTGTGTCGCATCGCACAGGAACCATGCTCCCGCCTGATGGGTTAGGGTGGCAATTGATGGTATATCTTGCATAACACCTGTCTCATTGTTCACAAGCATGACACAAACAAGCGCCGTATCTGTTGTAATGCTATCCTCCAGCGTTTTTAAATCGATGATGCCATCTTTATCTACAGGCAGATAGGTGACAGCATATCCCTTAGTTTCCATGTAACGACAACATTCAAGTACGGCATTGTGTTCTGTGGATGCACAAATGATATGTTTGCGGTGACCATAGGTGAGCCCCTTTATCGCCATATTGATCGCTTCTGTGGCTCCTGACGTAAAAGTCAGTTCCCTTGTACGGCAATTAATTAAATGGGCAAGATCTTGCTGAGCAAAATCAATCTCTTCCTGAGCCTGCAATGCAAAAAGATGGGGACTGCTGGGATTGGCGTACTGCTGCTTGAAAAAGGGCAACATCCGTTCTAATACCCGATCATCAACGGGTGTAGTGGCATTATAGTCGAGGTATACGATTGATGACTGCATAGCCATAAATGTACTGAATTAATTTGAGAGGATTGGTTCAAAAAGCATCGTTTTGCTTGTAATCAACAACCCAATTTACGGATTCTTCTACCAATATTACTGATTTGTGCTGTGCTCGATAAGGTATAGGTGAAAAATACATATTTTTAAGACTAAGATCATGATGTGATGGCTTTTAAAAGTGGAGAGCCAAAGCATCTGAAAGAAAGAGGATAAGCCCAAAATAAACAAATGATGAATACAGACTGTTATATAACAACTAACATACACAATTATGGAAACCATTCGCATTAACAAAAAGGAATACGAGGTCGTTATTGATAAAGAGATGCCACTGCTGTGGTTTTTACGTGATGTCGTCGGTTTGACTGGAACAAAATATGGTTGTGGAGTAGCACAATGCGGTGCTTGTGTGGTCCATATGGACGGTGAAGCGGTAAGATCCTGTGTTACAAAAATGAAACGTGCAGTTGGCAAAGAGGTGATCACGATTGAGGGTCTTTCTGAAAAAGGTGACCATCCATTGCAAGTTGCCTGGAAAGATGTGGATGTGCCCCAATGCGGGTACTGTCATGCCGGTCAAATTATGTCGGCAGCTGTTTTATTACGTGAACGGCCGAATCCAACAGATCAGGATATTGATGATGCCATGACCGGAAACATCTGCCGTTGTGGAACTTATTCGCGAATTCGTCAGGCCATACATCATGCTGCATCATTGCAAAAGAAATAAATGGTTATGTATAGATGTGTAATCTGCTAAAAAATAGCTCATGAAAATATTAAATAATATAAAAAGCAAAGGTACTTACAAGCTTGCATTGACTTTGAGTGTCATCGGTCTGTTTTTAACGGTTCTGGTTTCTGCTTTTACAAGTGATTCGCGATCTGAAAATACATTAGAACCGGATACCAGGGTCAAGAAAGATAGCATACAGTCTGTTGAAGCGTTTAAAAAAGTATATGCTGTGCTACAGAGTCCTCGATGTGTGAATTGCCATCCAAGCGGTGATATTCCGCTTCAGGGTGATGAGCGCAAGTTGCATGCGATGTTTCCGAAACGTGGGCCTGAAGGAAAAGGAATGCTGACCATGAAATGTAATAACTGCCATCAGGATGAAAATACAGCAGGATTGAAAACTCCGCCAGGAAGTCCGAATTGGCATCTTCCACCTGCGGATATGAAAATGGTCTTTGAAGGAAAAAGTGCATATGAATTGGCTAAGCAGTTGGTAGACCGAAAACAAAATGGAAATAAAGATCTAAAAGCATTGATAGCGCATGCGGATGATGGATTGGTAAAATGGGGCTGGGAGCCCGGAGAAGGAAGGACACTGCCTCCGATTAGTCATGCTGCTTTTAAAGAAGCTTGGATTACCTGGTTGACAACAGGTGCTTATGCTCCCACGAAGTAATTATTTTTTCAAAAAATCAAAGAAATAAGCGATGACAACAGATAAAACGACGCTAGGCAGAAGATCTTTTTTAAAAGCCGCGCTTTTAGCAGGTGGCGGAATGATTTTACATTTCAACTGGCCGGGTGTTGGAGCGATGGCAAGTGAGCCAGGACCAGTAGCCGATGCTATAATTGAATTGAACAGCTATATCAAAATTTACCCAAATGGTGATGTACTATTATTTAATCCCAATCCTGAATTTGGACAGAATGTAAAGACATCTCTTCCGATGATCCTCGCAGAGGAACTGGATGTAGCCTGGGAGAAAGTAACGGTGGAGCAGGCTGATTTTTTTCCAGAACGATATGGACGCCAGTTCACTGGTGGTAGTCAGTCGGTTCGTCAGGCTTGGCCGGTGTTGCGAACAGCGGGAGCTACTGCACGGCAGATGCTCATCATTGCAGCCTCTGAAAAATGGGCGGTACCGCTAACCGAAATTCATACAGAAGCTGGTATCATTTTCCACAAAAAAAGTGATCAAAAAATAACTTACGGTGAAATTGCCTCTCAGGCAGCCCAAGTTCCGTTACCAAAAGATGTGAAGTTAAAGGATGTGGCTGATTTTAAAATAATAGGTTCGTCAAAGCAGAATGTGGAACTGGATAATATTGTAACGGGTAAACCCTTGTTTACCAGTGACTATAAGCAGGAGGGTATGTTAATTGCTATGATTGTACATCCACCAGCCTTTGGGCAGGAGATCACAGCGTTTGATGATACTGCAGTACGTCAAATGCCGGGGATAAAGGATGTTTTTCTGATTGAACCGCTAGCAAAGGACTATACGCGCAATTATTTTGATACGATGAGTTTCGGCAGCTTAGCTGTAGTTGTGGGTACTTCTACCTGGGAAGTGATGCAAGCAAAGAAAAAACTGCAATTGGAACTGCAAACGGCCTCAAAAAGGAAGAATAAAGACACGCTTCAACTGGAGAGTACAGCTGGTCATTATGCAGATATGGATCGATATGCGAAGATTCCAGGGGAAGTTAAACGTAAGGACGGAGATCCGGATGCTGCATTTAAAAATGCTGCCCGCATCATTGAGCGAACGTATACAGCACCATTTTTGGTTCACAATACCATGGAGCCCGTTTCCTGTTTTGCTCATGTAACGGCAGATCAAGCGGAATTATATGCGCCTATCCAGGCACCGGAGGTCATCACAACGACGTTGGTGGCCCGATTGGGGTTGCCTAAAGAAAAGATAAAGATTAAGCTCGCCCGTATGGGTGGCGGTTTTGGACTCAGGGCTTATGGACATCATCTGGTGGAGGCCGCCGTGATCTCTCAGAAATTAAATGCTCCTGTGAAATTGATGTATACCCGTGAAGATGAAGCGACATATGGTATTTATAGACCTACTTACAGTGCAACATATCGGGCTGCTTTAGATAACAATAATCAGTTGATCGGATTTTATGTCAAGGCTGGGGGAATACCGGAATCTCCGCTACATGAAAATAGATTTCCGGCGGGAGCAGTTGATCATTATTTAGCCGAATCCTGGGCGGTTGATTCCGATATTACGATCGGAGCATTTCGTGCACCGCGATCCAATTTTATGGCTAGCGCAGAGCAGTCATTTTTGGATGAACTGGCTGTTGAAATGAAAAAAGATCCGATCGATTTCCGTCTGGAATTACTTAAAAGGGCGAAAGAACGTCCTGTTGGACAACGTAATGATTATGATGCATCACGGTACGCAGGTGTCCTGCAATTGTTGAAGGAGAAAGCCAGTTTTCTAAAAAAACCCGATGGTACAGGGAGAGGCATTGCGGCTTATTTTTGCCATAATACCTATGCTGCGGCTTTGGTCGATATAGGCGTTAAGAATAATGAACCCTATGTTGTGCAGGCGATTGCAAGCGTCGATTGTGGTATTGTGGTAAATCAGGATGCAGCCGTCAATATGGCGGAAGGTGCGGTGATTGACGGTATTGGAAATGCACTATACGGAGAACAATTGTTCGAAGATGGAGTACCGCAGAAAAGCAACTTCAATACTTATCGGATCATTCGTATGAGTGAGTGTCCAAAACATATCGAAGTTCATTTTGTCCAAAATCAGGAAAACCCCACAGGTATGGGAGAGCCGGTATTTCCGCCGATGTTCGGTGCTGTTGCCAATGCTCTTTTTCACCATACTGGTAAACGATACTATAACCAACCTTTTATGAAACAATACTTAGCTCACGAAGCGCAGGGTTAATTCTCTATTAGCCTTTCGTCTAATTGGAGGATTGATCGTATTTATGAAACTTAAAGAACATCAGTTTTAATATAAAAACAATAAAAAATGAAAAAAGCTATTTTTGGATTAGTGTTATTTGTCTTAACTGTGCAATTGTCTTTTGCACAGAAGACGAGTACAGTAGAAGAAGTAAAGGAACTATCGAAATTGAAGTGGCAGTGGATGGCGGATAAGAATGTCGATAAACTGGCCTCATTATTTGATGATAAATCAAAGTTTGTTCATATGAGCGGCACGTGGAAGAAGAATGAGGAGCTCGATATTATAAAAACAGGCAGAATCTGGTATAAAAAAGCCGCTATTCATGATGTAGCGGTCGAGATCGTAGGTGATGTCGCAATCTTATGGAATAGAATTACCTTAACAGCTGATGTACGTGGTAATGATGCTGTAACAGAATTTACGGTAACAGAGGTTTACAAAAAAGAGAAGAAAGAGTGGAAAATGCTGGCCATGACGTTTAGCAGTGTGCGTGATACGCATAAAATCGAACATTAAATAAGAACTTAAATTTTATACAGCAATAAGTTTTACAATATAAAATGGCATAATAGAAATTGAGCGTAAATCTCTTTTTCTATTATGCCATTTTTCTAATCATTTCATTATGGATTACAAGAATGCAGGATGATCCAATTTAACCGCAATTCGATTAGCCGCATTGACCAGTCCCACATGACTGTAAGCCTGCGGGAAATTGCCCCATTGACTACCGTCTTGCTCATCGACATCTTCACTGAATAATTTAAGGTGATTGCCGTAACCGATCAACTGCTTGAATACCTGTTGCGCTTCTTCTAATCTACCCACACAGGCCAGTGCTTCCACATACCAGAAGGCGCATACCAAAAATGTTGATTTCGGTTTTCCAAAATCGTCTTTATGCAGATAACGGTAAAACAGCCCATTTTCTCCTTTCAGCTCTTCTTCCAAAGCTTCGAGGTGACGTTTTGCTTTATCACTAGCGGGATCTAGATAGTTCATCATGATCAGCTGTAGGGTAGAAGCATCTAAATTGGGGTTTTTCGTAGCCGTTGTGTACACACCGCGCTCTTCATCGTAGCAGCTTTCAATATGCACACTGGCGCGTTCCCGTAGTTCTTGTGCCTTAATTTTGATTTCTTCAAAACCGTACTGTTCGGCAATTTTTAAAGCTGCTGTCGCACCGGCCCACTGAAACAGATTGGAATAGCAGTGTCTGTTTTCAAAATTCCGGAATTCCCAGATCCCCGCATCGAACTCATCGATGGTGCTTTCAATTTTATTCAGAATATAGTTCGTCCATGATTTGGCCAGCCCGGTATTCTGATGGCTAAAACGGTGGTCGGTAAACATAGGCAACAGGGCAAGCAGTGCCTGTCCGTACACATCATTCTGAATATGCTCAAAAGCCTGGTTCCCTAAACGCACGGGCTTATTCCCTAAGTACCCTTCCAGATGATCGAGTGTGGTTTCTGTCAGCTGATGCTGTCCCATAATACCATAGAGCGGCTGCAGGCGTCCGCGATCGGTCTGCGTAATGTTAGCAATGTAGGAAGCGTATTTTTCCATCTCTTCAAACTGCCCGATATGACTCAGGGCAGTCAGTACATAGTAGCTATCCCGCAACCAGCAGTAGCGATAGTCCCAGTTACGGCCACTTCCCGGATGCTCGGGAAGACTTGTCGTGCTGGCCGCGATCAAAGCGCCTGTATCCTCATACTGATGAAGTTTAAGAACCAGTGCAGAACGAATGACTTCTTTCTGGCAGAATGGGGCGATAGAAGCATTTTTTACCCAGCGGTGCCAATAACTTTTAGTTCTGCTTAAAAAATCTTCTGCGGTTCGTTCTATTGGAGCCTCAAATGGGCTTCCGAATGTCATAACCAAATAAACACTACTGCTCAGTACATGCGGAATATCATCGAAAAAATGGCTTACAGGCATATTTGTTGCCAAGCGCATTCTGATGTCCTCCTGTTCAAATTGGATATGGTTGCTGCCGCGGTTTTTCGTGAATCCTTGTTTTCCGTATTGATACTTAGGTGTACAGCGAACACGGATCTTTGGTCGTCCAGAAATGGGTTCTACCTTTCGGACCAACATCAGTGGTTTGTAATAGCGCTCGTACTGCTCAAAACGTGGGGCAAAATCGGTGATCCGATAACTGCCTTCTTCGGTTGTCAACGTCGTACATAAAATATTGGTGTTTTCAATGTATTGCTGATCGGTATTCGTGATTTCTGAAGTGGGCAGGATCGAAAATTCTCCGCCATTTTCCTGGTCCAATAAACTACCGAACACAAATGAATCTTCAAAGGTCGGCCAACATAGCCAGGTAATATTTCCGGTGATATTGACATGGGCAATATAGGAACAATTGCCGATGATGCCACTGTTATATTTATGCTTCGGTGTTTTGGTCATAAGTTTCAATTTTTTTAATTTCTGAATCTGTTCCGTTGATCTGCTGTTGTTTTACTCTATTGTAAGCAAAGTATTCGATCAGCTGAACGGCTTCTTGCTGTGTATCTACATAAAACTGCGCTGCGGACTTTTTATTGCCCACCTTAATGGTAATCGCATCGGCAGGGAGTTCTAAGAACATATCCTCATCCGTAGCATCGTCACCGATCGCAAAGATAAAATCGGGGTTATAGCTGTTGACGATTTCCATTGCTGCTTTACCTTTATTCAGCTCGCTGTTTTTGACTTCAATCACTTTGTCGCCCATCAATAACTGTAAGCCATGCTGCTGTACTAAATAGCGTAAGCTTTCCACCAATTCCAGCGCGCGAAGCTGCCCAAGCCCAGGCTGTGCTTTACGGTAATGCCAAGCTAAGGAATAAGATTTTTCCTCAATCACACAACCAGCTGTATTGTTGGCAAACTTGCTCATGATATGTTTGACCGGGATTTTCCATCGCGTAGATAAGATTGCACCGCTTTGCCATTTGTGCGTCGGATAGTTGCTCCATGCGCCATGTTCTGCGACCAGATAATACTGTCTATCGGAAAACCAGGTGTCGAGTGTCTCATGTGGTCTGCCACTAATAATCACGACTTGACTGGCATCATTTTCTTGCAGCAGATTTAAGGTGTCGTAAAGCGATTCTGTTGGTATTGCCGCAGCGGCATCGTTTTGAAAACCGATCAGGGTTCCATCGTAGTCGAGGAAGAATAACCTTCTGGTGGCTCGGTTATATTGATCGAGTATCGCGAGTTTGGTCTGTTCATTGATTCTTCGGGCCATTTCATTCTGCTGAAATAACTTGATTTCGCGGAGCCTGTTGAAAAATAGACGCACCCAGTGTCTAACATTGAATTTCTTGACAATTTCAATGCTGTCATTGAGACGCATACGTTGTTCAGCGACGGGCATCTTTAAAGCTTTATAAATGGCTTCGGTAACCTGATCTGTTGCATTGGGATTAATATGGATGGCCTGTGTCAATTCTTTTGCCGCGCCTGCCAGTTCGCTTAAGATCAGCACACCATCGGTATTCTCCTTACTGGCGATATATTCTTTACACACCAAGTTCATACCGTCACGTAACGAAGTGATCAGGCAGATATCTGCTGCCACGTACAAGGCCGATAATTCCTCCAATGGAAATGAATTGTAGAAATAGGCGATAGGTGTCCATTCGTTACTGCCAAATACAGCATTGATATGGCCAACAGTACGGTCAATTTCGTCCAGTAACTGTTTATATTGAGCCACATGATCACGTGAAGGAACGACAATCATGTAGAGCACGACTTGTTCTTTTAATTCCGGGTATTTAACCAAGAGATTTTCATATGCCACTAAACGTTCAATGATCCCTTTGCTGTAATCAAGACGATCGATGCTGAGTATTATTTTCTGATCTTTATAATAATCTTTTATTGCCTGTGCACGGGTCTGGATCGGTTCACTATTGGACAACTGTGAGAATTTATCAAAATCGATACCCATTGGATAGACTTCAGTAAATATACTGCGCCCATCGGTATGCAGACAATTGTTCTGTACATTGAGACCAAGAATATGGGCACAGGAGTTGAGGAAATGCTGCGTATCATTAAAGGTGTGGAAACCGATAAGATCTGCTCCCAGTAGTCCTTTGAGTAATTCATTGCGCCACGGGATACTTCTAAAAACTTCATCATTTGGAAAAGGAATATGCTGGAAGAATCCGATTGCAATGGTAGGATGCGATTGGCGAACCAGTTGTGGCAATAGCATCAGCTGATAATCATGGATCCAGACTTCATCTTTTTCCTGTACATTTTGCTGGTCAACTACTGCTGAAAATTTTGCATTCACTTTTTGGTACATTTCCCAATCGGGTGTACGGTACACCGCATAGGAAGGTCTGTAATGAAAAACCGGCCATAAGACCTCATTCGAAAATCCTTCATAATACCCTTTTAGTTCCTCTTCGGTTAAAAAGACCGGAATAAGGTTGTGTGCAGCCAGTCCCTGGGTTATGATTTCTTCTTCTTGTGTGTTTAAGGGAATAATTCCGGGCCAACCAATCCATATGTTCTCATCGCTTTTGTAAACCGAACCTAAGCCTGTGGCCAGACCGCCCTCACTTGGGATAAACTGCAGTTCGTTGTTTTTACGTTCAATGCGTATGGGTAATCTATTGGAAACGATAATTGTTCTTTTCTTATACATGTTTTTCTCTAATTTTTGATGGTCTCTTTACAGATGGCCATCTGTTGTTAACGGGCTCGATATTGACTAAGTTTTTGTTCTAAAATGGGTTGTTAATTTTCATGTACATAGCCTGGACTACTGCCTACTTTTGCGTTATGCTGTGCGTTTAATGCCCAGTGGTTGTGTAGAAGTAGCCTTGGGCTTGGAAGCGTGTCATCTGTATTTTGCATCGTGATTATAATTGCTGTATTTATAAATTATGATGTGCTGTCGTTTACTGTTACCCGATGCAACTTGAGTCGTGCCGAAAATGGATAGCAGTAAATTACAGCCATATACAAGCGAATTTCCAGCCAAAAAAGCCTCTTGAAGCAGTAAAAAAGAGGCGATTGTGCCAGCAGGTATTTATACCTAGATCATGCGCAATTTTAGTATAGGGCTTGCTTCACAGCACATTAGCGCCTAGTCTGACGAATAAATGCTGTTTATAATCGGGGTGAGGACAAAATAGATTTTATCGTTTGGGAAATACATGTGAAAATTGGGTATTTATACCCGTTAAGATAATCAGACTGTCTACTAGTAAATGAATAATTATCCTATGCAGAAATGATAAAAATGAACTTTTAATGATCGGTGGTTGTTTGTAGTTAAAGATTTCACGTAGTACCACTAACAATTAAAATATATGATGGAATATATTGATACGACAACATTAGACAAAGTTGGTCAGTTTTTAAAAGATAACCAGCTCAAGGTCTTTATAGGAGAAAGTATGACGGGTGGTTTTCTCGGCAGTGTGCTGAGTATGCAGACGGACTCTGGATCTTATTTCTTAGGAGGAGTGACGAGTTATGCGACAAGTGTCAAAAAGTCTTTGTTGCAGGTAGATGAACATAGCATTTCATACTTTACTCCAGAGTCTTCCGAAGTCACGTTTGAAATGCTGGAGGGGCTTAAAAAATTAGTGGAGGCCGATGTATATGTGGCGATAACCGGGATGGCTTTTCCGGATTCATCCACTGAACATCAAGCTGAGGTGGGCGATATCTTTATAGCCATATGCTTTAGTGGTATCCATATGCGAAAAACACTGCACTGTGTAGACTGCGATGCCGCCCAGATTTATATCACCGCAGTCAACCATATTATCCATGAACTGTACCGGTTCACCCTTGATCTGGATGATTAGCAATTCTTTTACAGATCATCTAAAAGCATACTGGGTGGGAATTCTTCAACAATAGGGAAGTAGAGGTAAACGATCGTTCCTTTTTCTTCTTCAGAATCTATTTTGATGGTTCCCCCTAATCTTTCCATAATACGCTTCACTAAGGAAAGACCAACACCTGTTCCTTCGATGTGATCCACATTTTTTCCCCTCTTAAAAATTTCAAATATGCTGTGCAGGTTTTCTTTGGGAATACCGATACCCTGATCTTTTATCTTATAACAGACCTGTTCATCTTCAAAATAGCTGTCGATGTGAAGCTTTACGCCGGCGGTGCCAGGACTGTACTTGATCGCATTGCCGATGATGTTACTGAAAATCTGGTATAAGGCACTTTTTTCACCCCATATCGGAAGCAATTTACCGTAATCAACCGTTGCTAAAGCGGGATTATGCAGGATAATACTTTCTTTATAGATCTGATCCAATGTGTAAGCCATTGGAATCGGATCTTTCGTGAAGGTTCCGGTTTTACGTTGGGAAAGCAACACAACATTGTTGATGATACTTTCTATACTTTCCGTGCTAGCGATCAGGTTGCTGTACCATTTTTGCAGTGCTGCAGGATTGAGGGACTGTTTACTGTTCTGTAAAAATTGGATCCCCATTTTGAGAATGGCTAATGGATTTTTTAAATCGTGGGAAAGTGTAAAGGTTAACATCTCCAATTCATTGTTGAGTGCTAACAGCTGTTCACTCCATTGTTGTTTGTCTTTTAATTTTCCAACAATGGATTCCTTTAAAATTTGATTTAGGCGTAGTACAAAACTGATTTCGACATCGTTCCACGGGGTAGCGATATCGTAATTAACACTTTCAGTGAGGTCTATCTGTTTAATCCCATCGTTGCCATCTGTTTGGGGAGTGACATGCATCTCCATTACATTGCTCACGGTTTCTTTTCGGAACCAAATCAGGACCTGATCACTCAAAAGCCCTATCTTAAGGTACATAAGCCCTGCAAAAGGTAATTGTCCTTTAATCTTTTCCCCATGGCTTTCTCTAAAATTGTTATCCTTAAATAACGCTTTTTCGGAATGGGACTGAATAAAGGTTATGATCTCATATAGCTGTGCTTTATTCGGGCAGATCCCGTGAAAATAAACATCACCCTGATTAAATATGGCCAGACCGTCTGCATTGACCATGTCCATGATGGTACCCATATGTTGCACAAGGGCACAATTGGCCGTCTTGTATTTTAATAAATCAATTTTCAGATTGACTTCAGCGTCTTTCAACAGTTTACCTCGTTCCAGCAGATCCTGATTGATGTAGTTTTCATATTTACTGGTGGCATTTTGGATCATAAAAGTACAGAGCTTTCGCTGCTGCAGATCGATATTCTTTTCTTTGTGATGATGCCCAATTAAAAGCCCCCAAAACTGTCCACCTACATGTATAGAAAAAAACAGGGCACTTGTAACTTCCTTTTCCGATAGGAAGAGCCGGTGCAGTTCAGGAACTGGAGCCAACTGACTCTCCAGTAGATTGATCTTTGGATCAATGGAATAGAACTGTTGCTGGTTATCCCGTAGATTGGGACTATAGCGGTATGAACACATGCTGTAATAGGGGAAAACCTCTTTCGGCATAAAGCTTTTCGAGAATTCCATATTCCTGTAATATGCTTTCCCGTCTAACGTATCTTCTGCAATGACCTGGCTATAACCTGTTTCCTGCACCTGAACGACAAATACATGGTCATAATGAAGGATCCGGTTAATAGCGTGGCAGACCAGATCCCAGTTGTTGGGTTTTATGGTGTCTAAAAGGAAACTAAACTCATTTATTTTTTTTGCCGAAGTATATTTTTTATACTGCTCCTCCCATTCGATAAACAAATGATCATCGTGTAAACTTAATTTGAGATAGATTCTTTTATTGGGTAATTTGAGGGGCAAGATCTGTCTCGGATATTTTTTATCCCGTATATTTTCCAATACCTGACATATTTTTACAAAATGTTTTCCAAATAAATCAGCAAAATAGAGATCAAATTTAGATCCTAAAATGAGATTATGTTCTGTTTGATTGACCGTATGAAGAACATTTTCGCTTACTCCTGTGATATGAAAATCAAAATCAAGGACAATGAGACTACCAAATTGTTGAATAAAGTTAATGGGTAAAGGCACGTTGTTTTCCATTTTATTAATTGCGTTGGAGCATGCTAAATTTAATAAAAAAAATGAATTACTTCCATCAGTGGAGGCAGTATTGAATTATTAATTCTTAAAAAAAAATTAAATGTTTCCTAAATATAAGGATTAAAATAGGAAAAACTCTTTTTTTTATTTTAATCAATTTTTTATTTGATTTTTTTTGTTTGAACATTCATACACATTTTTAATTGAAAATGAATTCTTTATGTTACATAAATCTTAGAATCAGTTTTCAGCGTATATATACGTATTGTAATTAAGTATTAATTTTTGTAGTAACGGTGCGATCTTTGCTTAAAGCTATCTGCATCTTTAAGTGTTATGCAAATAACCTTATTTCATGACATCAGAGTATGAACAAACGGGAGGAATTTTATAAAATAGTAATCAAGGAATATGAGAAGCGGAATTTGAAGTATGGACAGGTTCTGAGGGAAAATATTGCCCAGGATCTATATGCAATACGCTTGAATTTGCAACGCTATGCGATGGAGCATGGTAACTCGGTTGAGTTGGATAATACCAAAAATATGGTCACCGACACGATCAGTAAAGTACAGCATTTATCAAACATTTTGTTAAATGGTGTTTTACGTGACTTTGGATTGAAAAGAGCCTTGGAAGATCATTTTCTGGTTAGCAATCCAAATAACGATATTGCTGTGGATAAGCAAGTGAACGACTTGGATTTTAGCTGTCAGTTGCTCATCTTTCATATGGTCAGGTATGTTGTCTCGGCAATTGTAACAGATGAACTACCATTTTTAGGGATTCATCTATATGCCGATGATCATGATTTATATCTTGAAGTATATGGACTTAACAATAATTATATAGATAAACTTAAACAAAGCAATAGTAAAAAAATTAAAAAACTGCAAAACCGCGTTAATCTGCTTGAAGGATCACTAACATTTGCAAGTGACAATCAAGAGAATAAGATAGTAGTTATTGTAAAACTAAATTAAATATGGTTAAAATTGTTATAGCTGAAGATCATCTAGTTGTCCTCAATGGAGTGAAACTATTATTGGAATCGCAATCTGATCTGGAAGTTATTGATCAGGGAACGAATGGTAATGAGGTATTGGAAATCATGAGCAAAGGGAATATTCCAGATGTTCTGATAACCGATATTAATATGGCAGATATGGATGGGCTGGAACTCATATTGAAAGTGAAATCGCAGTACCCGTCTGTAAAAATAATTGTTCTCTCCATGTTGAATAGTTTACAGCATGTACTGCAAGCTTTTAAGAATGGTGCGAATGGCTATCTCGTCAAAAATGTAGGATACGAGGAAATGCTGTATGCCATTAGACATGTTGCCAATGGTGGACAGTTTATCTGTGAAGAGATTGGAGGTATCATGCTCGATACTTTACAGAAGTCACCAACTGCTTTCTTAAACATTGAACAGATCATGGAGAAGATGGGGCTTTCGGAAAGAGAGATGGAAGTACTGGAGCTCATTGGTGAGGGATTTACGAATATGCAGATCGCTGATAAACTATTTTTAAGCAAACGTACTGTAGAAGGGCATAGACAAAATTTACTGGAAAAAACCGGTGTGAAAAATACCGCTGCGCTGATTAAATATGCGATTAGAACAGGTTTAATGCAATAATGGAACAAAGAAGGTTAACAATAATAATAAATGAAAGGGAGCACAGGTATTAATACCTGTGCTTCTTTGTTTTAATGCGTATATCGTGATATTGAGCAAACAATCACCCTGATACAGTCGTTATTTATGTATACATCAATTTATAACACTATGAAAAACTTCAAATTAGCGGCATTATCGGGAATTATATTTTTAGGTATAATGGGTTCATGTCAGAATGACTCAAAAAGTAACAACAGTGAAGGTAATAGTAGTACAATTGCTCCCTCTGCAGGTGATGAAACACGCTACAATTTAAGCGAACAGCAGGAAATGACTTTGCAGGGCGATACGATTAAAATAGATTCCACAAAAAGTGATTCTATTAAATAACTTAAGAAATCATGGAAAACAATTTTGATAACAAGACTAATTTCTCAGAGGAAGAAGTCCCAAAGGAAGCACATGAAGAACAGGGTGATAAACCTGCTGCCAAAACGATCCCATGGGCAATTTGGATTGCAGTAATTGTCATGATCATTGTCTTCCTTTATATGTGGCAACGATAATTTTAACATCAGGCATTCCACATCGGCATTGTTTTAAATCTTTAGGTTGTTAGCGCCAACCTAAAGATCAGGTAAAGCACAGTGCTGATTGTGGAATGCTTGCTTTTTGCACGCGCACAATACGATTCTTATAACCCAATATAAGAAGTTATACCTACCTGCTTTAATCTCTTGTATTGGGAAGATTAACAAGTTCACTAAAAATTATTCTTATGAAAGTTACGACATCAAAACATCCTGCGTATCCGCAACCGCCATTTAAGAAACAGGATCAGCCTGTGCCGGGCGTATCCAAGAAAATGGATCCCGTGCCCGACCATGGAGAGAAATCATATATTGGAAATAATTTGCTAACCGGGCAGGTCTGTTTAATCACCGGCGGAGATTCAGGTATCGGCAAAGCGGTTGCCATAGCCATGGCAAGGGAAGGTGCTGATATCGCAATTATCTATCTGGATGAGGTCGAAAGTGAAGATGCTGCAGATACAGCGAGCTGGATTGAAAAGGCTGGAAGAAAAGCACTACTGATTCAAGGAGATATACGGGAAGAATCTTTTTGTGAGTCCGCTATTAAGCATACGATCAAGGAATTTGGAAGACTGGATATTTTAATTAACAATGCGGCCTATCAGATGAGTTATCAGTCTGTGACCGATATCTCTGCCGAAGAATGGAATAAGACATTTGAAACAAATGTGAGCGGGATGTTTTATTTGACCAAACATGCCAAGCCACATCTTCCCAAAGGTGGGAGTGTGATCAATACGACTTCTGTCAATGCTTATGATCCTAATCCATCTTTGTTGCCCTATGCAGCGACAAAAGCGGCGATCCAAAATTATACTGCAAGCCTTGCCCAGCAATTTTTTGAGGACGGTTCAGATATCCGGGTCAATGCTGTTGCACCCGGACCGGTGTGGACACCACTGATTCCGAGCACCATTCCTGATCATGAAAAATTTGGAGCCAATACACCGATCGGCCGACCTGGTCAGCCTGCAGAGCTGGCACCTATTTATGTATTTTTAGCGTCAGCCGCGGCTTCTTATATTTCGGGAGCGACAATACCGGCTACCGGAGGACGTGTCACCATATAGTATGATGCATTTGGAAACACACAAAAAAAGCTAGCATTTATAAAATGCTAGCTTTTTTTTATCTGACCGGAAGACTACACAGCTCCGCGTGCGGCAGCTAGACAGTCATCACCATATTTTAAAATATGATCTTTATCCTGAGCAGAGATTTTCTTTTCTAAGAATGCTTTCTCCACATCAGTTCTGTCCTCAATGATATCTTTTTCGGCTTCAACAATATCATCGTTTGTTTTCGCATTGATGCGATCTACAATTGACTTACCTAAGTCTGAAGCCAATTCTTTTGCTTTACTATTTGATAATGCAGGCATCGCAATTTTAGCTACTGCTGCATTTGCCGCTGCCATATTGGAATAGACTGTTTTTTCCATATCAATATTCGCTGCTTTATCAGAAGCTTTTTCAGCATCAGTGGCAGCATCCATTGCTTTCTCTTCTGTCTGCTCCATTGCTTTTTCTGCTTTTTCCTGTGGTGTGTTGTTACATGCGTATAGTGTAGCGGCAGATAACGCCATTGTCAATAATGCTACTTTTCTCATAATATATGTGTTTTTGTGAATTTCTACTTTTTTAATACTACCAGTTATACCAGGATGTCACCTTCTCTTCCTTGATCACCCAGATCGCCACCTATGGCATTAATCAGTGTGACGGCATAGGAAACAAGTTTATGATGTTTGGTATCCCAGTAATGTGCCTTTTCAGGAACGATCTTAAATAAAATGATATTGGGATCTTCACGGCCTTTTTCAAACCAACCTTCTACAAATTTGTTCCAGTATTTGTCAATTCTTTGCTGATCATCGACGGCTTCCGCACTTCCGTATAAAGCAAGGTACTCCATGGAAGAAGGATCTGAAAAATACAGCTGTACTTGTTTGTCCTGATTAATATTTTTGTATTTATCGCTTTCTTTTGATGCAAGAAACCAGATATTGCCCTGATCATCCACTTCTTGAACACTCATCGGAGTGGATTCGAATGGTGGCTGTTTCAGATCGGTACAGAAAAAACAATAATTGATGCCTTCGGCAAGCTCTTTGATTTTTTGTCGAGCTTCTTCTCTGTTTATAATATTCTCTTGGCTCATATTAATGGCGTTAAATGTTTGTTTAAAATGATATTTGGATACCTTTTGCGATAACTAGCAATAAGGAGATACAGATTGATCTCGAACTTGTTATCTTCTGGATTTAAGTAAGTCGGTCGGGCAAGAGCTTTTACCGCCATCCAACATGGCTAGCAATCCACTTTTTTTATGATTTGATTCGCAGTATTTCCATATCGCTAGGGCTATAATTGCTCCGCCTAACCAGAAGAGATTCTTATTACATTTTGCTTTTTTCTCTTTTCTAAAAGCTTCTTTACCGTAACGATGTGGGGAAGTGCCACTGCTTTCGTTGACTTGTTCAAATTCTTCTTTTAATTGTGAGTTTTCCATGATTGAATCTTTTTTGTTAACTATTGCGCTTCATTAATAAAACAACCGGTGAGGGGTAAAAGTTTGTTTTAAACTTAAAAACACATTTTTTTGATTGTATATCCAGTTGTTTTAATGAACTTATTTCATCTTCGGTAATCATCCTATTTTGAAGTAGGAGGGACTGTACCACTTGGTATATTGGAAGTTGTATCCCGGTAATTGACCGTGGTGGAGTCCTGATTGACGCTATCTGGATAAATGGGATTTCCCTGATCATCGATCGTGTCTGAATACTTTTTATCAGTGTCTTTATTATCATTATTGGCATTGCCACATCCTGTGACCATAGCCAGGCTTATAAAAGCTCCTAAAATTAGGGACGTCATGTTCATGATTGAATTGTTATGTTAAAAAATTATGATCTAGTTTATTCATCTATTTTGATCGATCGCCCACATCAGTGAGGTGATCAATTATTGTGATGACTTTTTGATGAAGTTGTTTCCACCGCAATGCCCTGGAATCAGGATAGCTGATACATCTTGAGTTTCTGTTGCAAAGTCTTTCTCGTCTGGTGAATGCGTGATTTAACTGTTCCTTCCGGTAGGTTAAAGGCTTCGGCAATCTCGTGATATTTATAACCATCGAGATAAAGCTTAAATATTTCTGCATTATCGGCCGATACGCTTGCCAGAGCTTTTTGGATATCATCCTGTATCATTTTGTCTTCATTTAAGTTTTTTGATACGGTATTGAAATAGTCTGTATGAATATATTCTTCATAGATTAAATGCTTACGTTTTTCTCTTCTATACTGGTTGATATAGATATTTTTCATAATCACATACAACCAGGTCATTAATTTTGGATCATTGATGAAATTATGAACTGATTTTAACGCCCGAATAAACGTTTCCTGTACCAAATCCTCTTTTTCATCGTAATCATTGGTAAATTGGCTAGCGAAATGATTCAGTTGTTGTCTTTTTTCCTGGAATAAGACATTTAAATTTGCATGCTCCATATTATCCTCCATTAATTTAAAAGTGTTACTAATTTAACGGTCATTTGGCATTAAAAGTTTAGCCTTTAATAGGGTATAGCTAATGGTTTTATGGGGCTAGGTATAAGTACCACTGTGGTCCGTACGGTCAAAATCTGCATCATTTCTGCCATAGATCATATTTTTGACAATTAAAGATTTTCCCTGACCGATCGTATCCATAGTGAAAGGGGTGTTTGTTCAAAGCGATTGCGCATTTACCACATACGCGGTATAACACATAAAATCAGTCATTTATAGGTGGAAACACCTGTTGTGTCGGTGTGAAATACCCTTAAAGTAATATGAATTGAACTTTTACCTGTTCGGATTGATTCTTTATTTAAGAGATCATAACGTATTACTTAATTAAAAAAGGAGTAAGATGGAAAATTTAGAAAACAAAAACCTTCAAGAAGGAGAGATGACCAAGGAGATCGAGGAAAAAACCGCTCAATTGCCTTCAAAAGTATTCTTATGTGCAGCCATCACGGCCATGATCGGCGCAGCAGCTTTAAAATGTGTCGGACACAAACATAGTGCACTATTTATCGGGCAATGGGTAGCACCGTTTCTGCTGTTTGGAATTTACAATAAGATCGTGAAAACTCAGGGACACGATCAGCAGGATAATAAAAATGCATAAGGTATATTCTTACTATAGATGAAGATAAATCACTAACATTCATATTAAAATCATGATCAGAAATTTAAAATTATGGGGTATATTTCTAGGAATTATTTCCCTGTTAGCCTTTAAACAGCAAAATGCTGAACAGGAATTTATAACGAAAGCTTATATGTCCAATCAATATGAAATTGCTATTGCTAAACTGGCCAGTGAGAGATCGAATAATGATGCGGTTAAAAATTATGCAAGCATGTTGATCGATGACCATCAAAAATTAATCGGCGATTTGCAAAAGATGTCAAGTACACTTGGCTTTACATTGACGGATGGCCTGGATGCCGATCATCAAAAGAAGTGGGATATGGTAAAAGGGAGTGACAGTACCAGCTTCGATAAAGCTTTTAAAGATGAGGCGATTGCCTCCCATCAGCAGGCGATCGATTTATTTGAAAAAGCAAGCAGCAATGAGCAGATCAAAGATGTCGGTCTTAAAAACTGGATCATTGGTACCTTACCTTCTCTTAAAGCACACTTGGACCAAGCCCGTGTATTAGTGGCAAATGGAGCAACTGAAACAGCTTCGACTATTCCGCCCTATACTAAGGGGGGATAGTGAAGAAAAGAATTAATTTTATAATAAGCTTAAGTCATGTTTAGATCACGTTAAGAAGGTATTTATGCTTTCCTTAACGTGATTTTTTTGGCAAAAGGGTTTTCCCTCTTTACCCACCCTTATGCATGATCATACATCTTCAACTTTTGCTGCAGCGCTTTACGCGTCATATGAATGCGTGACTTGATGGTGCCTTCTGGAACTTGAAGCAGTTCCGCAATTTCATGATACTTATAACCATCTAAATGCAAACGGAAAATCTCTGCATTTTCGGTGGATAGGCTATCAATTGCTTTTTGAATATCTTCGTTAATCATTTTGTTTTCTGATAAATTAGTACTTATATATGCATTGAAACCAGCGTGTAAAAAGTAATCATAGATCACATTTTTTCGCTTTTCTTTGCGATATTTATTGATGTAAACATTTTTCATGATGACATAGAGCCACGTCACTAATTTCGGATCATTGATAAAATCATGGATAGATTTTAATGCCCTTAAATACGTTTCTTGTATCAGATCTTCTTTTTCGTCATAATCTGATGTAAATTGACTTGCAAAATGACTTAGTAATTGTCTTTTTTCCTGGAAAAAGACATTTAAATTTACATTCCCCATCTGGACCTCCTTCTTAACACCAACTTGATCCTTATATAACGTTAAATTTAAGATAATAGTTTGATAATAAGTAAGGTAAAGGTTGTGAGATGTAATAATACGTATAAAGTGCAAGAAGTGTCTTTTGATAAAAAAGGGGATGGTTAGCATTTTTACCTAGATATTATCCATTTTAAGAACATTGTAAGAAATAGGTCAGATTTATAGAAAAGGTATTTAATACTTATAAATGGCAGAGTCTCTCCATGTGGGTCAAGAGCGATCTCTCTTGTGGTATTGACCTTTGGTTCTACCGACTAGCTGGTTAGGCATATATGGTCGTCGGTTGTACATTTATATAGCTTGTGATTCGATTATTTTACCATGTAGATCAGGACATACGGATATGACAACCTACATGGTAAAAAATGTGTACTTAAAGTTTTCATCGATCGGATTGACATTTATCAGGAAAGCACCTTGATCATCGACTGATTTAGCGATTACAAGAAATTGCCTCGATTATCTTCCGTTTCGAGTCCTTCTGCTTCCAGATCCTGATCATTATGATCGAAGTCTTTATTTTCATTATTATTTTGATCAGAGAAATCTCTTTCTTCCAAAAATTCATCTTGGTCTTCTTCCGGAAATTCGCTCGGTGTATCTTGTCCAAGATCATCTTTTTCCTCAACCGGCAACTCATCGTCAGGTTCTATTTCTTCCAGTTCATCTTCATCTTGCTCAGGAAGTTCCAACGGATCTTCATCATCGGGATCAATGTCACTTTCATCAGGACGCTGATTTAATGGATCGATGGGGTCAATTAAATCATCACGATCTCTGCGATCATCACGATCCTCATCCTCTAAAGCGTCTTCATTCAGTCCTGAATCTTGATCATCTGCTTCGTCCGGTACAAAATTTGGATCCTCTAACTCCGGATCAGGATTGGAGGATGGATTTTCTGCCTGCTTTTGCTCGCGAAGATCGTTTTCATTGTTAGCAGATCTGTTCGGGTCGGTATTGGTAAGAATTGCTGCAATAATAAGACCTAGTCTTTTTGTTGCTGTTGTTTTATTTAAGTCCATAGTTCTAATTTTTTATGATGTGATTTGTAAGAAGAACAGCTTTCAGAATGAAATAGTTGGTTCGTTAAATACCTGAAATATTGGAGAAGTACGCAGGTGGTTTGCGAGAAAAAGGTAATGGCATAAAAAAAAGAATGCAAGGTCATCTTGCATTCTTTTTTATGTACATGTGCTCAATACCAGCACAATAAAGGCAATTTTTTAAAGGAAGTCATCTTCCTGTTCAAGTTCATCCTCATCAGGTATTTCTTCTAAAGGATCGGGTTCCTCGAAATCGTCATCATAGAGTTCTTCATCTTCCTCCAGTTCGTCGTCATCCTCGGGACCTCTGTTTTGTAATGCTGCTGTGTTTTCATTTGCGAAAGATTGATTCGCATTTCCCAAAATTATTGCAATAATAAGACCTAGTCTTTTATTCGTTGCGTTTTCTTGTAGATTCATCATCATGATGCTTAATTAGCTCTATACTTCAATAACAAATAACATGGCTAAATTGTTGTGTTACTGCATCCTTAAAAAAGTAAAAAAATAGCTGCAGTAAAAATAAAAACAGGTGATGTGATATAATAGGATCGAATACGGAACGGGCTTATGGATCATATGGGGCTTGAACAGGGATCTCAATTAGAGCAGTTTCCCTAATTCAATGATGCCTTCTTCAAATTCTTTTTCAGTAGGTGAACCAAATCCTATTCTTAAACCATTGGTTGTGTGATCAAAACTATAATGGTCCGGAGTGATAAATTTTATTCCTATTGTGAAGAGCTTTTGTGCTATTTCCTCCCAATTGACTTCCTTGTTAGGAATCAACCAGAAGGCCAAACCACCATCAGGGATGTTATACGTGACCTTTCCAGAAAGATGTTTTCGCAAAAGAGCGGCCATTCTATCTCTCTTGTTTTTGTAATGGTTTGTCGCTTTTTTAATATGCCTTTTTAAGGTACCATCACTGATCAGCTGCAACACAGCTTTCTCCATTATTCCATCACCCTGCACATCAATAATCTTACGTAAGGCACCCACTTTCTGCACTAATGTGCTATCGCTACTCACTAAGTAACCTATTCGTAAAGCAGGTGCAACTACTTTACTCATTGTTCCTATATAGACATAATTGTTGAGTTCCGTTAAACTTGACAATGGCAATAGGGGACGGTAGCCATAATGAAATTCATTATCGTAATCGTCTTCAATGATCGTAAAATTGTATTCGTTTGCTAATCTGACAAGCTCTGTTCTACGTTGTAAACTTAATGTGACCGTTGTTGGATATTGATGGTGAGGTGTAATATAGACCGCTTTTATTCTGTTGTTGTTTTGTAAGTACTTGATAACTTGACTGATGATTAATCCTTCACCATCGACACTTACAGGCAAAAGTGTCGCGCCGGCATGTTCAAATACCTTCCATGCCGGTTTATAGCCGGGATCTTCAACTATAATATAATCACCAGTTTTAAATAAACATTGGGATACCAGGTACATGGCCATTTGGCTTCCCCGTGAGATACAGAGCGATTCTTTGTTGATCTTCATACCCCGCTGATGATTGAGCATCTGCACGAGGGCATCAATAAATGCCGGATCGCCAAATTCACTTCCGTACCCCATCATCTGCCAACGTGCATTGCGGTTAAATATCTGCCGATAGGCCATTGCGAGTTCAGCAACCGGGGCAATTTTACTGTCGGGATAGCCGTCATCAAAATTGATCCGGGCAATGTTATTCACATATTTTTCTGCTGATTTGGTATGATCAGCGTGCTTTTGCTGCTGCTGGGTAGGTAAGTTTTCTGCGACAAATGTACCTTTTCGTTCTTTTGAAATGATCCATTCTTCATTGAGCAAAACTTGCAATGCTTCTACTACGGTATTTCTGTTGACATTTAACCGTTGCGCCAGGGTCCTGCTTCCTGGCAGCGCTTCGCCACTCTTCAATCTCCCTAATTGAATCGCTGTAATTAGGGCATCTGCAATTTGTAAATACACTGCTTTCGTCGCATTGTAATCAATGTATATTTCAATTTTCCAGGGTCTTAGCATCGAACGTGTTATTTTGATCGGATAAACAACTTACATGGTTCAAAGATACAATTCTATTGGTATATAATGTTTTGCTGGTTGGTGAAGCAGCTAGTCCAGAATTGATAATAGCTACTGGTCCAAATGATTCGATTAGGGATGCTCCCTATATTTGAGCCGGTAATATTGCCCGAAACTTTAATTTAATTAGCATGTCAAAATCAATTTTTTATCACGCAGGTTGTCCGGTATGTGTCAGTGCTGAGCACGATATTATTAGTCTTGTCGGTGAGCACAATGTTGAAGTTGTTCACCTGGGTGAAGATCGTCAGCGAATCGAGGAAGCAGAAAACGCAGGTGTCAAATCGGTACCAGCTTTGGTGACACCGAATGGAAATGTGCTGCACATTAATTTCGGAGCATCGCTTGCAGATGTTAGCCGCTAAAAGGCAGGGAATGGTTTGGGGTTTATTAAATTAATCCCCAGACCATTTTGATGTGCTTGATTTTGAATCTAAAGGGGTGCCTGTAAAGAAGCTACAACTCATAATGCTCATCTGGACCAGGAGTCTTTGTCTAAACTGAACCAGTTATACCATCCAGATTGCATCTACATTTGTGATGCAATAGTGCACATAACAAAACTTAATAAGCGATGTCAAAATTAGAAAAAGTATCAGAAGTAAGAAAATCCATTCACGAGGAGCAGAAGCAATTTAGCTCGAAAGATTTTCATCAGACTTTCGCAAGACCAACTTATGTAAAACCTTCGCATGCGATTCACAAGAATGTTGAAAATGCCGGCGTGCATAATACGTTTTCGGAAGAAAGAAAACATCCGGTGTTTTTTGTTGATCTACCGAGTAAAAATGTCAGTATGACTATCGGCGGTCTATTACCTGGGCAAAAAACACATCGCCACCGTCACACTTACGAGACTATTCTATATGTTCTTGAAGGCAAGGGCTGGACGCTTGTTGAAGATGAACGCATTGATTGGGAGGCCGGTGATGCTGTTTATATCCCATCTTGGGCATGGCATCAACATCAGAACCTTAGCGACACTGCGCCTGCAAAATATATTGCATGCGAAAATGCGCCGCAATTACAGAATCTTGGAGTAGCCCTTCGTGAAGAGGAAGGTCGTGATTTTTAATTATTAACTGCGTCTCTACAATTGGAGACGCATTTTTAAAAGCATATCATTATGAATAAAGTACCTTTTAAAGGAATCATTGCTTATCCTGTGACGCCATTTGACTATCATGAGCGCGTAGACATCCCTTTGTTTAAGACGCAGGTGGAAAGGCTTGTGACTTGCGGATCGCACGGAATTGCTCCTCTCGGTAGCACAGGTGTATTACCTTATCTGAACGATGAGGAAAAAGAATCGATAACTGAAGCGACCATACAGCAAGTAGCAGGACGAGTACCCACGCTGGTTGGGGTGTCAAATCTTACCACGGATAAAACTATTTATCATGCGCAATTTGCTGAAAAAGCAGGAGCGACGGGCGTCATGATTATTCCGATGAGCTATTGGAAGCTAACGGATGATGAGATTGTCGCACATTACGATGCCGTTGCTTCTAAAATATCGATACCCATTATGGCGTATAATAATCCCGCTACCAGTGGGGTCGATATGTCGACCGGCTTGCTTAAAAAGCTTCTCAAGATTCCCAATGTGACGATGATCAAAGAAAGCAGCGGCGATATTCAGCGGATGCATATCCTTAAAAACGAACTGGGTGACGATGTGGCTTTTTTCAATGGATCCAATCCACTGGCACTCGGTGCATTTGCAGCCGGAGCACAGGGCTGGTGCACTGCGGCACCTAATCTAATACCCGAACTGAATATGAGCTTGTATGAGGCGGTTCTAGAAAATGATTTTCAAAAAGCGCAGGCAATCTTTTATAAGCAGGTTGATCTGTTGCGCTTCATCGTCGATAAAGGCTTGCCGCGATCAATTAAATCAGGTCTTAACTTACTTGGTTTTGAAGGTGGCGAACTGCGACGTCCTTTGATGCCGCTCGCCGAAAGTGAGATTGCCATATTAAATTCGATTTTAACGGGTTTGCATGCAGGTGTCGAAGCATAATGCTTGTGTTTCTTAAAAATTCACTTGAATGATGCGTGCAGTGTAAAATATTTTCAGTGTAGTAGTTTGGTAACCCAGGATAGAAAAGACCGGTTTTAATAGCACCGGTCTCGAAAACCTGGGTTTATTCCTGTTCTGCTCTATCATCTATACGATACATTTTTACAAAAAACAAAGAAAGTGCAGTCCCATGCACACACTTTCCTCGCTTATGCTTTCAACTTGCAGCAGGTAGCTTCCTATTTCATGCTTAATCGTATTGCCCGTGCTGTTTTTTTGTTTGATCAATTAGCGATATCCTAAAATTTGCAGGAGCTGATCGCTCGTCTGTTTTTCTGAAAATGTTGTAAATTCAAGTTCATCGTTGTCGCCCTGATCAATAATAATATGTTTTGGAGATGGAATCAAGCAATGATTGACACCTCCGAATCCACTTAATGCTTCCTGATATGCGCCAGTATGCATAAATGCGACAAACTGTTCCTGATCTGAGTGAGGCAGCATAACGGTTTTATGTTCCTTGACATTCGGATAGACATCTGCACTATCGCATGTTAAGCCCCCTAGGATAAAAGGTCTATTTTCTTCCTGGAGATTATTCACGGCAAATACCGGATATTCTTGCTGTATGGCCCATGTATCCGGGAGATGGGTAATAAATGAACCGTCAATAATCCCCCAATTTATCTTTTCACCCTGTTTTTTCTCCTGTATTTTGAAAATAGTTGTGGTTGCTTCAGCGACGGTGTATTTACCAAATTCGGTCACGATATCGGGTTCTGGCATACACTCTTGCTGACAGATACCTAAAATCGTTGAAACGATACGTCTCACTAAATATGGAATGTCAAAATTTTCATTTGCAGTACTCTGAAAAGGCATACCTCCGCCGATGTCGAGTGTCGTTAAATGAGGATTTAATCTTTTTAATTGGCAATAGAAGCGAACGATCGCTTCGAGAACGTCCCAATATTGATCATCAGAAGACAGTCCATTTTCATTAAAAAAATGCAAAGTGGTCAAGGTAATCTGCTGGTTATGTTTAATATCGCGCTGATAGCAGGTGATAATATCTTCCGGAGATAACCCAAATCTGGATTCTTTGGGATAAGCGCTTAAAAAACTAAGATTGACTCTAATACCGACATTGAGGCTTGTATTTCTGTTTATGTTGTTGCAATAATAGATCAACTCGCTAGGACTATCGACCATCGGGGTAACTGCACAGTGGTTCTGTTTGATCAGCGACATAATGCCCCGTTGATAATCGGAAGTCTTATAACCATTGCATATAATTTTAGTTCCCTTTTTCACATACCCATCTTGAATAAGCGACTGTATTAAATCAATATCGTAAGCGGATGAAATCTCAATACCGATATCCGCTTGCAAGGCTTTTTTGATGATATGCTGGAAATGTGAACTCTTTGTACAGTAATAGTACGTATAAGTGCCCTGGTAAGATGTTTTTCTAATGGCCTTATTAAAATTTGACTTCATTTCATCGATCTTCTCCAGAATGGAAGGAAGATAGGTGAATCGTAAAGGCGTACCCTGTTTCTTGGATAGTCTGAATAGATCTATGTCTCTATAAAATAATTTAAAATCTTTTATATCGAATGCATTAGGCAGATTAACCTCCTGATGGATCAATAGTTTTTCTTTCATTCACAAATACCTGTTTTTAAAAAATAATGCGAATATATCACAAATCTAAGCGTCACTTAAGGTAATAAATGTATAATAAATAGTACTTTCTAGGGTTTGTTTTTTATGTTGCCACCGAATCTCTTTTTTAACTCAATGTGTCAAAAATATTTCCAAATGTTTATGTTTTTTCCAATTAAGCTCCTTAAGTTTGCCTGCTGTTATATAATTTGAAATGTCAATAAACAAACAGAATAAATGGATTATTCCTGTCATGTCTTTTTCAGCAGGAACTATTGTTGCTAATGTCTATTATAGTCAGCCTATTTTAAGGAATATTGCTGAAAGCTTAGGGAAATCTGAAAATGCCGTGGGTAAAATTGCGGTGCTTGCTCAGCTGGGTTACGGATTAGGGATGTTTTTCTTACTACCCTTAGGTGATAAATTAAATCGTAAAAAACTGATTTTAAGCATTTGTCTCACTCTTATCGTGATGCTTCTATTACTTGCGAATACTACTAATTTTACGTTATTGCTTGTCCTTAGTTTTATTATCGGTGTTTGTTCTACACCTGCACAGATTATCCTTCCTATGTCGGCAGCTTTGGGGAAAGAAAACCGGGGTAAAAATGTCGGTATTGTATTCAGTGGCATCCTATGTGGAATTTTGGGTTCACGCTTATTGAGCGGGGCTTTGACTGATCTATGGGGGTGGCAAAGTGTATTCCTCTGTTCAGCAATTTTGGTATCCATAAGCAGTTTATTACTTTTTTTCCTTTTACCCGAGATGCCTGCTAAATTTAAGGGAAGTTACTTTGGCTTACTGAAATCAACGATTTCACTGATTGGGCAGTATAAAATACTTCGACAGGCTTCTTTACTGGGATCTTTCACTTTTGGGGTGTTTTGCTCTTTTTGGACTACGTTAACCTTTCATCTGAGTGAAGAGCCATTTCATTATCCTGCATCTACCATTGGCCTATTTGGTCTGATTGCAATAGGAGGTGCGCTAGTTGCACCTTATTTTGGGAAAATGGCGGATAAAGGCCAAGTGTTTAAAAACTTATATCTTACCGTAGGGATGTTGTTCTTGAGCATTTTGGTGATGTGGTTTTTCCCACATTCGATCTGGGTTTTGATCATTGCCATATTTTTCCTGGACATCGGTGTCCAGGCCACTCAGATTACAAATTTTACCCGGATCTATTCGTTGGATGAACAAGCGCATAGCCGCCTGAATACGGTGTATATGACCACTTATTTCATAGGTGCCGGAACAGGTACCTTCTTCGGTCTACTAAGCTGGTCGTTAGGAGGGTGGGATTTTGCACTCTCGCAAATGCTGATCTGGAGTGCTATAGCTTTAGGTATTGTTTGGTTATCGAGTAAAAATAAACTTTAAAATACGGTGTATCTGTTACACAAGGCAACCCTTCAGAGATAATTTGAGGGGTTGTTTTATTTAAAAGATCGATTCCAATACAACAGGTCCGAAAAGTTTGCTGATGCATCTGATATGAACCCGTTAAAATTTAAATAATCCGATGCAATATGCCGTGTGTGGGTGTATTTTCTTAAAGATGCGATAATTAATGTAAAATTTTATTTTAAATTTCCTCATGATAAGAAAAATTGTTTATGTTTGCTTTATAATGATTTATGGTGCGCAGGCACAGAATCTATAAAAAAAACGATATTACCAAAACCATTATAGAAAAGAACCCCTCAAATCGCTATAGAATCCAATTCTATAGCGATTCTTTATTTGGTACCCGTTAAGAACAGTATGGATAAGCGCTGACATGCTTTTTGAACATTCATTTAAAATTAAATTAAATATTTATGGCGCTAATTTAAAGTGGTTTATGTGTTTTACTTTTACTTATTCTTGACGAATAAGCACCTTTACTAAAACAGCAAATCGAGCGTACCAAAAACTGCTATTCCAGTAATTATTGTCCAAGATATCCAATCTTTAAACTCATTTTTTTGATGTCTGAGATAGAGGAGGTGCAATGCAAGATGTAAGATCGCAAAAATATCAAATCCCATGATGAAATTTTCTGAGGGTTGCGTAAGTCCCCATATTATGAATAAAAAAAGTGGGATATGAGCCAGTATAAATATAGGATATCCCCAACTTTCCTTTAGCAGTGCTAACCCGGGGAAAATACGCCACTCCTTACAACGTACGGCATCCATTTCGTGCATAATAAAAAGTACAAGTGCGAGATAAAAAAAAGAATGTGCGATCATATTATACATTAAGTTGTGCTTATCCATTTATGAAAATAAGCTTATCAAATATAAGGGCTTACTTTAATATGAGAGCATTTTAGAGTAGTAAAAATATAATCCTGTTAGCTGTTGTAAACAGATTGTTTATGTTATTGTGGTAATTCCCTTTATATTCAATTTAATACGACATAGATAGATAATAAGTTACCTAAAAAGATTAACGCTAAAGTCTAATTTTTTTAATCCTGTCATCAAAAAAAATGAACATCCGATAGAACAATAATGGGATCATGATGTTTTTATAATCTGAAATTATAACTTAAATTAAATGACCATGAAAAACAAGATTCTTTTCGTATTATGCTTATTGACAGGCTTAATGTTTATCAATGCCGGCTTGGATAAATTTTTTCATTACATGCCTATGCCGAAGGATATGCCTGAGAAAATGATCAACGCAGGAAAGGCATTTATGGAAATCGGCTGGTTAATGCCACTGGTGGCGTTCGGAGAGATCACAGGCGGTTTATTATTGATCTTTAATACAACGCGAGCGCTGGGAGCAGTTATTCTAACGCCAATTCTGACCGGTATTTTATTATCGAACATCACTACCGCACCATCAGGTTTACCTATTGCGCTTGTTCTGGCTGCAATTGTTCTTTGGGTTATCATCGAAAACTGGCATAAGTATCTTCCTATGATCCGCAAGTAGTAAAATAAGAGTCTATTTGTGTCTTTATAGGTTGATATCCCGATCAAAAGGCACAAATAGCTTTTCAGCAAGCTTGATTAACCGATATTTCCAGCAATACGGTTATATATATGTTCAAATTTGACCGCTATCTCTCGACCGATATACATGCGTTTAGCGCTGGCATAAGGTTGATACTGATGCTCCTGTAAAAAGGCTTGTGCGGCTATATTCTCTTTCGGTACGACCACAGTTGTCTTTGCTTGTAAGTGAAATTCTGTAAGTTCCTTACCTACAGCTGGATGAATAGCTATGATTAAACCTTCCCCGAAGGTCGGTAAGTAATATCCTGCAAGGGAACCATCGATGACATAGAGGTAAGAAGACGCTAAATGATCTTCGAGCTCCCAGGCTCTATTTTCTCCAGATACCAAACTGTCCAATGCCAGCATTTGATCTTTATAGATCGCATTGTAGCTGCTGATATGCGGATTAGCGACTTGGCGTACAGGAATAGTGACATCCTTAAAAAAGAGATATTCGGTATCTGTGATGAAACCGATACTTTCGTATACTGTTGCTCCCAGATCTGTTGCGATCAATTGAATACTAGTACAATTCTCCGCTTTTGCCGTTGCGATGAGCTGTTGTGTCATCAGCTTTCCATAACCTTGTTTTCGATGATCGGGATGAACAATAATATGTCCCAGCCAAGCAACATCTTGATGAACGATAACCGATCCTATAGCTACGATTTCTTGATTTTCAAGTAGCTTGATGGGGATACCGTATTTTTGATTGACATAATATTCAAATTTGGGTATTATATCATGCCAGCCCTCAGGTTGTAAGTTAACAAGCTGTGCGAAATCACTTGATACGATCGGTTCGAAACTTAAGTTGCTCATTTGCGTATACAATTTTTGCGGTTTTAATTAAACGAATGTAATACTTTAAATTTATTTCAAAAAGCAGCGGTGTTTTTTGATGACGGTTTGATCTATAAAAATAGGAGGAGCGTGTTAGGTATAACTCGCAATTTCAGATTAGGGCTGGATTTCTTCATATTAAAGAACGATTAGAATAGCGAACAGATTTCGTTCAAGAATAATATATTCTCTACCTTTGGCTCTTTAGGCAAGAAAGTCCAGGTGGCTTTCCTGCATTTAAATTTTGCAAATATGACTGTTTTAACGTTTACACTCATTATGCTCCTTGGAGCCATATGTGCAGGTATTATTGGTTCGCTTTCCGGGCTTGGTGGTGGAATTGTGGTAATACCTTTGTTGACTATTCTGCTTGGAGTAGATATCCATTATGCGATAGGAGCTGCTTTAGTTTCCGTAATTGCGACATCTTCGGGATCTGCCGCCGCATATGTTAAGGAAGGGATCGCAAATATGCGGCTCGGCATGTTTTTAGAGATCGCGACTACTGCAGGTGCCGTTGTCGGGGCACTTATCGCAACATCGGCTCCCAGTTCGCTTATTGCCGTATTATTTGGTCTAGCTTTAATCTTTTCTGCGGCAAACTCGCTCCGGAAAAAAGAAGAACATATCGTAGAGCAGTCCAGTAAGCTGGCGATCAGCCTCAAGCTGCCTTCCACCTATCCTGTAGTAAAGGGCACAGAGGTGTCTTATGGCACAAAAAATGTCATCGGCGGATTTAGTATGATGGGACTTGCCGGAGTACTTTCGGGAATGCTGGGAATAGGATCGGGGGCTTTTAAAGTAATCGCGATGGATACCATTATGCGTATACCCTTTAAGGTGTCGACCACAACGAGTAATTTTATGATGGGCGTGACTGCTCTAGCAAGTTGCGTGATTTATCTTCAAAAAGGGTATGTTGTCCCTGATATCTGTCTTCCGGTCATGATTGGTGTCCTAATAGGCTCGATGATCGGTTCCAAGATATTGATGGCGACAGATCCAAAGAAATTAAGAGTATTTTTTGCTTTTATTATTTTCTTCTTGGCTTTTAACATGATTTATAACGGTATTAAAGGAAAATTCTAATGCAGATTACAGATAAAACGATACAAAGAATTATTGGAGATGTCTTAAAATACGGCGTAAGAACAGTATTGGCGATCAGTACCATCGGCGGATTGATCTTTCTTTATAACCATGCGAATGAACAGGCTGATTATGCCCGATTTACAGAAAATGATCGAAGTATTATTGAAGTCGTATCGGATGTTTTCGGTGGAGTCATCAACATGCAAGGACGTTCGATTATATTTTTAGCGATCATCATTCTTTTTTGTACCCCATTGATCCGATTATTACTTTCATTGGTCAGCTTTATCATCGAGGGTGATAAACTATATGTCTTCATCACGACGCTAGTGCTGATCATAATTGCCTTTAGTATGTATTTCGGATTCGGACATTAACAACTTTGAAAAATTCTGAAATGAATTTTTTTAAAATATAAAGTGAAAAGTTCTCCAAAAGGGAGAACTCTTCTATATAAAGGGTACTTAATTGTCTATTTTCTAGCCCTTTTTTATTTTTTCTTCTATAGGCATATCCAAAATTGCCATAAGTAATAAGTAATATCCTTTTTTTAATCCTAATTTTTTCAAGTTTCCATCTTGCTTTTTCATGATTGATAATTTTTTAGTGCTTACTAGATATAACTATGGGATTATTTTCAAAGCATATGCCATTTTCTTGTCATGATACGAAGAAGCGTATTTTTTTTGCGCCATTTACGTATTTAGATTTCAGCTCGGTTATTTATACCTGACGCATGTACGATTTATCGCTTTATTGTGTGCTATTCATTACAATTTTATAACAAAAAGTTTTCATTAACAGTCGATTATTGCTTAAAATAATGCTAAATTGCTAACAGTATTTTTATAATGTGTATTTACCTATTATCTTGTAACTCCGATGATGCTAAACTATTCTAAATTCTTGACTACCTGCTTGGCCGCTGTCCTTATTTTTTCGATGAGCGCCTGTGATAAAGAAGATATAGGGCAAAAAACTGCATTATTTAGTCCAGACTATAAGAGTATTCAGGTCAATTCAGGTTTTGTGGACAATGGTATTGAAATCAATGCTAAAGAATGGTCCGTAGCCTATGTTAAAGATGCGCTTTCAGGAGAAGTACTTCAGGATATAAATGATAATCCAGTTGTCTTAAATGCAGCAGGTACTGTTGAAGTGGCCGGTGGCTGGTTGAAATTGGAGAAAATAGCAAGTAGTCATCTGCTTAATCTAACATTAAAAGAGAATTTCAACGCAGAACCCAGAAAGTTTGTAATTGGAATAGCGGCGAATGGAACGGAAGATGAACTTTCTTTCACACAGAGCAGAGGTGCTGGTTATGAGATTGTGAAGAAAGAAATCATAGAAGTACCTGGAAGCCGGAAAGAGTTTACAAGTGATGAAGGCTGTTATACCATAACGCTTTCTAACAATACCTCCACGGCAAAAAATATGGAAACGGTTGCCATCTTTAAAGACGTCAATTATATGTCCGAGTTCAGTAGTACTGATGAAGACGCTTTTAAATGGATAAATGCTCAAGATTCACTTATATTCATGGGTGAAATCTTGAAAGACGGGGCAACATACTGGTCGAAACAAGTACCATATAAAGAAGGGAAATTTTTTGAACCTTATATAAATTCTGCAAGCAAACAAATGTTATTAGTACAGCCGTATTCAAATATTCAGGTCAAGGGAGAGATCAAATACCTTACACGGGAATGCCAATATACGTTTACGATTAAAAATCAATCTTCTGGACATTTATTTGATGTATCGGGCACCTGGAAGCAAAAAGTACCGCTATTGCCAATTACAAAGATTTTTTAATGTTCCTCAACAGGGACATGTTCATTTTGTTTTTTAAACATTGCGTTTCTATACGCTTCACCCCATTTTGCAATTTCGTCGATAATAGGTTCTAATGTGCGGCCGTATTCGGTCACTTCATATTCAACGGTAATGGGTTTTGTATTCATAACCGTACGGCTGATAAGGTGATTCATTTCCATGTCCTGTAATTCCTTCGAGAGCATCTTGGCAGCAATACCATCTACTTCACGCAACAGGTCCATGAATCGCATCTTTCCGCCTTCCATCAACGTTCCCAAAATATGAAATTTCCATTTTCCGGATAAGATTTCCATGGTATCTGTGATCGCAATAATCCGGGCTTTACATCCTGATCTATTGTTTATGGTTGGATTTTTCTTCATGATCTTTTATTACAATACAAAATTACGCTGTAAAATTACGGAAACGATTATTGGTTTCCTATAGGAAAGTAGTTTCAAAAAGGAAACCAATAGCATTTGTATACTAATCCTATGTTATTTTTGCACAAGATTTATATAATTAATAATTTAAAAATGAAAAAAATAGCAATCTTAGCAGTATTCGCTTCTGTCATCTTAGCTTCATGTGGTGGTTCAAATGGTGATAAAGCTCAAACAGGAACAGAGCAACAAGTTGCCGAACAAAAAGGTGCAACTTTTGCAGTTGATACAGCAGTAAGTTCAATCAAATGGAAAGCATATCACAAAGGTGGATTCGATCCAAGATTTGGTACATTGAAAAGTGAAGGTACTGTATCTGTAGAAGCAGGAGCGATCACAGGTGGATCATTTGTTATCGATATGAATTCAGTGACAACAGACAAGAGTGCGGTTGATCCTGCAAAATCAGGTGGTAAAACTGCAGCTGATTTAGATGGTCACTTAAAAACGGGTGATTTCTTTGAAGTGGAAAAATATCCAACAGCTAAATTTGAAATTACAGCAGTTACAGCTTTTGATGCTGCTAAAGACAAAAGTGTCATTGCGGATGCAACAAACATTATCAGCGGTAACTTAACAATCAAAGATAAGACTGTAAATGTTACTTTTCCAGCAAAAGTTAGCGTAACGGATAATGAAATTAATGTACAATCTAAATTCACCATCAACAGACAAGACTGGGGATTAGCGTACGGTACTGAAGGTGATCCTAAAGACTGGATGATCTCTCAAGAAGTAGATATGGAGCTGAATATCGCTGCAAAAAAATAATTTTATAAAAACACGCTTTAAAAAATTAAAGCGTGTTTTTTTTACTGCGAAGTAGCTATACTGCGCGGTCAATAGGTCGAACCTTTTCAGGGCATATCGGCATCTTATGCTGTTTCGATATTGCATGAAATTTGACTACATAAACCAAATAAACCGAACATGAAGAACGAGTCTAACCATAATCCACTTTTGTGCGATCCTGAAATAGGTAGCTGTGAAATGCCAGTTTTAGCGTATGAATCAGCAGCAGTACACCCTCTTGAACAAACAGATAAACCCCTTAAAGTCATTTATTTCACAGATCCCATATGTTCTTCCTGTTGGGGAATTGAACCACAATTGCGGAAACTAAAACTTGAATATGGTGATTGCTTATCCATGCACTATCATATGGGCGGTTTACTGCCCGACTGGAACTATAACAGTGGGGGAATTAGCAAACCTAGTGATGTCGCCGGGCATTGGGACGAGGTGAGTATTTATTATGATATGCCGATTGATGGTGATATCTGGTTCGAAGATCCTTTAGACTCTTCTTATCCGCCTTCTATTGCTTTTAAAGCAGCACAATTGCAGGATAATGATCAAGCTATTCTGTTTTTAAGAACATTGCGAGAAATGGTTTTTTTACAGAAGAAAAACATCACTAAATGGGAATACATCGCTGCGGCGGCAAAAATGGTCGGGTTAGATGAAGTTCAATTATTGTCAGACTATCAAAAATCAGCGCCTGTTCAATTTGAAGAAGACCTTAAATTAGCGAGAACATACGGTGTAAGAGGTTTTCCAACACTTTATTTTGAGGATATGCATGGAAATCGCGAGATGGTGTATGGCGCGAAACCTTATGCTTTTTATGAAGCCGCAATTTTAAAATTAAATCCGACAGCTATAAAAGGAACTTATCATCAGGACTGGAAAAGTATTTTTTCTACATACAATTCGCTGACTGCTAGGGAATATGCTGAACTGACAGATATGCCAAGATCAGCAAGTGAGAAGCTGTTGAACGAACTTACCGCAAATAAACTGTTGCAAAAAAGCACAACAAAAAATGGTGCTATCTGGCATCTGAACGTCTCGTAGTCATTCTCAGAACAAGGTGTTACGTTGTGTATGGTTTAATATAGCGTTTTGAGTTAATACTTGTGCTGTAGATGTCGAAGAACGGAACTATTTGATCGGATTGGGATCGCACAGTCGCAGGTACAACCTGCTAGCAGACTGCACCAATTAAGATAACGTACGATGTTTTTATATAGGCAGGATTTTAGTGCATAAAAGCCTGTTTATATAAAAAGGGCTTAAATGAGATTTAGAAAATTATCCCGATACTGCCGTGGCTGCAGGCCTATGACACTCTTAAACTGCTTATTAAAGTTGGTTACTGACGGATAGCCGCATTCGTAGCTGACTGTTTCTATGGAAATACTATCGTCTTTTAATAGTTTGCAGGCGTAGTTTACTCTTATTTCCTTCAAAAAGTCCGAAAATGATTTGTTGAGGCGTGTCTTAAAGTATCTGCTAAAAGAGGTACTGGTCATATTTGCAATTTCTGCAACTTTCTCAAGACGAATCTGCTGATCAAAGTTTTTAATCACGTAATCATAGACCTTGTGTATCCGTTCGGTTTCGGCCTGTTTATAATTTATGGCTTCATCAAACTCATTGATGTAACGGCAGTCTGTGGACAGCACTAAAGTGTCCAATATTTTCAATAGGAGAATTACGCTTTCCAGCCCATCCTTATGTAATAATTCAAACATCATCCCTCCAATAATATCTCTGGTTTCTCCCGTTATTTCGACCCCGAGATTGCTGGTGAGAAAGAACTTTTTGAGCCTAAAAAATTCTTCCTTACCGTAGATTTCTTCAGCAAAGAAATTGTTATGAAAGTAGATCACTATAACCGACGTATCGAGCTGACTGTCCTTTTTAAAATAAGACAAATGATTTTTCCAGACATGGGGTAGATTGGGACCAATAAATACCATATCGTTTGCATGAAACGGTTGCAAACTATTGCCTACAATTCTGTTTCCTTCCCCTTTTATTACGTACGAAAGTTGAAATTCCGGATGTGCATGAAAGGTTGGATCAAAATGAGGTTCATTGATTTGTTTTATCGAAAAAGTTTTATTCTCTGGAATAAGCGATTTTGAAATAACTCTCTTATCTAGCATTATGATTTCAGTTTATTGGGGTAAATATAGTTAAAAATGATACAATATGTCTGAAACTTGATAAAAAAGCTAAGTTCCAAGCTACTTCATATCTCTATATTTGCTTATAACAATTATAGATAAATCCAAATTTCAACTAAATCATGAATAATATTTTAAGAGTTTTACTTTTATTTTTAGTGTTTTTGACCTCTTGTAGAGCTGATGAACCGAGAAGGGCAGAGGTACTATTTATTGGTGCTGGAAATAAGCAATCTTCTAATCAAGCGACCTGGTTATCGGTCGAACTTTTTAAATCGGGCATCAATCTAACCTATACCGACACCTTAGCAAGTTTAGAATTTGATTATTTAAATAAGTTTGATGGGGTTGTCTTATTGGTGAATGAAAAAGAGCTCAGTGAAGAAAAGGAGCAGGCATTAAAGAAATTCCTGAAAGAAGGAAAAGGGGTTGTGGCCTTGAACTCGTCTGCTAATTCATTTCAGAATTCCGAATGGTATACCAACTTGGTACAAGGTGGTTTTACCGACGCGGGTGATGGACAAGCAATTGTTACGATAGAAAACGCCAAACATGTACTGGATTCATCCATTAACACCATTCAGGTTAACAATGAAAAATACATATTCAAGAAAAAAACAGATCAAACTGTTATCGGTAGCGCTGCGATAGATGGTTCAAAACAAAACTACATCTGGTATAGTGAGGAAAACGGCGGTCGTTTTTTATATCACGCGTTAGGTAAGCATGATGATACCTGGAAAAATCATCAGTTTCTAAGAACGGTCAGCAGTGCGGTCTGGTGGTCACTTGGAGAGCAGGTTCAAAGTATGGTGAATAAATTGGCTATTCCGAATGTAAGCATATATCCCGATTCCATATCCGATTTTACAGCACGTTATGATGTTCCTAAAGTGCAGGATCCGCTTAGTCCAGAGCAGTCGATGAAACTGATACAGAAACCTGTGGATTTTGAATTAAAACTTTTTGCCGCGGAGCCCAATATTACCAATCCGATTGCGATGAGCTGGGATGAAAAAGGCAGATTATGGGTCATTGAAGCTGTTGATTATCCAAATAGTTTTGAGGAGGTGAAAGGTAAAGGAAATGATCGCATCGTCATCTGTGAAGATACCGACGGCGATGGTGTTGCTGATAAATTTACGGAATTTGCTAAGGGCTTAAATATTGCAACAAGTTTAACTTTTGCCAATGATGGTGTTATTGTGGCCATGGCTCCCAATTTTGTTTTCTTAAAAGATACCGATGGTGATGATGTGGCCGATCATGAAGAAATCATCATGACCGGTTGGAGCAAAGGAGATACGCATGCCGGTCCATCAAATCTGCAATACGGATTTGACAACAAAATCTGGGGTGTAAACGGATATGCAGGTTACAATGGTATTGTTAACGGTGAAAAGCATATTTTCTCTCAAGGTTTATACCGACTTAATCCAGATGGTTCGGATCTGGAGTATTTAGCTACAACCAGCAATAATACTTGGGGTCTTGGTATTTCGGAAGATAATAATGTCTTTGTATCCACGGCAAATAACACCCATTCTGCTTTCTATTCGATGCCGGAGAAGTATTTACAGCGACGTGTTGACAATATTCCTGGCGCTAATCCAATCAATTCTATCCAAAAAATTGACGGGCATTATGAGGTTCATGCTTTAACACCAAACTTAAGACAGGTGGATGTTGTCGGCGGATTTACATCAGCGGCGGGCCATCAGATGTATACCGCACGGGATTTTCCACAGTCTTATTGGAACAGTGTGGCCTTTGTAGCTGAACCTACGGTAAGATTATTACATAACGCAATTATTGAAAAAGATGGTGCCGGTTTTAAAGAAAGAGACGGCTGGAATTTACTGGCAAGTTCTGATGAGTGGTTTGGACCTGTGCATGCTGAGGTAGGACCAGATGGTGCTGTGTGGGTTTTGGATTGGTACAATTTTATCATTCAGCATAATGTTTTTGTCCCGGCGCAAGCGCCATCAGAGAAAGTCCTTCCTTTCAAGGATCAGGTTGGAGGGCCCGGAAATGCATTTGAAAGTAATCTGAGAGACAAAAAGCATGGCCGTGTATATCGCGTTTTATATAAAAATGGTAAGCATAATGAAAGTTTCAAACTTTCAAAAGATAATCCCAAAGGACTTATCGAAGCTTTAAATAGTAAAAACAAATTTTGGAGAACCCATGCGCAGCGGCTTTTAGTAGAGCGGAAAAATGCGGATGTTGAGCAAGATTTGATTAAAATAATCAACAATAAATCGGTAGATGAAATTGGATTGAATGCACCTGCTATACATGCTATCTGGACTTTAAAAGGTTTGGGTCTTCTAACAAAGAAAGAAGTGAATGATGCATTATTAGCCGCATTATCGCATCCATCTGCCGGTGTGCGAAAAGCTGCTGTTCAAGTACTGGATTTAAATGCTAAATCTTTTGATCAAATAGCACAGTCTAATATTTTTAAAGATGAGAATCTCAATACTAGGCTTGCCGCTTTTGTTAAAATTGCAGATTCCGCTCCTTTTGCCGCAGTTGCTCCTGTATTAAAGGCGGCAATCAATGATCCTGTCAATGCAAAGGACAGGTGGTTATCTCCAGCTTTATTTGCGGCGATCCAGACTAATCATAGTCATATGTCGATGGTTGCTGATCAGTCTTCAACGAATGCTTATCAACAGGCTGTAAACCAAGCGCTAGGTGAAGAAATTTATACACTTGGTAGAAAAAACCGTGTTCAGTTTTCACCAAATGTGGCTGATAAGAATATTACGATTGAAACAGCAGTATTACGCCGTGATCAGGATGCTTTCAAAGGATTAATTATTGGGCAAGGTGATGCAAAAAATGGTTTTGCTTTATACATGCAAGGTAATAAAATATATTGGGACGTATATAATAATGGTGAAATACAGCGTATAGAAGCTACAGACGGAATCGGAAATGGATTTAAAGTCCATGCGAGCATAACAGCAAACCAAGGATCTAGTCTTTATATCAACAACAAATTGGTCGGTAACATCAAAGAGGTCAAACCGTTCAATAAACCACTGCGTGCCTATCTGCGGTCGGGAGAAGATCTGGATGAATCTGTTGCGCTGACCAAGTACGAGCATGGATCTGAATTTATCGGAAATATCAGTGAGATCAAAGTAAAGCTTCAATTGAATGGGGAGCATGCGCATCACCATATGCAGCGCGCAAGTCCTGTGGAAGTGAATCAAAACGAGGCACCTGCTGAAGTCATTGTGATCAAAGCGGTAAAAGATATTATGCAGTATGATAAACGGTCCATTACGGTGAAAGCGGGAAGGCAGATTACTTTGATCATGGAAAATCCGGATGCAATGCCCCATAATTTAGTGATTATCAAACCTGGTACAACAGAGATCGTTGGTAAAGCGGCAGATGCCATGTTGCAAGCGTCTTCGGCAGCTGAAAAAGACTATGTTCCCGAAGTCAGTGAAGTGCTGTTTCATACCAAATTGGTAAATCCGGGACAAAGCTATACGCTTAAATTTCAGGCCCCTAAAGAAAAAGGTGAATATCCGTTTATCTGTACATTTCCGGGACATTGGAGAGGAATGAACGGAATAATGAAAGTTGTGGAATAATATAAACGAAACATATGAAAAATAGAATGGTAATGCTATTACTTACTATAGTAGTAAGTAGTATAGGAACTTTATGTGCCAAAGCAAGTGTACATTCATTGCCTCATGCGCAAAAAAAGAAGAATATACTGGTTGTCGGTGGTGGTGGATCGCATGATTTTAATCGCTGGTACAAAATCGAGGATACACAGCTGATCAATACCATTGAAGGTGTACATGCGACCTATACAGACAATACGGATTCAATACGCTTTTATTTAAAAACGACAGATCTTTTGGTGTTGACCAATAATCAACCGATCCCAAAAGCTTCACAACTGGCGATTGAAAAGTTTATTGCACAGGGTAAACCGCTAGTGCTTCTGCATGCTGCAGTCTGGTACAATTGGCAAGACTGGCCTCAGTACAATTTGGAATATGTAGGTGGAGGAAGTAATAGCCATGAAAACTTCCAAGAATTCAAAAACCTGGTGGTAAACACGGCGCATCCGATCAGTCAAGGCGTTTCTCCAGAATTTACATTCAAAGACGAACTGTATCGCCACCAACCGGATGCTGCCGGTAAAGGGATTGATGTACTGGTCATCGGTCAGTCTTTAGAAACGGCTAAAGTATACCCGGCTGTATTCACGGTCAATCATGATAAATCAAGAATAGTAGGAATTACATTGGGGCATGATGAGCACAGTCATCTGAATAAAGACTATCGCAAAATTTTAATCAATGCAATCCATTGGGCATTAAATATTTAAATCAACATAAAATAATCAAAATGAAAAAAATCACTGTCGTTATCGTAGGAATGGGTTTTGGAAAAGAATTTATTCCCATTTATCAAAAGCATCCCCATATTAAATCTGTCGGTGTTTGTACCAGAAATCCTGAAACACTGCGAGAATTAAAAGAAAAGTTCAATCTAGACGATGATTTACTATTTACAGATTTTAACGAGGTCATTAAAAGAGATGATGTCGATGCCATCCACGTGGTGACACCTGTGCCGGAACACGCAAAAATGACATTGGCATCATTAAATGCGCATAAACATACCGCATGTACCATACCGATGGCCATGACTGTGGCCGACTGTCAGGCTATCGTGGAAGCGAAGAAAAGAGTCAATAAAGTTTATATGATGATGGAGACAGCCTTATATACCCGTGAGTTTCTATACGGACTGAAACTTGCTGATACGGGGAAATTAGGAAAAATACAGTTTGTTCGCGGTTCACATATTCAGGATATGAGTATGGAGGGCTGGGCTGAATACTGGAAAGGTTATCCACCAATGCTGAATGGGACACATGCCATTTCGCCATTATTACGTATCAATAATACCATAGCGGAATCTGTGGTTTGCCACGGTTCAGGTCAACTAAGTGCTGATCTTGCTGCCCGGTATAATTCACCGTTTGCAGTGGAAACAGCCACCTTTAAGCTGAAAGATTCCAATGTGGTTGCCGAAGCGACAAGATCATTATTTGATGTTGTGAGACAGTACCGCGAAAGTTACGATGTGTATGGTGATAAAATGTCTTTTGAATGGGAGCAATTACAGGATGAGCAACATGTTATATTCGACGGTGGCGAAAATGCCGTACGCATGGAGGCGCCGGATACAGACGATTTATTGATTCCGGAGATTGCAGACTTTACTAAAAGGGAAAGAATAGATGATCCAAATCATGTTTCATTTTTACAGGGAGCAGGTCATGGGGGTTCTCATCCGCATTTAGTTCAAGAGTTTGTTGCAGCTATTGTGGAGGGAAGAGATTCTGCCGTTGATGCGTCCTTAGCGGCAAATTATACCTGTGCTGGTATCTGTGCCCATGAATCGGCAATGCAGGGTGGAGTCAGAATCGCAATCCCTTCATTTGATTAAATGTAAAGCTATGAAAATAGGAATAAGCTCTTTTGTATGGGTATCACCTTACACAGCAGATCATATTGATATTCTTTATAAAGCAAAGGATTATGGCTATGATGTCATGGAGATTGCTGTCGAAGATGTAGCATCAATTGATGTGAAGCAACTGAAGAAAGTGGCGCAGCGTATTGGTTTAGATTTATCTGTGAGCGGTGCATTTGGTACAGAAAGAGACATTTCAAGTGAACATAGCGCATACCGTAAAATTGGTCTTTCTTACATTAAAGATTGTATACAAATCGCTAATGAATTAGAAAGCCCAATTTTTGGAGGACCGCTTTATGCTGCTGTTGGAAAAACACGATTAGTTTCAAAAGAACAGAAGGAATTAGAACGGAATTTCTGTTTAGAAAATCTGCTTGAAGCAACGCAGTATGCAAAAGAACAAGGTATTGTATTGGCATTAGAGCCACTAAACCGCTTTGAGACAGATATGATCAATACAGTCGAGCAGGCTCTGGAATTGATCAATCAGATTGATGATCCTCACTTAAAGATCTTGCTCGATACATTTCATGCTAATATTGAAGAGAAAAGCATTTTAAAATCAATCTATCTTTTAGGGGATAAACTTGCTCATGTTCAGGGTAATGAAAATGATCGCGGAACACCGGGAACGGGACAGGTAGACTGGTCCGGAATACGCGATGCATTAAATGAAATCGGGTATCAGGGAAGTGTCATTTTAGAAACCTTCGGATCGCCTTCCAAAGAACTGGCCCGTGCGGCAAGTATCTGGCGTCCACTAGCAGAAAGTTCAGATATTTTAGCCCGGGATGGAGCGAACTTTTACACAGAAATTTTCAAAAATAATCCATTACAATTATGACCGCTACACAAGATATAATCCAGCCAGACAATCATGCTAAAAGTACCCTTTTTTGGGGTTGCTTTATTGTACTGGTGGCATCTGCCTTTGGTTTTGTTTTCAGATCCTTTCTTATGCCCACATGGGCAGTTATGTTTGATTTGAGTAAAACACAGCAGGGCGAAATCTTTGGTGTTAGTTTCTGGCCATTTGCACTGAGTATCGTTGCCTTTAGCTTAATTATTGACCGGATCGGCTACAAAAAGTCCATGATCTTTGCTTTTATCTGCCATTTGATTTCGATCGTGCTGACTATTTTTGCTACTGGTTACTGGATGTTGTATGCAGGAACCTTTTTCTTCGCATTAGGAAATGGTGCTGCCGAAGCTGTGATCAACCCCGTTGTCGCATCGCTGTATCCGAAAGAAAAAACCAAGTGGCTGAATATTTTACATGCCGGTTGGCCTATGGGCATTGCGATATCGGGTCTGTTAGGCATTGGCCTTTTAGCACTGGATATCAATTGGCGAATCGTCATTGGTTTTATTTTGATTCCTGCAGTCGCGTACGGCGCATTGATCATCAACCAAAAGTTTCCAGTAAATGAGCGGGTCAAAGCTGGCGTTGGCTATTTGGACATGTTAAAAGAAGTTGGTGTTTTAGGAGCGCTGATTATCGTTGTATTATGTGTTTTTCAGCTGGGCAGTTTATTTAGCTGGGATTATAAATTCAATATTGTGCTCAGTATCGCCATTGTAGCCATATTTGGTTATTTCGTGCGGTCGTGGGGGAAGAGCCTCTTTGTGCTATTGTTACTGGCTATGGTTCCTTTGGCTACCATGGAGCTTGGTACCGATAGCTGGATTACCGATCTAATGACGCCAGAAATGAAAAAAATGGGTTTTCAAGGAGGTTGGGTGCTTGTATTTACAGCGGTGATCATGACTGTTTTACGGATGTACAGCGGTACAGTTGTTAAATTTCTGTCACCCCTGGCGCTCTTATCCATAAGTGCGCTCGTCTCTGCTGTCGGTCTGCAGTTATTATCCGTTTCTTCCGGGATTTATATTTTACTGGCAGCTGTTCTATATGCTTTTGGAAAAACCTACCTATGGGGTACGATGCTGGGAGTTGTTTCCGAACAATTTCCTAAAGGTGGCGCCTTAGCTTTAAATATTACGAGCGCAGTAGGGCAGCTCGGGGTAGGAATTATCGGCGCTGTTTTTCTGGGTTTTATACAGGACAGTAATATTGATAAAAAACTAGCTGAGTATGACCATATTCACCAGACACATTACCATGAAAAACTGGTGACAGGCACGAGATCAAGCATATTCGGGGACTATAAAACGATTGATTATTCACACTTGTCAACGTTAGACGAAGCCAGTCAGCAAGTTGTGGAGCAGATGGAAAATAAAGCCAAGAAAGCGGCGCTATCCACTGTTTCCTTACTGCCGAGCGGTTTATTTGTCTTTTTTATATTATTAATTATTTATTTTAACAAGAAAGGAGGGTACAAACCAATAGATATCATTTAATTAAATATGCATCTTATAATTGAAAGACTATTTAAAGTGTTTTTGCATTCACCTATTTGCAAAAACACTTAAACTTTATAACCAAAATAAATTTAAAATTATGATTAAGTTTTTCTTTAAGATTAAATTCCTTTTGAAGGTCTTTAATCTAAAAACAGACTATGCGCCTTATTTTTTTATACTCTCGAGTATATGTTCCATAAACCTAGCATATGCACAAAATAAAGACGTAAAAGGCTCGGTCAAAAGTTCGGATGGCACTCCCTTGCAAGGCGCGACAGTTTTAGTCAAGGGAACTACCGCTGGAACATCGACCAACAATGCGGGGGTGTTTTCATTAAACATGAATCCGACTAATGCAACATTAGTGATCAGTCATAAAGGCTATGAAACGAAAGAGGTCCAGCTCAATGCTTCTTCCCAGAACTTGGATATTACTTTAGTATCCAGTGCACCTGAATACATTGACGAAGTTGTCGTAACGGGTTTTGGACTAACGCAAAAAAAGGAATCATTGACATCTGCGATTTCAACATTAGGATCCAATGATATCAAACGATCCACTGCTTCAACAACTTCAGGAGCTTTGGTCGGTAAGATCCCGGGTTTAAACTCACGGCAGTCGGATGGCCGTCCCGGTGCTGGTACAGCTTTACAGATCCGTAACATGGGCGATCCATTATATGTCATTGACGGTGTTCAAAAAGATGCTGGTCAGTTCAATAACCTTGACTTTAATGATATCGAAAGCGTTTCTGTACTAAAAGATGCATCGGCCTCTATTTATGGTGTACGAGCGGCCAATGGGGTTATTGTGGTCACAACAAAAAGAGGAAAAAGAAATTCCGCTAATACAGTCAATCTAATCGCTAATTACGGATTTCAGAATTTATCTACCTTTCCTAAAGCTGCAGATGCAGTCACATACATCGAGAACTATATCCAATCGGAAACTGTGCAGGGAATCAAAGATTATAAATATTCGCGCACAGATCTCGAAAAATGGAAAGCGGGTACAGAAAAAGGCTATGTTCCATTTGACTGGTATGATTATATCTGGAAGACTTCACCACAACAGTATTATTCGGTCAATGCTTCCGGAGGCTCCGATAATATTAATTATTACTTTAGTGCAGGTCATATGAACCAAGAATCCATGATTGTTAATTATGGCGGTTTTAAACGGACCAATGTGCAGATGAATGTGGATGCGCAGATTTCCAAAAAACTTAAAGTGGGTGCTTCCCTTAATGCACGTTACGAAAACCGTACGAATCCTGGAGTTCCCGGTGGTGACGATTATTGGTTGCCAATTTTTGCTACTTATCGTAATTTGCCAACTGCCAGACCATTTGCTAATGACAATCCCAATTATCCGACCTTAACTTCTACCGATCCAGGAACGAATTTCGCCTGGTTAAATTATGATCTATCTGGAAAATATACGGATACCTGGCGTGTTGCCCAACTAAATTTCAATGCAGAATATGATATCATAGACGGATTGAAAGCAAAGGCTTTGGTGGGGTACTATTATGCAAATCAAAAGCTGGATAACCATGAATATACCTACAAATTGTATGGATACGATGAAGCCAATGATACTTATCCGGTGATTTTTGAAAATAACAATCCATGGCGCGAAAGAAGAATGGGTCATGTTGAAGAACTTACTTCTAATTTTCAGCTGGCTTATACCAAATTGATTGATAAGCATAATATCAATGTAGTAGGAGGTTTTGAAACGATTGTCCGTCATACGCCAACGACATGGGTGCATTCCATACCGACAGCCAATTCGTTGAACTTGATCGATTATGAAACCATGGACACCTATAACGATGATGGAAATAGGACAGAAGGTCGATTAGGTTATTTGGCCCGTATTAATTACGATTATGACAGTAAGTATCTGATTGAAGTTTCGGGTCGATACGATGGTTCCTGGAAGTTTCCTCCAGGACAGCGTTGGGGATTTTTTCCTTCAGCCTCATTAGGTTGGAGAGCCTCTGCTGAGAGTTTTTGGAAAGATAATTCCATATTGAGTAAAATCAATGATTTTAAACTGCGTGCATCTTATGGTTTGCTGGGCGATGATGCCGTATCTGGTTATAGTGCATTTGATTACCTGTCCGGTTACAATTATAAATCCGGTGGATCTGTTATCGATGGTAAATATATCATCGGTTCACAGCCTAGGGGTTTACCGGTAAGGACACTTTCTTGGATCAGAGCGAAAATATTAGATATCGGGCTAGATTTTGCGATTGTCAATTCTAAACTGACAGGAAGTTTTGATTATTTCAGACGTATGAGAACTGGATTACCAGCTTCGAGATATGATATTTTACTACCATCGGAAGTAGGTTTTAGTTTACCCAACGAAAACTTAAATTCAGATATGCATAAAGGTGTTGAAGGGATGATCAAGTGGTCAGACCGTATCGGTGAATTGAGTTACAGTGTCGCTGCGAATGCAACTTACTCTAGATTTTACGATTGGAACCAGTATAAACCGAGATTTAGTAACTCCTGGAATGTGTACAGAAATTCAATCAATGAGCGTTTCGGTTACATCAACTGGGGACTGGAATCAGCAGGTCAGTTCCAAAGTTGGGAAGAGATCGCAAACTGGACAGTTGATAATGATAGACAGGGGAATAAAACTTTAAGACCAGGAGATATCAAATATGTAGATCAAAACGGTGACGGCGTTATCAATGGACTGGATGAGCGCCCTATTGGATACCGTGAAGACGCGACACCGATTTTGAATTTTGGTTTTAATTTTTCATTCGGCTATAAAAACTTTGACTTAGCCTTTGATTTAACTGGCGGTGGTCTGAATTCTTGGTACCAGGACAATGAGCAAAGAAATCCATTTCATGATGGGGGTAATAATGCACAATACTACATGGAAGATACCTGGAGACTTTCCGATATATATGATGCAAACAGTGAACTGATACCTGGGAAATACCCCATGTTACTGATCGGCAATACATCGCACAGTAATTATTGGAACAGTGATTTTTGGAAGCATAATGTAAAATACATCAAACTTAGAAATCTTGAGTTTGGATATTCCCTTCCGGAGAGTTTCCTGAAAAAAGCGAGTATCAAAAGAGCAAGGGTCTATTTTTCGGGACAGAATCTATTGACCTTATCTAATGTAAAAGGTGTGGATCCGGAGATCAACGCAACAAGTGGTCTGGTCTATCCGACAACGCGGATCTATAATTTTGGTTTAAACCTGACTTTTTAATTAAGGCTGTTAATTTAAAATGATAAATATGAAAAAGTTATTCAGTAATAAAATTATATGGATCGCGCTGATCGGTTTACTATCTACCGGCTGCAATAATATACTTGACCAGGACCCAGATAAGATCATCAGTGATGAACAGGTTTTTAGTGATGAAATCATGATCAATTCTGTTCTGGCTAATTTTTATGGACGTGTTCACTGGGGACAAAATACAGCAGATTCGTACAGCTATACGATTTTGGATGAAGCGGGTAAATCTGATGGCGGTCCTGATAATATCCAAAACTATGGCGATGATTTATGGCGGGTGTATGACTATACGCTCATCCGGAGTATCAATCAGTTTTTAGCTGGATTGCGGAGTACAAATGCGCTCAATATGACTAAGAAATTGAGTTATGAAGCGGAAGCACGCTTTTTAAGAGCCTGGGTTTATTTTAATATGGCCCGCGGGATGGGCGGTATGCCGATCGTGGGGGATGAGGTTTTTGAATATACCCCTGGAGATGACATTACAGCACTGCAATATGCGCGATCAACAGAGTCGGAGATCTATAGCTATATCATTAAGGAAATCGATGAGATCCATGCTAACTTGGGTGACAGTCCGACGATAAATGCGGGTCGAATAAATAAATGGGGAGCATTAATGTTAAAAGCAAGGGCGGCTGTATATGCCGGATCATTGGCGAATTATAACAATAAGATGCCCAATCCGATTAAAACAACAAATGGTGAAGTTGGTATCGCGGCGTCTGAGGCTCAGAAGTTTTACGAATTAGCACTTGGTGCGGCAGAGCAGGTGATCAATGGCGGTAAATATCAGCTCAGCTTGAAGAAACCGGATGATCTAAGCCGGAATTTTTACGAAGCGATTAATCTCAAAGAGAACAATGTGGAAGTGATATGGGCCAGAGATTATAAATATCCGGGACAAACGGTAGAATTTACCAAGAATAATATTGCACCATCGCTGGCGGAAGATATTGACCGTGCATATGCAGGCCCGATTTTAAATTTAGTTGAAGATTTTGAATATATCAATGATCGAAATGGGGTTTTAAAAAATAAAGATGCGAACGGTAATTATATCTTCTATGATAATCCTTTAGCTATTTTCCAGGATAAAGATCCAAGACTAAGTGGTTCTATTATTTTGCCTGGATCGGTTTTTAAGGGTGAGGTGGTTACTTTGCAAGCTGGTCAGAAGATATTGCAGGGCGGGTCTTACGTAACTAAAATCGGCCAGCCTGGAACAAGTGATGCTAATGGTCTGATTACTGCGGCAAATGGGCCAATTACCTCAAACTTGCAATATGTCAATAAATCAGGCTTCTTTTTCCGGAAATTTTTAGATGAAAATCCCGGAGCTTCAACAAGAGGCCGTAATAGTGAAATGTGGTTCCCGCGGTTTAGATTTGCTGAGGCCGTCATGATCGCCAGTGAAGCGGCTTTTGAATTAAACAATATGGGTAAAGCACTAGGCTATCTTAATCAGATCAGATCTAGAGCAGGGTTAAAGGCATTAAATACGATGTCTCTAGCAGATATCGTGCAGGAAAGAAGAGTCGAATTTGCATTTGAAGATCATCGGTACTGGGATTTAAAACGATGGAGATTGGCCGATAAAATATGGAATGGATCTACGCAAAATCCAGATGCTATACAGTATGCTTTGTTTCCCTATAAAGTTGTAGCTCCGGGAAATGTTAATCATGGCAAATGGGTTTTTGATAAACAACCTTTTACAAATTCACCGAATCCGCGATTCTTCCAAATGAAGAATTATTATAATTTCATCAATCAGGACTGGATTAATAATAATCCTAAAATGGTTAGAAATCCGTATCAATAAAACTAAATCAAAGAATATGAAAAATATATTGATTATTATGACTGTACTGTCATTACTGTTTTCTGCTTGTGGTAAAGATAATTATGACCAACCTACTTCGACAATAAGTGGGCAGGTTAGCTATAAAGGAAAGCCGATTGGGGTCAGAGGGACAGGTGAGGTTGTTAAATTACAGCTTTACCAAGAAGGATTTGAACTCAATGCTCCAGTTCAGGTTTACGTAGGCCAAGACGGAAGTTTTAAGTCTAAAATTTTTGATGGCAAATATAAACTAATCGCCACTAATAATAATGGCCCTTGGTTAAACAGTACCGATACCGTTCGATTTGAATTGAAAGGGAGCACGACTGTCAATTATGAAGTGACTCCTTATTACACGATTGAGAATGTAAAGTTATCCTTAGATGCCAACCAAAAGCTATCAAGCAGTTTTACAATCAACAAGGTTTTTGACAATGCAAGTGTCAATTATTATATGTTGCTGGTTAGCCGTACGGCCTTTGTGGATGATGCTACAAATATTTTCCGAAAGGATTATCAAGATGGTAAAATGGAGATCAGTTTATCAGAAGATCTCAGCCAGTTAAAAGAAGTGAGTGGAAGCGGACCTCTTTTTGCCAGAGTAGGTGTTCGGGCAAATGCTGGAGATCAAGCTGTCTATTCAGAAATAATAAAAATTAAATAGTTGACGCAGTGAAATTGTGTTAAAGACCTCATGATTCATGAGGTCTTTTTTTTCCTAAATTCTTCAGGTTAACTATCCTTATTCACTTTCCATCCATTTGATTTCTGTTGTATTTCCCACATTTTTCTGTAAATACCATCCTGTTCCACTAATGCTTCATGTGTTCCTTTTTCTGCAATACCGCCATTATTCAATACAATGATCTGGTCTGCATTTTTAATGGTAGCCAATTTATGCGCAATTACAATTACGGTTTTAGCTTTTACGAGTTCCTGTATGGCATGCTGGATATAAATTTCATTTTCAGGATCGAGACTTGCTGTGGCTTCATCCAGTAGTATAATCGGTGCATTTTTCAATAATGCACGGGCGATGCTGATGCGCTGCTTTTGACCTCCTGAAAGTTTACTGCCACCTTCACCCACCATGGTATCCATCCCTTTCGGAAATTCCCATACGAAATCCAGTATCTGTGCTTTATCGGCCGCATCAATAATTTCTTCAAGGGGTGCGTCTGGTTTACCAATTTTGATGTTGTTATAAACAGTGTCGTCAAAGAGATATACATCTTGAAATACTTCGCTGATGAGTGTATAATACTGATCTTGATGAATATCGCGAATGTCCATGCCGCCGATTTTAATGACGCCGGTATTTACATCCCAAAAACGGGCAATGAGCGAGGCAATTGTTGATTTTCCAGAACCAGAATGGCCTACCAAAGCGAGCATTGATTTTTCAGGAACAGTAAAACTCAGATTCTGAACGGTTAACTTATTTTGATAACCAAAACTAACATTGTCGAATACGACATCATATCGATTGGGGACAGCTTCTTTTCCCGTTTCCATGGTAGGTGTTTCCATAATAGCAACAATACGGTTGAGACTTTCATTCATGTATCGAAGTACCAGATAATCGACCATGACCACTTTAAGTGGGTTGTATAAATTATAGCCCATAATGAGGAACGTAATTAATATGGGAATGGTGATGGTATTGTTGGATAAATAGTATAATCCTAAGGCGACCATCAAAATAAAACCGATCTCGAAAACAATGCCTGCTGTGACAACAAACGGACCGGGAATAGCCTCCATACGGATACTTTTTTTTCTCAGATCTTCAAATGAATTTTCCAATCCCTTATGCTTCTCACCGGTTAATCCATAAGACTTTAAATGTCGTATGCCCTGTACGTATTCTAAAAATTTTGCTCCAACAGTATTCCGGGCCGCTATTTGTTTTTTTCCTAATCTGCTGACGAAATAATTGGCCAAATATAAAAAGGGATAAATGAGTGGCAATGCTGCTAAGAGACAAAGAGCTAATCTCCAATCATAGATAAATAGGAAAATAGAAAGCACCGTGGTTCCAAAAATAGCAGAAGCCAGATTTCCAACACTATGCCCAAAAATACCTTCAAAATTTGATACATCCTGCAGTACAATGGATGCAATTTCCCCTGGATCACGTTGTTTGAAGAAACCAAGGGAAAATTTCTGGATGCGATTTCCTAAGGCAATACGAAGTTTTGTGGACAGGTCATAGACCCATAAGTTGGATCTGACCATCGACTGCGATGCAATAAAAAATTGCACGACCAGCATGACAGCCATAAGACCTACTACCATCCATATTTTATGTACATCGGGTTGAGGAGAAAACAATTCCCATATGATGACCAGTAAAATTGCTGAAGGAGCGGCAATGAACAGGCTATGGAGTATTTCCCAAAGTATGATTTTACGCGTATCTTTTCTGTTAAAAGCGGTAACGTATTTTAGGTTCTTTATCATGTTTACTGATTTCTATTGTATGCTGTAATAAATTGAATGAATGATTGCCCTTATCATGCGAACGAGGAGGCGGAATTTTATGAGGCAAAATGACCCATGTGCACTAGATCACAAATTCCTTTGCTCTGGTATGGGCATTCCACATGCGTCCATATAAGGCGCTGTTTTCCAGTAATTCATCATGTTTTCCATTATCGATTAATTCACCATGATCAAAAACTAATATTTGGTCCGCATCTGTAATTGTACTCAATCGATGCGCAATGATTAATACCGTCTTATCTTTGATCAACTGACTAAATGCTTGTTGTATTTTGATTTCGTTTTCGGGATCAGCGAATGCTGTTGCTTCATCTAAAATTAAGATAGGCGCATCTTTAAGAATAGCTCTGGCTAATTGAAAGCGCTGTTGTTCACCGCCACTTAAGTGTACACCGGACTGTCCGAATAAGGTATCGTATCCGTTGGGTAAGCTCAAAATTAAATCGTGTATCTGCGCCGCTTTGGCCGCATCATCAACTTCTTCACGGCTTTTTTTCATACCCATACAGATGTTTTCATACATAGTGTCCTGAAACATAAAGCTATCCTGAAATACGAATGAGACCAGACGCATGAGCTGTTCTGTAGGATAATCTCTGACATCAATACCGCCGATGCGTATTTCACCCTTGGTGACATCCCAAAAGCGGGCGAGCAATTGTCCGATGGTACTTTTTCCTGCCCCCGAAGGGCCGACCAAAGCTGTTATTGTTTTTTCAGGTACTGTAAAATTAATATTTTGAAGTCCCCAGTTTTTGTCTTGATAAGCAAAACTTACATGTTCAAATGTAATGGAGTAGTCGATAGGGTGCTGTACAGCTGTATTTTCAAGTAAATGTTCTGTATACAGCAGTTCATCGATCTGTTCAACACCACGATTGATGATGGATATTTGTATACCCATATTATTGAGGGCAAATAAAGGCTTAATGTATCCTGTCCCTAAGATCAGGAACAAAAGAAGTGTGGCAAGAGTTACACCATTCTGAAAATAGAGATAGAGTCCGAGAGCCAATACCGGTAACATCGCATTGCTCGTGAAACTCATAAATATAGCGAAACCGGGCGTACTGCTTTTAACCCATTCGCCCACAAATTTATTGAACCGTTTTACGGTGTTGCCGTACTTATCAAATGTTTCTGCAGACTGACCGAATATTTTCATGACAGGCATAGCTCTGACATATTCTACAATACCGGCATTCATTTCTTCTAAGGATTGATGATAATCCTGAATCAGTTTTTTATTCCTTCCACTGTACATTTTTGGCAACATAACGGCTAAAACTAAAAGTGGAACACAGCTGATTGCAGCCAGACGCCAGTCCTGAAAAAAAAGATAGACAATAGTAATGATGGGTAAGGCGATACCTTTTACAAAATCGGGTATTTGATGGGCGATAAAATTTTCAATGCGTTCAACATCATCAGAAAGTATTTTTTTTAATGTTCCTGAATTACGGTTATTGAGATAACCCATGGGTAATTTGCCGACCTGAGCGGTGATAAATTTACGCAGTTCAAATAATATATTGTACGCGGCGATATGGGATAATACGCCTGATAGAAAAAATACAAGCATACTGATTATGGCCGCTAAAATAGCATAGATGACATAGGTATTGACTAAGCTGAAATTGATGTTTTCTTTCGTGAGTTCACGGATAATATAAAAAACAAGAACATAGGGCACTAAGCTCAGTAGGGCATGCATGACGGATAGAAATCCTGAGACAAATAATAAACCCTTTTTTCGGCCGGCTATCTCAAGCAGACGGGCGATACCGCTTTTTTTATTTTTTTCTTCTTTCATTTGATTCGTGTTATGGTAACTATTATTAAGAATAGTTCTACATAATATTACTGTTTGGGCAAATATAGTGTGTTAAGCTAATCCGGGAAGTCTGTTAAAGGGAGTAAAAAGTCCTTGAAAGGGAGAAGTTTTTCTTCCGCAATAAATCGATCGGGCTTTATTTTTCTATATTTATGTAAGCCTTTCGTACGGAATATTTATTACCTTCAGCATGTTAACTATTATCTTCCATTAGCACCGATCATGAAAATAGCACTTGCATCACCACCTTTCCCTAGTTCAATAGATCATGGCCTTCAACTGCTCGAAAAATTCGCAGGTGATGCCGCACGTGGAGGTGCGGAAATCATCTGTTTCCCTGAATCATTTATACCGGGCTATCCAGGTATGGGTTATGCTATTGAAAGCCGTACTCCTGAAGCATTAGAGATGGCTTTGGAAAAAGCACAACTCATTGCAAAATCGCATAACATTGCGCTTATATTGCCGATGGACGGATATATTGCCGATTGTATTTATAATTTGGCTTATGTCATTTCGGGTACGGGTGAGCTTTTAGGTTATCAGACCAAAAATCAGCTTGATCCAAGCGAAGATGAGCTGTGGACAGCAGGAGTAGCGCGTAAGGTTTTTGAAATAAACGGATTAAAATTTGGAATAACGATCTGTCATGAAGGTTTTCGTTACCCCGAATCTGTGCGATGGAGTGCATGCAATGGGGCTCATATCGTGTTTCATCCGCATCTAACAGGCAGTAATGAAACAGGTCAACACTATCATACATTCGGAGCGAAGGAGAATCCCTATTATGAAAAGGCCATGATGATGCGTGCCCTGGAAAATACCATTTACTTTGCCAGTGTCAATTATGCCTCCACTTATCAAGAGTCTGCTTCAGCTGTAATTGCACCGGATGGTTCCTATGTTAAGCATCAGCAGTATGGAGAAGCGGGGGTTTTAATTGTTGATATCGATCCAGCCAAAGGTTCAGGAATGTTAGCTAAAAGATTCAAAAGCAATTTATATTTATAAAAGGTTAAGTACTGTCTTTCAATTTTATCGGTATCTGAAATGCTGATTTAATTCAAAAAAATCAACTTTGTTATAGATAGTGTAATAAATACACAATTATATTAGCAAAATTTAAATTAATTGTATACCTTTATGATAGAGTAATAAGGGAATATATATTTTTTTTATCAAAGTAATCTGTTTTTCCAAACATTACCACTAACCTTTTTCATTAAAATAAAGTAAATTAAAAAAGAAAAATGAACTTAGACCTAAAGAGCATTTTTTATTCTGAAGCGGATATTCCGTCAGAATTTAATCTAGCTGAACAATTGGATCAACGTGTTTTCCTTTCAAATGGAGCATTACTTCCTTGGGCAGGAGAGGTGAACGAAGTGTTTTCGCCTATTTGTATACAGACAAAAGACGGACTTCAGCGAAAGCGCATCGGTAGCTACCCGGTATGTACAGTTAAGGAATCGATGGAAGCATTAGATGCTGCTGTAAATGCTTTTGACAACGGACGTGGCGAATGGCCGACGATGAGTGTTGCCAACAGAATTGCCTGTGTTGAGCGTTTTACACATAAAATGTTAGAGCAAAAGGATACTGTTGTTAAATTGATTATGTGGGAAATCGGTAAGTCGTATGCAGATTCTGTAAAGGAATTTGATCGTACCGTAGAATATATCTATGCCACTATCGACGCTTTAAAGGATATTGACCGCGATTCATCCCGCTTTCAAATCGAGCAAGGAATTATTGCCCAAGTGAGAAGATCGCCACTTGGTGTGGTACTTTGCATGGGACCTTTTAATTACCCGCTGAACGAAACTTTTACAACGTTGATCCCCGCTTTGATCATGGGTAATACGTTATTATTCAAACCACCTAAGCATGGTACTCTTTTACACTATCCGTTGTTAGAGGCTTTCCGTTCTAGTTTTCCTAAAGGAGTTGTCAATACCATTTATGGTAGAGGAAATAAAATCGTACCGCAACTGATGCAATCTGGCAAGATCAATGTGCTGACTTTGATCGGATCAAGCAGAGTTGCTGATGAGTTAAAAAAGCTTCATCCTAAAGTGAACCGTCTACGTGCAATTCTAGGATTAGATGCCAAAAATGCGGCTATAGTAACCCGTGATGCTGACTTAGACCTTGCAGTCAAAGAAACAGTATTGGGTGCGTTATCTTTTAACGGTCAACGATGCACTGCGATTAAAATCGTATATGTGCACCGTAGTCTAGCTCAGGAATTTTTGAAAAAACTGACTGAAGAAGTGTCACGACTGAAGTACGGTATGCCTTGGGAGAGTGGAGTAGCACTTACACCGCTTCCTGAAGTGAATAAGCCAGCTTATTTAACAGAGTGTATTGAAGATGCAAAGCAGTTCGGAGCGAAAGTGATCAACCCGAATGGTGGTGAAGTATTGGAGTCATTTGTTTATCCGGCTATTGTTTATCCTGTCAATGAGCAGATGAAATTATACCGTGAAGAACAATTTGGTCCAGTTGTTCCAGTTGTTCCTTTTGATGATCTGGAAGAACCAATTGAATATTTAATCGGATCCTCTCACGGACAGCAGGTGAGTATATTTAGTAATAATGCGGCTGTTATTTCTTCTTTGATCGATCCTTTGGTCAATCAGGTAAGTCGTGTAAATATCAATTGCCAATGTCAACGTGGACCGGATATTTTTCCATTTACAGGAAGAAAAGATAGTGCTGAAGGAACGTTGTCTGTTGTCGATGCGCTAAGATCTTTTTCTATCCGATCATTAGTTGCTACTAAAAATACAGAGCACAACAAAGATTTGTTAAATGATATTGTGAGTGAAAATAGATCTAATTTCTTAAGCACCAAGTATATATTTTAACGATATGACAGCTATGCTCATCTCGATCGGGAGAAGCATAGTTGTGTATTATTGTCATAAATCGGGGTGTTTCCCTTGAAAATTTAAGTACAGACTTGTACGAAAATAGCTTGGAATCACAACGGTAACTATCAAAAAGGCGAAAGATTATCTTTCGCCTTTTACTGTTAACTATATTTCTTTTTTACTGCTGCTACACCATCTTCTACGATCTTTCTGAGAACAGCTTCATCAATATCAGAAAGCCGTTTGACGTATATACAGGATTTGCTCATTTTATATTTCCCGAGTTGCTTAAGATCATATTTTTGTTCATCATCACAGGTATAGAGATACAATGATATCGCAGGTTTTCTTGGAGAAAAACCGACCAAAGGCGCATCACCTTCATGGCCACTGGCATATTTGTAATGGTAACTGCCAAAACCAATGATACTTGGTCCCCACAAAGTTGCGGGCTGTGCTGTAATCTCTTCCATAATTTCGATCAGCTTATAACTGTCGACCCTTTTCTGTTGATCAGGTATCTGTTCAATAAATTGCGTAACAGATTCATCTGTGGGCACTGTTTTGTTCTTCGCCATATTTTATAAGATAGGAGTAAGCTTATAACCTTTCGCAGTTAAGAGTTTCAATAAACCTTCATTGCCAACCAGATGTCCTGCACCGACCGCAAATAGATGTGAAGATTGCGTCATCTTAGCGGGCATTTTGTTGATCCAATTGTTGTTGCGCTTGGTTAAGAAATCAGCTTGTTCTTCTTTGGACATATAACTGCTGTCATAAATTACTGTTTCCAAATCTTTTAGATTTTCGGCCTTGTAGGCAGTGACCATCTTATTCGATACAGCTGGCATTTCATCAATTTTTTCAAGGTATTTTAGTAAATCGGATGCCTTAAACATGCTGTTTAACATGTCGATCTGAAATTTCAGTGTTTCTAAATCATCTATTTTTTTGTTTGCTGACGCCGCTAATGTCTGGATGTCCGCCTCCATGGTTTTAACATTTCTAGGGTCGGAGCAATTCATTGATTTTAAACTCAAGATAGAAACAAAGACAGCAGGGGACATCATCTCTAACATTTTAACGGATAGGCCCTGTGAAATCAGAATGCTGTCAATTTTTAATAGTTCACCCTGACTTAATCCTTTCAGAAAACTCGTGTCAGGTTTCATCATTTCAGGAATAAGTGCTTTATTTTCTTCTGATGCAAGATTTACTTCGAAAGTTACAACATCGACCTGCGGTATTAGGTTTTTAATTTTATCTTTTAATATATAATCGTCCTCACACATAATGTGCATCGTACCCAATAAATAAGAGTCTTTCTTTAATCCATTTCCTGATATTTTCCACAGGACGGTATTATCTTGTGCGTGAACAGTAAAGGTGGCTACGATAAAGGCTATGATAGCCATAAGGCATATTTTTTTCATATAAATAAGTTTTTAATACACTATAAGTATGTGAAAAGCATAAAATGTTACAGCGTGATAGCAAAAAAGCTTTATAAATTAAATTATAAAGCTTTTTGAGGCATTTTTTTACGCTATCACTCGCGTCTCGACGGTTACTTGTGAAAGGAGTATTTTATGAATGGGGCAGGCGTTGGCGATCGCTTCAATACGCCCCTTCTGTTTATCATCAAGATTGCCTTTGTAGCTAATTTTTCTGATAAATTTCGTTTCTTTTTTATCTTCTGACTGTTCAATATCAACTTCTACATCGATAGGACCAATATCCCATTCCTTTCGGTCAGTATACATTTTTAAGGTAATAGCTGTACAGGATGCCAAAGATGCCGCTAATAACTGCTGCGGATGAAATCCGAGGTCAAGACCACCTTTTTCTTCTGGTTCGTCTACAATAATGCTGTTTTTTCCTGCAGTTACTGTTGTTTTATATTTATCAATACCGATAGTAGCTTTAGCGCTATTCATGATGTTTATTTGTTTAAATAAAATTCTGGAAGTGGAATATTTCCTGTTTCATTCGGAACTTCTGGAAATCTATTGTTGATCCAGTCTTGCTTTGCTTGTTCTAATCTTTCTTTGGAGGAGCTCACAAAATTCCATAAAATATACCGTTCCTCGGGTAAAGGTTCTCCTCCGAAAATATAGATTTTTGAATTTTCACCGATTTCAAATTCACATAATTTAGCATCTTTAGCGACCAATAAATGTTTAGATTCAAATGTTGTTCCGCTATCTGTAATGGTACCATCTAAAATATAAAGACCCGATTCGCCGTATAAATCGTTGCCGATGCTGATTTTTGCCTTGTTTTTAGATTTAATTTCGATGAAGTATAGTTTGCTGTATACGGATACAGGAGATTTTTTTCCAAAGGCTTCACCCGCAATTAAGGTATAGCTGACCCCATTTTCATCTTCCCAATGCGGTAAATCTTCGGCATTGGTATGTTCAAAAGATGGTTCGCATTCTTCAAGTTCTTTTGGTAATGCTACCCAGATCTGAAGGCCATGTAACACTTTATCGGTATGTCTTAAGTATTCGGGAGTACGCTCAGAATGGGTTACGCCTTTACCCGCAGTCATCCAGTTTACCGCTCCGGGTTTTATCTCCATTTCGGTACCTAGACTATCGCGGTGCATAATTGCTCCTTCAAAAAGATAGGTTAGGGTTGATAAGCCAATATGAGGATGTGGACCGACATCGAGGTTTTCATATTCATTTAATGCCGCAGGGCCCATATGATCAATAAAAGTAAAAGGCCCAACCATTCGCTTTTGACGAAAAGGCAATAAACGACCAACCATAAAATTGCCGATATCTGCGGCCCGTTCTTCTATAATAATACCAATGTTAGACATAGCTATGTTATTTTAAAATCTTATTGTATGAAACAGTTGTCATGTATTTTAGTTTTGGTGTCAGCAAAACCATATTCAGTAGGTTATCGCTAGGGATACTGATAAACACATGCCAGAGAACGCCTCGTTCTTCTGTTAAAGATAAGTACTTGTTTTATTTATATTATTGATCTAGATTAAGAAAATGACGGCAACCAGCAATTTATTTAAAATTCAGGAAGTTTATCCATGATATGCCGCCTATAAAAGAACAATGCCAGATTTTTGTATGAAGCGTGGTGGTACAGTAATCATATGTTACTTTAGGAAAAAGATAACTTTTCGACTCCACTTACAATAGGTCTGAGGTGGAGTCGAAAAGCCAATTTTTATTATGCCAAATAAACTAGAGCATGATTGTTCGCTCGATATTTATCTCCTGTAAAAAGTACTCATCATGAGATACGACCAGTATGGTACCCTGGTAAGTTTTTAAAGCGGTAGTCAATATTTCAATATTCTGTATATCTAAGTTATTAGTCGGTTCATCCATAATGATGAGATCGGGTGCTAGATTCTGAATTGTTAAGCAACATAGGCATAGCCTCATTTTTTCTCCACCGCTCAGGGTATTGCATCGCTTATCCCAGCAGTCTTTACCAAATAAAAATCGATTTAATCTGATTTTGATCTCATGTTCCTGTAAGCTAGTATCATTAAATAACTGTACCTGATCATATATGGTCAGATCATTGTTGATCATGGAATAATCTTGATCAATATACACTGATTTATGTGCTGCACGATACACTTCACCTTGGTAATCATGGATCTTATTGAGCAAAATCTGAATAAGAGTTGTTTTCCCAGATCCATTTTCTCCTTTTAAAGCAATACGTTCTGTACTTGAGATTTCAAAATCTAAATTTGTATTCCAAAGCGGCTTTCCATTAAAATTGCCATTCAGCTTCTTTACGGTAAAGAGTTTTTTGCCTGCGTGTAAATTGGAGTCCGTTAGACCAAACTTTATTTTATCAATATCTGGAATTCCCTTTCTTAAGCTCTGCAACTCCTGGGATAGACCCGCACTTTTTTCATGATGCGTATCTTTTATTTTAGCGGTGCTTTTTTCAGCATTATTGCGCAAGGTATTCATCATGATTCGGGAAACGCCCTCTTTCTGCTGTTTATTCTTCCCTCTAGCATCTAATTTTTGCTGCCGCTCTATGGTCTCGCGCGCCTTGATCTTTGTTTTTCTGATTTCTTTTTCGACATGTTTGATGTCATGATGCAAGGCCTCTTGTTTCATCTTCTTTTCTTCCAGATAGAAATCATAATTACCGGCATAGTAAATCAATCCAGAAGAGGTCAATTCGTACATGGAATCGAGTTGATTGAGCAAAGATCGGTCGTGACTTACGATAATCATCGTGTTGGATGAAGAACGGATGAATTGATACAGCAGCTTACGGCTCATGGCGTCTAGCTGATTGCTTGGCTCATCGAGTAAAATCAGTTTGGGCTGGTGAATACTGATCCCTGCTAGAAAAACTTTCGTTTTCTGGCCACCGCTCAGGCTGTCTAGCTTTTGGTCCAAAGCGAGATCCGTTAATTTCCAGTAAGACAATGCCTCCTGGCATCGATCTTCAATGTTCCAATCATCATCGAGTACAGTTAGATTTTCTTCTGTTACAATTCCTGAAAGTATGGCATGAAGTGCACTTAACTTATGATCGATTTTTAATGCCTGCGCTACCGTTAAATGATTGTACTGACCGAATAGCTGCGGCACGTAATATAAGGTGCCATCAATACTTTTTTGGCCATGAGCGGCGGTTAATTCACCCGCAATGATCTTTAACAGTGTGGATTTTCCGACACCATTGTTTCCGATCAAAGCAACTTTTTTATTGTCCTGCAAACTTAGACTGATGTCCTGAAACAGCACATCTTTATTCTGATGTATATATGAAATGTTTTGTAAAATAAGCATAATTTCTTTTTTTAGCATGAACGATCGTGCGCATGGAGTATGCGTCACATTAATTTTTTGCAAAAAGAAATTATTTATTACATGGATATGTTGCTTTTTAGTTACTGATGCAAATCTAGATAATTTTGTGCGGATATGAAAACAAATTTTTGTGGCTGTTTATTTTTTGCACGACAAAATTGACAGATTTGTAATCTTTAGTCGGATGATTTCAATTCGGGTCATCGGCTTTTCTATTTTGTACTAGTGCTTACTTTACAGCTAATTAAGTATTCTTATTGCTGTTTTACTGCAAGTCATATTCCTTATAAAAGGAAAAGTTAAGATATCATATTTAGTGGTACATTTCTAGGGTATAATCACGTAACGGCACTTTATTAGGGTGAAGCTCGGTGCAAATTTCATAAAGTTTTACAAGATTTACCCATAATGTTATAAAAATCTAAGTTGCCTATTGCGCTAGCTTTGCACCAAGTATTATGAAAAAACTATTCGTCATATTCCTCTCATTCGTTTACCTGATCTTGTCCTCGGGCTTTGCTCAGTATGCGCATTTTTGTATGGGAACCGCAACGAAAGAAGTAACCTTAACGAATATCAATCATAATACCAATACGCCTTGTGCCATCTGTGCTTCTAAGGAAAAAGGACTGGAGAAGAAAAAGAAGAACTGTTGCAAAGTAGAAACGCAGATCTTTAAGACTGATAAAGCTTCAAGTAAACAAGCTGGCTTTGATTTTTCGCTAAAAATTTGGGGAGATGTTATTCCCAACCGAACATTAGGTGCTGTTTTCGATAAACTATCGATCACTAATGTCTCTAATAATCCTAATTACCTGTCCGACAGAATATTTCCTCGGACAAATCCCCTCTATATCTTCCATTGCATCTATAGAATATAGAAAGTCATGTATTGAATTTGACATTTACCATTCCCAATGAAGGGGAATCGGTACTCATTCTTTATATAACTTTTTAAACTTTCGTCTATGAATCTTAAATTCATGGCATCAGTAGGCTTTATGCTTGCTCTTAACTCATCGGGTTTTGGACAAGTACTAAACTTATCTGATGCATTGCAACGTGCAGTTGACCAGCATGATAAAATAAAATCAAAAAGAACTCTTGTTCAGTCTGCTGAACAGAATACTATTTTTCAAAACAAACAATTTCTTCCCGATGTGACCTTGGGTGCACAGCAAAGTTATGGAACGATCAATGCACAGAACGGGCCCATGTATGCTCATGGAGGTTTAGCTTCTGCGGCAACTTCAATGCCTTTGGCTGAACAAAATTGGAATGCTGCATTTGGGTCTCTGTATTTTGCCAACGTCAATTGGAATGTATTCACCTTTGGCAAAAAAACAAATCAAGTCGCACTTGCCCGTACAAAGGAGCAGACTGCTACTGCTGATGTCGATCAGATCATATTTGAACATCAGGTCAAAGTTGCGGCGTCCTACCTTAATCTATTGGCGAGCCAACGTATTAAGTTTGTTCAGGGCAAAAATACAGAGCGTGCCCAGGTGTTTTTTGATATGACCTACAGCCGGGCAACAAGTGGTTTAATTCCAGAAGTTGATGTTTCGCTTGCGAAAGCAGAGGTCTCTCATGCGAGATCGTTGGAAATCAAATCTTACGATAAAGAACTGGCCTATTCAAAACAGCTTGCCGTTTTGTTGGACGATGATTTTCAAACGTATGAACTGGACAGTGTATTCAATACCAGCGTACCTATTATGCTATGGGATCAAATTCAAAGTAAAATAGCGAGGCATCCTTTATTGGAATTGCAGCAACGCAAGATTGATGAAAGTGCGCAATCTGAAAAATTTATCCACAGCCATAAAATGCCCAACATCAATATTTTTGGTGTGGTGCAGGGACGTGGTTCAGGTTTTGATTGGAACTATGTCCAGGATAACACCGCATATTCATCTTCCTATTTTAAAGGTGCAGGAATTCAGCGTAGCAATTACCTTTTGGGAGGTACATTGAGTTGGAATTTGACAAATATCTTTCGGTTTGACAGTAAGATAAAGGAGCAAAAGTTTCAATCCCAATCCTTAAAGCAAGATTATACTTTATTGGAGAAAGAACTGAATGCGCAAACCAATTTAGCGAAAGTACAGTTTCAAAATGCAGTCGATAATCTTGAAGAAACAAAAGTACAGCTCACCGCTTCACAGTTAGCCCATCGTCAACATACAGCATTGTATGAGAATGGTCTTACAACATTGGTTGATTTCACACAGGCATTGTACAGCCTCAATAGGGCTGAGGTCGATTATGAAATTGCCCAAAACAATGTTTGGCAGGCGATGCTGCTATTAGCATCTGCACAAGGAGATATTTCGGTTTTACTTAAAGCGACTCAACACTAATTTTTCTTCGAAAATGAATTTAATCAGATTTGCACTTCGCAAACCAATTTCCATCATGGTTATGGTATTAGGCCTTTTATTCTTCGGAATACGGGCAGCAAAAGATATACAGGTAGATATTTTACCTGAGATGAACTTACCAGTGGTTTATGTAGCTCACTCGTTTAACGGCTATACGCCACAACAGATGGAGGGTTACTTTACCAAGATGTATGTCAATATGATGCTTTTTACGAATGGAATAAAAAGTATTGAGACGAAAAATACACAGGGATTGACATTGATGAAAGTCAATTTTTATGAGGGTACTGAGATGGGAGAGGCTATTGCGCAACTGACAGCCCTCTCCAATCGCTCGCAGGTATTCTTACCGCATGGTGCTCCGCCACCTTTTATCATTCGGTTTGATGCTTCATCACAACCGGTAGGTCAATTGGTGTTCCGCAGTGAAACCAAAACGAATAATCAGCTGCAGGATATTGCCAATTTTACAGCACGGCCTTTCTTGATTGCCATTCCGGGGTTAACAACAGCGCCACCATTTGGCGGAAGTCCACGGACAATTGAAATTAATATTGATCCCAATAAACTCCGTGTACACCAGCTTTCGCCAGAGCAGATTGTGGAAATCATCAGTCGACAGAACATTACATCACCTTCAGGAAACGTGTATATAGACGATATTAACTACTTGACACCTACCAACAATACCTTAAAGACGGTAGAAGAGTTTGGCGATATTCCATTATTCAAAGGACAGGTTGATAATGTATATTTAAGAGATGTTGCAACTGTTAAAGATGGTGCAGATATTACAGCTGGCTATGCCTTGATTGATGGCAAGCGTTCGGTATATATCAATGTAGCCAAGTCAGGAAAAGCGTCAACTTATGATGTCGTACAGAACCTTAAAAAGGTCATTCCTAATATTCAAAAAAACCTCCCTGATGATGTGAAGATTTCTTATGAATTTGATCAGTCAGTCTATGTGATCAATGCGGTAAAAAGTCTGATTGTAGAAGGGGTCCTGGGAGCATTGCTAACGGGTTTAATGGTGATCCTATTTTTAAGAGATATGCGTGCCGCAATTATCGTGATTTTAACAATTCCGATTTCCATTATTTCAGGTGTGCTTTTTCTTAAATTATTTGGACAAACCATCAACATCATGAGTTTGTCTGGATTAGCGCTAGCCATTGGTATTCTGGTGGATGAAAGTACGGTCACGATCGAAAATATCCATCAGCACTTTGCAATGGGAAAAACAAAAGCAAGGGCCATCTGGGATGCCTGTATGGAGATCGCTTTCCCTAAATTATTGATCTTACTTTGTATTCTCGCCGTATTTGCACCTGCACTGGTGATGACGGGGATACCGGGATCACTGTTTATGCCACTGGCTCTTTCAATTGGATTTTCTATGATCACTTCTTACCTGATGTCTCAGACTTTTGTGCCGATCATGGCCAATTGGATGATGAAAAACAATCATGTAGCGGGTGAAGTGCATAAAGAAACAGCTTTCGATAGATTTAAAGTTCGCTACTCGAATCTGTTGGAACGATTAATGGCGAGTAAGAAGATCATTGTCTCCATCAGTTTGGTGCTGATCCTAGCCCTGGTTGCTGTTATGTATCAGTTTACAGGAAAAGATGTTCTTCCGAACGTCAATTCCAGCCAATTCCAGGTGCGGATCACTGCGCCTGAAGGAACACGTATTGAAAAAACGGAAGAAAAGGTAAAGGCCGTATTGCATCAACTGGGTACTTTGATCGGGAAAGATAAAATTGCGATCTCCTCTGCATACGTCGGTTTACATCCATCCTCATTTGCGGTAAGTCCCATTTATCTTTATAATGCGGGTCCACATGAAGCATTACTTCAGGTAGCACTAAAAGATTTTAAAGGGAATTCGGATGTCCTAAAAGATGAAATAAGAGCGCATCTCAAAAAAACGATGCCAGAACTTAAGCTTTCTTTCGAACCGATCGAATTAACCGAAAAAATATTAAGTCAAGGTGCGAATACCGCTATTGAGATCCGTATTTCGGGTATGATGAAGAAGATGAATGCGATGTCTGCCAATAAATTGATGGCAAAGCTTAAAGAATTGGATTACTTACGTGATGTCAAAATACCACAATCCATGAATTACCCAGCTCTGGAAATTAATATTGACAGAAATAGAGCCGCACAGTTAGGCTTAGATGCGCAGGATATTTCGAAGTCTTTGGTCGCTAGTACTGCTTCTTCACGTTATACAAGTAAAAATATGTGGGTAGGCGGTATGATGGGGATTGCTTATGACGTGCAGGTACAAATGCCTCAAAATATTTTAAACAGCCAAGATGAACTGGCGAACATTCCATTATCTAAAAATGCGGACAGACCTGTACTAGGCGATGTCGCAACCATAACACCTGTCAAAACATTGGGCGAAAGTTATAATTTGGGAACAATGGGTTACACAACTGTAACAGCCAATGTACATCAGACTGATCTTGGCCGAGCTAAAAAAGATGTACAGGCTGCAATTGATTCTTTAGGAGAACTGCCAAAAGGTGTGAATATACAAGTAGCGGGTATGGCTCCAGTTTTGGATGATACCATGAATAGCCTAGCGAGCGGATTATTGATTGCAATCGTGGTTATCTTTTTGATGCTGACAGCTAATTTTCAATCCTTCAAGGTTTCACTGACCATTTTAACCACAGTCCCTTTCGTAGTATTTGGTTCTTTGGTTTTACTGAAATTGACCGGATCGACTATCAATATGCAATCTTATATGGGGATTATTATGGCAGTAGGTGTTTCAATTGCCAACGCTGTACTATTGATCAGTAATGCGGAGACATTGCGGTTAGAAAATAAAAATGCCATGCTATCTGCTATTACAGCAACGGGACTGCGTATCCGTCCGATCATTATGACCACTTTGGCGATGACAGCCGGTATGTTGCCGATGGCAATTGGATTTGGCGAAGGTGGAGATCAAGTGTCACCCTTAGGTAGAGCGATTATCGGTGGACTGGTAGCTTCTACTTTTTCCGTACTCATCATTTTACCCTTGGTATTTGCTTGGGTATTGGGTAAAACTAAAGTTCAATCACCTTCTCTAGATCCTGAAGATGAAAACAGTGTACATTTTAACAATTAGAAAACAGAAAAAAATGAAAAACTTAATTTATATAACACTTGTATCGGCATTTATTTTCACGGGCTGCGCTGAATCTAAAAAAGAAAATAAAGAAGAGCAGAAAAAGGAAATGGGGGGTATGATGATGATGAATCCTTTCGAAACCGTTCCTGTGAAGAAAATTAATCCTTTGGTTATCCTGAAACTAGCGGGTGAATTGCAACCTGATCAGAGCACAGAATTGTTTGCTAAAGTAAACAGTTACGTTAAAAATATCCGTGTAGACATCGGTGATCGCGTTTCTGAAGGACAGATCTTGATGACGTTAGAGGCTCCTGAGATCCAGTCGCAGGTAGCAACTGCTAAAGCGAAATTTAAGGCCCAGCAAGCTGTTTATGTATCAACGCTGGCTACTTATGATCGCATGGTTAAAGCCAATCAGACTGCTGGCGCTATCGCGCGCGACGCAATGGATCAGATCACTGCCCGGAAATTATCGGATCAGGCACAATTGGCCGCCGCAGAATCAGCGTATCATGAAATCAAAAATATTGACGATTATTTAGTGATCCGCGCACCTTTCAATGGTATCATCACGGATAGAAGTGTTGATTTGGGTGCTTATGTGGGACCAATGGGTAAATCACCGTTGTTAGTGGTTCAGAATAATCAGAAATTGCGTCTGAATCTTTCCATACCAGAAGCAAATACTCCTTTTATAAAACTGGGGGATACCATTCAGTTTTATGTGAGATCGCAACCGCAACATAAATATTTTGCGAAGATAAGCCGTAAATCGGGTAGTCTTGATTTAAAATTGCGATCGGAGAAAGTTGAGGCAGATTTTATCAATACCAATAATGCTTTGAAACCTTTTATGATAGCCGAAACACAAATTCCTTTACAAAATAGTGAAGCGACTTTCTTCGTCCCAAAATCTGCCGTTGTAGACAGTAATATGGGGATGTATGTCATTGCCGTTGAAGGTGGGAAAGCAAGGAAGATTGCGGTAAGCAAAGGACGTGTGATGCCTGAGATGGTCGAAGTATTGGGCGAATTGGCAGAAGATACGGTGATCCTTAAGATGGGCAATGAAGAGATTCAAGATGGTTCAGCAATTCCAAATAAATAAAATATTTAAAATCATGATAAAACAATTCAACACAATAGCGATGGTGGCAATAGCCGCCATCGTACTGGTATCCTGCACGAATGAAGCACCGAAAGAAGCGGCTGCGATTAGTGGTACACCGGCTCAAAAGCATGTTCCGGTTCCAGCTCCTGCAGGAACTTCAACTCCTAAAAAGGGAGATCAGGTACCCAATAATCTGGTCTGTATGGTGAATGATGCCTATATGGGCAAACAGCAACTGGAAGTTCCGTTCGAGGGTAAGCTATATTACGGTTGTTGCGAGATGTGTAAAGAGCGTATTCCAAATGATGCCAAGGTCAGAATGGCGGTCGATCCTCACACTTTAAAGAAGGTAGATAAAGCAACGGCCTACATCGTGTTGATCGGAGATCAGGATGAAGTCGCATATTTCGAAAGCAAAGATAACTACGATGCGTTTCTAAAAGCTTCGCAATAGGAAGTAGAAAGAAGGATAAAAGGTGCTTTTCATTGACTTGAAGAGCACCTTTTTTAGATCTGTATTTTGGACGATTCTATGTAAATAGCTGTGTTACTTATGGGCAAAGTGAGATTTTACCATTCAAAATTTGTATTTTCATATTGGTATTTCAGAAAACGGGCATTTATATAAAATAAGAGCGGTAATGAAGAAAGTAATTGCAGCGATCAATATGACACTTGATGGTGTTTTTGATCATACGGCCATACAACCGGACGAAGAAGTTCATCAGCATTATACGGATTTATTAAAGGATTCAGAGGTCATTCTATATGGTAGAATTACTTTTGAGCTTATGAAATATTGGCAGACGTTTTTAAAAGATCCTTCAGAAGAAAAATCGATGAATGACTTTGCCATAGCAATAGATCAGATTCCAAAAATAGTCTTTTCGAATAAACTGAAAGATACGGATTGGGATACCGCAAGATTAGCAACTCAGGATATTGAAAAGGAAGTTTTAGCACTGAAAGAAAGTTCTGAGAAAGATATTTTACTGGGCAGCAGGAGTATGATTAATCAACTCATGAAATGGGATCTGATTGATGAATACCAGTTTTGCGTGCATCCGCTTATCGCAGGTAAGGGCTTGTCACTGTTTGAGGAAATGCATGATCGAACTTTATTAAAGCTCATCAAAACGAAGATTTTTAGTAGCGGTGCGATCATCCTTTACTATGAACCGCTAAGGGGGTAATTGTATTTCTAATTACTTTTTAGAGCAAAAACGGGGTTTGGTAAACAAGATTAACAATATGTATGTTATTATTCCGTACTGATACCACATCTTTTATTTGCATATCTGCAAGTAAATTATAGATGTACTCTTTCTAATGCGATTGACTTTTTATATTTAAATATTTTAGCACTGTAAAGATTAATACAAATTTTTAGATTCCTTACGCATTATTATTTAATTTATCTGCTTTTACTTCAAAAATTGATATCTAAGTAGGTACATCAACTCAATTTTTTCACCAATGCTATCAATCTTTATTAACAGAAGTATTCTTTTTGTTATACCATTTAAGTCATTATAATTGGTCAGAAATTATCATAAGTTATGTGAATACTATCACTAACCGGAGCAGCTACACAAGCCAAAATTAGACCTTGCTGTAGATGAGTTTCAGATAAAACAAAATTTCTTTTTAAATGTACTTCACCAGCTTGCAGTTTGCAAACGCAAGTACCACATTTACCGCTACAACAAGAATGGGGCGCATCAATTCCGGCATTCAACATGGCATCTAGTAATGACATCTCCTTGCGCCATTGTATACGCTGTGTTTTTCCACTAAATGTTACAGTGGCTTCCACGTGATCTGAAAATTCGGTTTCTCTTATTGACATTTTATTGGTTTCATTCAAACTCATTATTACAAATCACACCCAACTATTACGATCCAAAAGTATTTCATCTAAGGCTTACTGCCATGGTACAGTTCGAAGATAAAACTGCTGGTCCAGATACATGAAATTTGGTATATGATTCTTCTTTTAAAAGCTGATTCTTTATTTAGATTATTGAACTAGCTTATGATGTGATTTTTTATGTTTTATAATGAATTAATTTTCAGTGTGTTATTTTGATTATTTTTAATATGTAGATTTAATTGGAATAGTCGTTCCAATTATATACTTTTGTCATCACTATGGCACGCAACAAAGAATTTGATCCAACAGAAAAGTTAGAAAAAGCTCGCGCTTTGTTTTGGGAAAAGGGGTATCATGCCACTTCAATGCAAGAGTTAGTAAGCCAAATGAAGGTGAACAGGGGTAGTATGTATACGACTTATGGAGATAAGCATCAGCTCTTTGTGGAAAGTCTTCAAAACTATGCTTTGGAAACGTATAATGCATATAAAAAGGCTGCGGTTGGAGAAAATTCACCACTAAGGTGCATTGAACTCATTGTGAAGAAAGCAATAGCACGATCCTTTGAAGAAAATAAAGTTTGCATGATTGTCAAGTCTTCTTTCGAGATGGCACCCCACGATGAAGAGGTTAAAGTATTATTAAAAAAGCTAAGTAATGCGCTGATAACCATTTTCCAAGAATTCATTGAAAAAGCGCAGCAAGCTGGTGAAATTTCTGCGGGTAAAGATGCAAGACAATTGGCACAGTTTATTGTTGGAAATTTTGCAGGTTTATGGCAGATGCAATCTTTATATAATGATAAAAAAATGGTGGAGCAAATGGCAGAAAATATGCTTGCAATTTTGAGATAATATTTTTTAAGGTCGGGAAATCGATTTTTTTTGTTTATTAATAGAACGATCGTTCCATTAATAAACGATATGAATCTTATATATAATAATTACAGCTTTAGTTTTTTTTTGCACAATAATAGAATGATTGTTCTATAATAATAAATCAAAATGATATGGAATTAGGAATTAGTATGTTTGGTGATTTGCACATCGATCAGGTGACCGGAAAAATGCAATCTGCTAAACAGCGGTTAAAAGAGCTTATAGAAGAGATAAAACTTGCAGATGAGTTGGGAATTGATGTGATAGGAATAGGAGAGCACCATCGAGCAGAATATGCAGTACCAAGTCCGGAAATTGTCCTTGCCGCGGCAGCAGTGGTAACAAAGAAAATTAAGTTAACCAGTTCAGTTACAGTCTTAAGTTCATCAGATCCCGTGAAGCTCTACCAGAATTTTGCGATGGTAGATCTGCTATCTGACGGCAGAGCAGAACTAATGGCAGGAAGAGGAAGCTTTACGGAGTCTTTTCCTCTTTTCGGCTATGACTTACAAGATTATAGTGCTTTGTTTGAAGAGAAGTTGGATCTTTTATTAGAAATCAATAAAAATGAAACCATTAATTGGAAAGGCCGTTTCCGTGCTCCTTTAGAAAATCAGCAAGTATTGCCTAGGACGGAAAATAGTAAGCTTACTGTATGGGTCGCGGCAGGAGGAACACCTGATTCTGTTATTCGTGCAGGCAGACTAGGATTGCCCTTAGTATTTGCCATTGTTGCCGGTACACCTTTGTTAAGATTCAAATCGCTCTATGAGCTGTATAAAAATACCTATCAGCAATTTGGACATGATATGGCAAAATTTCAAGTGGGAATGTTTTCACATGCTCTATTTGGAGATAATAGTAAGGAAATCGCTTCTTATTATTATCCTCTTTACGGAGCGCAAATGGACCGCATTGGAAGAACCAGAGGTTGGTTTCCATTTCAACGAGAACAATATGACTTTGGAAGATCTCGAGAGGGTGCATTGTTTGTTGGCGATGCACAGGAGACAGTCGATAAAATAATATATGCGCATGAGTTATTTGGCATTACACGGTTTTCAGCACACTTGGATGTAGGAGCGCCTTCCCATGCACACCTGATGAAATCAATAGAAATATTTGGGACTAAAATAGCACCAAAGGTAAGGGAAGCATTAAAGAAATAATTACTATAATGAGCGAGATAAAAAAAATAAAACTTTGGGATGGTAATCCCCCAACTGCTAGTGGATTGTCCGAAGCGGAGATTGTAAATTCAGAAGAAATTTTGGAAATTGTCAATGTTACCGAAGCGGAACTTATCATTTATAGTCCAGAAGAAGCAAACAATACAGGTGTCGCTGTGATTATTTGTCCCGGAGGTGCTTATGCTGGCTTAGCTATCACCAGTCAGGGCTATGATTTTGCAGGCTGGCTAGTGAACTTGGGTATTACTGCAGCAGTTCTGAAATACAGAATGCCTAATGGTCATCAAGAAGTTCCGCTGGATGATCTTCAGGAATCAATTAGGTATTTACGTAAGAATTTTAAAAATTTAGGTATAAATAAAAATAAGATCGGCGTAGCTGGTTTTTCAGCAGGAGGACATCTTGCAGCATTAGCATCTACATTATTCTCAGTCGAAGGTATCAGCACCCGTCCCGATTTTTCAATGTTATTCTATCCTGTTATTTCCATGGGACTGCATACACAAGTAGATACTTATCAAAATTTACTAGGTAAACAGCCATTACCAGACACAATAGAAAAGTATTCCTGTCAAAAGCAGGTTCGTGCAGATACTCCGCCTACGTTAATTTTGGTTAGTGATGATGATACGGTGGTTTCGACACTCAACAGTACCACATATTACGAAGCATTGAAAAAACATAATATTCCTGCAACGCTTTACCTATTTCCTCAGGGAAATCATGCGTGGGGAATAAAAGGAAATAACATGTTTGGTGGAAAGTTTGACTATTTAGAAGAGGCAAAAGCATTAATCATGAAGTGGCTCCTTTCTTATTGTTAAAGACTCCTTCAAACAAACCAGCAATCCATGGATTTGGACTTGCCCCTGAAAGTTGAACACTTTTTCGGGGCATTTTTTATGGTAGAAAACAGAATATGATTATGAATTTAAACTAGCTGTGATATATTAATGATCGTTTTTAACTGTTAATATCAAATTTTTGCATATATAAGTACTATATTAAGATGTTTAAAGCTATAATATCTAGCTATTCATGATGTTTTTTGTATTTTACAAATTCAAATAAATGTGTACATGTTAAATCCAATTTATGATAGAAGGAAAACTGGCTCCATGAAAAATGTAATTTTAATCCTAATTGCGATCATTGTGCTGATAGCACCGTCAAGCGCACAAATCAATCTTTCCAAACCATTTGAGGATTGTAATATAAAGGGGAGTATTACGATATATGATCTTAAGGAGAAAAAATGGATTTCTAGCGACATAATTGATAGTAACAGTCCGACTTTACCCGCTTCGACTTTTAAAATTATCAATACATTAATTGCTCTCGAAACGAATGTCGTTTCAGGTGAAGAACAGATCATCAAGTGGCCTGGATCAACTGATACTATAAAATATGGTTATCGACCTGATATTTATCACGACATGAGCATGAGAGAAGCATTTAAGCAATCTGCGGGCTGGGCATATGTTGAGATGGCTAAAGTGATTGGTAAAGAGCAGTATAAGAAATATTTGAAAGCCAGCCATTATGGTAATGTAGACCTTTCTGTTGCGGACGATGATTTTTGGAATTTTGGAAATTTTGCAATATCTCCCGTCAATCAAATAGAAATATTACGGGGTGTATATGAAGAAACATTACCATTTAAAAAAAATTCTTTTAAGATTCTGAAAGAAATGATGATTGAAACCAAAACCAAGGCATATACGATTAGAGCAAAAACTGGCTGGACACGAGACAATGGAAAAGATACCGGATGGTGGATCGGATATGTAGAACGTAAGGACAATGTCTATTTTTTTGCGACACGTCTCCTAAAAGATCGAACGGATATCAATACTAATTTCGGTAAATGTAGAAAAGAGATAACAGTTAAGATCTTAAAGGAACTACATATTTTGTAATATTTTTACTTTATCAATGATTGAGATATAAGACAGTAAAATTTGTTTTTTGTTACTTTTGTATGCGCTATCGTACTCGTCTCTTTTAGAGTCGGAACTCATAAAATAATTAGGGAAGACTTGAAAGGATTTTATGATGAAAATCATGTAAATAGATCGTTTATTCCGGATGATGCAGAAGCATGATCAATATATTTTATACAATTTAGGTCAAACCGTTAGTCACTTTACACCAGCATTTACATTTAAAATATACAATTCATTGATTGCATTGGAAACTGATATGCTTAAAGCATTAAAAGTGTTTTAGTCCTGTTTTAAGTTCCTTTTCATCATGATATTGATATGTTCATCATTTCCTAGCTTGAAGATATGGCTGTCGAACTCTTGTATAAATTCCGAGATTTTTAATGAGTGAGCATTAGGCCAATCATTTAATGCATTGATCAATAAGGATGCTGTTTTATTAAAGCTATCTTCATTTTGATATAATTCGGTTAAAAAGACCAATTGATCAAAAGTTTCAAACTTGGTTCTATTTTCCATAAATGCTGTTGTAAATTTATTTATCTTTTTTATTTTAATAGAATAACTCGAAATAAGAAGAATGTTACCCCAATGAATAGAAAACATCCTTAACTCTGATAATTTACTGAGGTAAAGCCATACTGCTCATCATAATAAATAGGGGTCTCATCATTAATGCTAATATTCGATTCGTAAAGGGTGTTTGCATTATTACATGATGTTTTTATTTATAAGCGTAATAACAACTTTGACTGTAAAGGCGTTTTAAATTTTTTGCAGATACCCAATGATACTTATTTAGCATAAACTTTTCAAAAGCTTCAAAAGCAATAAATGTAATCTCTGTCCCTGTATGAACTGGGTTTTCTTGTACATAGCGATTTCCCATTTTATTCACAGTCTTACAAATTAAATGACACTCTTCCAGTTTTTGTGCACTTAAATTCGGAAATACACTTGACAATCTTTCATTGATCGGTTGCAACCAGTTTTCACCAAAGTCCATTGAAAGTTCTAGACCGTAGTTTAATATATCAATTGTTAGTGGCATCTGCTTCATTGATAATGATTGTTTTGTTTTCATTATAAAGCTACCAATAAGCGCTCATGAAAGCAATATGTAGTTAAGTACAATCATAAATTAATGCATATTCTCTTCTTTATCGTGTTTGCAGATACTATCTTAATCTGTATTTTCGTTTGAGAAGAGAAATGACTTCCATGCTTAGATCATTATCAAACTATGTTTACTATTATAATTGACAATATAAAATGACAGAAGAACAAAAACATCAGATAAAATTAGAAAACGATAAAATAATTAAAGATAAAGGTTATCGTGTTAATGATTGGCTTCCCATTTTAGAGGCATCTTCTTTTCGGACATTGGATGAAATAAAAGGCAGAATGTCGGTTATGAATGCGCTCATAAATATTGCTTTTGAGGCTCCTGTTTATGTTATTAAGGAATGGCTTGAAAACCAAAATCTTCTCGTATTTCTTTCAGATGCTGAAAAAGAAATCTTAGAAAAAGACAATGATGAGCTAACGGATATCGAAATTAATAGCCTGAATTGGTATTTAGAGAGTTTATGGGCTTTAATGTGGGCAACTGGTATGATTGAGCGTCTAGAAGCAGAGGACTATGTCGGTGATCATATGGTCTCCCTTTTACCTAATTTACAACATGGTGAAACGAATATTAAGCTTGAGCGTCTGTCAAAAGTACGGACAGAGATCGAGCTATATACGATGCTGGATTACTATTATAGATTGCATTGGTACTGTGTAGATGAAAGACTAAATGGCCGTCAAGCTAAGTTAAATGAAGGAGTGATTTATGAGCGACGGAAATCTTTGGAATGGGCATTTAACCGCGAAAATGACTGGGATAATGTTGAAATGGGAACGTAAAAACCAATATTTAGTTCCGGCTTTTTCCTAATCACTTTAAAAATAAGATTGAAATAAATGACACAGAGAGCAGCTATACCATGTCCTGAATGTGACAGAGAAAAATATTTTGAGGGACTGTGCTATTCTTGCAAAAACAGAAAGTTGCGAGAACATTATGAATCGATGAGCAGAGGCCAGATTTTTGAAACGGTTGAAAATATTATTGCAAAAATTGAAACCATTGACAAATGGGAAGAAGTCTATAAAGATTTCTCTGGATTACTGGCTTATCAGGATATTGATACAAGTAAAATTGCTGACGTAGCATTTCAAAAAAAGATCTTCTATCCGCCAACCTTATATAGAAATGCATCAGATGAAATCCAAGATCAATTAATCGCATTAATCTGTACACCTGATTGTGCATATGCAGGCCATATATTAAGTTGTCTTGCCGTGGTAGGTGGTGAAAAAGTAAGAAAGACTTTCTATGAACTGGAGAAAAATCCACTGCCTTGGCGTAAGAATCTGTATGTAGATCCTTCATTTTATGCCGCATTGGGCGGATGGACTTTTGATCAAGCAGGAAACAAGGTTCAACTTAATTATGAAACGTGTTATTCACTTTTAGAAGGTGAACAACATGAAGATGATACAGTCAAAGTAGCTGTGCCCAAAAATGAGAATTGTCAGATCTGTAATTGTCAAACGGTCGATATATTAACCCTAAATGGAAACGACGAACGGCTATCATTTCTTGGATTACCAGGGCTTCTAAAAATTCCAATATGTCCGAATTGTGCAAGTATGTGTGAAAAGACAATAGTTCGTTACCAAATTGATGGAGCGAGCACTTTTGAGATTGTAGAACCGTATACAGAAGAAAACTATTTGTCGTCAGCAGATTTTAAAGAATTGACAACAAACAAACTGGCGCTATCAATTTCAAAAAAACCTGAATATTTCGCATGCGGAAATGATGATGTATCAATAATAGGAGGGAACGCAGAATGGGTGCAAGATTGGCAATATGAAAAATGTCCTGACTGTCAAAAGAAAATGAAATTACTAGCGGCTCTTTCTTGGGATCAAATCATGAACGGTTCAGAAGGAACACTTTACGTTGAAATTTGTACTGATTGTTCTCTTGTCGTAGCTTTTCACCAACAAACGTAAGTGAAAGATTAGTTTTTGTTCCAACCGCGAAATATAATCCCATAAGTGGGCTTCCTGTTGAATTGTGCTGCTGATCTTCATTTCAGCAGGAAGTCCGCTTTTTATTATTGCTTTTTACCAACATAAATGGTAGCTGCACCAAAAAGTTGTGGATAGGCTTTTACTTTAACAAAGCCGGATTCTTCCAGTATGTTCAAGAATTTATCTCCAGAAGGGAAGTTTATAGCCGATTTGGATAGGTAAGCATATGCATTTTTATCTTTGGAAAAGATTCGGGCTATCCTTGGCATGAGGTGTTCCGTATACAGGAGATATCCAAATTTTATTAATTTATTTGAGGGAACCGAAGTTTCTAAAATAACAATCGTTCCGTCAGACTGCATTACTCTATACATTTCACCAAGTCCTTTTTCAAGATTTTCAAAATTCCTTACACCGTAACTGATATTGACTATATCAAAAGAACAATCAGCAAAAGATAGAGATTCAGCATGCTGCACTTCAGTGTGAATGCGTCCGTCTAATTTATTGGCACTAATTTTTTCATTTGCGATCTTAAGCATTCCTTTAGAGATATCAACGCCGATTATATTTTCAGCTTGCGTCTTTCCTAAAAGAATTGCCATATCGCCAGTCCCGGTTGCGACGTCAAGTATGTGACGGGGATGACATTCTGAAACTATTTTTAAAACTTGACGTCGCCAACTTTTATCCATCCTAAAGGTGATAATATTGTTTAGGAGATCATACTTTTCAGAGATGGTATCAAACATGTGTTCAACCTGTTTACTTTTTCCTTCTGTCGAGTCTAAATAAGGTGTAATTTTCGCGTTCATATTTTTTAAATGATGCCGATCCAATTTAAGTTGAATTATTATTAGTTACTGTGGATGTGTGAAATAGGGATACATTAAAGCCTTGATGGAACTGACATAGGATTCATACGCCTGGAGACCTTCAAGTTTTTCATTAATCAAGTTATGTGAGGGCCAAAAGTCAACCACAATAAAAATATTGTTGATCAGATAATCCCACACTTCTTCAGGGATATCATTTCTTAAGACTTTCTTTTGAACCATCAGCTTAAAGAAACGTTTGGTTTCCTTTTTTTGTTTAATCACTATTGCAGCATATGATTCGCGGATTGAAGGGATCCATAAGGAGATTTCAACAAAGTTTATGAATATAAACTGATAACGAGTGAGGAGATTATAAAAATCTTTGAAAATAGTAAATACTAATTCCATGTCAACACCTTCTACATAGTTTTCAAGAGAAGCCATTAGCACATCTGATTCTTTAATCAGACGGTCAAATAAGGCTTGTATGATATCCTCCGTATGTTTGAAGTGGTAATGTAAATTCCCTGCACTGATACCCATTTCTGTGGCGATGTGGCGGGTACTGGTATTACGAAGACCTCTGGTATTAAAGACCTGCAATGAAATTTCAAGAATGCGTTCCTTTGTATTCATATTCAAAATTAGAACTTTTGTTCTAATTTTGAATATATTTTTTACTTTTGTGTATGAAAACGCAAAAAGAGAACTGGTTCATAAGAAATCTTAAAGATATTCGAGAAACTATTTTTGGTTTTAATACCACAGATAGTCCTTTGAAAAGAGCCAGTAAAGTTATGGGATGGTATATGTTTTTAACCTTGATGACATGTGGAATAGTCGCTACCTTGATCGCAATTTCTTTTGCACATTAAAGCAATACTTATGTGACCCATTCTTGCTGTTTTATGGTCTATCGTGGATTCTTATTCGATATTGCAGGCAGACAGGACAGCCAATCCCGATTTTAAATAACTGGTTGACAGATTTTGTCTTTGTTCCTTTAATCGCATATATCGCATTTTGCATTGGCAATCTCCTTTTAACTTTATACAGCACACCCCATTATTATCCATTATATCAGATATTTGTATTAGCATTTTTCGTTTCCATTGTTTTTGAATATATCATGCCTCAATACACCAATTACAATGTCAGTGATCCAATAGATACCCTGTGTTACTTCGCAGGTGGATGCTTTTATTATTTCTGTCATCAAAATTATTTGAAAAATAAATTTAGCTAACGATTATCCATAAGATTCTTGATTAACACGAAAGGACATAATCTAATTTGGAATATTTCACCCTTTCTTGAAACAGAAAAAATAAATGTTTTTTGGGAATTAATGTTAGATATTATCTAAATTGAACACACTCTAAGATACGGCATAATAAAATTTAAAAATCTCAATATCAATTTGATATACTAGATAGCATCAAAATGAAGATAAAATACGATATAAATTGGTTAATTGAAAGATTTGAAAGTGGTGAGACCTTGAAATATATTTTCTTTTGGGGGCATGAAAATAGACATAAAGATGTGGTAAGTAAATCTTGTTTTAGCCAATGGTTTGATTGCCCTTTTACGGTGGACAGTGTTAATTATAAAACTTCTGAACACTGGATGATGGCTCATAAAGCTCTACAGTTCGATGATGATAATCTTTTTGATAAGATCATAAATTGTGAAAAACCTGGAGAAGCAAAAGAACTAGGCAGACAAATCCTAGGCTATGATCAACAAATCTGGAATGAGCATAAATTTGAAATTGTAAAACTGGGAAATATACATAAATTCAATCAACATCCCAGATTAGCAAATTATCTTTTGCAAACAGAAAATAGAATTTTGGTAGAAGCAAGTCCGGTTGATGTAATTTGGGGAATTGGTATTGCTGTAGATAACGTTGATATTGAAAATATTTATAATTGGCGTGGAGAAAATCTCTTAGGTTTTGCATTAATGTATGTGCGTGATTTTTTTAAACAATTTGGACATTTCAAGCCACTTGAGAATTCCATTCAACCACCGTGGAAGAAATTCCCCAATATGGACAGTAATGATATGTTTTGGAGTATGGGAAAAGGAGAGGACTATCTAACCCAATTTTCAGAATATTATAATGGACTTGATGACAGAGAGAAAATGATTTTTAAAATGACGAACACATGCCCATATGAATGGCAAAGCTTTTATGATTAAGTAATTATGATGCGAATTCCACTTTAAGGAAAATAGATAATTAAGTTAATAAAGGAACTAGGATTCAAGGAGAAGATAGCTGCGGTAATTAAAAATCAATTTAGAAATGAGTAAATATAAAATCTGGATTACTATCGTCATTAATTTAGTGATAAGTGCTTTGTATTTTAAACAGATTTTATACATCGGAAATCTACTTCCGCTACTTAAAACGAAAGAAATATTACTGACACCATTTTTATTATTTTACACAGTATTAGGAATCGTAACCTGTCTTTTTCTAGATAAAAAAATAGTTAAAAATCAGCATATTACTGCAGTTATTTTATTGATTGTTATACTTGGTTTTTTGATTTTCCCAGTTTCGTTCCTACATCATAGAAGTGGATACGAACTTGCATTACCGTTCTTATCAACCCTTGTAGAGCCTATTAAAGTCAAGTACTTATTTGGCCAATCTATCAAAGTTTTATTGCAGAAAAACATTGTTCTGATGGTGATCAGCTTTTGCTTGCTCTTTTTTGTATCCTTCTTTTTTAATATGGATTCGACCAATTATCTTTATGCTTACGGAGGAATGTATTTTCTGATGTTGGCAATTCTAGACTATTACTTTCATCAAATAAAGTTCAGCTCTCAACCACATTGATTGTTTAAGACTACAATAGTTAACTATGGTTTTAGCGACATGAAACTACATTCAATTGAAGCAGTAATAGATCCCGAAAATGTGGCCTGCCAAAGTATTAGAGAAATGTAATTTTATTAAAGAAGGATATTTTAAGGAAAATGAGTTCTACAACGGACAATTTTTGGCTACTGTCATTTATTCGAAAATAAATGGATAAGTAACATACTACGTATGAAGAAAAAAAATCCATGTACATTACATGGATTTTTTCGCTTTAAAAGCATATTTCATTGTCCTTTCTTTGAATGAACAGGTCACATTAAATATGCTTCCTGATATCGTGAGCAAACTATAGGCAGTCAAGCATAACTGTTAGTCTATAAATTATTTCAATTCAATGATTTTATTATTATCCGCTTCTTTAACCTCTTGTTCAATCGAAATCGTAAGTTTCGAAAATATCGTAAATGCTAATAGTACGATAAGTGCAACCGGAAATATAATTCCGATAATTATTGCAAAGAGCAATGAAATGCTCAAGTACACTTTTCCAGTACTAGAAGAAACTTTTAATTTAGAATTTTTTAGCGAATCAAATGCTTTTTGAAAACCATTTGTGATTGTTTTGCTATTGATGTCGAAGATTGTTTTAGTTTTCATGATAAATCTGTTTATGTATTTGTTTATGATTCAAAAGTAGCGCTATTGCGTTTCAAAGCTTAGTGGAAATAGGTGGATGAAGGAAGAAAATCGGTAAACCATTATTTTTTAGCGGTCAGTAAGAATAACTATATAGCTCTTTAGTATTTAAACATAATAGATGTTATGATCTATTTTAATAGGTTTAAAAACTCATTTCTCTTTGTCTCTGAAGAGAAAATGCCACCATATTCAATGGAAGTTGTACTACTTGTACTGTCCTTAATACCGCGGGCAGATACACAAAGATGCTCGGCATGGATCACCACAATGATATCATCGGTCTGTAAAGCAGATTTCAATTCATTATATATCTGCAAGGTTAATCTTTCCTGCACCTGAGGTCTGTGTGCATAATAATCGACCACACGATTAATTTTAGAGAGACCGATTACCTTATTCTTTGCAAGGTAACCGATGTGTGCAAGTCCTACAATGGGCAAAAAATGGTGTTCACAGGTTGAATTTACTCGGATATTCTTTTCAATCAATATTTTATTATAATCATATTTATTGACGAATGTAGAAAGCTTTGGCTTATTTAAAGGATTGAGACCATAGAACAATTCCTTTATGTACATTTTGGCGAACCTGTAGGGCGTGCCACTTAAACTGTCATCATGTAGATCTAATCCAAGTTCCCATAATATTTGTTGAAAAAGCTCGGAAATGCGATTCATTTTCTCTTCATCAGTTCTGAGAAATGCATCCGGTCGTAAAGGCGTTTCGATAGAAGTCATGGCATGTTGATCTCCGATATCCTCTGTATTGGAGATTGTTTCTGTTTGTGATAATGAATTCATCATGATTTATACTATTGTTATAATAATTCGAAGTGCTATTAAATATTTAACAAATATAAATCTAAATTCTTCAAATGCAACTAAATTGCTTTTGTGAATTATCTTATCTATATTTGAGCATTGATAATCCAATTGACATTTTTAATTATTATAATAAATGAATGCTATACTTATTGTTTCTATACTTTTTTTATCTCCATTTATAAGTGGAATTTCCGTTTTATCAGTCAAACGGGATCGTTCAACATTTTTAAAATTGATTCTTTCCTTCAGTGGTGCCTATCTTTTTGGACTGACGATACTTCATCTTATTCCGCACGTGTATGCAGATGCGTCAGAGCATATGGACACCATTGGACTGTATATACTTGGCGGTTTCCTGTTCCAGCTTTTGTTAGAACATTTCTCCCAGGGAGTGGAGCATGGACATATACATATGAAGAAGGAAAATATCAATTCTTTTCCAATAGCTATTATGTTGAGTTTATGTGTCCATGCTTTTTTAGAAGGTATGCCTTTGGTTAGTGCACAGCGTCAACATCTTGTTTTTGGTATCGCGATCCATCATATTCCAGCAGCATTTGCATTGGGATCTTTACTTCTGGCCTCTCAAGTTTCAAAACGAACATTACTGATTGCTATTTTCGTATTTGCTATGATGACGCCAGCAGGTTTTTTGACCAGTCAGTTTATCAGTCAGCATGCTGTGGGTGATCTTGCACAATATTTTGATAAAATTATGGCTGTAGTGATCGGTATATTCCTTCATGTTTCCACTACAATTCTTTTTGAGTCCGGATCTGCAGACCACCATGTTTTCAATAAAAAGAAGATGATTGCAGTATTGTTGGGAATAGTACTATCACTGAGCAGTTTAATCATTGGCGGACATGATCATAGCCATTCTGAACATGATCACCATAATCACGAATCACATCACGAACATTAAAAAAAACTTAAGAATGAATACAATGAATTACAAATTATCGATTCTCTTGATGATCCTCATCTTCCTAACTGGATGCAATAATTCTCAAACTGGCATAAGTACGATTAAAGTTGGGAAAACAGGTAATGAGGTTAACGCGTTTATTGGTCAAGATCTCCATTTTAAAACAAATATTTACTTTCCTGAAGGAATTAAATTGCTGACAGTGAAATTTGAACCAATAAAAAAGACAGATTGGTCCTATGTGAAGGATTATACTACCGATGTCAAACAACATAATCAATATCATTTAAGCGGGGTTATACCTATTCCAGTGTATTTAGCAGTCGGAATTTATAAATTATGTATCAGAGCAGTTTCGGAAGTAGGAGAAACTGCAGAGGAGGAAACTGAGATCAATCTAAAAGTAGATAGTTCGATGCCATTTGCGTCGAAAATTGATGTAGGTCTTAATGCGAAGAAAGATAATCTGCATCTGGAGTCAGAAATTACTGCCTCCAAAAAGATTAAAAGTGTAAAGGTTCAGCTTAAATGGGGTTCATTTTCCAAAACCTATACTTATAATACAGGCGCGATGATCGGCGCTCTACAACATAACTTTCATGAGCATCTGGACCTAAAAGACTTTAAAAATGGGAAATATGATGTTATCTTCATCGTAGAAGATCAGGAGGGGAGACTATTTGAAACAAAAGGAGATTTTATAAAATAACAACGCTCATAATTTTTCATACTCATTTTTAGGAGGTTACTTGATTTAGTAATATCTACCAATGCCTAAGATAGTTTGTAATGGCTAAAGTCTTAGGCTGTGAAATTTGTAGTCAATAGAAAAGTTTGTTTAAATTTTTATATTGACTGCAATATATTATCGATCAGTCACGACAATGGCATAGCAATTATCCATATTTAGACTTATTTTTTCAAATTTTCCAAGTAAAAGCATTTTGTCTATTATTCTTGAACCATCAGCGAAATTTTCAAAAATATCAATAGGCAGTGGTCTGTACTTTACTGTTGTTTTAATAAATTGTGAAAAGAAGTAGGGGTCTAAGCCACCAAATTCATTCGGGACGTTAAGAGAAACTTCTATAATTTGACCTGTTTTGCTGTTTTCAAATCCACAATGAATCCCATGAATGTCGTATCTCCAATCGTCAAGTTTTCCTATTTGCCTTTCATCCCATTTATATTCATCAAAAGTATCCAATGGAAAATCTCGATTTAACTTCACCTTGAGTTTACCCACTAGTTTGAGTATCAACTCTTCACCCAACGTCCTGTAATCCTTTGCACATTGCTCAAAGAAATCTTGATGGTCTTCAATATCCTTATCAGTGATAAGTTTCGCAATATTTATCTTCGGTTCAGAAATGTGTATTCCAACCTGAAAACCTTGAAGTTCTTTTTTTAGATCGTGCCCTATGGTTTCTCTTTCATTTTGAACGCTTTCCCCGAAGATAAGCATTAGTTTTCTTTCTCTGGGAATGGCACGAATTGTTTCAAGATCAGGAATTTCCGCAAGCGAATTTATCGTAATTATATCGATTAATCTATTCAATGGTATCGATTTTAAATTGGTATGTAGTAGAAGTTTATCAAACATTATTTGTTAAATGTAAAAGTAGTAAAGTTATGGCAGAAATACCTTAAGCTGGAAGAAAGATAGGAGGGTGTCTATTTTAAAATTTTACATCAACAATGACAGTTTAAAGAAGATCCAGCAAAATACCTTTTTTAGAAACCGTTATAATTTGATTAGAATTGTACAAGGAAACTTTATCGCTTACGCTGGTGTCAGAATCAATGATCATACTAGAATGGAAAAGATAAGACAACTTTTTCTACGAACAGTTTTAAAGCATTAAAACAGGTGAAAATCTAAACAGGCAATTTATGAAAACGATATTCTTTCTTTTAGTTATGGGTATGGGGGTTACCGGATGTAACGGGTGGCACAAGTATTCGGACTCTGATAATAAAATCATCAACAAAATACCCCGCAGAAGCGGTTTGCAGGAAATTGATACACTTTGGGTTTCGCAAAATGACACGGCAGTTTTTAGTTCGGAAGAATTAATACAGCGATATCCTGATCGAAACGCTCGATTAGGGCTACGTTATGAATTGCGTAATCCTCAAGATGGAATGTATTATTTCATTTATAACGATAAACAACAGCTAGTGCAGGAGGGAAAATATATAGCACAGTATATTTATGAAGGAATAACTTACGATGGGAATTTCTATAACACAAAAAGATATTTTTATAAAAAGAATGGACGTCTGAATAGTGTACATTATCAGGAAGACGGCAGAAATTTCAAATTAGAACAATTTGCTAAGGACGGGCAACTTACTAAAATAACCTATTTCAATAAGAAAACAGGCGAAAAAGAAAAGATTGAAATTTATAAAAACAAGAAACTAAAAGAAACCCGGATTTATACAGCCTTTAAGACTTATCGCACGATAAAATCTTTTTAATATTTAGCTTTACATCAGTAGCTTAGCATATGTAAGATAACATATGCTAAGCCTATGAATCAATAACACTATGATTGATCATGTTGTTACGGCATTGGAATTAGGGTCAAATACCTAACTTTTCATATTCAATCTTTCTTCTTGAAGATCGAGCAATCGAAGATGTTTCCTGATAATTTCTTCATCTAACAGAAGCTCCTCGCGGTTTTTATTGATAAGCCATGTTCTTTGGGTTTCGATTATGTCAATATAAATACTTCGATATTCAGCGAAATTAAAGATGATTTCAGAACTGCTCAATTGATTTTCATATTTTTCCAATTGATCTTTCAATGTTGGAAAACTATCTATTTTGTGAGCATAATCTTTACGGATTTTATCCACTGCCACTTGAGCGAGGTTGTTCTGAATTTCATAATCGATTTCCTTTTCACTTCGAGTAAAATCCTGATCTATTTGAGGGAATTTCCTTAATAAGAAAGGAAGCGTAAGTCCCTGGACAAGTAATGTTAAAAGGATGACGACAAAGGTGATGAAAAGTATGAGATTTCTTTGAGGGAAAGGAGTTCCGTCCGCTAAAGTCAGGGGAATTGAAAGTGCCGCGGCCAATGAAACAACACCTCTCATTCCGGTCCAGCCAATGATTAAAGGAGTTTTCCAGCCAGGAGATTTGGCATCAGCAACGGTAATGTAATTTCTCATAATTAAAGTCGTTATCACCGCCGCATAACCGGAGAAAATTCTAACAAGAACCAGCACTACAGTAACAGCTATTCCATAACCGATTGCTGTATAAATATCAGTATCTCCCAAACCAGAAACAATTTCAGGTAAATCTAAACCAATGAGCATGAAAACAATTCCATTTAACAAAAAGCAAAAACTTTCCCAAACTGTTACAGTACGAATTCTAGATGCACTGCTCAAAAAATCATGACTACGATAAGATAGGAATAATCCGCCACTTACCACCGCCAAAACTCCCGAGGCATGCAGTTCCTCCGCCGCCAAATACATCGAGAAAGGGGCGATAAAAGTGAGCAAAATATCAGTATTAGAATCTGTCGGAAGTATTTTATGCATTTTCAGAAAGATGTATGCAAGTGCAAGCCCGATGCCTACGCCACCAATGCACATCCATACAAAACTTCCCGCCGCTTCGTACCATACAAATTGCCCGGTTGCCGCAGCAATCATCGCAAACCTGAAAATGATTAAAGAAGAAGCATCATTCAGCAAACTTTCGCCTTCGAGGATTGACGCCAATCTTTTAGGCACCTTCACAAATTTTAAAATTGCTCCAGCACTTACTGCATCGGGAGGCGAAACAATTCCGCCCAATAAAAACCCTAAAGCTAAAGAAAATCCGGGGATGAAATAATTAGCGAAGACGGCTACCGATAATGCGGTAAAAAAAACGACTACGAAAGCGAAACTGAAAATAATTCTGCGCCATCGCCATAGCTCTTTCCATGAGGTTGACCAAGCGGCTTCATACAGCAACGGCGGTAAAAAAATGATAAATATTAACTCTGGTTCTATTTTTATTGGGGGTACTCCCGGAATAAAACTTATGGAAAGACCAGCTAATACAAGCAAAACAGGATACGCAACCTGAATCTTTTTCGCCAACATGATCAGCATGGTGATCAGCAGCACCAAAAAAAGATAAAATTCGAAATTTTCTAGCATGTGTAAATTTTAGTTACATAAATATATATTAAATTTTTAGCAACATTTACAACCTATTTAAAATTTAAATGAGTTGTAAATGTTGTCATAGAAATAATGTGTGATGCGTTTTTCCAATTTCCATATTTATCCAGCATCTAATAGTTTGCGGTGTAAAAGATCGTTGCTATAATTTTTATTCCGTACAGATTAAGCAGATCCGGTCTTCATTACGACTATGGTATTTTTAAACAATTAAAACAAACAGTAAGGTCGAGCTGTATTACTTATTCACGACAAAAAAATATCATTATGAAAGTTGCCATCATCGGAGCATCCGGATTTATCGGATCAGCTATTTTAAATGAAGCGCTGAGTAGAGGTCATGACATAACCGCTATTGTCCGAAATCCAGAAAAAGTAACGGTTTCCGACCCACGTCTTAACGTCAAAAAAGGAGATGTTATAAAAGAAGAGGAGTTGGTCAGCCTTTTGAAAGGAAACGAAGCTGTTATCAGTGCTTACAGCGCAAATGACTCATCGACCTATGTAAAGGCTATCACAGCTATTATTAATGCTACGAAAAAAGCAGGTATTACGCGATTATTAGCTGTTAGCGGGGCCGGAAGCCTCGAAGTAAAACCCGGAGTACAATTGTTAGATACTCCAGAATTTCCCGCTGAATGGAAGGACGGTGCTACTGCTACACGTGACGCATTTGATGTTATCAAGCAGGTGACCGACCTGGATTGGTCTGTCTTGAGCCCAGCCATGGTGATCGAGCCCGGCCCGCGTACAGGTGTTTTTCGCTTAGGAAAAGATCAAGTGTTATTTAATAATAAAGGAGAAAGTAAGATTTCTACAGCCGATTTCGCAGTAGCTTTGCTCGATGAGCTGGAACGACCCGCACATATCAAACAACGTTTTACGCTTGCTTATTAAGCTTGGAATAATTTTAGGCATATATATTAAATAGGAAACAATGCTGTTATGATACATTACAGCACTGTTTTCCTATCTGATATACATTATGCGATTGAAATGGTTTCATCCAGGTAAATATCTTGTATCGCTCTAAGAATTTCTATGCCATCTTTGAGCGGACGTTGAAAAGCTTTTCTACCCAATATTAGCCCTGTGCCTCCGGCTCGTTTGTTTATGATCGCTGTTCTAATAGCCTCAGGAAGATCGCGTTCACCTTTCGATTCACCTCCTGAATTAATAAGACCAATTCTGCCCATGTAGCAATTTGCTACTTGATAACGGCAAAGGTCAATAGGATGCATGGATGATAAATCCGTGTACATTTTAGGATTGCTTTTTGCAAAATTAATGGTAGTGAATCCGCCATTGTTTTCCGGAAGTTTTTGCTTAATGATATCAGCCTGTATGGTTACACCTAAATGATTGGCTTGACCTGTAATATCTGCCGCAACTTCATAATTAACGTTATCCTTAGTAAAACTATTATTACGGGTATAGCACCATAAAATGCAGGGCATTCCTAACTCATGAGCTCTTTCAAAGGCTTCGGCAACTTCTACAATTTGCCTGTTTGAATTTTCTGAACCAAAGTAAATCGTAGCACCTATTGC
>Ga0213829_1000057_pt1 | contig 177237 bp, 166 predicted proteins | sample MC6MC0896MG_FD_180665 | JGI IMG/M metagenome (GOLD analysis project Ga0213829, IMG submission 180665) | Enriched soil aggregate microbial communities from Iowa State University, Ames, United States - MC6-MC0896-MG | ecosystem: Environmental > Terrestrial > Soil > Unclassified | place: USA...
CGCTACAACCAGGTGCAGCGCATGGCCTACCTCTTTGTCATGGCCGACATCGCCGTGCTGATCCTGTCCGGACTCGTACTGTGGAAGTCCGTGCAATTCGACCTGCTGCGCGACCTGATGGGCGGGTACGAGGCCGCACGGCGCGTGCATTTCTTCGCGATGGCCCTGCTGGCCGGCTTCGTCGCCATGCACCTGGCGATGGTCGCCCTGGTGCCCCGCAGCCTGCTCACCATGATCCGCGGCAAATAGGAACCTGCCATGACTGAAAAACGCCGCCTGCTGCCAGGCCTGGACGCATCCGCCATCCTGCGCGAAGCCGGAAAACTGCTGGGCAAGCGCGTCGAGCAACCCTCGCGCCGCGCCTTCCTGCGCCGCGGCCTGACGCTGGGAGGCCTGGCCATGCTGTCCGGATGCTCGCTGTCCGACGACGAAAGCGTCGAACAGGCGCTGTCCGCCGTCTCCCGCTTCAACGACCGCGTGCAGGGCTGGATCTTTGACCCGGCCAAGCTTGCGCCGACCTATCCCGAATCCATGATCACCCGGCCGTTTCCCTTCAATGCCTTCTACGGCATCGACGAGGTGCCGCAGGTGGACGAGGCGTCGTTCCGGCTGGAAGTCACCGGCATGGTGGCCGACAAGCGCCGCTGGCGGCTGGACGAGCTGCGCGCCATGGCGCAGGTGGACCAGGTCACGCGGCACATCTGCGTCGAAGGCTGGAGCGCCATCGGCAAATGGGGCGGCGTGCAGTTCTCTGCGTTCTTGAAGCGCGTGGGCGCCGACCTGTCCGCCAAGTACGTCGGTTTCAAGTGCGCCGACGACTACTACACCAGCATCGACATGCCCACCGCGCTGCACCCGCAGACCATCCTGGCCCTGACGTACGACGGCCGGACGCTGCCCCCCGAATACGGCTTTCCCATGAAGCTGCGCATGCCCACCAAGCTTGGCTACAAGAACCCCAAGCACATCCAGGCGATTTTCGTCACCAACACCTACCCGGGCGGTTACTGGGAGGACCAGGGCTACAACTGGTTCGGCGGCAGCTAGGTGATTTCCCGCTTTTTTTCACTGTCAAAAGGAACGCATCATGAACAAACTCACCACCGCCGCATTGTCCGTGTGCCTGGCCCTTGGCGCCACGGCCGCCCACGCTGCCGACACCATGGGCAAAGACGGAATGAGCAAGAACAGCATGTCGAAGGAAGCGCCGGCGCAGGACGGCATGAAGAAGGACTCGATGGGCAAGGACGGCATGTCGCACGACGGGATGAAGAAGGATTCCATGTCGCGCGATGGCATGTCGAAGGGGTCAATGTCGAAGGACTCCATGTCCCGCGATTCGATGTCGAAGGGGGCCATGCCGAAGGACTCCATGTCGAAAGGCGGCATGTCGAAGGACGGGATGAGCAAGGACGGCATGCAGAAGTGAACCCGCGCCGGGGCCGCATCCGCCGGCCCCTGGCTCGAACAAACCCGCATGGAACTCGCATGAACCTCACACGCAGACACTTCCTTGGCCTGGGCGGCGCCGCGGCAGCCGCCGTTGGCATCGCCCCGCTGCTGGTCACGCGCAGCGGCTCGGCGCAAGCCGCCGCGCCCGCCGCCACCTTCCCCTACACGCTCACCGACGCCCAATGGCGCGAGCGACTGACGCGCGAGCAATACCAGGTGCTGCGCCGCGACGGCACCGAACGGCCCTACTCCAGCCCGCTCAACGACGAGCATGGCAAAGGCACGTTCGCCTGCGCCGGCTGCGAACACCCCTTGTTCTCCTCGTCGACCAAATTTGACAGCGGCACCGGCTGGCCCAGCTTCTGGCAGCCCCTGCCCAACGCCGTCGGCGAAACCCGCGACCGCAGCTTCGGCATGACCCGCACGGCCGTGCATTGCGCCAACTGCGGCGGCCACCTGGGCCACGTGTTCGACGACGGCCCCCGCCCCACCGGCCTGCGCTACTGCATGAACGGCGTGGCCATGGCCTTCGCCCCGCAAGCCTGATCGTCCCTCGCATCGCTACAAGGATCCGACACCATGTCCACGCACCCCACCCTGCGCCGCCTCTGCGCCGCGCTTGCCACCGCAGGCGGCCTGATGGCTTCGACCACCGCCCCCGCCGCCGAACGCGCCTTCATCATCCCCCCGCCCGCTGCTGAACAGGCTGCGAATGCCGTCAGTACCACCGCCACGCAGGAAAAAGCCGTCATCGCCGGCGGCTGCTTCTGGGGCGTGCAAGCCGTCTTCCAACACGTCAAGGGCGTCAGCAACGCCGTGTCCGGCTACGCGGGCGGCCAAGCCAACACCGCCAACTACAACGCTGTAAGCGGCGGGCGCACCGGCCACGCGGAAGCGGTGGAAATCACCTACGACCCCAAACAGGTCAGCTACGGGCAGTTGCTGCAGATCTATTTTTCGGTGGCGCATGACCCCACCCAGCTCAACCGCCAGGGGCCGGATCACGGCACGCAGTACCGATCCGCCGTGTTTCCGGCCAACGACAGCCAGCGCAAGGTGGCCGAGGCGTATATCGCGCAGCTGAATAAAACGGGGGTGTATCCGAAGGCGCTGGCCACCACCATCGAACCGTTGCAGGCGTTTTATCCGGCGGAGGATTACCACCAGGACTATCTGGTGCGGAACCCCAACAGTATGTACATCGTGATCAACGATGTGCCGAAGGTGGAGAATCTGGCGAAGACGTTTCCGGATTGGTGGCGGGATAAGCCGGTATTGGTGAGCGCGAAGAATAGATAGCGCCGGGGGGGCGGCGCAAACGCGCGGCGAGGAATTCGGCATTTTCTTGCCGGCCACCGAGCCAACCGAGGCCCTACGCTGCGCAGAACGCCTACGCGCCGCGATTGAGCACGCCGTGCGGCATCCAGGCGACGAATCGCCGGTCACGATCAGCGCGGGGGTCGCGCATACGGATCGCCCGGACTTCTGGGAAGCGTTGTATTAGCGGGCCGACGCCAAACTGTATCAAGCCAAACGGGCGGGCCGGAACCGGGTCGAGGCAGAGTAAAATCCGCCCCCCATGCGCTTTTCCGACTTCACCCATCGCCTCACCGCCCTAGGCGCCCTGCCCGTTCACCGTGGCCGGGTCGTGCGCGTCTGGCTGAACGGGCAAGCGCTCGACACCGGTACACGGCGGCGTAGCGCCGAACACTTCCTGCCTCTCGCGCTGCGTGATGCCATTCCCGCCTTGACGTCGGAACTGGATGGCCTTGCCCAGATCCGCTCCGAACACGCCGGCAGCGACGGCTCGCGATTGCTTGTCGAACTGGCCGACGGGCAGATGGTCGAAAGCGTGCTGCTGCCGCGGGACGGCCTGTGCGTTTCCACGCAGGTGGGCTGTGCGGTCGGCTGTCGGTTCTGTATGACTGGCAAGAGCGGCCTGATCCGTCAGGTCACGAGCATGGAAATCCTTGCCCAGGTCGTGCTGGCTCGGCGTCAGCGCGCGGTGAAGAAGGTTGTCTTCATGGGCATGGGTGAACCGGCGCACAACCTGGACAACGTGCTCGAAGCCATCGACCTGCTCGGCACGGAAGGCAATATCGGCCACAAGAATCTGGTGTTCTCGACCGTGGGCGATCAGCGTGTGTTCGACGCCCTGCCGAAGCAACGCGTCAAACCGGCGCTGGCGCTGTCGCTGCACACAACCAAAGCCGACCTGCGCGCCCACCTGCTGCCGCGCGCGCCGAAAATCGCGCCCGAAGCGCTGGTTGAACTTGGCGAGCAATACGCTCGCGACACGGATTACCCGATCCAGTATCAATGGACGCTGCTCAAGGGCATCAACGATGGCGACGACGAACTCGATGCCGTCGTGCGGCTGCTCAAGGGCAAGTACGGCGTCCTGAACGTCATCCCCTTCAATAGCCTCGAAGGGGATGACTACCAGCGCCCTGATGCAGAGCGTATCCGCGCGATCGTCCGCTATCTGCACGGCCGTGGTGTGCTGGCCAAGGTTAGGAACAGCGCTGGGCAGGACGTGGACGGCGGCTGTGGCCAGCTGCGCGCACGCGCGGTGGGCGCGGCGCAGGTGGTTGAACTGCGGCGAAAGCCGGCGTCGGTTGACCAGGCCGATCACCGGTAAGCGATCACAACGAACCCTCACACCTGCGCCCGCAGCCACCCCGCCACCGCCTGCACGGCCACCGACGCGTCCCGCTCGCCAAACATCGCCAAGTGATACGTATGCCCGTCGATCTCGGGCCCGAACGGCTGCACCAGATGCCCGGCCCGCAACTCATCGTCCACCAGCGCCAAACTGACCAGCGCAATCCCATGCCCCGCCACAGCCGCCTGTATCGCGTGGCCTTCATCTGAAAACCGCAACTGCCCGCCCTCGGGCGGCAGCGGGCGCCCAGCTAATGAAAACCAGCGCTCCCACGTTGGATTCTCGGGTTGCGCGCGTTTCCAGTCGAAGCGGATCAACGGCACTCGCGCCAGATCATCCGGCGACACGACGCCCAGGCGCGGATTGGCGACCGGCGCGAACCGGTCGGTGAACAGCGGCTGCGTCACCAACCCGGGATACGGCCCGCGGCCATAGCGGATGGCGATGTCGACCGTGGACGAGCGCAGGTCGACGAGGTCGTCGCTGGCCTGCAATTGCAGGTCGATATCGGGATGCAGCCGACGGAAATCAGCCATGCGAGGCACCAGCCATTTCACGGTGAAAGCGTTGGTTGCCGAGATGCTGACTTGCGCCCGCGTGCGCTGCTGCGTGAGGCGCGCCAAGGTGGCCTCGAACTTGTCGAAGCCGTCGCGCAGCACGGGGTAAAGCTGCGCCCCGGTTTCGGTCAGCGTGACCTTGCGCACCTGGCGATCGAACAGCGCGAGGCCAGTACCCGCCTCGAGCGCGCGGATCTGGTGGCTGACGGCGGTGGGGGTGACGGCGAGTTCCTCGGCGGCGGCCTTGAAGCTGCCCAGGCGGGCGGCGGCCTCGAAGGCGCGCAGTGCGGATAGCGGAAGGGACCGGCGTTGCATGGGCGGCTGGCTTATAAATGAGTTTTTCTCGTCTTATAGCTGACAAACGAACCTTTGTCACGGTTCAGTCGCAAAGCCTACATTGGCATCACCGGACACCAGCCCCCATATTCGCGTCCGGTAATAGATGAAGGAATTCGCATCATGCTCAAACAAGTCATCACCCAGCCCGACAATTACGCACCCTTCCTGCTGTCGCAGGGCATCCAGTTCAACAATCTGCTTTTCATCTCGGGGCAGGCCGCCGCCGCCGACGACGGAAAGATTGTGGACGGCGGCTTTCTGGCGCAGGGCGAGCAGGCTTTCCAGAACCTGCGCCGCGCGCTGGAAGCCGGCGGCTCCAGCCTGAAGGACGTCATCAAGGTCACGATCTTTGTCACCGACATGGGACATTTCGACGACGTGGTGGCGCTGCGCCGCAAGTTCTTCTCGGCGCCCTACCCGGCTGACACCATTGCGGAGATCAAGGCCCTGTATGACCCGGCCGCGATGATCGAGATCGAAGCCATCGCCGCGGTCCGCCAATCGGAGGGCCAGTGAAATGACCACGCTTAGCAAGCGTCCGCGGAACGACGCGCCGACGCCACCCGCCACGCTGTTCACGCCGCTGCGCGTGGGCGCGCTGAACCTGCCCAACCGGCTGGCCGTCGCCCCCATGACACGCGTCAGCGCCACGGCGGACGGCCACGCCACCGCGCAGATGGCCGAGTATTACGAGGCTTTCGCCGCCGGCAGCTTTGGCCTGGTGATCACCGAAGGCATCTATACGGACAAGGCCCATGCGCAGGGCTACCTATTCCAGCCCGGTCTGGCGGACGACGCGCAGCGCGAAGCCTGGCGGCCGGTGGTGGACCGTGTGCATGCTCGGGGTGGACGCATCATTGCGCAGCTCATGCATGCGGGTGCGCTGTCGCAGGGCAATCCGCATCGGTCCGGGACCAAGGGACCGTCGGCGGTGCAGCCAGCCGGACAGCAGATGACCTTCTACCGCGGCCAAGGGCCCTACCGGATGCCGGAAGCGATGACGATCGATGAGATCGCCGAGGCGGTCGACGGCTTTGCGCGGGCGGCGCGCCGGGCGCAGGAAGCTGGGTTTGACGGCGTGGAGATACACGGCGCCAACGGTTATCTGCTGGACCAGTTCCTCGGCGCCCGCACCAATCTGCGCCTGGACCGTTATGGCGGCAGCGTGGACAACCGCCTGCGTCTGACCGTGGACGTGATCCAGGCGGTACGGCAGTCGACGCCGGCGGGCTTTGTCGTGGGCGTGCGCAGCTCGCAGGGCAAGGTCAACGACTTCACCCACAAGTGGCCGGGCGGCCAGGAGGAGGCCGCACGGATCTTCGGCACACTGGGCGCGCAGCCCATCGATTACCTGCACACCACCGAGTTCGAGGCCTGGCGTCCCGCCTTTGGCGAGGACGGCCCCAGCTTGGCGGCGCTGGCGCGCAGGCACGTCTCGGTGCCGGTGCTGGCCAACGGCTCGTTGCATGACGTGGCGCGGGCCGAAGACCTGATGGCCCGGGAAGAGGCGGACTTCGTTTCGCTGGGGCGAGGCGCGCTCACGCATGCCGACTGGCCGGCCAGACTGCGCGCCGCCCAGCCGCAGGAGGAATTCGACCGAGGCCTGCTTGCGCCGATCGCCGATCTGGACAATGCGGTCCGCCATCGCGCGCTGGCTCAGCCTGCCTGATCTGTTGGCGAAATCCCGAGGATGAGATCAATCGGCGAGACAGGTCGGCGTGATCAATCGCTCACACCGGCTGGGTCTGATTGTCGCGTCGGCACGGGCAGGACGCGGGTGCGCCCTGCTCGCGCTTCGCGCCTTTCGGCTCCCTGCACCCCGTCCCGGCCTCGCCGGCGGCGGATCAGCCCGCACGCAGCAAGGACTGATAGATCCACGTCCCGATGCCGGTGATTGCGGCATCGCCATGCGCCATCCCCATCACCTGCAACCCCAGCGGCAAGCCATCGACGGCCATCAACGGCACGTTGATCGCGGGCGCGCCCAGCAGTGACGACGCGCATGCAAAGGAGACGTCGCCCGTCGGATACTTGCTGTCGCGGATGTCGGCCGCGATGGGCGCCGCGCCGCAGGCATTCAGGCTCACCAGCGCATCGCATTGCGTGGCCAGGGCCGCCAGGCATAGTCGCGCGTGTTCGCGCAGCAGCAGGCATTCGCGGTACTCGGCCAAGGTCATGCCGCGCCCGCTTTCAAGCTGCCGCACCAGGCTGGGACCCAGCGTATTGGGATGGTTGGCGACCAGATTGGCCAGCGACCAGCGCTGCTCCCACGAGATCAGCCGCAGCGACAGGGGCGCCGCCTGCGAGATGGCGCGCTCCAGCGCGTCGACCAGCGGCGAATCGCCACGGCGGATGATCGTCACGCCTTGCCCGGACAGCTTGGCAAGGCTGGCCTCAAACGCCGCGCGGGCATTCGGTTCCGCGCGCGCCCAGCCCTCGGTTTCCAGCGCGACCAGCCGCGTGGGTTTTTGCGCCGAGGGCGGATGCAGCGGACCATACAAGCCCGGATGCCCCGGGTCGCCGCCTGCGCGCTGGGCGATTTCCGCCGCCGCTGTCCACATGTCCTCGACGGAATTGGCATGGATGCCGATGTGGGCCTGGCTAAGGCCCAGGCGTTCGCCACGATTGAGCGCGCCGAACGTCGGTTTCAAGGCCCAATTACCGTTGTAGCTGGCCGGCCGCAATACGGATCCTACCAACTGCGACCCGATGGCCATGGGCACCATGTTGGCGCCCACGACGGCACCCGAACCGCTGGACGATCCGCCCGGCGTGCGGCGGGGGTCGAACGGGTTGGTCGTCGGACCGGGGTCGAGAAATCCCAGCGCCGTCGTGACGGTCTTGCCCAAAATGATGGCGCCGGCGTCGCGCAGCGCACGCACGACGGCGCTGTCGTTCTTCGGGAAGTTGCCATCGAACGCCGCGCAGCCCATCTGCGTGGGCATATCGCGTGTTTCGATCAGGTCCTTGATGCCGACCGGCATCCCGTCGATCGCCGACAGCGGGCGGCCGTCGCGGTAGCGCTGGGCGCTGGCGTCGGCCGCGGCGCGGGCGCCGGCCTCGTTCAGGACGACCCAGCCCTTGAGCTGGCCCTCCCGTGCGGCGATCACTTCCAGACAACGTTCCAGGTAATCACGCGGCGAGTCGCGGCGTTCGGCGAAGTTGGCGCGGGCGTCATGAAACGTCAGCGCGGTGTGGGTGCTGGGATCGTAGGTCAAGGTGTGGCTCCGGTGTCTTATTCGCTGCTTTTTATTCGCTGCTCTTGATGCCGAGGGTCCGAATCAATGCGCTCCATCGGGCATATTCGGCGCGGAAGAACGTATCGAATTCGGCCGGCGTGCCTGGCTGCACCAGCAAATTGATGCCCTTCAGGCGTTCCTGGATCGCGGGCTCGGCCAGCACCTCGTTCAGGTCGCGGTTGATCTTCAGCTTGATGTCGTCGGGAATGCCGGCGGGCGCGAACAGGCCGTACCAGGCCTCCAATCGCAGCCCGGGCAGGCCCGCCTCGGCCGCTGAGGGCACGGTGGGCAAGGCCTCCAGACGCTGCGGCGACGCCACGGCGTAGGCCTTGAGCCTGCCGGCCTTCACGTGGTTGATGACGTTGCCCGACGCGAACTGCACCAGCAGGTCGACTTCGCCGCCAATCGCCGCCATCGAGGCCTCCAGCGCGCCCCGGTACGGCACGTGCATCACGTCCACGCCGGCCTCGCGCTTGAAGATCTCGGTGAACAGCTGCAGCGACGATCCCGAGCCATTGGACGCGTAGGTGTACTTGCCCGGTTCGGCGCGAAAGCGTTTGATCAGCGTGGCCAGATCGGCATCGTCGATGCCCGGGCGCGTGAGGACCAGGACCGGCAGGCTGCCGATCTTGCCGATGCGCGCCAGGCCGTTCTCGACGTCCAGCTTGGCGTTGGGATTCAAGGCGGGCAGCGTGGCCAGTTCGTTGAAGGTCAGCATCAAGGTGTAGCCGTCGGGCTTGGCCCGGGCCACGTAGTCGGCGCCGATGAGGGTGCCCGCGCCCGGTTTGTTCTCCACCACGACAGGCTGCCCCCAGCGTTCGGCAAGCCGCGGGCCGATCAGGCGGGCCAGGATGTCGGCGGTTCCGCCGGGCGTGGTCGGCACCACGATGCTGACGGGACGCTGCGGATAGCCGGCCGCCGTTGCGGGTCCGGCCAGCACTGCGGCGCCGCAGAGGGCGGCGATTCCGATCCGTCGAGCCAATGTTCTAAACATGGATTTCCCCTTATGGATGTTTCTTTTGGCTGCTCTTGCGCCGCGAAGTCGGGGCGGCCGTGCCATCTTGGGCGTTTGGGCATCAGGGTTCAAACGACTTTATCTATGGCACACTTAACTTTTTGTTAACTGAACCACCCCGATGACCGCCCTGCCTCCGCTCAATGCGCTGCGCTGTTTCGAGGTTGTCGGCCGTCTGGGCAGCATTACCAGCGCGGCCGAGGAACTCAGCGTGACGCCCGCTGCCGTCAGCCGCCAGATCCGCCTGCTGGAGGAACATCTGGGGCTCCGCCTGTTCCTGCGCCAGCACCGACGCATTGTGCTCACCTCCATGGGCGCTGGGTATCACGCCGATATCGCGCGCCTGTTCGGCGGACTGCAGCGCGCGACGTCCGAACTGGGCGAGCGCTCGCGCCGGCGCCAGTTCGTCATCAAGGCGCCGCACAGCGTGGCCATGCGCTGGCTGCTGCCGCGCCTTTCCGGGTTTCACCGCCAATATCCCGACATCGACGTCAAGCTCCACACGGCCGTGGACGCGCCGGACTTCGAGCGCGAGGAAGTGGACGCCGGCATCTGCATGGGCGACGGCCGCTGGCGGGGCCTCGTCAGCTACAAGCTGATGGTCAATGAGTTGCTGCCGGTGTGCATTCCGGAAAAGCGCGCCCGGCTGCACACGCCCGCCGACCTGAAAGGCGAGATCCTGCTGCACACGCTGGCGCGCCCCGACTACTGGGAAATCTGGCTGCGGGCGGCCGGTCTGACGGAGATCGATGTGTCGCGCGGTTTGCGCTACGAGTCGTCCGCGCTGGCCTACGAGGCCGCGTTGGAAGGTTACGGCGTGGCCATCGCGCAAAAGCCGCTGGTGCAGAAGGAACTGGACGAAGGCCGGCTGGTTGCGCCGTTCGACCTGACTGTGGATCTGGGCGCGCAAAGCTATTACTTCGTGCTGCCGCCCGAGGACTACCGAAGGCCCTCGCCCGAGCTCACGCAATTTCGTGCCTGGGCCGAGTCGTGCGCGATCTAGCGGGCGCGGCAAAGGCGTACGGTCGCAATCGCCGTGCCGCGCCCCGGCCTGCGTGACAACCGTGCCACCCGCCCTGCCCGCGCATTAGGCTACAGTGCAGGGTCGCCCTCAAGGCCCGCGGCGTCATCGCCGCGCATCAACGAATCCAGGAGCAGTACCGCAGTGAACGACACTTCCACGCCGGACACCGACATTTCCGACGCGCCCAAGGAACAGGAAGCCAGGCTCTGGCGCGACGACGGCTGGACCGCGCGCGTCATCAAGAACGAAGACGACGACGGCTGGGCCGTCGAAATGACCAAGGACGGAGAGGCCGAACCCGCCCTGGTGGGCCCCTGGACCATGGGCCGCGACAAGAAGAACCCGAAGCCGCTCGACTCGCCTGCCTTCATCACGCTGGTCAAGACCGCCAACGAAGTCCTGCGCCGCCACGAACAACAACTGCACGCTACGCTGCACAAAAGCGTAAAGATCGACACCGACGAAGGCCGTCTGACCATCAAGCTGGACATCGTGCCCGACGAGGACGAGCCCTATGCCACGCTCAGCGCCTACGACGAATTCGGCGACCAGCTCGCACAGATCCGCGTGCCGCCAACGTACAAGCTGAACGTGCAGCGGGCGTCGGAATGGGCGGCGGGCGGGTTCGGCAGAGAGGGCTGATATCCGCGGCCTGTGAAAGCACCGCCCGAGCACGCGCCAAAGCGTGCCCAGGCGGGCGGTTGCCGGGTAGTGCGCTGCCGCTTGTCGCCACATCGCGGCTTCTCTTAGAATGCGGATGATTCTCATTTTTCACGGTGCCGGTATTCTCCAGCCCCGCGACGCGCTGGAGGGCAGGATGTCCGCGACTGAGTTTGCAGTGCCGCAGCAGGGCATCGATGTCCTGTACGCGAATCACCATGGCTGGCTGAAAGGATGGCTGCGGCGGCGGCTGGGAAATTCATCCGATGCCGCCGATCTTGCGCACGACACCTTCATGCGCCTCCTGGTCCGCGGCGACACCGTCGAGGTGCGCGAGCCACGCGCGCTGCTGACCACCGTGGCCCAAGGCGTGGTGTCCAATTTCATACGGCGCCGCAGGATCGAAGAAGCCTACCTGGCCACCCTGGCCGACCTGCCCGAGCTTGAAACGCCCGGCCCCGAAACGCGCGCCATCCTGCTTGAAACCCTGGTCGAACTGGACCGCCGCCTGGATACGCTGGCTGCTCCCGTGCGCCGGGCGTTCCTGCTGTCTCAGTTGGAAGGCATGAAGCAGGCCGACATTGCCGCCACGCTGAACGTCTCACTGGCGACCGTGCAGCGCCATATCGCGAAGGCCGCGCACCTTTGCTTCTTCGGCGCCTGAGCATCGGCACGGCCGTAGCCGCCTGTTCCAAGAACGCCCGCTTCCCCATGCCCAACTCGCCCGCGGACCCGAGCCCGACGGCCTTCCCCCAGCTCGAGGGCCCGCCATTGCCCGCCAGCGTCAGCCTGCGCGCCGTGGACTGGCTGGTCGCCCTGCAGGCGCCCGACGCCAGCGACGCCACGCGCGAGGCCTGCCGGCGCTGGCGCGAGGCCGACCCCGACCACGAGCGCGCCTGGCGGCACATCGAGACCTTTGGCCAGCAGTTGCGCGGATTGAACACGCCGCTCGTACGCGGCGCGCTGACGCGCGAGGGCCGGAGCCGTCCCGCGCGGCGCCAGGCCGTCAAGGCGCTGGCGGTGGCGCTGTTTGCCGGCGGCGGCGCCTGGCTGGCGCGCGACAACCTGTGGCGCGGCTGGCAGGACTGGCAGTCCGATCACCACACTGCGGCCGGAGAACGCACGAGCATCCTGCTGGCCGACGCCAGCCGCATCGACCTGGACACGGCAAGCGCCATCGATGTCCGGTTTGACGGCTCGCAGCGCCTGGTCCGCCTGCTGCACGGCCGGATCCTGATCGCCACCGCGCCCGATCCGGCATCCCAGGCCGGGCGCCCCGCTCGTCCTTTTCTGGTGGAAACGGCGCAAGGCCGCGTGCGGGCCCTGGGCACTCGCTACAGCGTGCGCCAGTTCCCTGGCCGCAGCCACGCCGCGGTGTTCGAGGGCGCCGTGGAAATTCGCCCCGAACACCAAGCGGATACGCCGCACGTCATTCACGCGGGCGAACAGGCGTCGTTCACCCGCGACGCCGTCGGCCCCACGCGGGTGGCTGACCCGCGCGATGCGTCATGGTCCGTGGGCATGCTGGTTGCGCAGGACATGCCCCTGTCCGACTTCATTGCAGAGCTTGCCCGGTATATGCCCGGCCGGCTGGCCTGCGACCCCGATGCCGGCCGCCTGAAGGTCTCGGGCATCTATCCGCTGGACGACACCGACCGGGTGCTGGACATGCTGCGCCGGACGCATCCGATCGACGTCGACCAGGTGACGCGCTATTGGATCACCGTGCGCCTGCGCGGCGCCTAGCGCCGCGGCGCGCCTCGCCTCGCCGCGCCACGCATCGGCCCCAAAAATTTTTCGCGCCAACATGAGGGGTTTCCGTTTCCCAAGTGGCAAACCTAATAGAAGCCACATTTTTTCAACCGGAAACCGGACCATTCATGCACCCCCGTCAGTCTCGGCGCGCCGCGCGCCTCATCGCACGCAATACCCTCGCGCTGGCGGCAAGCCGCGCCCTCTGGCTCACGGCATCGGGCATCGCCCTGTCGGCCGGGACGGATGCCGTACACGCCCAGGCCAGCGTGAAAAGCTACGCGATCCCCGCCGGGTCGCTGGAAAGCGCCCTGACCCGCTACGCCCTCGAAAGCGGTTTGATGTTGTCCTATTCGGGCAGCGACATCGCGGGCAAGCGCAGTCCCGGCTTGCAGGGCAGCTTTGACGCGCCCGAGGCGCTGGCCAGGCTGCTGGCCGGCACCGGGCTGGCTGCCCGGCCACAGCCGAATGGCGGCTACATCCTGCGTCCGGTACCCGGCAGTCAGCCGGGCCAGGACGCCGCGCAAACCCTGCCCGCAGTGACGGTGACAGGCGTTGCCGAGGAATCCGCCTTCGGCCCGGTGCAAGGCTTTGTGGCCCGGCGCAGCGCAACCGCCACCAAGACGGACACGGCGCTGCATGAAACACCCCAGTCCGTATCGGTGATTCCGCGCGACCAGGTTGTCGCGCAGGCGGCGGACTCGCTGGACCAGGCACTGGGCTACACGGCCAGCGTCCAGCCGCTGGAAGGCGGGGCGCTCAGGCACATCGGCACGGGCTTCACGATCCGTGGATTCAACGTTACCGGCGCGGCCCCGCTGTACCTGAACGGCACCAAGTTCCCCATCAACTCGCTCAGCGGCGCCATTGAGCCCTACAACTTCGAACGCATCGAGCTGCTCAAGGGACCGGCCTCGATCCTGTACGGCCAGGCCGCGCCCGGCGGCATCATCAACCTGGTCAGCAAGCGCCCCACGGCGGAGCCGCTGCGCGAGCTCGAATTGCAGACCGGAAGCTGGAACAAGAAGCAGATCGCGATGGACCTGGGCGGTCCGGTCACCGAGGACGGCAATGTCCGCTACCGCCTGACCGGACTGGCGCGCAACAGCGACAGCATGGTCGACTACATCAACAACGACCGCACCTCGCTGGCCGGCGCGCTGGAGTGGCAGATCAGCGATGCAACGCTGATCACGTTCCTGGCCAGCTACAGCCGCACCGATAGCCCCTACGATGTGGGCAAACCTCTGGAAGGCACCCTGCTGTCCAACCCCAATGGCCGCATTTCGCGCTCGCGCTTCGTTGGCGAACCGGACTTCGACCGCTATGTCACAAAGGGCGCCACGCTGGGCTACCTGCTCGAACACAAGCTGAACGACGACTGGAAGGTGCGCCAGAATCTGCTGACCTACAAGCAGCGCGCCGACAATCAGTACGCCGCGGTAGACACGCGCGTGGACGAGTCGGACCCGGCCCTGGCCACCCGCTATGCCCTGACGCGGTACGACACCGACAAGGGTCTGGCCGTGGACAACCAATTGCTGGGCAAGCTGCGCCATGGCAGCTTTGAACACACGCTGCTGTTCGGCATCGACTGGAGCAAGAACGAGTTCTCGCGCTCCCAGAAATTCGGCTCCATCGCGCCGCTGAACCTGTACCACCCCGTCTATGGCGCCCGGCCGGACCTCGGCCCCGCCGGTTATGGCGAAGACAGCACGCGCCAACTGGGCTTTTACGCGCAGGACCAGATCAAGTTCAACGAACGCTGGATCGCGCTGCTGGGCGGGCGCTACGACTCCGTGCGTACCGAGTCGACCCCGGGCACCGGCGCACAGAACTCCCACGCCTTCACGCCGCGCGTCGGCCTGATGTATCTGTTCGACAACGGCTTGGCGCCCTATTACAGCTACAGCAAGTCGTTCCAGCCCGTGACGGGACTGGACTTCGCCGCCAATCCCTTCAAGCCGACCACGGGCGTGCAGCACGAGATCGGATTGAAATACGAACCAAAGGGCGTGGATGCGTCGATCACGTTCGCGCTCTACGAAATCACCCAACGCAATGTCCTGACCAGCGACCCCGACCACGTGGGATTCCTGGTGCAGACGGGCGAAGTCCGCTCGAAAGGCGCGGAAATCGAGGCCCGGGCCAGCCTGAACCGGCAACTGGATCTGGTGGCCGCCCTGGCAACGACGGACGCGCGCGTGGTCAAGAGCAATTTCGGCAACGAAGGATCGCGGCCCGAATCGGTCCCGCGCAACATGGCATCGCTGTGGATGGATTACCGGTTTTCGTCCGTGCCGGGCCTGAGCGCGGGCGTGGGCGTGCGCTATGTGGGCCGCCAGGAAATCAACGAATTGCCGATACCGTCGTACACCACGTATGACGCAGCGGTGCGCTATCAACTGGACAAGTGGCAGTTCGCGCTGAACGTGAAAAACCTGACCAACAAAACCTATGTGGCCGCGTGCCCCTACACCTGCTATTACGGCGACGAGCGCAACATCACGCTGACGGCGCGCGTCAACTGGTAGGCCGCGTTCGTGTCGCATTTGGGATAGCCACGCTGTCGCATCCTGGTTTGGCCCTGGCGGCTGCGATCCATAGACTTGGGTTTGCCGACTGACGCGGGCCAAGAGAACACCACGCCCAGCAAGTTCCCCCCGCGTTTACGGCCCCGGCTTCACCAAGAAAGCCGTGAATCGCTCAGATTGCAAAGAAGGGGAAACATGCAAACCACCGAGTACGAGCGCCTGGACGGCCTTGCTCTGGCCAAATTGCTTGAACGCGGCGAAGTCACGTCCGCTGAACTCATGGATTGCGCCATCGAATTGGCCGAGCAGCGCAATCCCGTCCTGAACGCCCTCACCTATCCGCGCTACGAAGAATCGCGCGGCATCGCCGCCGGATGGACGCCGCGCGGCCCGTTTCGCGGCATTCCCTTCCTGCTGAAGGATTCCGGCTTCGCCCACAAGCGATTTCCGTCAAGCATCGGTTCGGCGCTGTTCAACGGCACGACCTACCCTTACGCGGCAACCGTCGCAGACCGCTTCGAGGCGGCAGGCCTGATCCCGTTCGCGCGCACCACGGTTCCCGAGCTGTGCATGGCGGGCACCACCGAGGCCGTGCGTAACGGCGGCGCGACGCCCAACCCGTGGGACCGGACCCGCTCCGCGGGCGGCTCCAGCGGCGGCGCCGCAGCCGCCGTCGCAGCGCGCATCGTGCCCGTCGCCCACGGCAGCGACGGCGGCGGCTCCATCCGGATTCCGGCCGCGTGCTGCGGCGTGTTCGGATTGAAGCCCTCACGAGGCCGCGTGCCGATGGGTCCGGCGAAAGGCGAAGGATGGGCGGGCATGGCGACGGACGGCGTATTGAGCATTTCCGTGCGCGATACGGCGGCGGCGCTGGACGTGATCTCCGGCTACGAAGCCGGCGCGCCCTATGCCGCACCGCCCAAGCCGCGCGCATTCCTGGAGGCCGTTCACGAATCGGCTTCGCGGCCGTTGCGCGTGGGCTTCCTGCGCACCGCGTGGAACGGCATCGCCATCGCCCCCGAGTGCGATGCCGCCGTCGCGCACACGGCATCGCTGCTGGAAGCCTTGGGCCATGACGTATTCGAGGCCACGCTGCCCGGCATCGACTATGACGGCTTCGTGCACGCCCATGGCAGCATCCTGGCCAGCAACATCGTGGTTGCCGTCGAAGGCCGTCTGAAGACGCTGGGCCGCAACCTGCAAGCGGGCGACCTGGAATCGGTCATCCACGACGGGTATCTCGTCGGCAAAGGCCTGGACGCGGCGTCCTACATCGACGCCGTGGCCCGCCTTCATGCCGTGGGCCGCGCCTTCGCCGCCGCGATGGCGGACCTGGACGTCCTGCTCACCCCCACGCTGGCGCAGCTTCCGTGCAAGCTCGATTATCTTGCGCTGAACACGTCCGACGGCCTCGGTTTTCGCGAGTACCGCGCGCGTGCCGCCACGTATTCCACCTTCCTCCCTGTCATTAACGGCGCCGGCCTGCCCGCGGCCAGCCTGCCCTTGTCCTGGACAGACGCGGGTCTGCCCGTGGCCACCCAATTGATCGGCCATTTCGGTCGTGAAGACATCCTGCTCGAACTCTCGGCGCAGCTTGAGCGCGTGGCCCCTTGGGCCGCGCGCAGACCGCAGTTCGGCTGACCAGACGGGCTCGCGGCCGAGCCTCGTCCATTTCGCCTGTTCCACCCTCACTCTGAAGGTACCGGTATGAAATTCACGCTTCCCGGACTGGGCCGCCTCTGCGCGCCCGCCGTTCTTGCTCCCACCCTTGTCTGCGCCATCGGAATCGCGCCTGTCAGCGCGCTGCACGCCGAAACCACGGCCAGGATCGTCATGCAGGCGCCGCTTCGCGTCGTCGATCCCATCCTGACGAATGCCTACATCACCCGCAACCACGGCTACATGGTCTTCGACACGCTGTTCGCCCTGGATGCCGCCGGAAAGCCCCAGCCCGAAATGGTCGAAAGCTGGCAGGAGAGCGCGGACCGGCTCACCGTCACTCTGACGCTGCGCAAAGGCCTGACGTTCCATGACGGCACGCCGGTAACGGGCGAAGACGTCGTCGCTTCGCTCAAGCGCTGGGGCCAGCGTGACGTCCTGGGCCTGCGCCTGATGGCCGCTACCCGCAGCCTGGAAAGCCCCGACGCCAGCACGGTCGTATTCCACCTGAAGCAGCCGTTCGGCATGCTGATCGAAGCGCTGGCCAAACCGGCCTCGCCCGTGCCCTTCATCATGCCCAGCCGCATCGCGGCGGTGCCGGTCTCTCAACCGATCACCGAGGTAATCGGTTCGGGTCCGTACAAATTCGTGGCGGCGGACTTCCAGCCCGGCGTGAAGGCGACGTACGTGAAGTTCACCGGCTATGTGCCGCGCGCGGAACCCGCCAGCGGCTTTGCCGGCGGCAAGGTGGCCATCGCGGACCGGATCGAGCTGGTCAGCATTTCGGACTCGCAGACCGCGGTGAACGCCTTGCGGCGCGGCGAGATCGACTTCGTGGAAGATGTGCCGCCGGATCTGATGCCGCAGCTCAAGGATGCCAAGAACGTTGCGCTCAAATCCTATGGCGACAGCACCAACATCTTCACGATGCGCATGAACTGGCTACAGCCGCCCTTTGACAATCCCAAGGTGCGCCGCGCGGTGCTTGCCGCCGTGTACCAGGGCGATTACCTGGCCGCGCAGATCGGCGACGAGACCATGTACCGCCTGTGCGGCGCCGTCTTGAGCTGCAACTCTCCGTATGCCTCCGAAGCCGGCGCCACCCAGACGAAAGAGCCCGATCTGGCGCACGCGAAGGCCCTGCTCAAGGAAAGCGGCTATGACGGCAGCAAGGTGGTGATCCTGCACCCCACCGATCTGCCGGTGCTGTCCAGCCTGGCGTCCGTGACCGCGCAGGCGCTCAAGACGATCGGCATGAACGTCGAGATCCAGTCCATGGACTGGGCCACCCTGCTGTCTCGCTATTCGAAGAAGGATCCGGTGGCGCAAGGCGGCTGGAGCATCTTCCAGACGGGCTTTACTAGTCTGGACCTGATGAACCCGCTGACCAATCCCAACCTGGATGGGCGCGGCGAAGCCGGCTACATCGGCTGGACCAAGAGCGACGAGATGGAGCGCCTGCGCGACCAGTTCGCCGAGACCGGCGATGCGGCTCGACGCAAGGAAATCGCCCTTGCCATCCAGAAGCTCAATTACGACCAGGTGTTCTTCATCCCGCTGGGCACGTACTCCAAGATGAAGGGATACAACCCGGCCAAGCTGGGGCGCATGACCGACGCGCAGATTCCTCTCTTCTGGTAGCGCGCAACGTCTCAGCCCGGCCGGCCGCCCCCGGACCGGCCCGGGCAATGGAAAGGCATATTCATGATTGAACTCATCATCAAACGCCTCCTGGCGGCGATCCCCGTCATGCTCATCGTCGCCACGGTGGTGTTCCTGCTGCTGCGCATGGCGCCCGGCGATCCCGCGCGCGTCATCGCCGGCGACATGGCCAGCGAGGAATCCATCGCCCAGATCCGGACGGAAATGGGCCTGGACCAATCGCTGGGCACGCAATACCTGCGCTGGATGGGCGCGCTTGTTCAGGGCGACCTGGGCCGCTCCATCCAATCCAGGCAGCCGGTGACCTCGCTCATCACGGCGCGGCTGGGCCCGACCTTCTCGCTGGCGGCGTGCGCGATCCTGCTGACCATTGCCACCGCGATTCCGCTGGGCGTGCTGGCGGCGTGGCGCCACCGGGGCCTGGCGGACCGCGGGATCATGGCCGGCGCCGTGCTGGCGTTTTCCATGCCCGCATTCGTCGTGGCGTATCTGTTGATTCTGGTGTTCTCGGTCCATCTGGACTGGCTGCCGGTGCAGGGGTACTCGCCGCTCGACGAAGGCATTGGCCGATATGCCCAGCACCTGTTGCTGCCGACCGTGACGCTGGCCATGGTGTTCGTCGCGCTGATCACGCGCATCACGCGGGCCAGCCTGCTGGATGTGCTGGGCGAAGACTTCGTGCGCACCGCCAGGGCAAAGGGCGTCACCGAACGCTTCGTACTGTTTCGCCACGCGCTGCGCAACGCCGCGATTCCCATCGTCACGATTGTCGGGGTGGCGCTGACCACCCTGATCAGCGGCGTCGTGGTGACCGAGACCATCTTCAATATCGCCGGCGTCGGCCGCCTGATCGTGGATTCCGTGCTTGCCCGGGACTACCCCGTGGTGCAGGGAACCATCCTGTTCTTCTCGTTCATCTACGTCTTCGTCAACCTGCTGATCGACATGGCGTATGTCGTCCTCGATCCCCGCATCCGCTATTGAACCGCCGACGATCCGGAGCTGACTCATGCCCCCCACCCTTCCCGCCACCCTCCTGCCCGCCGCACCGCCATCGCGGCTGCGCCAGGCCATCACCGCCCTGATCCACGACCCTGTGATGCTCGGCTCTTTGCTGCTGCTCCTGCTGCTGGTGGCGCTGACCGTGGGCGCGCCGTGGCTCACTTCCCATGACCCCGGCACGCTCGCGCCGCGCGCGCGGCTGCAGCCCTCTTCCGATGTGTATTGGCTGGGCACCGATTCCCTCGGCCGCGACCTGCTGTCCCGGGTGCTCTACGGCGGCCGCCTGTCGATCACCCTTGCCGCGCTGGTCAGCGTAATCGCCATCGCGGCAGGCCTGGCCATCGGACTGGCCGCCGGGTATGTCCGCCGGCTCGATGCCCCCGTGATGCGATTGATGGACGGCATCATGGCGATCCCCGGCCTGCTCCTGGCGGTGGCGATGGTCGCGCTGGGCGGCGCCAACATCGTGACGATGGTCATCGCCATTTCGATTCCCGAGATCCCCCGCGTGGCCCGGCTGGTGCGCGGCGTCGTGCTGTCCGTGCGCGAGGAACCCTATGTCGAGGCGTCGCTCGGTTCCGGCACGCCGGCCCTGAAGGTGTTGTGGTGGCACATTTTGCCCAGCACGATCAACCCGTTGGTGGTGCAAGCCACCTTCGTCTGCGCAGCCGCCATCCTGACCGAAGCCGTGCTGGGCTTCCTGGGACTGGGCTTTCCACCGGAGATTCCCAGCCTGGGAAGCATCATCGCCGAGGGACGCCCATTCTTCCAGCGCGCCCCCTGGATCGTGCTGTATCCGGGCGTGTTCCTTGCCCTGCTGATCCTCGCCGTGAACATGTTCGGCGACGCCTTGCGCGACCGCCTGGATCCCCGACTCTCCCGCAAATCGAAGGGCTGACGCCATGAACCCAGCATTCCCCCAGGCCCCGACGGCCGGCGCCCCCGACTCCCCCATCCTCGACGTGCGCAACCTGAAGGTGCGCCTGCCCGGCAGCGGCGATCGCAGATATGCCGTGGACGACGTGTCGTTCACCGTTCGTGCCCGCGAAATCGTCTGCATCGTGGGCGAATCCGGGTCCGGCAAGTCCGTGACGTCCAGCGCCATCATGGGCCTGTTGCCCAAAGGGACACTCACGCTGGAAAGCGGCCAGATTGCGCTGTCGGGCCGCGATATCACGCACGCCGGACGGGACACGCTGCAGAAGCTGCGGGGCAACCGGATGGCAATGATCTTCCAGGAGCCGATGACGGCGCTCAATCCGCTCATGCGCGTCGGCGACCAGATTGCGGAGGTGTTCGAGTTCCACGCGAAGACGCTCGGGCGCGAGGCGGTGGCCAGCCGTGTCCTGGCCCTGCTGTCCGATGTGCGCCTGCCCCATCCCGAAAAGCTCCAGCATGCGTACCCGCACCAGTTGTCGGGCGGTCAGCGCCAACGCGTGATGATCGCGATGGCGCTGGCGATGGAGCCGGGCTTGATCATCGCGGACGAGCCGACCACGGCGCTGGACGTGACGTCGCAGGCGCAGGTCTTGCGGCTGCTCAACGACCTGCGGGGCCGCCACGACAATGGCGTCCTGTTCATCACCCACGACTTCGACGTCGTCGCGGAGATTGCCGACCGCGTCGTCGTGATGCAGGCGGGGCGTATCGTTGAGCAGGGCACTGCCGCCGATGTGCTTGAGCGCCCCCGCCACCCTTACACGCAGCGCCTGCTGGCAGCGCGCCCGCGCGGCGATTTCCGCGCCAAGCCGCTGGAACCGGCAGACACGCCGGCGCTGGAGGTCCGCGACCTGACCCTGCGCTTTGAAACCCGGTCCCTGTTCAAATCCCGGCGCCGCCGCGTCGATGCGCTGGGCGGCGTGTCGTTGCAGTTGGCGCGGGGCGAGACGCTGGGCATCGTCGGCGAGTCAGGCTCGGGAAAGACTACGCTGGGCCGCTGCCTGGCCCGCTTCGCCTCCCCGACGTCGGGAGAGATTTTCATCGATGGGCAACCGGTCGGCAGGCTGTCCGGACCGCAGGCGCGTGCTTACCGAAAACGCGTGCAGATGGTGTTTCAGGACCCCTTCCGCTCGTTCAACCCGCGCCGCAGAATCGGCCGCACGCTGGCGGAAGGCCCTCTGAACTTTGGGGCGCAACCCGCGCAGGTTCACGCCCGCATGATCGAGATGCTGGAGCTCGTCAGCATGGATCCCGGCGCGCTGGACCGGTTTCCGCACGAGTTCTCGGGCGGACAGCGCCAACGCCTGTCAATCGCCCGCGCGCTGATGATGGAGCCGGAAATCCTGATTGCCGACGAAGCGGTCTCCGCGCTGGACGTTTCGGTGCAGGCGCAGATCCTGGACCTGCTGGAATCCATCCGGGAACGGCTGGGCGTGAGCATTGTTTTCATTACGCACGACCTGCGCGTCGCCGCACGCCTGTGCCATCGCATCGCCGTCATGCAGCGTGGGTGCGTGGTGGAAATCGGCGCGGCACGGGACGTGTTCCTGCAGCCATCCAGCGACTACACCCGGGAACTGATCGCTTCCATTCCGGGCCACGCCCCAACGGCGGGAAGCCCAGGAAAGGCGCTGTTCGAATCCGACGCGGGCGCCGCCCGCTCGCCTGCCCTTTCAGGACTGTGCGGCGATGCCGGCTTCTGATGAGGGGTCCACCGCACGCAGCAGCCGGCCCAGGTGGCCGCTGCTGGAAAACCCCAATTCGGCGCTGACTCTTGCCGCCGGCTCGCCCATGGCAAGCCGCTGGCGCGCGGCCTGCGCCAGGACCATGCGGCGCAAGGAAATGGGAGACTGGCCATAGGCTTCCATGCAGGCGCGCTGCAGCGTGCGGGTGGTGGCGCCGAGCACGCTGGCCGAATCGGCGATCGCCGGCAACGGCTGCCCCGCTTCCAGCCGCTCGCGCAAGAGCTCCAACCATTGCCGCGCCAATGGCAGCGGCGCCTGCGGCGTCAGAACCTGGCCGTGAATCCGGTGCGTCGCATCCAGTTGGGTGATCAACGCCTCCACCAGCATCGGCAGCGCCGACGCCGACAACGCCGGCTTCCAGAGTGCGTCCAGCATGGCCTGCGCCGCGCCATCCAGCTGCAGCACGCCCCCCGCCCGGCAGGCCCGTAGCAATTCCGGCGCCAGATAGAGCTCGCCATGCTGTTGCGAAATGCTTTCGGCGCGCGTGCTGTGTTCGACATGGGACGGCAGCAACAACGCCTGGCCTCGGACCAGCCGGCAGCGGCGGCGCGCGCCCGCCTCGTCCCGCCAGGCGCTATCCAGCGCGCCGGCCCGGGGCCAAAGCAGCATGGCGCAGTCGTGTTCGTGCCAATGGAAGGCGTAGCGCGGCTGCCGGCTGGCAGCCAGGGCGAAACCTGTCTGGGCGATGAGGTCCTGTTTGGAGGAAAGCGGGACGGAACGCGACATGAGGGAGTGCGGGCGTGTGGTGCGCCGGGGGACGCCCGGCAGCGGCAAGATTGGGCGTTGGGCCAGTATCGGCGCGCGGCCGCTTTCATGCAAGCCCGGCGCGGGCGCGTGGTTTCCCTTGTCGCGCTTGGGATCGGCTACTGTCGCGTCGCGGTTCGCCGCCGGCACGCCTGCTTCTTACGATCTGGGTCATTCGACAAACACACAAGGGGAAATCCATGAATCGCACACTTCCGTCGGCGTTGCTCTGCGCCGCCCTGCTTGCCCTGCCGCTTGCCAGCGCCCTGGCCGAACCCGCCTGGCCGGACAAGCCGATCACCCTGATCGTGCCCTTCCCGGCCGGCGGCGGCACGGATCTGGTGGTGCGGACGTTGCAGCCGGCGCTGACGCGCGAACTGAAGCAGACCGTGATCATCCAGAATGCCGGCGGCGCGGGCGGAACCGTGGGCTCGGGCCAGGCCGCGCGCGCCAAGCCGGACGGCTACACCGCGCTGGCCGTCACGACCAGCACCACCGCACTCGCCGCCCACCTGTACAAAAACCTGCCATACAAGCCGGCCCAGGATTTCGATTACATCGGCTTCATCGGGACGTCGCCCTATGTGCTGGCGGTGCAGCCCGCCCTGAAGGCAGCCACGCTTGCCGAACTGGTCGGCGCGCTGAAAGCGCGCCACGTCGGCACGTATGCCTCGGTGGGCGCCGGCACGGTGTCGCACCTGCTGGGCGAGATGTTCAAGAAAGACGAGAAACTGGATCTGACGCACGTTCCCTACCGTGGCGCGGCGCCCGCCTACACGGATCTGATCGGCGGTCAGGTCGACATCATGTTCGACAACCCCGTGGGCCTGGCGCCCTTCGTGCAGAGCGGCAAGCTGATCGCGGTGGCGACCACCAGCGCCACCCCCATCCTGCCCAACGTCCCCACCTTCGCGGCGCAGGGCATGCCGGCCTACACGCAATCGCTCTGGTATGGCCTGGCCTTTCCCAAGGGCACGCCGCCGGCCATCGTGGAAAAGATGAACCTTGCCCTGAACACGGTACTGCGGGACCCGGCCATTGCCGCCGACCTGGCCGCCAAGGGCGTGGACGTCAAACCCGGCACGGCCGACTCGCTGACTCAAACCGTCTCACACGACCTCACCTTCTGGGGCAACCTCATCACCAAGACCGGAGTCCAGTTTGACTGACCTTCACCCCTCCCCCCTTCCCGCCCAGCCTCCCGCCGGTCAGGCGGCCCTGCTGCGCGTGTTCGTCGATTCGTCCCAGCACCTGCAAGGCGGAAACCCGGTGCCGTTGGTGCTTGACGCGCGCGGCATGTCGGCCGCCGACATGCAAGCCCTGGCCGCCCATCACGGCCACGAATCGTCCTTCGTGGTGCCGGCCGACCGCGATGACCACCTGTGCCAACTGCGATTTTTCGTGCCCGGCCACGAAATGGAGATGTGCGGCCACGCAACGGTGGGCACGCTCTGGGCCCTGCGGCAGTGGGAACGCTGGAGCACGCCGCGCGCACGCGTTCAGACCTTGAGCGGCAGCGTGGACATCGAGTGGGACAACGCCGGCAATCGCGCCTGGGTGTCGCAACCTGCCGTTGTCACCTCAGCGCTCACGCCAGCGCAATGCCGCGCGATCGCCGCCGTGCTGCGCATCGACCCCGAATTGCCCGGCCTGCACATGATCAATGCCAGCACCAGCCGCGTAAAGACGTTGGTGCGGATGCCGACCGTGGCCGACCTGGATGCCTTGGCGCCGGACTTCGATGCGATGCGGGACATCTGCGAAGCGATCGGCTCGACCGGCCTCTATCCCTATGCGCTGAGCGAGGACAGCGCCAGCGCGCGGCAATTTCCCAAGGCGTCCGGCTACCCCGAGGATGCCGCCACCGGCATTGCCGCCGCGGCCTTGTGGGGCTACCTGAACGAGACAGGCAGCGTGCCGGCGGACCGGGTATACACGGTCCGCCAGGGCGTGGCCATGGGCTCGCCGTCGGCAATCCAGTTGCGCCGGCGCGCAGACGCCCCCGGGTGTTGGTTGAGCGGCGAAACGCAATGGATGCGGTAACCCGCCTCTGTACGGCCGAGTCGCGGCTGACCGCGGCCGGCTGGCGCCTGCCCGCCGCGCCCGTTCCGCGCGGCGCCTATGCGCCCTACCACCTGGCAGCCCTGGGCGGCGCAACCCTGGTCTGCGTCAGCGGCCAGGCCAGCCGGCGGGACGGCACACCCATCGTCGGAATATGCGGGCATGGCGCCGATCTGGACGCGGCTCGCGCGGCGTGCGCGCAGGCTGCACTGAGCGCGCTGAGCGCCCTGCGCCAAGCCTGCGGCGGCGATTTGGACCGCGTGCGCGCCGTCCTGCAGTTGCGCGGCTATCTGCGCAGCGAGGCGGAATTCGAAGACCACAGCGCGGTGCTGGACGGTGCATCACAAGTGCTGCAGACCGCATTCCCGCACATGCCGCGTCCGGCGCGCAGCGCGGTGGGCGTGACCAGCCTGCCAGGCCGCAGCTGGGCCGAAATCGAAATCAGCGCGCTGCTGGACGACCGCAGCTGACCCCGCCAACCCGCCCGCGCGGCCGGGCGGGTTGGCGGGCGGCACTGACACGACGATAACGGTATGACTGAACCGCCGCTTCGGCGGCCAGGCTCAATGCCCCGTCGAGTCGCCCTGACGGCTGGCTTCGAACAGGAACCACGTGCGCCGCTCGGTCTCGTCGATCCAGTTTTCAATGAGGCTGGAACTGGCGATATCGCGATGCTCGTCGGTGACGTTGTGGGCTTCACGCAGCGACGCGGCCAGCACCTTGTTGTCTTCGCGCAGTTCGGCCAGCATGTCCAACGGCTGCACGTAGTCGGCGTCGTTGTCGGCAATGCGCTGCGACCGCGAGATATGCCCGATGGACCGCAGCGTGGTGCCGCCAATCTTGCGGATGCGTTCGGCGATGGGATCCGTCATGGCGAACAGCTGATCGCCCTGCTCGTCCAGCAGCAGGTGATAGTCCCGAAAGTGGGGACCGCTGACGTGCCAATGAAAATTCTTGGTCTTCAGATACAGCGCAAATACGTCGGCCAGTATCTGGTTCAGCGCCGCGGAGATGTCGCGGGTGGCGTCAGCGGCGAGGTCGGTGGGCGTCGCCAGCGGCGCCTTGCGGCGGTCCTTCAGCGCCTTGGTGGTCTTCTCATTCAGTTTCTTGGCCATGAATCGCAGCTCCTGGATATGAATCGGAAAACACGATCGCGGCGCGCTTGCAACCGGCCGCGAGGCTCAGCGTAAATCTCCGGCTGCGCTTTGCCAATGCCCGGCGCGACGAAGGAGTATGCTACGCCGCTTCGCATCTCCCAGTTTCCTTCACCACCATGCGCGGCAATCCCGACGCCAGGCAAGGCGCCATCGCGTTGCACGGGTTCTATTTCCTGTACTACGGCTTGCAGGGCGTAAGCATCCCGTTCTTGCCCTTGTGGTTCGCCAGCCGGGGACTGGACCCGGCGCTGATCGGGCTGATCGTCGCCACCTCATTCCTGCCAAAGATCGTGTCGACGCCGATCGTGGCCCACGTGGCGGACCAGACGGGCCGCGCCCATGCGCTGATCGCCTCGGCGCTGGCCGCATCGCTGGCGCTTTTCGTGTGCTATCCGTTCAGCCAGACTTCAGCTTGGCTGCTGGCGATCACGTTGCTGCTGAACGCGGTGTTTCCCGCCGTGCTGCCGCTGATGGACCGCATGGCCATTGCAAGCGGGCGTGGACAAGGCAACTCCTACACGGTGATGCGCGCGTGCGGGTCGCTGGGATTTGCCACGGTGACCGTGGCGGGCGGCTATCTGATCAAGACGTTCGACACGGACTGGGTGATGTGGCTGTCGATCCTGCTGATCGTCGCGTGCCTGGCGTGCGTGCGCCTGTTGCCTCGGGCGGCACGGCCTGCGGCCAACGACACTCCGGTCGACCGCACGCGCCTGCCCATGCGCGACGTCCTGCGGGACCGCCCGCTGCTGTTGTGCATCGCCGCGGCTTCGCTGGTGCAGGCGAGTAATGGCTTTCTGTATTCCTATTCGACGCTGCACTGGACCGCGAACGGATTGTCGACGGCGATGATTTCGCTGCTGTGGGTGGTGGGCGTGACGAGCGAGGTTCTGTTCTTTTTTCTGGCGCCTCGCATTTTGGCGCGCACGGGCGCGCAGTGGCTGATTCTTGCCTCGGCCGTCATGACTGCGATCCGCTGGACGGGATTGTCTGCCACCACGGATCCTGCGTTTATCGCTGGCCTGCAATTGCTGCAATGCTTCACCCTGGCCGGCAACAACGCCGCGATCATGTGGTACATCACCCGCCATGTCCCGGCAGCCTGCAAAACGTCCGCGATTGCGTTGTACGCGTTGCTGTCGGGCGGCGTGTTCATGTTCGCCAGCATTCAGATTGGCGGCGCGATGTATCGGAGCTATGCGCCGGGTGGCTTTCTGGTGATGGCGATTTGCGCGGCTTGTGCGGTGCCGTTGGTGGGGTATGCGGAAAAAGTTCGGCGGCGTGGGGCCGTGTAATTGTGGCTGGCGATGGTTGGTGATTCCTGGCCATGGTTGCCGGTTGTTGGGTATCGTCGGCGTTGCTGGGCATGGTTGGCGTTCTTGAGACGCCCGGCGCGGCGTGGACCTGGGGCGGGCGGGGCTCCGATTGCGGTCCGGAGCCTTCGCTCCGGACTGCCCCCGTCCTCAACTTCGTCCGCCTTCGGCTCCCTTCAGTTTCCGTCGGGCGCATCTAAACGCCCCGCCCACCCCAGGCCCACGCCACACCGGGCTCTGATTGCCTAATCTTTACGGGCGCTGGGGCGAGATGGGTTCTTTAGGTTCTTGCACACGGCGGGGTGGAAGAAAAGCGTCTTGCGGTGCCCGCCCCCGGCCGGCCGCGCGGGCGGCCTTTGGGGGCTTACGCAGCGTCTTGCGTCGTGGCGATGACGCTTCGCGTGTGGCTGGATCTGGGTCAGGTGTCTGACACCCTGGTGAGATGGCCGTCATGCCAAGCCCATCTCCCAAGGGTGTCAGACACCGGCAGCCGCATCCACCGCCACTTTCGTAAGACTGATTCGGGTGTCTGACACCATCAGCAGCAACCGCCGCCCGCCAGTCATCGTCAAGTGAAATCCAGTGCCCGATGGGCGGCGCGCGTACTGGTCGGCAAGCTGACGCTGGAAGTCGCTGCGCGCCGCCCATCACCGCCCCACCCCCGTATTGGAGCGCCCATTAGCAATCACCCCTCCGTCAGCGCGCAAGCGCACAACGCTCGACGTCCCACGGAAGCGATGCCGATTGCCGCCGCCCGGGCGGCAGCAATTCGGCGGCCCCGCAGATCCCCTGCCCCGTCCACAGGTCTTGCAGCGCGCAAACCAAAGACCCTGGCAGCACGGTGACCGCGGCGTCGGGCGACCTACGAAGAACTAATGCAACCTACGAAGAACATAACGCGCACGAAAATCGCCCCCTACGAACTGCCTAACATCACCCACAAAAAAAAAGGCCCTGCATCCGCAAGGCCTTCCAATTACCATTTCAGCAGCACCCAATCCGCTTCTTCCCCCCGTATCGCGCCTCCTGACGCTCCCGGAAGAAATCCTCATAGCTCATTGGCTCCTGCTCAGGGTGCGTGCGCCGCATATGCTCGACATAGGTCTCATAATCCGGCACGCCAACCATCAGCCGGAGCGTCTGCCCCAGGTAGCGGCCGGCGGCGCCGGCCGCTGAAGTCATATTGCTGAACAGCATGCGGCTTCTCCTGGATAAAGGTCAGTCCGCGCCAGCCGCGGCGGCTGCGGGCAGCGACTCGTACGGCGTTTCGCGGGACGTCGGCTTGTTTTCGTTGCGGGCGCGCTGCACCGACTTCAAGCCGAACACCACGATGCTCACCACCACGAAGATGAAGATCGCGCACAGCCCGGCGTTGATGTAGTCGTTCATCACCACCCGCGACATCTCGCCCAGCGACTTCGCCGGCGCCAGCACCTTGCCCTCGGCAATCGCCGCGTTGTACTTGTCGGCGTGGGCCAGGAAGCTCACGCGGGGGTCCGAATGGAACAGCTTCTGCAGACCGGCGGTCAGCGTGCAAGCCAGCAGCCAGAGCGTCGGCAGCACCGTCACCCACGCATAGCGGTCGCGCTTCATCTTGAACAGGACCACCGTGCCGAGCGTCAGCGCAATCGCGGCCAGCATCTGGTTGGCGATGCCGAACAGCGGCCAAAGCGTGTTGATGCCGCCCAGCGGATCCACCACGCCCTGATACAGGAAGTAGCCCCACGCCGCCACGCACAGGCCCGTGGCGATCAGGTTGGCCGGCAGCGAATCCGTGCGCTTGAGCGACGGGGCGAACGTGCCCAGCAGATCCTGCAGCATGAAGCGGCCCGCGCGGGTACCGGCGTCCACGGCCGTCAGGATGAAGAGCGCTTCGAACAGAATCGCGAAGTGATACCAGAACGCCATCATGCCCGGACCGCCCAGCGCCTGATGCAGGATGTGGGCCATGCCCACGGCCAGCGTCGGAGCGCCGCCGGCGCGCGAGATGATCGTGCTTTCGCCCACGTCCTTGGCCGTCTGCACCAGATCGGCCGGCGTGATCATGAAGCCCCAGCTCGACACCACCTGCGCGACCTGCTCCGGCGTCGTGCCGATCACGGCCGCCGGGCTGTTCATCGCGTAGTAGATGCCCGGTTCGATGACGCATGCCGCCACCAGCGCCATGATGGCTACGAAGGATTCCATCAGCATGCCGCCGTAACCGATGTAGCGCGCCTGGGTTTCGTTCTCGATCAGCTTGGGCGTCGTGCCCGAGGAGATCAAAGCGTGGAAGCCCGACACCGCGCCGCAGGCGATGGTGATGAAGAGGAACGGGAACAGGTTGCCCGACCACACCGGACCGGTACCGTCGACGAATTGCGTCAGCGCAGGCATCTTCAGTTCGGGGGCCACGACCACGATGCCGATCGCCAGACCGACGATCGTGCCGATCTTCAGGAAGGTCGACAGGTAGTCGCGCGGCGCCAGCAGCAGCCACACGGGCAGCACCGAGGCGATGAAGCCGTAGACGATCAGGATCCAGGTCAGGCCCTTGCCGTCGAAGTCGAACATCGGGCCGATGACCGGATGCGCGGCCACGTCCTGACCGAACGTGATGGCTGCCATCAGACCCACGAAGCCGATGATGGAAACCTCGCCGATCTTGCCCGGACGGATGTAGCGCAGATACACGCCCATGAAGAGCGCGATGGGAATGGTCGCGGCCACCGTGAAGGTGCCCCACGGCGAATGCGTCAGCGCCTTCACGACGATCAGCGCCAGCACGGCCAGGATGATGACCATGATCATGAACGCGCCGAACAGCGCGATCACGCCCGGGATCTTGCCCAGTTCCGACTTGACCAGGTCGCCCAGCGAGCGGCCGTCGCGGCGGGTGGAGATGAAGAGGATCGTGAAATCCTGCACGGCGCCGGCGAACACGACGCCGGCCAGGATCCACAGCATGCCAGGCAGGTAGCCCATTTGCGCGGCCAGCACCGGGCCGACCAGGGGACCCGCGCCGGCAATGGCGGCAAAGTGGTGGCCGAACAGCACGTGCTTGTTGGTCGGCACGTAGTCCAGGCCGTCGTTGTACTTCCAGGCCGGCGTCATGCGCGTCGGGTCAAGCTGGAAGACCTTTCGTGCGATGAAGCGGCTGTAGTAACGGTAGGCGATGAGATAGACGCAGACGGCGGCAATCACCACCCAAAGCGCGTTGATGGTCTCCCCTCTGGCCAGCGCCACGGTGCCCAGCGCAAACGCGCCCAGTACCGCAACCGCCAGCCAGACCAGGTGCTGACCCAGTCCCTTACTGCTGGTGTGCATAAGTGCTCCTCTTGCCTCCCGCCATGCTCTTGGCGTGAAACGCTTTTTTCGTCCCGCGGAAGGCAGACTCATTGTTGTGGGGTGGCGGACGCACGCGTCCACGCTGCGTCAGGTCGACGCGGGCGCCAGTATTGCGCTGCGGCCATCGCGCCAACAAGCGCGGAACTACGCAACCGAGCTACGTGTTACTACGTCATGCGCCGCAGCAAATTTCCGTGGAAATCGTAAAATCCCCGAAGTTTCCGCGTTCCCGCCTCGATTCCCTTCCGGTTGATGCGTCGCAGCAAATTCGCTCCGACCTGATACAAATCCTTATGAAGCTGCGTCTCAAAATCTTGCTGCTTGCGGCGGTCCCGTTGCTGGTGGCCGTCGCCGCCATCACGGTCGCCGTCTACGTGCAGGGACTGCAGTTGGCGCAGCGCGAAAAACAGGTGGTCGAAACCGCCTGGCTGGCAAGCAAGGAAGGCGAGCTGCGCCACTACGTGAACCTTGCCTACAGCGCCATCGCGCCGCTGCAGGCCGCGGGCGACGACGAGGCCACGCGCCAGCGCGCCCTGGACCTGCTGGCGCAAATGGAGTTCGGCCACGACGGCTACTTCTTCGTTTATGACCTGAATGGCAAGAACCTGATGCATCCGCGCCAGCCCGAACTGGTCGGGCAAGACCTCTGGAACCTGCGCGACACCAAGGGCCAGCCCGTCATTCAGAACCTGCTCACGGCGGCGCGACGTGGCGGGCAGCAGGGCGAGGTGGTGCACTATCTCTGGGAAAAGCCGTCCAGCAACCAGACCGTGGAAAAGCTCGGCTACGTGGTGGTGCTGGAACGCTGGGGCTGGATGCTGGGCACCGGCATCTACCTGGACGACGTGCAGCAGGCGCTGGTGCGCATCGACGCCGCGGCGCAGGCCAACATTCGCGACATGTTCGCGTGGGTGGCTGGCATTGCCGCCGTGTCCATCCTGGGCGTGGCGGCCTGTGGTCTGGCCCTCAATATCAGCGACCATCGCCAATCCGACGCCAAGTTGCGCCTGATGGCCCGCCAGATCGTGCGCTCGCAGGAAGACGAGCGCGCCCGCCTGTCGCGCGAGCTGCACGACGGCATCAGCCAGGTGCTGGTATCGGTAAAACTGTCGCTGGAGGCCGCCCGCGAGCGGCTGCGCCAGTCGCACACGGACGATTCCCGCGCGCTTGCGCATATCGACACGCCGCTGGGCGGCGCGCTGGACCGCCTGAACATGGCGGTCGGCGAGGTCCGGCGCATCTCGCACAATCTGCGCCCCACCCTGCTGGATGACCTGGGCCTGCCCGCCGCGCTGGAGCATCTGGGCCGGGAGTTTGCCATCCGCCCCGAGAACGGCGCGCCGCCGCTGGCCGTGGACCTGCGCACGGTCGGGCAGCCGGTGAAGCTGCCCGACGCCTATGCGACGGCGCTGTTCCGCGTCACGCAAGAGGCGCTGACCAACGTCATGCGCCACGCCGGCGCCACGCGCGCCGACCTGACGCTGGCGTATTCGGCGCGCGACCTGCGCCTGACCATCAGCGACGACGGCTGCGGCTTTGACGACGCCGAGGTCCAGCAGGACCCGCATCGCGGCATCGGCCTGCGCAACATGCGCGAACGCATGAGCGCGCTGTCCGGCACCCTGACGTTTCATTCCACCGCGCAAGGCACGACCTTGCAGGCCTGGCTTCCGCTGCCGCCCGCCGGCGGCCCCCTTCCGACGCCTTCCCAAGCATGACCGACAAACCCGACGCCGTCCGCCTCCTGCTGATCGACGACCACCCCCTGGTGCGCGATGGCCTGCGCCTGCGCCTGGAAACCGTGCCGCAGTTGCGCGTGGTGGGCGAAGCGGGCAACGCCGCTGCCGCCCAGGCTTTCCTGGCTGCCTGCATGGCCGAGGACCCGCAGGGCAGCACCCTGCCTCATCTGGTGCTGATGGACCTGAACATGCCCGGTGTCGGCGGCCTGGAGCTGACCGCGCTGCTGCACGAGCGCTATCCGCAGATCGCAGTATTGGTGCTGTCCATGCACGACAACCCCGAATACATGGTGCAGGCGGTCAAGGCCGGCGCTCGCGGCTATCTGCTGAAGGACGAGCCCGCGCAGGAAATCATCACCGCCATCGACGCCGTCATGGCCGGCCGCAGCTACTTCAGCGCCGCAGCGGCCGTGCGGCTGTCGCAGGCCAGCGCCCTGGCCACGCTGCTGACGCACCGCGAACGCGACGTGCTGCGCCATATCGCGGACGGCCATGCCAACAAGCAGATCGCGCAGACGCTGGGATTGTCGGTGCGCACCGTCGAGACGCACCGCTTGAACATCAAGCGCAAGCTGGGCATCGATGGACAGGCCGAACTCATCAAGTACGCGGTCGAAAACCGGGGGGTTTGAACGCGGGAAATACCCCCACACGCCGCGGGTAAGCCCGCGGTCCGTCCGCCCCGCTGAGGTAGACTTGCGACACCTACGCATTACGCCAAGCACCAAGCCTGGCGTTACCCCACGCATCACCCTTCGCATCATCGCGCGCCAGAGGGCGCGCCGCCAGGAGTCCCCATGTCATTGGAAAAGCACTACACCGCCATTCTCGAAGCACTAGGGGAAGATCCGTCCCGCGAAGGGCTGGCCGACACGCCCGCCCGCGCCGCCAAGGCCATGCGCCACCTGTGCCGCGGTTACGACCAGAATCTGGAAGAAATCGTCAACGGCGCGCTGTTCACGTCGGACACGCGCGAGATCGTCCTGGTCAAGAACATCGAGCTTTACTCGCTGTGCGAGCACCACATGCTGCCCTTCATCGGCAAGGCGCACGTCGCCTATCTGCCTGCCGGCAAGGTGCTGGGCCTGTCCAAGGTGGCCCGCATCGTCGAAATGTACGCGCGCCGCCTGCAGATCCAGGAAAACCTCAGCCGCCAGGTGGCTGAAGCCGTGCAAAGCGTCACCGGCGCCGCCGGCGTCGCGGTCGTCATCGAGGCGCAGCACATGTGCATGATGATGCGCGGCGTCGAGAAGCAGAATTCCTCCATGGTCACGTCGGTGATGCTGGGCGAGTTCCACGAAAACCCGTCAACCCGCGCCGAATTTCTCAGCCTTATTCGCTGACGGTGTCTGACACCCTACCGGCACGGCCGTAATCTGACGGATATCTCTGGCGGGTGTCAGACACCTTGCCGAAGGCCGTGATCTGACGGCGCTCTCTGCAGGGTGTCAGACACCCGGCATGCAGTCACTGCCACGTCCCTCATCCTTTTGGCGCATATCGCGGGCCCGCCCGCTGCGACGACGATGCCCGTTCGGGCATTGCCGGCGCAGCCGGCGGGCCCGGTTGCTTTTGGCTCCTACTGATCCGGACATCTGGCCCTAGCGTTCTGGTCCCATCCGGGCAAACTGGAACCAGCAAGCCGGTCGCGCCGGGGCGCGGCCGTTCTCTCCCGGAGATCTCCATGAACGCGATATACCGCCTGATTCGCCGCTGCACCCTGGCCGGCCTGGCCGCCGCGCTACTGGCTGCGCCCGCCTACGCGCAGACCAAGCTCGTGGTGGGCTACCAGCTCATCGTCGGGCCGTTCCTGTCCGCCATCGCGGACGGCAGTTTCGACAAGGCCCTCAAGGACGCCGGCTACCAGGTGGACTGGCGCCAGTTCACCTCGGGCGGCGACATCTCCACCGCGCTGGCCTCGGGCAACGTGCCTGTCGGCGTACTGGGTTCGACCGGGATCACCTCGGCCGCCACGCGCGGCGTGGACATGCAGCTCTTCTGGATCCTGGACAACATCGGCAAATCCGAAGCATTGGTGGCGCGCAACGGCTCCGGCATCAACAGCACCGCCGACCTGAAGGGCAAGCGCGTCGCCACGCCGTTCGTGTCGACGTCGCACTTTCATTTGCTGGTCGGGCTAGAGCAGGTCTGGAAGGTGCCGCCCCGCGACGTGCGCATCCTGAACATGCAACCGCCGCAGATCGTGGCCGCCTGGCAGCGCGGGGACATCGACGCCGCCTACGTCTGGCCGCCGGCGCTGACCGAGATCGCCAAGACCGGCAAGATCATTGCCGACTCCGAACAGATTGGCGCGGCCAGCGTGCCGACCTTCGACGGCATCGTGGTCGACAAGGCCTGGGCGCAGAAGAATCCGAAGTTCATGGCCGCCTTCACCGGCGTGCTGGCCAAATCCTACGCGGACTATCGCGCCAACAGCGCCAAGTGGACGGCGGATTCGCCGCAGGTCAAGGGCATCGTGAAACTCATCGGCGGCAAGCCGGACGACATCGTCGAGGCGCTGGGCCTGCTGGTCTTCCCGACCGCGGAAGAACAGGCCTCCAAGACGTGGCTGGGCGGCGGCAAGGACTCGGGCGCCGCCCGCGCCTTCGCGGCCAGCGCCAAGTTCCTGAAGGACCAGAAGCAGATCGACAAGGCGCTGGACGACTACAGCCCGTTCGTCACGGACCAGTACGCGAAGGCGGCCCTCAAGTAATCCGTCCGGCCCGGCCCGGCGCCACCCCGGCGCCGGCCGCAGCGTCATGGCGGGGCCCGCAGCCGCAGGTCTCGCCGCCACGATCAGGGGGAACAGCATGACCATGCAGTCCACACCCGCCGCGCAGCGCCTGTGCGCGGAAGGCGTCAGCGTCACCTATCCCGGCCTGCACGACAGCGGCCCCGTCATCGCGCTGCACGACGTCAACCTGACCATCCAACCCGGCGAATTCGTCGTCGCGCTGGGCGCGTCGGGCTGCGGCAAGACCACGTTGCTCAGCCTGCTGGCCGGCTTTCTGTCGCCGACCGAAGGCGAGATCACGCTGGGCGGAAACCCCATCGTCGGGCCGGGCGCCGACCGCGGCGTCGTGTTCCAGAAGCACGCCCTGCTGCCCTGGCTGAACGTGCTGGAGAACACCGAATTCGGCTTGAAGCTGCAAGGCGTGGACAAAGAGACCCGCCGCGCGCGCGCCCGCCGCAATCTGGAACTGGTGGGGCTGCAGGACTTCCACCGGCACATGATCTACCAGTTGTCCGGCGGCATGCAGCAGCGCGTGGGCATTGCGCGCGCGCTGACCTGCGACCCCGCCATGCTGCTGATGGACGAGCCCATGGCCGCGCTGGACGCGCTGACCCGGGAAACCATCCAGGAGCTGCTGCTGGACATCTGGCGGCAGACCAACAAGATGTTTTTCTTCATCACCCACAGCGTGGAAGAAGCGCTCTTCCTGGGATCGAGGCTGATCGTCATGTCGCCGCGCCCGGGCCGGATCACGCATACGTTTGAGCCGGCGTTCAACCGGCGCTACCTGGAGACCCGCGATGGCCGTGGCATCAAATCCAGTCCCGACTTCATCGCCATGCGCGAACAAGTCCTCGGCATCATCTACGGGGACGAGCGCGCCGCCGCCCCGCACGCCCTCCATGCCTAAGCGCCGCATCGGCCACACGCCGGCGGCGCCGGGCAAGGTGTACGGGGCGCCGGGCGCCGGCTACAGCGGCCACATCAGCCTGCTGACCAGCCTGGCGCTGATCGCGCTGTGGTTCCTGGTGACCAGCGCCGGCTGGGTGCGGCCGCTGTTCCTGCCGTCGCCCATCGCCGTTTACGACAAGTTCGTCTTTGCCATGACCGAAGGGGTGGCCAACTCCACGCTGACCGAGCACGCGCTCGCCAGCCTGGGCCGCGTGTTCGGCGCGTTCTTCCTGGCGTGCGTCACGGCGATTCCGGTCGGCATCCTGATGGGCGTGAACCGCTACGCGCGCGGCGTCTTCGATCCGCCGATCGAGTTCTACCGTCCACTGCCGCCGCTGGCTTACCTGCCGCTCATCATCATCTGGTTCGGCATCGGCGAGTTCCCGAAGATTCTGCTGATCTACCTGGCCATCTTCGCGCCCATGGCGATCGCCGCGCGCGCGGGCGTGCGCTCGGTGTCCATCGAGCAGATCCACGCCGCCTACGCCATGGGCGGCACCAGCCGCCAGATCGTCTGGCACGTGATCCTGAAGGCGGCGATGCCCGAGATCTTCACCGGCATGCGCATCGGCATCGGGGTCGGCTGGACGACGCTGGTTGCCGCTGAAATGGTGGCAGCCGACCGGGGCCTGGGCTTCATGGTGCTGAACGCCGCGCAGTTCCTGGCCAGCGACACGGTCATCATGGGCATCATCGTGATCGGACTTTTTGCGTTCGCCTTCGACCTGCTGGTGCGTTACCTGGAACGCTTCGCCATCCCGTGGAAGGGACGAATCTGACAGGGCAATCCCCCATTCCTTCCCCCATCCGGCTCCCTTATTCTGAGACTCGGACGCCCCGGGCGCGGCAGTGCAGCGCCGGGCGTGTCCGCAGTCAAAAGGAGCCAGCCATGTCCAGCCAGGCCTCGATGCTCAAGCCTGTGTTGTGGGAACGCCTGTTCGAAAAGGCCAGCGCGCCCAACCTCAGCCTGCAGGGGCGCGTGCGCCAGATGCTGGTGTCGGCCATCCTGAGCGGCCACCTGCCGCCCGGCATGCCGGTGCCGTCCAGCCGCTACCTGGCCGACCAGTTGCGCATCGCGCGCAACACTGTGGTGTTTGCGTACCAGCAGCTCGTGTGCGAAGGGTATCTGGTGTCGCGCGAACGCAGCGGCCACTTCGTCAGCGATACCGTCATGGAAGGCCACTCGGGTCCGGCTGCCGACGCCACGCCGGCGGATGGGCCTGAAACCGGTGGTGTGCGCTGGGACGAACGCCTGCGCTTTCGACCCTCGCGGCAACGCAACATCACCAAGCCGCGCGACTGGCAGAAGCAGCCCTATCCCTTCGTCTACGGCCAGTTCGACCAGGACCTCTTTCCCACCGCCGAATGGCGCGAATGCTGCATCAAGGCGCTGTCGGTGCTGGACATCCGCAGCTGGGCGCCGGACCTCATCACGCATGACGACCCGGCGCTTATCGAACAGATCCGCACCCAGGTGCTGCCGCGCCGCGGCGTGTGGGCGGACGCCGAGGAAATCGTCATCACGGTCGGCGCGCAGCACGCGCTCTATCTGCTGGCCGACCTGCTGGTGAACGAGGACACCGTGGTCGGCATGGAAGACCCCGGCTATCCGGACGCCCGCAACATCTTCGCCAGCCACACGCGCCATCTGCTGCCGCTGCCCGTGGACGAACAGGGCCTGCGCACGGGCACGCAACTGCTGGGATGCGACTACCTTTTTGTGACGCCGGGCCATCAATGCCCCACCACCGTCACGCTGTCCATGGAGCGCCGCGCCGCTCTCCTCGCCTTGGCGCGGCAGTCCGACAGCCTCATCATCGAAGACGACTTCGAAAGCGAAAGCCGCTGGGGCGAAGGCGCGATCCCCGCGCTGAAAAGCCTGGACCGGGACGGGCGCGTAATCTATGTGGGCAGCCTGGCCAAGTCCTTCGCGCCGGGCCTGCGCATCGGCTACATCGTCGCGCCGCGCGAGCTGGCCGCCGAACTGCGCGCGCTGCGCCGCCTGATGCTGCGTCACCCGTCCGCATACATCCAGCGCGCGTTCTCGCTCTTCATCTCGCTGGGCCACCATCATTCGCTGCTACGCCGCCAGTCGCAGGCCTATCAGAAGCGCGGCGCCGAACTGGCGCAGGCGCTGGCCCGGCACCTGCCGGATTTCACGGCCATTCCGATCACAGGTTCGTCATCGTGCTGGCTGCAGGGGCCGCCGTGGCTCAATGCGGCGGCGCTGTCGGAGGCCGCGCTGGCTGAAGGCGTCGTGGTCGAACCGGGGGACGTGTTCTTCATGGACGGCGCCAACGCGCCGCGGAACTTCCTGCGCGTGGGGTTTACGTCGATCCGGCCGGAACATATCGAACCGGGCATCGCGCGGCTGGCGAAGGTGGTCGACGCCCAGCGGCGCGTGGCGCAGGATCTCGTGCTTGACGGTGTCTGACACGCTTCATTTTGACGGTGTCTGACACCCTGGTGAGAGCGTCTTCATCCTGCCATGTCGTCTCAGAGGGTGTCAGACACCTGCATCATTGCCCTCCATTTTGACGGTGTCTGACACCCTGGTGAGAACGTCTTCATCCTGCCATGCCCTCTCAGAGGGTGTCAGACACCTGCATCATTGCCCTTCATTTTGACGGTGTCTGACACCCTGGTGAGAACGTCTTCATCCTGCCATGCCCTCTCAGAGGGTGTCAGACACCTGCATCATCGGAGGGACTGACGTCCCCGCACCGCTACAGCAACTCGTCCCGTAAGTAGTACCAGCGGTACAACAACCCCTGCCCAATGCGGCGGAATGGTGCGAAGAGATGCCCCGGTAAAGGCGTGTCGTAAATCGGCAGGTTCCACGCAATCCCGTCCTTGCCCATCATCCGTTGCGCCAGCCGCCTGCCCGCGTGGGCCGAGAAGGCCACGCCGTTGCCGCCGTAGCCGAAGGCGTAGTACACCTGTTGCGCCGGGTCCGGTTGCGTCACGCGCGGCATCATGTCGTGGCTGACGTCTACCCAGCCCCACCACGAATACGCCACATCCACGCCGCGCAGCGCGGGGAACTTGCGTGCCAAGCCTTCGCGCAGCAGTGCAAGGTGGCGCGGGTTTTCGGCGTCTGCGCCGCGCAGCGCGCTGCGGCTGCCTATCTGCATGCGGCCGTCGGGCAGCAGGCGGTAGTAAAAGCGCAGCGTGCGCGTGTCGGTGATGAACACCGTGCTTTTCAAACCCGCCGCCTCGCGTTCCTCTGCCGACAGCACCCGCGTGACCATCGAATTGGACAGCACCGGCATGATGCGGTTGTCCAGCAGCCGGTTGACGCCCTGCGCGGTGTAGCCGCCGGTGGCGAAGGCCACGCGCCGGGCGCGCACGGTGCCGCCGGGGGTTTGCAGCCGGTACACGCCGTTCTCGACGCGCCAGCCCAGCACGGGGCTGGACGGATGGATGCGCACGCCCAGCGCCCGCGCCTGCCGCAGATAGCCGTAAGCAAGCTTGAGCGGGTGCACGCCGACACCATCGGGCTCGTGCATGGCGCCCACGGCCTCGCGATCGTCCACGTAGCGTTCGCGCAATTCGGCGCGGCTAAGCATCTTCGTGTCGTAGCCAAAGACGTCGCGCATCACGCGCGCTTCGTTCTGCAGGAAGGCCATCTTTTTCTGGCGATGCGCCGTGTACAGATGCCCGCCGGGCTGCGCGTCGCAATCCACCTGCGCGACCAGGCTCTTCCAATACTCGAAGCCTTCGCGGATCTCGGCATCCAGGCGCTTGGCCGTGTCCAGTCCCCAGCGTTCGATCCACTGCGAGCGGTACAGGCGTCCCGACGCATTCTGACCCTGGCCGCCATTGCGACTGGTGCAGCCCCACACGGCGCGATTGGCCTCCAGCACCACGGCCTTCACGCCAAAATCGCGCGCCAGCGCCAATGCCGCCGACAGGCCCGTGAAGCCGGAGCCGACAATCACCACGTCGGCATCGACGTCGCCGCTGATCGGTCCATCGTCTTCGGGCGGCGTACCGGCCGTTGCCACCCAGTAGGTGGGCGCGTAGTCCTGGCCCTGGCCGGGCGGCGAGACCAGCGGATCGTAGGCCGGGTTGTAGGCGTTGATGGCGGCGCCGGACGCGGGCGCCGGACGGGAGATTCCGACCGACATTTGCGTGTCCATGATGTTGGCTAGCCCCGTGCCGGCAAGGCCGGGCGCTGCTTGCGGAAGGCGTTCTTCACCTGGATCTTGCCGCCTTTGAAGGTGAACACGTCGACCATGTCGGCCTCCACCCGCGAGCCGTCCGCGGCCGTGCCGCGAAACGTGGACTCGGAGACGCCGCGATCGCCGGCCACCCAGTGCCGGCCGTTTTCCCATTGCGCGTCCGGGAAGTTCTTCCAGGCCGCGGCGAAGGCCGCGCGCACCGCTTCCGGGCCTGCATGGCGGCTGCCGTACTGCTCGGGGCCGCCGACGGTCTCGAACACGCAGTCTTCGCTCATGAATGACATCAAGGCGTCGATATCGTGCCGGTTCCAGGCGGCCGCAAACTCGGCCAGCATTTCCACGGTGACGGTCTGTTGCATTGCCTACCCTCCTTCTCTGGCGCGGCGCGAGATGCGTCCACGCTGAACCTTCAAGGTACGTGCGCGGCATGCGCGCGGGTAGGACCAGACGCGGGGAATCGCTTGCACCAGAACTAGCGCAGCGGCACGGCGCAGGCTGCTTCGTGCGCGACTGCGACGTCGACATCGAGCAGCGCCGCCAGGTCCAGATGCGCCGCGATCGCCGGCATGCGGGTGACGCCACGCATGCCGATCACGACCAGCGATGGCTCGCATTGATCAGCAGGCGCGCGCGCCTGCGTGTCAAAGCGCACGCGCCGGCCCGCGAATTGCACCAGCACCCAGCCGTGCCGGCCGGTGCGGACCCAACCTTTGGCGCGCAGCACGTCTCGGGGCAACTGCTTCAGGCGCTCGGCCAGCATGTCCGCGTCCAACACCGCGGGCGCCCGCCATAGCCAGCTTTGAAAAGGATGGGCGGGATCGGACGGGTCGACGTGGTGCGGTATGTGCCGGCCGACGTGAGCGCCACCGGGATCATCGCCATGACCGCAGGCTGGACCGCAGTCATGACCGCACCCATCCTTCGCCTCATGCCCTCTCGCCGTCCCCTCATCGCCGCCGATCAACACCCCCAAATCCACCCGCCCCTCACACACGCGCACCACGGGCGCCCCGCCGCTTGCCTCGTGCAGCCAATCCTGCACTGCCGCCAGCGCATCCGGCGCCACCAGGTCGATTTTGTTCAACACCAGCAAATCCGCGGCGCGCAGCTGCCGCTGCACGGTATCCGCCAACAGTGGATCGGCCGCCACCTCGCGGATGGCGCCGGCATCGGCCAGTACCACCACACCTTCCAGCTGCAACAGCGGATCGGCCATCCCGACCTGCGCGATTCGGCCAGGATCGGACACGCCGCTCGCCTCGACGACAATCCACTCCGGCAACGGATCCAGCGCCAGCACACGCGCCAGCGCGTCATCCATTCCACCCGCCATCGAGCAGCACACGCAACCGTTCGCCAGCCGGATCACGTTGTCGGCGCGCTCCGCGATAAGACCCGCGTCGATGTCGACAGGCCCGAAGTCGTTGACCAATACCGCCGCGCGGCGCGGGCTGGCGGTCAGCACGTGGTTCAGCAAGGTGGTCTTGCCCGCGCCCAAAAAGCCGCCCACCACCGTCAGCGGTATGCGCGCCACGTCACGCCTCCCGCAGCGGCAGCGGACGCCCGCCGATGACCGTGCCCAGCACCTTCAGGTCCTTCAAGGATTCCGGCGCGGCTTCGGACGGATCGTCCGCCAGCACGCAGAAGTCCGCGTACTTGCCGACCTCGATAGAGCCCACCAGATGGTCCATGTGCAGCGTGTACGCGGCGCCCAGCGTGATGGCGTGCAGCGCGGCGTCGACGCCGATGCGCTCGGACTCGCCCAGCACGCGGCCTGAGGCCGTCTGCCGGTTCACGGCGCACCAGGCCGTAAAGAGCGGACCGAGAGGCGTGATGGGCGCGTCGGAATGGATGGCGTACGGCACCCCCGCGCGCGCCGCCGACGCGCACGCGTCCATGCGGTTGGCGCGGTCCGGCCCCATCGTCAGCGCATAGTGCGCATCGCCCCAATAGTAGATGTGGTTGGCAAAGAGGTTCACGCACATGCCCAGGCTCGCCATCCGGCGGAACTGGGCGGAGTCGGCCATCTGGCAATGCTGCAGCGTGTGGCGATGGTCGCGCCGCGGCGTGCGCTGCAATGCGCGGTCCACGGCTTCAATCGCAAGCTGCGTGGCCTCGTCGCCGTTGGTATGGATGTGAAGCTGCGCGCCGGCGTCGTGATAGGTTTGCACCATCGCGTCCAGTTCGGACGGCGCGATGACCCAGATGCCGTTGGGTGCGCCGTTGAAGTAGCCCGGCCAGCGCACGCGCGCCGTAAAGCCCTGGATCGACCCATCGACCACCAGCTTCACCATGCCCAGATGCAGCTTGGCGTGATTCAGCCGCCGCGCGGCCGTCAGCTTTTCCAGGCAGCCAGCCGCGTTGCCCGCGTACGTCAGCGCCGACGCGGCGGGCACGATGCGCACCGGGTATTCCTCCTCGCCCGTCACGCGCGCCAAGGTCGCCAGGCCTTCATCATTCAACTCGTTGACCAGATCCGTGGCGGTGGTCACGCCCGCCCACTGCGCCACCTTGCCGAACATCCGCAGCCCTTCCTCAGTCAGCCCGACCGTGCGGAACGGGCTGCCGATCAGCCGCATGACCGGGAACATGGCCGCGAATTCGCAGAGCTCGCCGCTCGGTCTGCCGTCCGCCAAGCGGGTCACGCCCTCGATGTCGGTGTCGCGGTCGATGCCCGCGCGCGCCAGCATGGGCGAGTTGACGTTCATGAGGTGCATGCTGGCGTGCATGACCACGATGGGCCGCTGCGCCGACACGGCGTCCAGGTCATGAATGCTCATGCGATCGCCGCCAAAGAAGATGGGATCGAAGCCCCACCCTATCAGCGTCTCGCCCTGCGCCAGCGCGCCCTCGGCATCGCGCAACCGGGCCGCAACCTCCGCGAAGCTTTTCAGGCCGGACCAGAGTTTGCCGTCCGGTCCGCGCCGGTCGTAGTAGCCGACGTAGACGAACTTCCACATGCCGCCCTCGGGCAGATGGCAATGTCCCTCCACGAGGCCCGGCATCAGCACGCATTCTGCAAAACGATTGTCAACCTGCGCCGGCCCCCAGCCGGCCAGATCCTCCCGGTTGCCCACGCCCAGAATGCGGCCATCCCGCACGGCAACGTGCGTGGCGCGCGGCTGCGCGGGGTTCATGGTCAGGATCGATCGGGCGACATAAAGCGTCGTGGAGCCGGAAGGCTGGGTCATCGGGGTTCCTTATCGGTCGGTGAAATCGGTACGCGCGGATCAGCCCTGCAACGGCGACACCGTCACGCCATCGCGCGTCTCGACAAAATGGCAGGCCACGTGATGCGCCGGCGCTACCTCGCGCAATTCGGGCTCACGGGTGGAACACAGCGCCTGCGCGGCCGGGCATCGCCCCGCGAAGCGACAGCCGGGCGGCGGGTTGACCGGGCTGGGCGGATCGCCTGTCAGCTTGACGCGCCGCGCCGCCGTTTCGCGGCCCCCCTTGACTGTCGGCACGGCGGACATCAGCGCCACGCTGTACGGATGCAGCGGCCGTGAAAAAAACGCCCGCCGCGAGGCCCGCTCAATGATCTTTCCCAGATACATCACGGCGATGTCGTCGCACACATGCTCCACGACCGCCATGTCGTGCGAGATGAAAAGAAACGACTGCCCCTGCTCGCGCTGGATGCGCCGCAGCAGATTCAAAATCTGCGCCCGGATGGCGATGTCCAGCGCCGACACGGGTTCGTCGCAGACGATCAGGTCCGGCGCGCTGGCCAGCGCCCGGGCAATATTCAGCCGCTGCCGCTGTCCGCCGGAAAACTGGTGCGGAAAAAGTTGGCGTTGTTCGGGCCGCAGCCCCACCAGTTCGAACATCAGCGCCACGCGCGCCTCGCGGCCGCCGGGCGGATCGATGCCCATCAGGTCCAGCGGCGTGCGCACGATCTCCTCGGCGCGCTGACGCGGATTGAGCGACGAGTACGGATCCTGAAACACCAGTTGCAGGCGCCGCCGCATCCGCCGCAGGGCTGCGCCGCGCATCGCGGTCAGGTCGCTGCCGTCGAAATGGATGCTGCCGCCGGTGGGGTCCGCCAGCCGCAGCACCGACAGCGCCGTGGTGGTCTTGCCCGAGCCCGACTCGCCCACGATCGCCAACGTGCGGCCGCGCTCAAGCTCGAACGACACGCCGTCCACCGCCCGCACCACCACCGGCTTGCCATCGCGTCCGCGCCCGCCCACCGGAAAATGCACCGACAGGTCGCGCACCGACAACAGGGATGACGATTGCGCCTGGCTCATTGCGATGCCTCCGGATAAAGCCAACAGGAAACGCCCTGCCCGCCGGCCAGCACGGTCATGGGCGGAAACTCGCGGCTGCAGCGCGCCATGGCGCGGTTGCAGCGGTCGACGAACGGACAGCCGACGCCACGCTCCCACACGGACGGCACCACGCCCGGAATCTCGGGCAGGTCGGGCCGCTCGTCGTCGGGTTCGCGGTCCAGCTCGGGCAGGCACGCGATCAGGCCCTGCGTGTACGGATGGCGCGGCTGCGCCAGAATCTGACCGACACTGCCCTGCTCCACCACCCGCCCGCCGTACATCACCACCACGCGGTCCGCCATCTCGGACACCGCGCCCATGTCGTGCGTGATCAGCAGCACGGCGGTGCCCCGGCGTGCCTGCTGCTCGCGCAACAGGTCGAAGATCTGCGCCTGCACCGTCACGTCCAGCGCAGTCGTGGGCTCGTCGGCGATGAGCACGTCCGGGTCGCAGGCAAGCGCAATCGCGATCATGACCCGCTGCCGCATGCCGCCAGACAGTTGATGCGGATAATCGTCCACGCGGCGCTCCGGCAGCGGGATGCCCACGGACTTGAGCATCTCGATGGCGCGCTCGCGCGCCTCGCGCTTGGACAGCCCCTGATGCAGCCGCAGCGGCTCGCCAATCTGGTCGCCCACCGTGTAGACCGGGTTGAGCGCCGTCATCGGCTCCTGGAAGATCATCGAAATATTGTTGCCGCGCACCCGGCGCATCGCCTCGTCGTCGTGCATGGCAAGGTCCGCGCCGCGCAGGCGCACGTGACCGGCGCCCACGCGCGCCAAGGGCGGAATCAGCCGCATGATGGCCAGCGCCGTCATGCTCTTGCCGCAGCCCGATTCCCCCACCAGGCACAGCGTTTCGCCGGGACGCAGGTCGAAGCTCACATCGCTCAGCACCTCGGCCTCACGGCCACGCGTGCGGAACGCCAGGCTCAGGCCGTCCACTTCCAGCACGGGGGCCATGTCGGCGGCGTTCATGCCCGGCCCCGCGATGTCGGATTCAAGGCGTCGTTCAGCCCGTCGCCAATCAGGCTGACGGCCAGCACGGTCAGGAAGATGGCTGCGCCCGGCAGCGTCACCGCCCACCACGCGGTCAGGATATAGGGGCGGTTGCTGCCGATCATCAAGCCCCAGCTCATCACATTGGGATCGCCCAGGCCCAGAAACGACAGCCCCGCCTCAAACAGGATCGCGGTGCCGATGGCCAGCGTGGCCGACACGATCAGCGGCGCCAATGCGTTCGGCAGGATGACGCGCCAGATGATGCGCGCGTCTCCGGCGCCGATCACGCGCTCGGCAAGCACATACTCGCGCCGCTTGAGCCGCAGGAACTCGCCGCGCGCCAGCCGCGCGGTTCCCGTCCAGCTCACCACGCCGATGGCGACCGCGATGGTGGCCAGCGACGGGCTGAACAGCGTCACCAGCACCATCGCAAAGAGCAAAGTGGGCAGCACCTGAAAAAACTCGGTGATGCGCATCAGGGTTTCGTCGACCCAGCCGCCGTAGTAGCCCGCCAGCGCGCCAACCGTGATGCCGATGGCCATGGACAGCACCGCCGCCACCACGCCCACCAGCAACGTCGCGCGGCCGCCGTAGATCATGCCGGTCAGCACGTCGCGGCCCAGGTAATCGGACCCCAGCAGCAGCTCACCGCCGGGCGGCTCCATGGGCGCCGCGGCAATCTCGAACGGGTCGGCCTGCATCAGCATCGGCCCGAAGATCGTGATTGCCAGAATCGTCGCCAGCAGCAGCACGCCGGCCAGCGCGCTGGGGTTGCGCGCGAACACGCGCAGCGCCTCGTAAGTTGGCCGGGGTGGCGGCTTGGGCCGGGCGTCGGCGCCGGCGGCGCCGGGCAGCGCGATGGGTGCGGGTCTCATGATGTCTTGATCCGGGGATCGATCAGGCGATACGCCAGATCGGTAAGCTGGTTCATCACCACGACCAGCAGCGAGGCAAAGAGCAGGATCCCGAGCAGGGTCGGATAATCGCGCCGAAGCACGGAGTCGAATGCCAGACGCCCCAACCCGGGCCAGTTGAAGACCGTCTCCACCAGAATCGCCCCGGCCAGCACGTTGCCGAATTGCAGACCCAGCATGGTCACCACCGGCAGCACGCCGTTGCGCAGCGCGTGCTTGTACAGCACGGTGTTCTCGGGCAGCCCCTTGGCGCGCGCGGTGCGGATGTAGTCGGCCTGCAACGCGTCCATGACGCTGGCCCGCGCCAGGCGGCTGTATTGCGCCAGGTACACGAACGCCAGCGTGAAGGCCGGCAGCACCAGGTGATGCAGCACGTCCAACGCGCCCGCCCAGCCGTCCTGCGGACCGCCCGCCGACCGCATGTCCGACACCGGAAAGATCGGCCACACCGAGGCAAACAGGATGATGAGGATGATGCCGGTCCAGAACACCGGCGCCGAATAACCCACGACGGACAGCAGCGTGATGCCTTGCGACAGCAACCCGTTGGGCTTGCGGGCGGCCAGCGTGCCCAGCAGCGTGCCGACCAGGAACGCGACGGTCACCGACGTCACCACCAGCAGCAGCGTGGCGGGCACGCGATCCCAGATCAACTGGGCGACCGGCACGTTGAAAAAGTACGAGTAGCCCAGATCGCCGCGCACGACCTGCCCCAGATAGATGCCAAGCTGCGCGAGGAAGGGCTTGTCCAGCCCGTACTGCACGCGAAGCTGGGCCCGCAGGTCTTCGCTGATGCCGCCCATCGACCCCGCGATGGTCTCCACAGGGTCGCCCGGCGAGATATGGATGAGCAGAAAGTTCAGCGTCACCACGGCCAGCAGCAGGATCGCGGCGTAGAGCAGGCGGCGCGAGAGGTATCGCAGCATGACGGCTCCCGCTACTGCACGGAGGTGTCATCCAGCGGCGACAACAGGCCCCATATGCCGGACGGCAGACCTTGCACCTTCTTGGACGACAGCGTGTGGTACGGAATGACGGTCAGGAAATCGATGGGCACATCCTCGGTCACCAGGCGCTGAAACTCCGCATACAGTGCGCGGCGCTTGTCCGCGTCGGTCTCGGTGCCCGCCTGCTCCAGCAGCGCATCGACCTTCGGGTTCTTGTAGGACTGCGTGTTGGTCCAGATGATGTCGCGGATGTTGGACGACATGTACGTGCGATGCACGCCGATGACCGGATCGCCCCAGTTGAAGACGATGTCGGTGGTCATGTCGAAGTCCTTGCCGGCGATGCGCTTGGCCCAAGTCGGAAAGTCGGGCGAGGCGCGCACCTGCACGTTGATGCCCACCTTCTTCAACTGGCTGCGCAGGTATTCCGCGACATTCTTTCCCTGCACGTCGCTGCCGGGCATGTAGTCCACCGTCAGCGTCATGCGCTCGCCCTTGCCGTCCTTCTTGAAGCCGGCCTCGTCCAGCAGCTTTTCAGCCTGCTTCAGATCCAGCGGGTACTTCTTCACGTCGTCGCTGGCGAAGGGGCTGGTGCCCACGATGGGCCCATGCGCCGGCGCGGCAAAGCCCGCGTTCAGCGCCTTGGTGATGAAGCCTTTGTCGGTCGCATAGGCGATGGCCTGGCGCACCCGCACGTCGTCCAGCGGCTTGCGCGTCGTATTGAACGCCAGCCAACTCAGCGCGCCGATGCCTTCATAACCCTTGTTGGTCATGACGATGGACGGATTGTCCTTGGCGCGCCGCAGGATCGTCGGCTCGGTCATGAACGGCAGCGCGCCGATGTCGCCGCGCTCCAGCCCGATCAGCAGATTGGTCGCATCGGGATTGATCTTGACCACCACGCGGTCCAGCAGCGGCTTGCCCTTGATGAAGAATTTATCGAAGCGTTCCAGCACGATCTCCTGGCCCGGCTTGAATTCCTTGAAGATGAACGGCCCCGAGCCCACCACGTTCGCGGAGTTGCGCGGATGGTTTTTAAGGTCCTGGCCGTCGCCGTAGATGTGCTTGGGCAGCACGGGCATCAGCGCCGGCGACAGCGCCAGCAGAATGGCCGGATGGGGCTTGCTCATGCGCAGCACGGCGGTGCGGGCGTCGGGCGTTTCGACGCTTTCGACGGGCGCGAACATGGTCTGAAACGGATGGTTCTGCTTGACTGCCATGATCGAGAACGCCACGTCCTCGGAGGTCACGGGCTTGCCGTCATGAAAGATCGCGTCGCCGCGCAGGTGCAGCGTCAGCGACTTGCCGTCCGGCGCCAGCTCCCACGACTCGGCCAGATAGGGTTGCGGATTCCAGTCCGCGTCGTAGCGCAGCGGACTGGCAAAGAGCTGTGAGCTGGGCAGCGCCGTGGCGGTCCCGGATTGGACCGCGCCGTTCAGATGCCGCGGCACCTGCGTGGAACCGATGACGAGCGTGCCGCCGGCCTTGGGCGCATCCGCCGCGGCGGCGCCCCCCGCCATTGCAAACACCGACAGAATCGTGGCCAGGCCTAGTCTTGCGCTGCGCATGTGCTACCCCTTTGATGTTGTCGCGTGAACCATTCATGGATGGCTTGCGGTCTAGCGTAGTCATCCCTCGGATGCACGCTTAGTACCAAACCGCTGGACTTGGTGGTGCCAGGCCAGCCTGCTCTCAGCCGCCCAGCGCGTGCGCGTACAGCGCCGCGACGGCGCAACTGTTGACGCGCGCCTCCATGGAATCGGACCGGCTCGTCAGCAGCACCGGCACGCGTGTGCCCAGCACCAGGCCCGCCGCGCCGGCGCCCGCCAGCCACGTGAGCTCCTTGTAGAGCATGTTGCCGGCCTCGATGTCCGGCACCAGCAGGATGTCCGCGTCGCCCGCCACGCGCGACACGATGCCCTTCTGGTCCGCCGCTTCGCGCGAGATCGCGTTGTCGAACGCCAGCGGCCCGTCGATGTCGCCGCCGCGGATCTGCCCTCGGTCCGCCATCTTGGACAGCGCCGCGGCATCCAGCGTGGCCGGCATCGCCGGATTCACCGATTCGGTGGCGCACAGCACGGCCACCTTCGGCCGCTCCACGCCCAGCGCGCGCGCCAGGTCGATCGCGTTCTGCGCGATGTCCGCCTTTTCCTGCAGCGACGGCGCGATGTTGACGGCCGCATCCGTCAGGATCAGCAGCTTCGGATACGCCGCCACCGCCATCACGAAGGCGTGGCTGATGCGCCGATTGGTGCGCAGGCCCGATTCACGCGTCACCACCGCGGACATGAAGTGGTCGGTGTGCAAGCTACCCTTCATCAGCATGCTGACCGCGCCATCGCGCGCCAGCGCCGCGGCGGCGCGGGCGGCCAGCAGTTCGTCGTCCGGCGTATCGACGATCTCCATGGAACCCGCTCGCATGCCCTCCTGCGCCATCAGCGCGGCGATGCGGCCGGCCGGCCCGACCAGCACCGGCTCGATGTAGCCGGCCTCGCTGGCCTGGACGGCGGCGCGCAGGCTGACGGGGCACAGCGGATACGCCACCGCGGTGCGCAGCCGCCCCGCCGCCAGCGCGGCAACGCGCAGCGGCTCGAACAAACGGTCGAAAGCCATGTCTTCGCTCCTGCCGCGGCCGCGCGTGCGGCGGCCGGGTGAATGACCGGCGTGGGCCGGGGCGTCAACACACGTCCCGGCCCGCGCCGCGCGCGCCGGTCAGCGTCCGGCCGGCTCGATCGGCAGCGGCACCTCGCCGGCCTGGAACGGCTGGTTCACGTACTTGCGGTACTTGTCCAGGAAGCGCACCGGCTGCTTGAGCGCATCGCGGCGGAAGGGATCGCCCAGCTCCTGGCTGACCATCATTTCCAGCACAGTCGTCTTGCCTTCCAGCTGCGCCTGGCACGCGGCCTGCAGCGCGGCGCCAACCTGGTCGGCGTGCTCCACCCGGATGCCTTCGGCGCCCATGGCACGCGCCAGCTCCGAGAAATTCGGATTGAGCAGGTTGCTGCCCACGAAGCGGCGGCCATAGAAGTCCACCTGGTTCTTTTTCTCGGCGCCCCACTGGCCGTTGTGGAACACCACCGCGGTCACCGGGATCTGCTCGCGCACGCAGGTCAGCAATTCCTGAAAACTCATGCACCAGGCGCCGTCGCCTACGTAGGCCACCGCCGGGCGGTCGGGCCGGCCCAATTTGGCGCCGATCAGCGCGGGCAGCGCATAGCCGCAATTGCCGAAGCTCATGGCCGCGAGCATGGAATTGGGCTCGTCAAAGCGCAGATAGCTGTTGGACACCGAGCAGATGTTGCCGATGTCGGTCGACACCATCACGTGCTTGGGCATGGCGCGTTCCAACTCGCGGAGCATGCGGCGCGGGTGCATGCGGCCGCCGCCCTGCTCGATGATGTCCAGGCTCCAGTCGTCGCGCTCGTGCGACCAGCTGTCCAGTTCCTGTTCCCACTCGGCCTTCTGCGCGGCGATCTCGCTGGCGCGCCCTTCCTTGGTGCGGGTGCAGGCGACATCGCGTGCCTGCAACCGTGCCGTCAACGCGGCAGCAGCCGGCTTGGCGTCGCCGCAGATGCCCACCGACACCGGGCGTACCAGGCCAAGCATGCGGTGGTCGGCGTCGACCTGGATGATGCGGGCGTTCTGCGGCCAGTATTCCAGGCCGTGCTGCGGCAACGTGCCGAAAGGTCCCAGCCGCGTGCCCAGCGCCAGCACCACGTCCGCCTGCGACAGGAGCTTCATCCCCGCCTTGGCGCCCTGATAGCCCAGCGGGCCGCACCACAGCGGATGACTGGCCGGAAAGGCGTCGTTATGCAGATAGCTGGTGACCACCGGCGCGCCCAGCAGCTCGGCCAGCGCCACGCATTCGGCCTGGCCGTCCGAAAACAGCACGCCGCCGCCCGCCACGATAACCGGGAACTTGGCCTCGGCCAGCATGCGCGCCGCCGCATCCAGGTCCTCTTCCGACCCGGGGCCGCGACGGATGCGGCGCGGCTCCGGGATGGCAACATCGATCTCGCCATAGAAGTAGTCGCGCGGAATGTTCAGCTGCGCGGGGCCGCGCTCGGCCATCGCATTGTCGAACGCCTTGGCGGTGAATTCTGCCATGCGGTCCGGACGGTTCACGTGCGCCTGGTATTTGGTGATGCGCGAAAAGATAGGAAGCTGTTCGGTTTCCTGGAAGCCGCCCAGCCCCATGCCCGCCGTGCCGGTCTCGGGCGTGATCGCCACGACCGGGCTGTGCGCCCAGTAGGCGGCCGCCACGCCGGTCACGAAGTTGGTGATGCCGGGGCCGTTTTGTGCAATGCAGACGCCGTGCCGGCCGGTCACACGCGAGTAGCCGTCGGCCATGTGCGCCGCGCCCTGTTCGTGCACCGTCGGCACAAAGCGGATGCCGGCCGCGGGAAACAGGTCCAGCGCATCCATGAAGGCCGAACCGACGATGCCGAAAACATCCTTGACGCCCTGCGCGACCAGCGTTTCGACAAACGCTTCGCTGGGGGTCATGTGTTGCTTGCTGCTCATGGTCTCTCTCCTGGCGTGCCGGCGCTCGTCCGATTGCTGATTGGCCGGTGTGATCCGATACTGCGCCAGAAACCCCCGGCTTCCCACCCCATGCCGTTTCATTTTCTGCAATTTCTGTGCGAGGATGGTCAGCCGATCGCGGAAATCTCAATTATTGAAAGATGAAAGACGAATCCTCCGCCGCCCTGCGCGCGCTGACCTTGCTGGAACAGGTTGCACGCTCGGCCCAGCCCGTCTCGCTGGCCGAACTGACCGACGCCACCGGCCTGCCCAAACCTTCCGTGCTTCGGATCCTGTCGCGCCTGGTCGATGCCGGCATGCTGCTGCGCGAACCGGCCGGCAAAAGCTATGTCAGCGGCCCGCGCCTCGGTGCGCTGGCCCGCGACACGCTGCTCAATTCGCCGCTGCGCGGCGAGCGCCACCGCATCCTGGACAGCCTGGTCGACGAGATCGGCGAGACCTGCAACTGCACCATGCTCGACGGCGACGAGGTCATCTACCTGGACCGCGTGGAAACCGCCTGGCCGCTGCGCGTCAACCTGCAATCCGGCTCGCGCGTGCCGCTGCATTGTTCGGCCAGCGGCAAGCTGTTTCTGGCCTATATGCGCCGGGAAACCCGGCAACGCATGCTGGCCGCCGCGCAACTGCCGCGCTATACGCCGAACACGCTGTGCGACGTAGCCTCGCTGGAAGAAGAGCTGCGGGTCATCAAGAAGGAAGGCGCCAGCTTCGACCGGGAGGAATTCCTGCTGGGCATCGTCTGCATGGCGGTGCCCATCCTGCATGGGTCGCGGGCGATTGCGGCGGTGGCGCTGCATGCGCCGGTGGCAAGGCTGTCGATCGACGGCGCCCGGGCGTGGCTGCCGCGCATGCAGGAGGCGGCGCGGGCGCTGGCGGGGACGTATGAGGCGTCCGCGTAACCGTTATTCAGCCGTCCTGGTCTTTGCGCGCGGCGCCGGACTCGGCCCGCTCCTGCCGGCGGTTTCGCGCGCCCTCGATCTTGGCGAGCAGCGGCTGCTTTTTCTGAATGACGATTTCCAGGTAGCGTTCCCGGGGCAAGACAAGCCTGATGACCGTGGGCAACGCCTCGTAAGCGCGCTCCAGCACGTCCTTGACCATCGCGTCGTCCTTGAGCTTTTCGGCCGAGACGCTGAGCAGGCCGTCGACTGTCACGCGCTCAATGGTCTGCCAATGCTGTTCGACGAGCGCGCTGCCTTTTTCCGCGGTGGCGCCGGCCAGCTCGCGACCCTTTTCGGCCGTGGCACCCGCCAGTTCCCTGCCCCTTTCCGCCGTGGCGCCCGCCAGCTCAAGGCCCTTGGCCCGGGCAATCGCCGCGGCATCGCCCAACTGGGCTTTTGAACTCTCGAGCGCGCCTGCCGTGCGGCTGGTAAGCGCCTTTGCCTTGACGGCCGCGCCTTCTCGTAGCGCCTTCAACTTGTCGAACATGATCCACCCTGACATCGGTTGCCGTTGATTATCGGGACAGGCCCGCCCCGCAGCCGGCCATGCCCGTCGGCAGATCATACCGACTCAGGCTTTACACTAACGCGCAACTCAGCCTTTTTCCGATCCCTTGCGGGATCCGCCCCTCCGTGACCGACACCGCCTTCTCCTCCCTCCCCCTCCTGCCGCCCCTGCTCGACAACCTGAAAACCCTGGGTTTCGAACAGATGACACCCATCCAGGCACAGGCCCTGCCGCTGATCCTTGAACGGCGCGACGTGATCGCCCAGGCCAAGACCGGCAGCGGCAAAACCGCCGCCTTCGGGCTGGGCGTGCTGCAGAACCTGGACGTGAACCGCCTGACGCCGCAAGGGCTGGTGGTCTGCCCTACCCGCGAACTGGCGGATCAGGTCGCACAAGAGCTGCGGCGGCTGGCGCGCCTGATTCCCAACGTGAAGATCCTGACGCTGTGCGGCGGCGCCGCGGCCCGGCCGCAGGCCGAGTCGCTGGCGCGCGGCACGCATCTGGTGGTGGGCACGCCCGGCCGCATCCAGGACCATCTGGCGCGCGGCAGCCTGGACCTGTCCGGCTTGAACACGCTGGTCCTGGACGAGGCGGACCGCATGGTGGACATGGGCTTTTACGACGACATCGTCGCCATTGCCTCACACTGTCCCGCCAAGCGCCAAACGCTGCTGTTCTCAGCCACCTACCCTGACAACATCCGCAAGCTCAGCGCGCGCTTCCTGCGCAATCCGGCCGAGGTCAAGGTCGAGGCGCAGCACGACGCCAGCCGCATCGAGCAGCTTTTCTACGAGATCAACGAAGGTGAACGCCTGGATGCGGTGGCAAAGCTGCTGGCGCATTTCCGGCCGGTTTCCACGCTGGCCTTCTGCAACACCAAGATCCGCAGCCATGACCTGGTGGAACGCCTGCAGGCCGAGGGCATCAGCGCGCAGGCGCTCAATGGCGACCTGGAACAGCGCGAACGCGACGAAATCCTGATCCAGTTCTCCAATCAGAGTTGCGCCGTGCTGGTCGCCACCGACGTGGCCGCGCGCGGTTTGGACATCCAGAACCTGGGCGCGGTCATCAACGTGGACGTGACCAAGGACACCGAAGTCCACGTACACCGCATCGGCCGCAGCGGCCGTGGCGACCAGAAGGGGTTGGCGCTCAGCCTGTGTTCGCCCGAGGAAATGCGCTGGGCCAACCTGATCGAGCAGTACCAGGGCGCGCCGCTGAAGTGGGCTGACCTCAAGTCGCTGCGCCCCAAGGCCGACCGGCCGCTGCGCGCGCCCATGGTCACGCTGAACATCCAGGGCGGCAAGAAGGACAAGCTGCGTCCCGGCGATCTGCTGGGCGCGCTGACCGGCGACGGCGGCCTGACGTTCGAACAGGTCGGCAAGATCAACATCACCGAGTTCAACTCGTACGTGGCCCTGGACCGGCAGATCGCCAAGCAGGCGTTCTCGCGCATTTCCAACAGCAACATCAAGGGCCGCCGGTTCCGCATGCGCTTCCTGGAAGAGTTCTAAGCACGTTGCTGCCGAAGCGGATTGAATGCGGGTTTGCACCTTGGCGCTCTTTCCGCCCGGCGGGCTCTGACGAACGCGCTATGGCGTCTTCAGCGCCAACAGCGCTTTGGCGGCCTTGGCGGCGGCTGACGTGCCGGTAAAGCCCGCCAGCCAGCCGCGCAGTTCCGAGTCCGCAACCGGCTGCGCATGGCGCAGCGACTCATCCAGCAGCACCGTGAGCAGCGATCCGATACCGCGCGCCTTGGGATCCAGGCGCGGCAACAGGCCGCCCAGCACGGCAATGACCGCGGCGGGCGCCAGCGTCGCCGCATCGGTGAAGGACGCCGCCCAGCGCGTCAGCACGATAGCCGGCGCGCAGGCGGCGTAGGCTTGCGCCGCGGCCGTCGCGTCCACGCGCTGCGGGATCGCGGCGGCAAAAACTTCCACCGCTTGTGCGCGCACCTCCGCCTGCTTGGCCGCCATGCCCAGGGCCAGCAACTGGACTGTCTCCGGCTGCCAGGCGCCCGGATGCACGGCAAGAACGCGCAGGACGGCGGGCGCGCGATGCTCGGCCTCGTCGCCCGCCGCCACGTTCATGATCTCGATGCTGGCCGCGGCCAGCGGCAGGGTCGATGCCGGATTGGCCAGGCCGAGTTCCGCGCAGACCAGCGCGTGGGCGTCGACACTGTCGTGGTGTTGCGGCGCGCTCGACGGAATCAACGCCGGCTGCGTGGCCGTAGGCGCCTCGGCGGGCTCGGCATGGACCACCGGACTCCACCACACCCACTGCGGCGAACCATCGGTCTTCAAGGTGCTGGACCCGCGGCTGCGCCACTCGACCCGCACCGTGTCGGTGATCTGCGGCCATGCACCGCCGGTGGCCTGAATCACCCGCGCGCGGTGCTCGGGATGCACGCGCAGCAAGGCCTGAACCAGATCCACCGGTAGCGGCGCGCCGCTGTTCCTGCCCGCCTCGAAACGGGCCAGCAGGGCATCGGCGTCGACCCAGCCGTGCGTGTCGGTAGGCGTGGCCAGCAGCGGACGGTGCGGCGCCCTGCCTTGCACGACCCCGGCCACTTCGCGCAGGCGGGTGATGAAGCTGGGCAGCAGGGAGGATTGCTCGGCGCTCGGCAGCGGCTGGGGATCGCCCACGTTCTCATACACCCACTCGCCGTTGACGACCTGGCTCGTGGTCTTCTGCCAGTACTTTTGCGGCAGGAAGGGACTCTCGGGATCATGCGCCGCCAGCAGCAACGCCGCTGCGTAGTGCTGGGCGTCGCGCTCCGCCAGGTGGCGGGCTCGCTTCACCAAGGGCGCGACGGTGGCAGCCACCTGACCGGACGTCGCCAGCCACGCCAGCGCCAGTTCGAACTCCAGCACGTCGGCGGGCGCTTCCAGCAGCGCCGCATAGCGCTCAAGGGCGTCAGCGTCGGTCCACGGGTGCAGCGGCCCGGGCAGCGGCAAGCCGGAAGACGTGTTTGTCGGGAGATGGGCAGTGGCGCCTTCCGCGAGGCCTGTCCCCGGTGTGCGCAAGGCCTCGGCGGCCCCGGCATCTTTGCCGGCCAAATCCGGCAGCAACACCGCCACCGCCGGCGCCAGCGCGCCGCGCTGCTGCTGCGCCAGGTCCGTCCGGCCCAGCTTCGCCAGTGCCTTCACCGCCGCCCGCTGCACGTCGGCATGCGGATGTGCGAGGCCCAGGGCCAACGCCTCTGCCAGGGCATCGGGTTCGGTGCTCGCCTGCGCGCCAAGCGCTTCCAGGATGCGCAGCACCGACAGCGCCGCGGCCTTCGATCCCGAGAAAGCGCCCCCGCAGGCGTCCACAAAGGGCGCGGCGTCGAGCAGGCCCTGCTTGTGCAGCGTTTCGAACTGCTTCACGGCCAGCGCGACGGTGGCCGTGATCGGCGAACCCAGGCTCTGGCGCAGCAGCGGCTGGTCCGCCGCCGCCTCGCCAGGCGTGGGGGCCAGCGTGGCGTACACACGCGAAAACCAGCCGGCGCGATAGGCGGAGAAATCCCGGTTGAGCGCCTCCAGGCAGCCGCGCAGCACGCGGCGACGGTCCAGCGTGCCTTCGTTGGCCAGCAGCACGACCGTGTTGTGCCAGTTCAATTCCTCACGCGAGAACTTGTCGATGTTGGCCAGCGAGATCTCGCCGCCGCCTTCCACCTCGAAGAGCCGCCAGAACACCTCGTCGCGCAGCGCATGGTCGTGGCGCAGCATGAACAGACGCACTTCCTGTTCCTGCCGTCCGCCCAGCCCGCCGACCATGGCCAGCACATAGTCATCCGTCCGGTCGACCTGCAGCCCGTTGAACACCTCGTTCAGGCGGATCGGCAAAAAATTCGGGCGCTGGGACCAGCCCTGCGCCATCTCGCGCAGCCGCTTGGGCGAGGCCTGCACCGCGCGCATGTCTTCCGACTGTACGCCCAGCATGGCGTCGTACAGCGAGCGCAACGTCGCGCCCTCCTCGATCAGCCGCGCCGTATCGCGGTAGTAGTCCCAGAGGTTTTTGTAGGTGGTCATGCGAGTGGCTATCCTTCGAGAGCCCGCTGCGCGGCGGCAGCGGCAGTTGTGGCCAAAGGCGTCACGCGCGGCACGACGGCTTCCAGGCTGCGCAGGGTTACCGCCAGCACGGATGCGCCCTTGCGCCGCGCCGCCAGCGTGGCGGGCAACGCGATTGGCATACCGTAGTCATCGGACAGGCGCGCGGCCAGTTCGATGAGCTTGCCGGCCTGGGCCAGCGGCTTGCCTTCGGCATCGAGCAACTGCGGCAGCAGCGCCTCCAGCGTCTGAAGCGTGCGGCAGCCGGCGAGCGCGCTGATGGATGCGGCATCGCCCAACGTCTGCGCGAGCCGCCCGGCCAAAGCGAAGCCCTGCGCCAGATACGCTGCGATCTGAGCGGCGAACGGCGCGGGATCCAGCAGGCCGGCGTCGGCCAGCCGCGCGATCGCCTCCGCCGCCTGCGCACGCTGCTCGGCCATTTTTCCCGATGCGGCCAGCGCCAGGGCCGAATAGACGGGCGCGCCGGGCGGCAACCGGGACGCGCCCAGCGCCGTCAGCAACGGCCCCAGGCCGCGCACGTTGATGACCTGCACCGCCGCGCACAGCATCGGATGGAAATGCGCGGCCAGCGTGTCGGGGTTGGATTGCAGCAGCCAGGCCGTCCATTCGACGACTTGGTCGTAACCGTCCTGCTCGCGCGCCTCCTGGGCGCGGAACGTGAATTCGGGGGGCACGTCGGCAACATCGAGGGCCGCCGACGCAAAGGCGTCGCCGACCGCGGCGGCGCCCGTCGCCATCCAGAACGGTTTGGGGCCATCTCCCAACACCGCCAGGTCGCGCGAAAACGTACCCTCGCCCGGCTCGGCAAGCACGCGCTCCCACACGAAGCGCTGCGCGGAGATGGCCGCCGGCGGCCTGAACGGCGTGCCCTGCGCCCGGCTCGACCGCAGGTCGTGAAAGACGCCGGCCAGCAAGGCCAGCGGAGAATGCGTGGGCAGGTATTGATAGCCCCAGCGGGAGGTCCAGGTTTCATCGGACTTCCAGTCGCCGGTTTCCGCGTCGTAGCGGCTGCTGGAGACGGTTTGTTCCTGCAAGGCCACGCCGGCGGGCTCCGGCTTGCCCGCGACGGCCACGACATAGCGGGCGTAGCCTCGGAAACTGACGTCTTCCCTGCCCAGCAGCGCGGCGGCCAGCAGGCGTCGCGGCGACGCATCCCGTTCCTCCCACACCGAATCGATGATCTCGGCGGCGCGGTGTTGCAACGCCTCGGGCAGCCGCTGGTGCGGACGGCCGGCTAGGTAATCGAAGATGCGCGGCAAGTCGGCACCGTGCCCTGTCCCCTCGAACTGCGCGGCGATCGATGCGTGCAATGCATCGTCGCCGCTGATGCGGGGCGTTGGATCGGGAAGATCGGGCAGCGGCGTGCGGCGCGGCGCCGGTATTGCGATCCCTCGGGAAACGCCGTCAACCTCCACGCAGGCCTGACCGCGCGCCTGACCGCGCGCCTCGGCCGCTTGCGTCTCGCTGGACGGCGTCACCAGCTTGCGCGCCAGCGGAGCGAGGTCCAATGGCATGCCTTCCAGCGCTTCGCCCACGATCCCCGACATGCGATGCCGCTGCCCGGCATCGGTTTTCAGCGCGGCAAACAGCCCAAGCAGGGCCTTGACGAGCTTCTTCTCCGATCGGGTCAGGACCGCGGACCCGGCCTCGATCATCGCGTCCACGTCCAGCTGTCCGGCGGCGCGCTTGAGCATGTCCAGGGCAAGGCCGAGCGCCGTGCTCGGCGCTGTGCCGAGCACGGCGAAATACGTGTGCTGGCGGGCCGCAACCTCATGCGCGGCCGGGCCGGCCAGGCGATGCATGCGCAAATACCAGGCAATGGTCTTCGCCGGAAAATCGCGCAGCAGCGCCTCCAGCGACTCGGCGAGCAGGCGGTCGCGGAATGCCTCGTTGTCTTGGCAAAGCGTGAGGACGGCGGCGTCCCAGGCAGGCCCGGTGCGCTCCATGAGTAAGTAATCGGCGCCCATGCTCTCGACCCGGAACAGGGCCCAGAACTCGCGCGCGATCTGATCGGGGTGGGCCTGAAGATAGGCGGCCATGAGCTTGCCATGGTCCGCGTCCAATTGTCCGTCCCCGCCGATGGCGCTGACCTGTTGCACGAAACAGCGTAGATAAGCCGCGGATAAAGGCGCATCGCCGTCCAGCCGAACCAGCGCGTGGCACACCGGCCATGCCAGATCCTCGGCCCACCAGCGCTGCTCCGCCAACAGTTCGACGAACGCGGCGCGCCACGGCGCGTCCCGTCCCGCCGCGGCATCGACGACAGCCGCCGCCATGTCGCCATGTCGCGTGGCATATTCGCGCTTGCGCACCATGTCCGCCGGCGCCAGCGTATCCGCCACGAGCTTGGGCTTGCCCAACGCCGCCAACACAAAGCACGCCCGCGGCGTGGGGCCCTCCGCGCTGAACAGGCGGGACGGCGGCAAGACCTTGGCCAACGCGGCGCGGTCCTCCTCGTTCGCCCCATCCAGCGCGCGTGCAAAAGATGCAATATCCGCCGCATCGCCACCGCCGGCGGCGTCGCGCAGCGCCGCACGGCGTTCAATCAGGCTCAGGGTCATGCGTCGGCTCCAGTTGCGTTGAGCGGGTCAAGAAACATGCGTACCGCCAACGTGTGTTTGCACGGCCCGCGCGTGCCTTGATATTTGGCGTGCCAGGGGCAGGTGCAGCGATCCAGAACCGGTTCGGCGCCCAGCGCAACCCGATAGCGCTGCTGCGCCGATTGGACGGAGAACCGCCCCTCGCCTTCATGCCGGACACCACCGCCGGCCACCAGCTTGCGTGCATCGGCAAGCCGCGGGTGCAGCGTATCGAGCAGCCCCGCCTGGACCGGCAGCGGCCGATGGAAATACGCGCCGGCCGCCAGATCGAACCCCACCTGGCCGGAAGACGCCAGCACGCTCAGCGCGGACAGGATCTGCGGTTGCGGCAGCAGGGCCCGCTCGGCCAGCCGCGCAATGTCGATGCGCGGCTCGAAGGCCAGCAGCGTCGACACGAACGCTGCATCCTCATTCGCATCCCCGCCCGCGACCCGGTGCAGCACCGCCCCCTCGCCAGAGAAACCGCGCGCTTTCTCCGGGCTGAGGCCCAGCGTGACCCGTGCGCCCGGCAGTTCCAGCACCCAGGCGCTGGCTTGCGGCAGCGCCCCTGCCGCAGCATCGGCACCATACGCGCGCAGCGCGGTGGCATGGCGCAGCAAGGGTTCCAGGACGCGCAGCCTTTCTGGCCCCCCCACGCAGACCGCGCCAGGCGTCGCCTGCGTGGCCAACCGCAGCGAGCGGGCAGCCTGGGTCGCCCACATCACGGTTTTGGTCGCCGATGACCGGGGCAAAGCCTGCATGAACTGGCGCAAGGCCGCCCCCGTCAGAACATGGCGGCACGCCATGTCCGACGACAGCATCTGCGTCTCGGCAAAGCCCTTGAGCCAGCGCGCGGGCAGCGGCACTTTCTCTTCGACGATCTCCCCCGCTTGCGTCGTCACCCGCAACGCATCGCTGCCCACGTTCAGGTGCAGGGGCTCCGACGGTCGCAGCCCTGCCAGCGCCTGGCGCAACGGGGGATTCACGTCCACGTTGGTGACGCCCGCCGCCAGGTGCGTAGCGTCCAGCGCCGCCGCGTCCACGTCCAGCCGCGCATACACGCCACAGCACACGCTGAAGGACTCGAAGCGCAGGCCTTCGGGCGTGGACGTCACGACCGGATCCGCCGCCCGCAGCACCGCCGCCAGCGTATTTGGCGGCACGTAGAAGCGCGTGCGCGCCACCCGCGCCAGCATCAGCAGCGCTTGCGCCACCACGGCGGGCTGCGCGACGAATCCGGAAAAGAAGAAGGGATGCACCACCGCGCCCGAAGGCGCAAGACCGCCGCTGGTGGCCAGGTTCAGGTCGGCCTGGCCCTGCCGCTGGGCGATTTCGGAGGGGGCAAGATACGCATAGGCCAGCGCCGTCATGATTCGTGGCTCCAACGGCGCGGCACGCTGCGCGGATCCGTTGCCGTCATCGGCAGGGACGTAGGCCCGTGATCTGGCTGGGGCGCGCACCTGCCGTGGGGTGTCTGCGCCAATGAGACTTTCAGCTGCTTGTTCATTGGGGACACATCTTAACTGGCATGGGCAGGCGCCCGGCTACCGGCTGCGGGCAAAGCTTGTGGGTTTTGTACCGGCTTTGCCATAATGGCGCCGCCTGCACGCCCGTATGCTGGATTTTTCGAATGTGCGGCGGGCACGGAACCAAAGGCAAGCGGTGCGTTCCAACTGGCGCACTGTCCCCCTTAACCATCAAAAGAGAAACTCACCATGATGAAGTCCGATGACACCGGCAAGCTGATCCTGCGCCTGACCCTCGGTATTCTGATTCTGCTCCACGGCCTGGCCAAACTGACCGGCGGCGGCGTCGGCGGCATCAGCGGCATGCTGTCCTCCCACGGCTTGCCCGGCTTCCTGGCCTACGGCGTCTACGTGGGCGAAATCATTGCCCCCGTCCTGCTGATCATCGGCGTCTACACCCGTCTGGGCGGCCTGATCATCGCCATCAACATGGTCGTCGCCATCCTGCTTGCACACAGCGGCAGTATTGCCAGCATGACCAACAACGGCGGCTGGGCACTGGAACTGCAAGGCATGTTCCTCTTCACCGGCCTGGCAATTGCCTTCATGGGCGCCGGCCGTTTCAGCCTGGCCGGCAACGGCGGCCGCTGGAACTGACCGCCCGACCTGCCCGCCGCGAATAGCGCGGCCGATCAAGGCGACGTCATGGGGACCGCATCACGCGGTCCCCTTTCTTTTTGCGACGCAAATAACGCATTCACGCAGGCATTGATACGAACGACATCGACCGTCACGCACCCGCAATCACTGGTCACGCGAAAGCTGTTTCGGAACGATTACAGTCCCGAACTCGACCCCGTGGCCGTGGCCTAATTCCCATGAGCGCAGGAAAGGCGTATCTCACGCCTTGCGCCCGGCGGGAGCCGAAAATGAAGAAGCAAGTGTTGTTGTTGATGGCGATGGCAAGCGCCCTGAGCGGCTGTGTGGTCGTGCCGGCGCGGCCGGCCTACTACCGGCCCGCTCCGGTCTATTACACGCCGCATTATTACTATTACCCGGCGTATCCCGCCCCGCATTATTACTATCACGGCTATTGAACCGCGGACTTGCTGCGCAGAGGACATTCTCATGAGCCCTTCCTTCCAGATCGCCCGCTTGCGCCCCCTGGCCACCGCAGCCCTTTTGGCGGCCAGCGCGGCCGCTACCGCGCAGACCGTCTATTCGACGCAGCAGGTGCCGGCGCCGTCGGCCCCGAACGTCTATTCCACGCAGCAGGCGCCGGTTCCGTCCGCCTATGAGCCAGCCTACGACGAGGGCGACCCCGCCAATGCGAACCTTGCGCTGGTGGACCGCAGCCCGGAACCGCCGCCGCCCCTGCCGGTGTATGTACAGCCGCCGGCGCCATCCGATGGCTATCTGTGGGTGCCGGGCTACTGGAGCCGCAACCGCTACGGCTTTTTCTGGGTGCCTGGCGCCTGGGTGCTGGCTCCGTTTCAGGGCGCGCTCTGGACGCCCGGATATTGGGGCTTTTCCAACGGCGTGTATCTCTGGAACGCGGGCTACTGGGGACCGCATGTGGGGTTTTACGGCGGCATCAACTATGGCTTCGGCTATACCGGTCTGGGGTATGTCGGCGGCTACTGGAAGCGCGACCGCTTCTACTACAACCGGTCCGTGACGAACGTGAACGTGACGCGCGTGACCAACGTCTACCACCGCGACATTGTCGTCAACAATGTGGACAACCGCCGTGTCAGCTATCACGGTGGCCCGCAAGGCGTGCGCCGGACCGCCGACCCGCGCGAATTGGCCGCGCGCAACGACCGCCACTCCGGACCCACGGCCGTGCAGCGTGGCTACGTGCGCGATGCGGGCGGCAACCGTGCGCAGTTCTACGAACACAACAAGGGACGGCCGCCGCAGGCGTATCTGGATCATGCTGACAACGGCAGACCGGGCCGGGATGGCCGCGCGCAGGGCAACAACCCGCCGCCTGGGTCAGCCCTGACCGACGATCGCGGGCGTGACGGACGGCCTGGGCAGCGTCCGCGCGACCCTTCCGCACAGCCCGACCGCCTGGCGCAAGACCGCCAGCAGCAGGTCCGCGACCAGCAGGCGCGCGATCAACTCAGAAACGACCAGCAGCGCCAGCAGCAGGCTCGCGAGCAGCAAGCCCGTGAGCAGCAGGACCGCAACCGCCAGCAGAACGACGCGCAGGCGCAGCAGCAGCTTCGCCAACAGCAGATGCGCGACCAACAGGCCCGCCAGCAGTTGCAGCGCGACCAGCAGAACCAGCAGGATCTGCGTGAGCGGCGGCAGCAGGATCAACAGGCGCGCCAGCAGCGCGAACGCGATGACCGCGCGCGGCAAATGGCGCAGGACCGTCAAGAGCACGAACAGCAGGCGCGCCAGCAACGGGAACGCGACCAGCAGCAGACACAGCAACGCCATCAACAGCAGCGCGACCAGCAGGCCCGGCAGCAGCAGCAGCAGCAGCAGCAACAACAACAGCAGCAATCCCGCCAGCAACAGCAACGAGACCAGCAGGCGCAGCAGGCGCGCCAACAGCAGCAGCGCGATCAGCAACAGCAGCGCCAGCAGCAGCAACAGCAGCAGCGCGACCAATCCCGGGGCAATGGCCGTGGCGGGCCTGATGGCGGCTGAACTGGACCCTCGCCCGCCGCGCCGCTACAGTAGGCAGCTTGCCGCGGCGTTTTCGCGGTCCCAACTGGAGACTCCCATGAAGCGCCTTGCCCCCTGGTTCCTGGTATGCGGCCTGCTGGCCGGCACGGCGGCGAATGCCGCACTGCCCGTCGGCGCGCCCGCACCGGACTTCAGCGTGCCCGCTTCGCTGGGCGGCAACGAATACACGTTCAAGCTGAACGAAGCACTCAAGCAAGGTCCCGTGGTGCTGTATTTCTTTCCGGCGGCCTTCACGCAGGGCTGCACCATCGAAGCCCACAACTTTGCGGAAGCCACGGACGAATACAAGTCGCTTGGCGCCACCGTCATCGGCGTATCCACCGACAACATCGACACGCTCAAGAAGTTCTCCGTCAGCGAATGCCGCAACAAATTTGCCGTCGCGGCGGACAGCGACGGCAAAGTGATGAAGGCTTATGACGCCGTGCACGACAGGCGGCCGGAGTATGCGCAGCGCGTGTCTTACGTGATCTCGCCGGAAGGCAAGATCCTGTATGAATTCACGGACATGAGCCCCGAATCGCACGTCACGAACACGATGAGGGCGCTGCGGGCCTGGAAGGCAAAGCAATAAGGCCATGGCGCGCGCTCACCGCGCGCGCCAACTTCCCGACTTAAACTGCCCGCCTTAAACTTCCCGACTTAATTGAACGGCCAGACCGTCGGATGCGTACCCGGGGGGCTGGACGGCCGGATCCACCGCGCCGGCGTCTCCGAGAAGCGCGCCGCATGCCGCACGGCGACCAGTTCGCCAAAGCCTGACGGCGACGTTTCCATCAGGCCGTCAAACCCGGGCATCGCACAGTCCAGCCCGCCATCGACCCGCCCAAGGCCACGAAGCCAGTGCGCCGTCTGGGCAAGCGACACCCGCACGTGCCAACTGCCGCCTTCGGTCGCCTGGCGCGCCAGCGCCGCCTGCGCGCCGAACGCCATCAGGTAACCCGAGGCATGATCCAGGATCTGCATGGGCAACGCCTTGGGCGTCGCCTGCCCGGCCGCCAGCGCTTCCGCGTGGTTGAAACCGGTGGACGTCTGCACCAGGGAATCGAAACCGCGGCGGTTGGCCCACGGACCCGTCGTGCCATACGCATTCAAGGACACGTAGACGATGCCGGGACGGATGCGCGCCGCGTCCAGGGGACCGAATCCAAGCGCGGACATCCCGCCTGGACGGTAACCCTGCACGAAGATGTGCGCGCTGCGCAGCAAATTGCCAAGCGCGATGCGGCCATCCGCCGTATCCAGGTCGGCCAGCACCGACAGCTTGCCGCGGCTGGTGTCGATGATGTTGTCGATATTGGGCAGTTGCGGGCTGTTGACCAGCATCACGTCGGCGCCATAGGCAGCCAACGCGCGGCCGCACACCGGTCCGGCGATGATGCGCGTCAGGTCGAGCACGCGGATGTCCTGCAGCGGACGCGCGATCTGCGCGTACTTGGGCAGCGGGCGCGGATCGGCCTCGCCAATGCGTTCGATGGTCAGGAGGGGCTGCGCCGCGACGGCCTGCCCTTGCGGGTGGCGATCCCATTCCTCGAATGAGCGCATGGCTGACACCACCATGCCGGCATCGGCTGCGACCTGTTCGAAATCCAGCGCCTTCCAGCGGCTCAGCGCGCGTTCCACGGCCTCGCGCGTCGCGCCGTCGCCCGTGGGGCAGCCCAGCAACGCCAACGCACCGTCACGGTGATGCGCGAAATTGGCGTGGATGCGCACCCAGCCTCCATCGCCGCAACGATAGACGCCCGTAATCGGATCCCAGATATTGGGCGTGACGCCGTTGATCGTGAAGTGGCTGCGGCACTCCTGCGCCGCATGCAGCATGTCTACGCTGACCTGTTGGCGGGCGCCGCCACGCAGATGCCAGACCTCGGCAGCAGCCAGCGCGGCGGCGGCCATGCTGGCCTGCGCCGCCGTACCCACGGCGAATGAAGATGGGACGACAGGCTCGGCGCCCGTCAGCACCACGTGCTCCAGCGACTCCTCCGGCAAATCGACCGATTGCCAAAGCTTCTGCAATACATCGCGGGACGTCTTGCCTGCGGGTGTGCGCCCCTTCAGAAAGGACGGTCGGAAGTCCATCAGGTTTCCCATAGCGTTTGCCTGCTCTTAGTCGTTTATTTGCATTACATGGCGGGGTCCCGCGTGCGTCAATACGCCCCGCAGGCCAGCGTGTTTCATGGTTTGACGGCAAATTCGGGCGTCTCGGCCGCCCGGACGCCCGCTCGGCTCTCCCCCTTGCGGGGCCGCGGCGCAGCGGGTTGCGCCGCAACATCCGTCACATCTCCTCGTAGTTTTTACATCGTATTCCATGCGCCTGCGGGGCCACGCACGGGCTCGGGATAGAATCGCAGCCTCGCCGGCCCGCCTTGCCCGGCCCCGTCCCTGGAGCCCTCCCATGAATACGCTGCTCTGGCTACGCACCGACCTGCGCATGCACGACAACGTCGCGCTGGCCGCGGCGGCCGAGGCCGGCACGGTTACCGCCCTTTTCCTGGCTGCACCGGACCAATGGCGCCAACATGGCGACGCCCCGGCCAAGGTGGATTTCTGGCTGCGCAACCTGCGCGAGCTGTCCCACGACCTGGCGCAGGCCGGCATTCCCCTGAAGCTGGTCACCGTGGACGACTGGCGCCACGCGCCGCGGGCCCTGGCCGGGTTCTGCCAGGAGTACGCCATCGAACAGGTCCACGCCAATGCCGAATGGGGCGTCAACGAACGGCGCCGCGACGACTCGGTCGCAAATGCCTTGGCGGACATCGGCGTCGATTGGACCCTGCACCATGGCGCGACGCTGCTGCGTCCCGGCACCGTGCTGAACGGCAAGGGCGAGTGCTACCGCGTCTACACGCCCTACGCCCGCACCTGCCGCGAGCGCCTGCGCAGCGCCCCGCTGCGCCCCATCGCCGCGCCGCGCGCCCAGACCCCGCCGCGCTGGAAGTCCGACCCCCTGCCGGCATCGTTCGACGGGTTCGACGCGCCCAACGACGCGGTGCGCGCGCTGTGGCCGGCGGGCGAAACCGCGGCCAGCGAGCGGCTGGCCGCCTTTGCCGACGACGCGATCTTTGCGTACAAGGACGAGCGCGATTTCCCCTCGCTGCCCGCCACAAGCTGCCTGTCGCCCTATCTGGCCGCGGGCGTCCTGTCCCCGGGACAGGCGCTGCGCGCCGCGCTGACGGCCAACCAGGGCGAGATCGACAGCGGCAAGGCCGGCGTCGCCACCTGGATCAACGAATTGCTGTGGCGCGAGTTCTACCAGCACCTCCTGGCCGCCTTTCCCGCCCTGTCCATGCACCAGCCCATGAAGCCGGAAACCGCCGCCGTGCCGTGGCGCGACGCGCCCGACGATCTGGCGGCCTGGCAGCAGGGCAAGACCGGCATTCCCATCGTGGACGCCGCCATGCGCCAGTTGCTGGCGCTGGGCTGGATGCACAACCGGCTGCGCATGGTGACGGCGATGTTTCTGTCCAAGAACCTGCTGATCGACTGGCGTCTGGGCGAGGCGTGGTTCATGGGCCAGCTCGTGGACGGCGACCTGGCCGCCAACAACGGCGGCTGGCAATGGAGCGCCTCGACGGGCGCCGACGCCGTACCCTATTTCCGCGTCTTCAATCCCTTGTCCCAATCGCGCAGGTTCGATCCGAGCGGCGCATTCCTGCGCGAATGGCTGCCCGAACTGGCGCACCTGGACGACAAGGCGATCCACGACCCCAACCCGATGGAGCGCGCCGCCGCCGGGTATCCAGAGCCGATCGTCGATCTGGCGCAAAGCCGGCTGCGGGCGCTGGAAGCCTTCGGCAATCTGCCCGCCGTATAAGCCGCCGAACCTGTGACGGCGTTGACGTACATCATTGCCGCCACCGCGCCCGTCCCCGATGATGCCCTCGCCCATCACAGGACGAGCGACGCATGCGCAACAATCAACCGGTCAACGACCGGGAAACCGTACTCCGCGACGAGCAGTATCTGATCTCCCGCACCGATTCCCGCGGCCGGATCATCTATGCCAATCCCGCGTTCGTCGAGGTCAGCGGCTTCTCGCGCGAAGAGCTGGTGGGCGCGGCCCACAACATCGTGCGTCATCCGGACATGCCGCAGGCCGCCTTCGAAGACCTGTGGCGCACCCTCCAGCGCGGCGAACCCTGGACGGGCATGGTCAAGAACCGGCGCAAGGACGGCGGGTTCTACTGGGTGCTGGCCAATGTCACGCCCATCATCGAGCGCGGCGTGACGGTCTGCTACGCGTCGGTGCGCGTCAAGCCGGCACGCGCGCAGATCGAGGCCGCGCAAGCCGCCTACGACAGCCTGCGTCTGGGCACGGCGCCTGGCATCCGGCTGCACGCCGGCCAGGTCCGGCCCACAGGTTTGCGCGGCGTCCTGGCACGCCTGACCCGCGGCCGGCTGACCGGCGTGCGCTCGCGCATGCTGGCGTGGGCGGTGCTGTCGGCCTCCCTGTTTCTGACTGCGGCGGCAGCGGCGATCTACGGTCTGCACACGCGCCTCTCTTCCGAGGCGCTGGCCGTTGCCGCGGCGTTGACCGCAGGCGGCGTGGGCCTGATCTTCGCGGCGGGCTGGGGCTTTGCCCGGTCCATCGCCGGGCTGCTGGGCGCGGCCACGGACTTCACGCGCCAGATCGCGGCGGGCAACCTGAGCACCCCGCTCTCCGGCCCCCTGGCCCAGGACGAAATCGGCGAACTGAAATTCTCCCTGGAAGTCATGCGCAAAAGTCTGGTCAGCATCACCCGCGACGTGCATGCCGGCATCGAAAACGCCTTGAAATCGGCCGCCGACATCGCGGACGGCAACGCCGATCTGTCGGCCCACACCGAACGTCAGGCCGCGTCGCTGGAAGAGGCCGCAGCCAGCATGGAACAACTGGCGGCGACGGTGAAGCAGAACGCGGCGAACGCGCTCGACGCCGATGCCATGGCCAATCAGGCCAGCGATTTTGCGCGGCGTGGCGGCCAGGTGGTCGACGAGGCCGCGCAAGCGATGCAGGGCATCGTCCAAAGCTCGTCTCGCATTGCCGAGATCGTGGGCATCATCGACGGCATCGCCTTTCAGACCAACCTCCTGGCGCTGAACGCCGCGGTCGAAGCCGCGCGCGCTGGCGAGGCCGGCAAGGGCTTCGCGGTGGTCGCCAGCGAAGTGCGCAGCCTCGCACAGAAAAGCGCCACCGCCGCGCGCGAAATCAAGGCGCTGATCGAAAGCTCGGATGCGCGGGTCGGCGAAGGCGTGCGGCACGTCGAACGGGCAGGCGCCAGCATGCGCGACATCGTGGACTCGGTGCAGCAGGTCACCCGCATCATCAACGAGATCGCTGCGACCTCCACTGACCAGCACGCGGGCATCGACACCGTAAGCCGCACGATCACCGAAACCGACAGCGCCGCGCAGGGCAACGCCGCGCGTGTCGAGCAGGCGTCGCAGGCGGTGGAGAATCTGCGCACGGATGGCGCCCGGCTGCGGCACGCAATTGAGGTATTCCGCGTGTCGGGTGTGCCGCCGGCGCCCCTGGCCGCTGAAGCCAGACAACTGTTGCCCGCATCGCAAACCCCATTTGCCCTGACGGGCGATCGCGGGATATAGGATGCGGGGACTTCACCCCCGCGCGCGGCGGATCGGTCACGCGCCCGCGGCCGCTTCCTTGTTCAGGCGCTTGATGAACACCTGCAATTCCTTGACGACCTGCTGGTCGCCCCGCGCCTGGGCCGCCTGCAATCCAGACTCCCAGGCGGCGCGCGCGCCCGGCTTGTCGCCCAGCCCAAGGCAGGCCTTGCCCAGCCATTTCCAGGCGACGGAATACGTGGGATCGAAGGCCAGCGCCGCGCGCAGATGCGTCGCGGCATCGGCAAAGCTTTCCTGCTCCGCATAAGCCTTACCCAGCGAAAACCGCAGCAGCAGGTTGTCCGTGCCCTTGGCCAGCATGGCCTCAAGTCGCTCGATCATTCCTTCCATGCGGGGCTCCTTTCAAACCGGGTCTTCGGCAACACCGCATCATAGGACGGGCTTGGCCGCGCAGCCGGAAAGCCCCCACGCCGCTGTCCGGCGCTACACTCGCAGGTCTGCCCTCGCGCCCGCGCCGCCGCGCTCGGACGCCCGATTTCAGGAGCCCGCATGAGCACGATCCATGATTTCTCCGCCCGCGCCATCGACGGCACGGAACAGTCTTTAGAAACGTATCGCGGCCGCGTGCTGCTGGTGGTCAACGTCGCGTCCAAATGCGGGTTCACGCCGCAGTATGCGGGCCTGGAAGAGCTCTACCGGTCGTTCCACGACGACGGGCTGACCGTGCTGGGTTTTCCGTGCGACCAGTTCGGCCACCAGGAGCCCGGCGACGAAGCCGAGATCCAGAATTTCTGCAGCACCCAGTACGACATCACTTTTCCGCTGTTCGCCAAGATTGACGTCAACGGCGCGAACGCCCACCCGCTGTACCAGTGGCTCAAGGGCGAGAAACCCGGCGTCTTCGGCACCGAAGGCATCAAGTGGAATTTCACCAAGTTCCTGGTGGGACGCGACGGCCGCGTCATCAAGCGTTATGCCCCTACCGACACGCCCGCCAGCCTGCGCGAGGACATCACCCAGGCCCTGTCCGCCCCCGTCTAGCGCAGCGGCGGCAGCCGCCTGCGCACGGTGTGCGCCTTGACGATGGCGGTGTTGGTCTCGGCGAATTCGGTCACGCGCTCCAGGATGCCGTCCAGATGCGTGATCGACCTGAGCACCATGCGGGCGATGAAGCAGTCATCGCCCGTCACCTTGTCGCACTCCACGAATTCCGGAATCTGCTGGATCAGGCCCTCCACGTGGCGCAACTGTCCGGGCAGCGGCCGGATGCGCACGATTGCCTCCAGCGTATAACCCAGCGCCACCGGATCCACGTCCAGCGTGTACGCGCGGATCACCCCAGACTCTTCAAGCCGACGCATGCGGTCCGCGACGCTGGGCGCGGACATGCCGACCTGCCGCGCCAGATCAGCCGTGGTGGTGCGCGCATTGGCCGACAGCATCTCCACCAGACGGCGGTCAATTCCATCCAGAACCGGACTTTCATTTTTTAGGTCGTTCTGCATAAATTCCACCCAAAGCAAGGTTGAAACCCAAAACTGCCACCGCAAGATCATATAAGCAGATTGAACTGCCTGGGATAATTTCTCCATCAAATTCCTGGCCAGACGGCCTATCGGAGAACCATCATGATCCCCTCGACCGAACGCACGGGCCTCCTGCAGATGGCGGCCGCGATGACCCTGTCGGGCACCCTGGGCGTTTTCGTATTGGAGTCCGGGCAAAGCGCCTGGAACGTCGTCTTCTTCCGCTGTGTGTTCGGCGCGCTGTCGCTCTTTCTATACTGCTGGGCGCGCGGCCTGCTCAAGCCCGGCCTGTTCACCCCGAAGACGCTGGCCCTGGCGCTGATCGCCGGCGCGGCGCTGGTGCTGAACTGGGTGCTGCTGTTTTCGGCCTACCGCCTGGCGTCCATTTCGCTGGCCACCGCCGTCTACAACGTGCAGCCGTTTTTCCTGATCGGCCTGGGTGTGCTGTTCCTGGGCGAGCGCCCCTCGCGCGGCAAGGTCGCGTGGTCGCTCGTGGCCTTTGCGGGCCTGCTGCTGGTGCTGCGTCTTGGCGACGCGAGCGCGGCGGGCGGCGGCGCGTATCTGTCGGGACTGATGTTGGGACTGGGCGCGGCCGCGCTCTATGGCATCACCGCCATTATCGTGAAGCGCCTGAAGGGCATCCCGCCGCAGGTGCTGGCGCTGGTGCAGGTAACGCTGGGCGCGGTGATGCTGCTGCCCATGGCGGACTTCAACGCCCTGCCCGCGCAGCCCGTGCAATGGGGGTATCTGGTGGCGCTGGGCCTGATCCATACGTGCCTGATGTACATCCTGATGTACTCGGCCATCCAGAAGCTGCCCACCACCTCCACCGCCGCGCTCAGCTTCATCTATCCCGCGGTCGCCATCCTGCTGGACTTCGTGGTCTACGGCCATCGCATGGATGTGACGCAAGTGGCTGGCGTGGCGCTGATCTTCCTGGCCGCCGCCGCCGTCAGCCTGAACTGGAGCTGGCGCCTGCCGCGCAGCCCGCGGGCGGGTGCGGTTTAGGGCAAACCCGCACCCGGTCCCCGGTTATTCAGGCGTGCGTCCGGTTCGCGCCGCTATCATGGCCCTTCCCATCCGCGGGCGGCTGCCCGCGGCGCCATGACGAACAGGACACCCCCATGATCGATCTCTATTACTGGACTACCCCCAACGGTCACAAGATCACGATGTTCCTCGAAGAGACCGGCCTGCCGTATAAGATCCACCCGGTCAACATCGGCCGCGGCGACCAGTTCAAACCCGAATTCCTGGCCATCGCGCCCAACAACCGCATCCCCGCGATCGTGGATCAGGCGCCCGCCGATGGCGGCGCGCCGATCCCGTTGTTCGAGTCCGGCGCCATCCTGCAATACCTGGCCGAAAAGACCGGCAAGTTCCTGCCCGCCGACGTGCGCGGCCGCGCTGAAGTGTCGCAATGGCTCTTCTGGCAAATGGGCGGCCTGGGTCCCATGGCCGGCCAGAACCACCACTTCTCGGGCTACGCGCAGGAACGCATTACCTACGCCATCGATCGTTACGTCAACGAAACCAATCGCCTGTACGGCGTGCTGAACAAACGGTTGGCCGACCGCGAATTCGTCGCCGGCGACTATTCCATCGCCGACATGGCGGCCTACCCGTGGATCGTGCCGCACGCCAAGCAGGGCCAGGACCTGAACGACTTTCCGCACCTCAAGCGCTGGTTCGACGCCATCCGCGCACGCCCCGCGACGCAACGCGCCTACGCGCTGGCCGACACGATCAACACCACGCCGCCGCTCAGCGACGACGAAGCGCGCCGCATCCTGTTCGGCCAGACCGCCCAACACGTCCGCTAACGCCCAAGGAGCGCGCCATGAATGCACCGCAACGCGTCTTTCGCCGCGCGCGCGCGGCCGATCTGCCCGCCATCGTGGCCATGCTGGCCGATGACGACCTGGGCGCCGGACGCGAGGACGCGTCCATCCCGCCGAACCCGCGCTATGTCGCCGCCTTCGAGGCAATTGAACAGGATTCCAATCAATTCCTGGCCGTGGTTGAGCAGGATTCACAACTGGTGGGCTGTTTGCAGTTATCGTTCATACCCGGCCTGTCGCGGCTGGGCCTGTGGCGCGGCCAGATCGAAAGCGTGCGCATCGCGTCGGCATTCCGCGGCGCGGGCCTGGGCCGCGCCATGTTCGAATGGGCCATCGAACAGTGCCGCAGCCAGGGCTGCGGATTGGTCCAGCTCACCACGGACCGCGCGCGTCCCGATGCGCGCCGGTTCTACGAAAGCCTGGGTTTCAAGGCCAGCCACGACGGCATGAAGCTCAGCCTGTAACGTCTGATTCTGATTTTCGAAAGGAGCGCCCAATGCCCTTGCATGGCGAATACAAAGTCCCCGGCGGCAAACTGGTCGTCGCGGATCTCGAAGTGCGCGATGGCCGTCTGGCCGACGTGCGCATCAGCGGCGACTTTTTTCTTGAACCGCCCGAAGCCCTCGAAGCCATCAACCGCGGCCTGAATGGCATGCCCGCGGACGCCGGCGAACTCGAGCTGGCGGTGGCCGTGCAATCGGCCCTGCCGGCCGACGCCGAGATGTTCGGCTTCTCGGCTGAAGCCATCGCGGTGGTGCTGCGGAGGGCGCTGGCATGACCCGCACCGACTGGAACGACTACGACTGGCAACTGATCCATGAAGGCCCGCAGCCGCCCGCGCTGCACATGGCGCTGGACGCGGTCATTACCGACGAAGTCGGCGCCGGACAGCGGCCGCCCACGCTGCGTATCTGGGAATGGTCGGCGCCGGCCGTCGTGATCGGCCGCTTCCAATCCCTGAAGAACGAAGTCGATCCGGAAGGCGCCGCGCGCCACGGCATCGAGGTGGTGCGACGCGTGAGCGGCGGCGGCGCGATGTTCATCGAGCCCGGCAACTCCATCACCCATTCGCTGAGCGCCCCGCAGGCGCTGGTCCACGGCATGAGCTTCCAGGAGTCGTACGCCTTCCTCGACGCCTGGGTGCTGACCGCGCTGCAGGGCCTGGGCATCAAGGCGTGGTATCAGCCGCTCAACGACATCGCCTCCGACATCGGCAAGATCGGCGGCGCGGCGCAAGCCCGCCGCGCGGGCGCCGTGCTGCATCACGTCACCATGTCCTACGACATCGACGCCGACAAGATGGTCGAGGTCTTGCGCATTGGCCGCGAGAAGCTTTCCGACAAGGGCACCACCAGCGCCAAGAAGCGCGTCGATCCCCTGCGCACGCAGACCGGCCTGGCGCGCGAGGTCATCATCGACCGCATGGTGGAAACTTTTGCCGGCCTGCACCGTCTGACCCCGGGCAGCGTGGGCAGCGAGACGCTCGCGCGCGCCCAGGCGCAGGCGGACGAAAAGTTCTCCCGCGCCGAGTGGACAGGCGTCGTGCCCTGACGGCGCCTCGGTTTTTGGAGGTAATTGCATGAATCGCACATTCACGCCGCCTGGCGCGATACGCGGTCTGATTCTGGGCGCCGCCCTGCTGGCCCTTGCCGGGTGCAGCAGCACGCCCCCGTCGAACATCACACTGGCAACGCCCGATGCCCAGTCAACGGCCACGCCGGAAAAGGTGGGCGACCTGTCCACCGAGCGCATCAAGTGGGCCGCCAGCAAGCCGGGCTGCGAGGGCGACTGCCCGCGCATCGAGATCGACAGCGTGGCCTTCCCCGGCATCCCGAAGCTGACCGCGCTGGTGGACCACGTGCTCGCCTACATGACCGGCACCGACGCGAATCGCCGCGGCCCCTACAACACGCTGTCGGAATACACGACGTATTTCTGGTCCACGGCCCGTCCGCGCGACGCGACCTACTTCAAGGCCAGCGTGAAAGACACGGTGGGGGACGTCGTCTCCATCGAACTGCACACGGAACAGTATCTGACCGGCGCCGCGCACGGCATCCCGGCCACGCAATATCTGAACTGGGAACGCAGCCGCGGCCGCGTGATGAGCCTGGACGAAGCGCTGATCCCGGGACGCCGCGCCGAGTACGTCGCGGCCTTGCAGCGCGCGCACGCCAAATGGCTGACCGGCAACCCGGACGCCAAACGCGACCCGGCGGCCTACAACAAGATGTGGCCGTTCCAGGAAAGCGACAACTTCGCGCTCACGCGCGACGGCATCGTGGTCAAGTACGACGCCTATTCGATCGCGCCGTATTCGCACGGCGAGCCGGAACTGGCGATTTCGTACCAGGACCTGCGCGGCATCCTGAAGCCGGAGCTGCTGCCGGCTTCGTGAAGCCACCATCGCGGCTGGCGTCCTCAAGCGAAGACGCCAGACATCCATTCGGCATTTTCTGGCGCCACAAATAGGAATCGCTCCTTGCGGAGCGATTCCTTTTTTTGTCTCTCTCTGCCTCCTCGGCGACGCGCCCGAGGACGCATCGTCGATTCAGTCTTTACGGATACAGGCCGCGCACCTGGCGGGCCTGCAGAATGCGCGTGCAAGCAACGATGAACGCGGCGGTGCGCAACGTCACCTTGTGCTCGCGAGACACCTGCGCCACCGCGGCATAGGCTTCACGCATCAGGCGTTCGAGGCGCTGGTTGATCTCTTCCTCGCTCCAGAAGAAGCTGGAGAAATCCTGCACCCATTCGAAGTAGCTGACCGTCACGCCACCAGCGTTGGCCAGCACGTCCGGCACGACGTACACGCCGTTCTCGGCCAGGATGTCGTCCGCTTCCGGGGTCGTGGGGCCGTTGGCGCCTTCGACCACGATCTTGGCGCGCACCTTGGCGGCGTTGTCGACGGTGATCTGGCTTTCCAGGGCTGCCGGGATCAGGAATTCGGTTTCCAGCGTCCAGAATTCGTTCTTGTCCAGCGCCTGGCCGCCCGAGAAGCCGCCCACGCCGCCAGTCTGCGACACGTGCGACAGCAGCTTGTGAACGTCCAGGCCAGCCGCGTTGTGCACGGTGCCGGTGTGATCCTGCGCGGCAATGACCTTGGCGCCGGCTTCATGAAACAGGCGGGCGGCGGTGCCGCCCACGTTGCCGAAACCCTGCACGACGACACGCGCGCCGGCTACATCGATGTTCCGGTCGCGCGCGGCTTCGCACGCCACGACGAACACGCCGCGGCCGGTGGCCTCGACGCGGCCCAGGCTGCCGCCCAGCGCGATCGGCTTGCCGGTGACCACGCCGGTGGCGGTGGCGCCTTCGTTCATGGAGTACGTGTCCATCATCCAGGCCATGGTCTGGGCGTTGGTGTTCACGTCAGGGGCGGGAATGTCCTTGGACGGTCCGATGATGACGCCGATTTCGCTGGTGTAGCGGCGCGTCATGCGTTCGAGTTCCGAGGCGGAGAGCTTGCGCGGGTCGACACGGATGCCGCCCTTGGCGCCGCCGTACGGCAGGTTGACCGCCGCGTTCTTCACCGACATCCAGGCCGCCAGCGCCATCACTTCGGACAGCGTCACGTCCTGGTGGAAACGCACCCCACCCTTGCCCGGGCCGCGCGACACGTTGTGCTGCACGCGGTAGCCCTCGAAGTGGGCGATGGTGCCGTTGTCGAGTTCGATCGGCACATCGACGATCAGCGAGCGCTTCGGACGCTTCAGCGTCTCGACCCACCGGCTCAGGGAACCGAGGTACGGCGTGACCCGGTCGACTTGTTGCAGGTAATTACCCCAGGGGCCGAGGTCCTCGGCATTCAGATAAGACGGCAAGGCATGGGTGGGAGTTTGAGACATGAGCATGCTCTCCTGACAAAGTTGCGCCATTTTATCCACGAAAGTTATAGCGTCCCTATTTAAAGTTTAAATATTTTAAATAGGGACGCATAAGCGTTGCGAATACCGAACGGGTCGCAGGCGGGGCCGGAAGCTGCACCTATCCTAAGCCCGCAATGTGGCGGCGTCCAGCCTGCGCTGGCCGCCACGGGGCCAATAAAAAGGGCAGCCCCCGCGTTGGGAGCCGCCCTTCATGTGCACCGGTGTCTGACACCCTGGGGAGACGGCCTACAGTCTGCACCACTGCGGCAAGGGTGTCAGACACCTCCATTGGCATCCTGCCCATCGCAGCAAGAGCACCGCATCACCCGGTGTCTGACACCCTGGCGAGACGGTCTACAGCCTGCACCACCGCGGCAAGGGTGTCAGACACCTCGCCAGCCTCAAATCACACCGACAGCAACTGCCAGGCCAGACGCGCCGCCGCGCGCGCGCCGTGCCCGTCGACGTCGAACTTGGGGTTGAACTCCGCCAGGTCCGCCAGCCGAAGTTTGCCGCTTGCCTTGACCCGCAGGACGATCTCCTCGACCACGGACATCGGCACGCCATAGGGCGCCGGCGCGGACACCCCCGGCATCACGCCCGCGGGCAGCACGTCCAGGTCGATCGTCAGGTACACATGCTGCGCCTTGGCCAGCAGCGCGTCCACATCGGCCAGCCGCGCCTCAAGATGACGCTCCTGCATGTCGCGGTCTTCGATCCACGCGGCCCCGATTTCCGCGGCGCGGGCGTAGAGCGCCGGCGTATTGGCCAGCCGTGAGACCCCCAGGCAGGCGTATTGCAGGTCGCGCCCGCGCGCCTCGCTGTCTGTCGCAATCTGGTCGAACGGCGTGCCGGAGCTGCCGGGGCGGCCCGTACGCAGATCGAAGTGCGCGTCCAGGTTCAGCACCAGCACGGCGCCGGCGTCGCCGCGCGCGTCCAGCCAGCGGGCCAATCCCTGGAAACTGCCCCAGGCAATTTCATGCCCGCCGCCCAGCACGACCGGCCGGGCGCCCCGCCCCATCAGTTCGGCCAGACGCAGGCCCAGGCGCTCCTGCGCGTCCTCCAGCTTGTCGCCGTGGCATTCGACGTCCCCGGCATCCAGCAGACGCGTCAGACCGTGCGCCGGCAGGCCCGCCAGATACCTGCGGATGCCGGCTGGCCCCGCGGCGGCGCCCACCCGGCCCTGGTTGCGCGCCACGCCCGCGTCGCACGCAAAGCCCAGCACCACGGCCTCGCCCGCTTCGGCCTGCCCTGCTTCGGCCTGGACGATGTGCGCAAGCCGGCGCGTGTCGCCCTGTTCGGCACTGTCGTCGCGCGCCTTCCACAGGCTTTTGTCCAGTTGCGGCGCGCTCATGCTGCCGCCCCCGGACCCGCGCTCAGGACCGCCTGCAGGAACTCGCGGGTGCGGGCTTCGCGCGGCTCGCTGAAGATCACCTCCGGCGGGCCGGATTCCAGGATGACGCCGCCGTCCATCACGGCCACCACGTCCGCCACGTCGCGCGCAAAGCCCATTTCGTGCGTAACGACCATCATGGTCATGCCTTCGCGGGCCAGCAGCTTCATGACCTGCAGCACTTCGCCCACCAATTCCGGGTCCAGCGCCGAGGTCGGCTCATCAAACAGCATCACCTGCGGCTGCATGGCCAACGCACGCGCGATGGCCACGCGCTGCTTCTGGCCACCCGACAGGCTGGCGGGCATGGCGGCCATCTTCTGCGACAGGCCCACCTTGTTGAGCAGGTCGGACGCCATCGCAATGGCCTGCTCACGCCCCATGCCGAGCAGCGTGCGGGGGCCGACGGTCACGTTGTCCAGCACCGACAGGTGCGGGAACAGATTGAAGCCCTGAAACACCATGCCCACCTGCGTGCGCAACTGGTTCAGTTCGGCTTCGGGCAACATCGCCCCGTCCGCCTGCAGCGTCTGGCCGCAGATATCGACCGTGCCGCGCTGGGCCACTTCCAGCCCATTGCAGCAACGCAGCAAGGTGCTCTTGCCCGAACCGCTGGGTCCGATGACCACCACCACCTGCGACTTCAGCACATCGAAATCGATGCCGCGCAGGACGGCATGATCGCCGTAGGACTTGTGCAGGCCGCGGATGCGGATCATTTCCTGACCTTCGATGACAAGGCTCATTGCACCATTCCTCCCGCGCGCAGACGATGCTCGATCTTGCGCAAAATCACCATGGCGGTCGTGGTCAGCGCCAGATAGATCAAAGCCACCACCAGGTAGGTTTCCAGCGAGCGGTATGACACGCTGATGATCTTCTGCCCTTCGTGCATCAGATCGTGAATGGTCAACAGCGAGACCAGCGCCGAGTTCTTGATGAGCGCGATGAACTCGTTGCCCAGCGGCGGAATCATGCGCACGAAAGCCTGCGGCAGGATGATGATGCGCATGGCTTGGCCGGACGACATGCCCAACGAGCGTGCCGCCTCCGTCTGGCCGCGGTCCACCGACTGGATCGCGCCCCGCACGATCTCCGATACATAGGCCCCGGAATACATGCCCAGGCCCAGCACGCCGCAAGCGAACGCCGGCAGCGTCACGCCAAACTGCGGCAAGCCGAAGAACCAGATGAACAACTGCACCAGCAGCGGCGTGCCCCGGAAGAACAGCAGGTACGTGCTGCACAGGTGATACGTGATGCGGCGCTGCGGATTGAGCCGGCCGATACCGACCAAAAGCCCCATCACGCAGCCCAGCAGCAAGGCGCCCGCGGTCACCTCGACGGTGACCAGCGCGCCCCGCATCAGCGCGTCGAAGTCGGCGAAGACGGGTGAAAATTCCAGGTTCATTTCGCGGGCGCCTCGAACCACTTGTTCACGATGGCCTGGTAGCTGCCATCGGCCTTCAGCTTCTGCAGCGCGGCGTTCAGGTCGCGCGTGAGCTCAGGCTTGCTCTTGGGCACGGCGATGCCATAGTCCTCGGTCGTGACCTGCTCGTTCAGGACGGTCAGCCCGTTGGTGCTCTGCGCGAACAGCTTGGCGGCGGGCTTGCCCGTCACCGCGGCATCGGCGCGGCCGATCTGCACCAGGTTGAACATCTCCTGGTTCTTCTCGACTTCCACGCGCTGCACCTTGGGGAAATGCTCTTTCAGGTAGTTCACCGACTTCGTGCCAACCTGCACAGACACCTTGCGGCCATCGAGGTCCTTGATCGTCTTGATGGGGCCGTCGGCCTTGGTCAGCACCACCAGGCCGCCCGCATAGTACGGGTCGGTGAAATCGACGACCTTGCTGCGCTCGGGCGTGATGTAGATGGCGGATACCGCGATGTCGGCACGGCCGGCCTGCAGCGCCGGAATCAGGCCCTTGAAGTCGATGTCGATCCATTCGACCTTCTTGCCCATCGCGCCGGCCAGCGCTTCGACCAGCTCGATGTCGAAGCCGGTGCGCTTGCCATCCTTGACGAATTCCATCGGCGGGAAGGTGGCGTCGGTGACGGCGCGGATCGTTTCCTGAGCGTGCGCGGCGCCGGCAGCCCAGGCAAGGCTCAGGGTCAGGGCGGCGGACAGCAGGGTGCGGCGAGTGGTCATGGTGGGGTCCTATGGAGGTGGGTGCGACAGGTGGTACGACGGTGGGTACGACGATCGTTGCGGCTAGGAACGGGCTTAGCGGTAAAGCGGGTAAATCAGATAATCGGATGCGGCAGGCACTGCGGCGTCAGGCGGCCTTCAAGCGTTCTGAAATGCGGCGGGCGGCGGCAAGGGTCATGTCGATCAGCGCGTCCGGATGCTGCGCGGCGCGCGTGGACGGCGCCATCAGCGTGATCGAGGCCACGGCCTGGTTCGGCCGCTGGAAGATCGGCACGCTCACGCCCCAGACGCCGGCGTCGACCTCGCTGTCGGTCACGGCGTAGCCCTGCGCGCGGATGGCGTCCAGCTCGCCCGTCAACCGGGCGGCATCCACGCCGGCCTCGTCGGCCAGATAGGCCAGCGCAGCCTGCAGACGGGCCTGCGGCATGAACGCCAGCAGCGACTTGGCCGACGCGCCCCGCGCCAGCGGCAGCCCGCGACCCTTGGTGAACGAGCAGCGCAGCGGATGCTGGCTTTCCACCATGTCCAGGCACACGGCTTGGTCCTTCACGGCGACAAGCAGACCGATGGTTTCGCCGGACGACGCGGCCAGCGCCGCCATGTCGGGCTGCGCTTCGTGAATCAGGAACGACGACTGGTCAAAGCCCCATGCGAGTTGCACGCACAGGGGGCCCGGTCCGTATTCGCCCTCGTGTTCGGCAACGAAGCCCCAGCGTTTGAGGAGCGCGATCTGCCGGTAGAGCGTGCTCTGCGCCAAGCCCGTCTTGTCGGCCAGCGCGGCAATGCTCAGCGGGCCGTCGTGCCGGGCCAGGGTGGCCAGCACATACAGGACGCGATCCGCGCCCGCCCCGACAGAGGTTTCCGACATATCGATTCAACTCCCAGCAATATCGAAGCGAGATTATCAATTTGTGGCGGTTTTACTTCTGATTTTTCCCACCAGCTGAGAATCGCAAGGGAAAACCCCGAATTTCCGGCGTAAAAAAACCCGCCGGAAAGCGGGTTTGATAGGTCGGCAGCTGGGTGTTCGAGCGACGGCCTACCGGGCGTTCGTCACGGCGCGGGCGGCTTCTCGTAATCCGACAGGCCGACGCCAGAGACCCCCTTCACCCCGCCACCGGGCGCCGCAGCGGCCGGCGCTGGCGTCGGCGGGGCCGCGGGCGCTTGAACCGCCGACGGCGCATCGGTCGTCGGCGCAGTATCCGCTTGCTGCGGCGCGCCCTGCGCCGCCGCGCGGCGTTTGCGCTTGGCGTCCTCTTCCTTCTGAACCAAGGCCGTCAGCTCGGCGGCCAGCGACTCCGACTTGCCCGTGGCCGCCCACGCGGCCGCGTCCTGCCCCTTCGTGTCCTGCGTGGTGACGTCGGCCCCGGACTTGAGCAGCAACTCGACCATGGGCTTGCGGCCCGACAGCGCTGCCATCATCAGCGGCGTCTCGCCATTGGGCGCGGGCGCATTGATCATGGCCTTGTTCGCCAGCAGCAGGCGCGCCATCTCCATCTGCCCCTTGGACGCGGCGTAATGCAGCGGCGTCCAGCCCAGGCGGTTGACCTGCGCGCCGCGCGCAATCAGCTTCTTGGCGCGCTCGGTCTGTCCGGCGATGGCAAGGTACATCAGCGGCGTCTCGCCCGCCGGGTTCTCGGCGTTGACGTCGGTGCGCTTGTCCGCGGCCAGCACGTCGAAAACCTTCCAGGCGTTGTCCACGACGGCGCGCATGATGGCGGGCTGGCCGTTCTTGTAGCGCACATTGGGGTCCGAGCCCTGCGCCAGCAGATCACGGATGTCGTCGGGATAGTCGTTGGCGACGTAGACCCACCAGTCGGTGGGATTGGCGGCCTGCGCAGCGGGCGCGGCCAGGCCAATGGCCAGCGCCAGCAGGCCGGCGCGGCTGCATGACAGGAAGGCTTTGTGGGCGAAGGCGATGCGGATGGCCATGGCTGTCCTTGAATGCGGATTCAGTGAATCGGGATGACCTATTTCTTGATCTTGCTGAACAGCTTGAAGAAATTGTCGGTGGACGCGCGCGCGACCTCGGCCGCCGTGATGCCGCGAAGATCCGCGATCTTCTCGGCCACGTGGATCACCTTGGACGGATCATTGAGCTTGCCGCGAAACGGCACCGGCGCCAGGTACGGCGAATCGGTTTCGATCAGCAGCCGGTCCAGCGGGACCTTGGTCGCCACTTCATGCACGATCTGCGCGTTCTTGAACGTCACGATCCCGGACAGCGAAATGTAGAAATTCTGGTCCAGCGCGGCCTGCGCCACTTCCCAGGTCTCGGTAAAACAGTGCATGACACCGCCCGCCTCGGCCGCCTTTTCCTCGCGCAGCATGCGCACGGTGTCCTCGGCGGATGACCGGGTGTGCACGATCAGCGGCAGACCGGCGTCGCGCGCGGCGCGGATGTGGCGGCGGAAACGTTCGCGCTGCCAATCCAGCGGTTCGGATAGCCGGTAGTAGTCGAGCCCAGTTTCGCCGATGGCCACGACCTTGGGATGCTCGGCCAGGCGCACCAGTTCCTCGGGCGTCGGGTCCGGCGTGTCTTCGTAATCGGGGTGCACGCCCACCGACGCCCACAGGCGCGGCTCGGGCTCGACCAGCGACATCAGGCCGGGCCATTCCGGCATGTTGACGCTGACGACCAACGCGTGCGTGACCTGATTGGCCGTCATGCGGTCCAGAATGGCCGGCAGATCGTTGGCAAGCTCGGGAAAATTCAGATGACAGTGTGAATCGACGTACATGGAGAGTCTGGTAGGGCTTACGCCTGGCAGGATAGCACCACGCGTTGCAGGGTGGCGTGGGCGAACAGCTTGGCGTTCAGGGGGTGCGTGGCCAAGGCGCGCTGGCGCGTCAGCCAGCGGGCCGATTCGGCCACGCGCGCGGGATTGATACGGGCGGCAACCTGCGCCACGCCGGCTTGCAGCGACGGAAAATAGCGCACCGGCGCCCCGGCGCTGGCAAGCATCAGGTCGGTGTAGAGCCGTTGCAAGGCATCGATCCATTCAGCCGCCGCCACCTTTTCCAAGGATTCGGCCAGCGTGCCCACATCGGGCGTCTGGCCCTTGGACAGCGGATTGACCAACTGGCCCAGCCAGGCCGGACAGGCCGACTCGCCCGACTGCGCCAACCGCAACGCCGCCAGCGGCGCGCCACCCGCGGCGGCCAGCCACTCGCGCGCCGGTTCCACATTCTGATCACGCAACCATTGCAGCGCCGTATCCGCGTCGGGCGCCGGCAGCGGCAGGCGGCGGCAGCGCGACACCAGCGTGGGCAGCAGGCGGTCCGGCGCGTCCGCGACCAGCAGGAAGACGGTATGGGGAGGCGGTTCTTCCAGCACCTTGAGCAAGGCGTTGGACGACACGACGTTCAGCGCGTGGGCCGGGTACAACAGCGCCACGCGCCAGCCGCCGCGGTGCGTGGCGGTGTTGAACCAGGATTCCAGCGAGCGGATCTGGTCGATGCGGATTTCCTTGGAAGGCGCGCGCTTGGCGGCGCCCGCCGCCGGCTCGGCGTCTTCGGCCTGTTCGGCCGCGTCCGCGCCCTCTTCCACGGCCACCGCCTCGGGGCGGATACGGCGCAGGTCGGGGTGATTGCCGCTAGCAAACCAGTTGCAGGCGGCGCAGTGGCCGCACGCCAGTCCGTTCTCGGGCGTCTCGCACAGCAGGCTGGCTGCCGCGGCGATGGCGAAATCAAGCTTGCCGATGCCGGCCAGCCCGTGCACCAGCCAGGCGTGCGCGAACCGGTCGCGATTGCCCAGCCACGCACGGGCCGTCTCCATCTGCCAGGGGTGGAACTGGGGCGCGCTCATGCAGGAACGGCCAGCAGCTCGCGCAGGCCCGCCTCGAGCTCGGTGCGGATCTGGGCGATGGAACGAGTGGAATCGACGACGCGAATGCGGTCGGGGTCGGCCTTGGCGCGGGCATGATAGGCCTCGCGGGTGCGCTCGAAAAACGCCGCGCCTTCGCGCTCGAAGCGGTCGGGCTCGCGCGCGTCGGCCAGCCGCGCCCGCGCGACTTCAAGCGGCACGTCGAATAGCCAGGTCCGGTCCGGGCGGCCGGCGCGCATCCAGTCTTCGAGGACCGCGACACGCTCGGCGCCCAGGCCGCGGCCGCCACCTTGATAGGCGTAGCTGGCGTCGGTGTAGCGGTCGCAGACGACCCACGCGCCGCGCGCAATCGCCGGTTCAATGACCTGGCGCGCATGTTCGCACCGGGCGGCAAACATCAGCAACGTCTCGGTATCCAGCCCCATGGCATCGTTCAGCACCAGCGCGCGCAGTTTTTCGCCCAGCGGCGTGCCGCCGGGCTCGCGGGTGGACACGACCTCTACGCCCTGCCCGCGCAGGAAGTCCGCGATCCAGTCCGTGTGCGTGCTTTTGCCCGCGCCGTCCACGCCCTCCAGCGTAATGAAGCGTCCGCGTGAGGTCATTGATCTTGTCCTTGTGCTGATTCGGGTTCGGGCGTTGCCGGCGCGGCGGCGGGCGCGGGGGTGGGCGCAGGCGTGGAACGCTGGCCCTGACCGAGAATGTAGCGGGCAACGTTGCGGTTGTGCTCGGACAGATTGGCCGAGAACTCGCTTGTGCCATTGCCTCGCGAGACGAAATACAGGAACTTGTGCTGTTCGGGCTGCACGGCGGCCAGCAAGGCGGCCCGGCCCGGCGCGGCGATCGGCGTGGGCGGCAGGCCCGGACGCGTGTAGGTATTCCAGGGCGTGTCGGTCTGCAGGTCGCGCTTGCGGATGCGGCCCTGATAGGCCTCGCCCATGCCGTAGATCACGGTCGGGTCGGTCTGCAGCAGCATGCCGATCTTCAGCCGGTTGGTGAACACGCCCGACACGCGGCGGCGCTCCGGACCGTGGCCGGTTTCCTTTTCGATGATGGACGCCAGCACCAGCGCTTCATAGGGCGTGGCGACGGCCACGTCGGACTGGCGTTTGTCCCAGGTGTCGTTCAGGATGCGCTGGCCTTCCTGGTAGGCGCGGCGCAGCAGGTCGAAATCGGTGCTGCCCGGCGTGAAGACATAGGTGTCGGGGAAGAACAGGCCTTCGGGATGCTTGATGGTCGACCCCAGCCGTTCCAGCAATTCTTCGTCGCTGACGTCACCCAGCGTCTGCTTGACGTCCGTGTTTTCGCGCAGCGCCTGGCGGATCTGGCGATAGGTCCAGCCTTCCAGGAACGTGATCTGGCGCTGGGTCATGTCGCCGCGCGCCAGGCGCTCGAGCAGCAGCCACGGCGTATCGCCATTGATCGCCTGGTAGCCGCCCGCCTTCATCAGCTTGTCGCGTTCGGACAGGCGCGCCATCCACACGAAACCGGGCTCCCACATCGGCACGCCGGCCGCGTTGAGCGCGCGCGCGACGGTGCGCGGGCTGCTGCCCGGATCCACCACGAAGTCAATTTTGTCGGCCGGCAGGGTCATCGGGCGGTGCATCCAGGTGTAGGCGGCGCCCACCGCGCCGCCTACGGCCAGAACGATGAGCAGCAGGAACCACAGGACGAAATTTCGGAGTCGCATCTTCATAAGTGTCGGAAGTTTAATGGATCGCGGGCCTCGCCCGGGACACAACCGGGGCCGGATCGAGCGGCGCGCCCCTTTGGTCATCGGGGACATGGCGGGGCAAGGCCGGGATCGGGGCTATCATCAGCACTTTGATGACGCGATAACCCCGCCGCCATGCACGCCTATTACGCTTCGATTCCCGTCCGCGCCGAAGGTTGCGCGCAATGCGCTCCGCTGGAAGATCTGGCGGTCTTCACCGCCTCGGGCGCCGACGCCCTCACCTTTCTGCACGGCCAGCTCACGCAGGACGTCACGGGCCTGCCCCCGGACGCCGCCCGCCTGGCCGGCTATTGCACCGCCAAGGGCCGCCTGCTGGCCACGCTGGTCATGTGGCGCGGCGCGGGCAATGCCGACGACGCGCCACAGTTCTACGGCATGGTCCGGCAGGACCTCTCCCAGGCCCTCATCAAGCGCCTGTCCATGTTCGTCCTGCGCGCCAAGGTCAAGCTGGCGGCCGCGCCGCTGCACGTAGCCGGGGTGCAGGCCACCTCGGAACAGGCTGCCGCGCTGGAGGCCCTCACGGGCCCCCTGCCGCGCGCCACCTGGCAGCGCGCCGACCTGCCGTCCGGTACGTGGATCGTCGCGCCGTCGGCCGACGACCGCCTGCGCTGGTGGTGGATCGCGTCGGACGCGCAGCTGGAACAATCCGGCGCGCTCACGCAGGCGCTGGGACTGGCGCCCGCCGCGCACTGGCAAGCGGGAGACCTGGCGGCCGGCATTCCCTGGATTGCCGCGGCCACGCAGGACGTCTTCATTCCGCAAACGGTCAACCTGGACCTGATCCAGGGCGTCAGCTTCACCAAGGGCTGTTATCCCGGCCAGGAAGTCGTGGCGCGCAGCCATTACCGGGGCACCGTCAAGCGGCGCATGGCCTACGGCACCATTGCCGACGCCGGCCTGAAAGGCCCGGCGCTCGCGGGGGTGGACGTGTTTGACGCCGCGCAGCCGGGCGAGGCCATTGGCCGCGTGGTGCAGGCCGCCAGCGACGCCGGCGTCGTGTCGGTGCTGTTTGAAACCACGCTGGCCGCGCTGCCCGAAGGCGACCTGCGCCTGGCCAGCGCCGACGGTCCCCGCATCGCGGCGGCGCCGCTGCCGTACTCGATCAATCCCTGATCCGTCCGGGCCTGCTCGCGCTGATTTCCGCGCGCAGGCCTTGCGGTCATTGTCAGACCGCCACCCCGAACAACGCCCCCACGCCGGCCGTCACGGCCATCGCCGCCGCGCCCAGCACGGTGACGCGCAATGCCGCGGGCAGCTTGGGCGCGCCGCCCGCCTTCGCGGCCATGGTGCCCAGCGCCGCCAGACAGCACACCGACGCGCCGATGACCCAGCCGATCAGATGCGGTCCCGGCGATACCGCCGCCACCGCCAGCGGCACCGCTGCGCCCCCGGCAAACGACGCAGCCGAGGCCAGCGCCGCCTGCACCGGCCGCGCACGGTTATGCAGCGAGATGCCCAATTCGTCTCGGGCGTGCGCGTCCAGCGCGTCATGGGAGGTGAGTTGGCGCGCCACCTGTTCCGCCAGCTCGCGCGTCAGTCCCCGTGCCACGTAGATGTCGATCAGCTCGGCCAGTTCTTCGCCGGAATTGCGCTTGAGCGAGCGCTGCTCCATGCGCAGGTCAGCGGCTTCGGTGTCGGCCTGCGAGCGCACCGACACGTACTCACCCGCCGCCATCGACAATGCGCCGGCCACGAGGCCCGCCAGTCCGGAAGTCAGGATGGCGCCGTGCGAGGCCTGGGCCGCGGCAACGCCGGTGATGAGGCTGGCTGTCGAGACGATGCCGTCGTTAGCGCCCAGTACTGCGGCGCGCAGCCAGTTGCTGCGGAAAATTCGATGATGTTCTTTTGCTGGCATTGCCGGAAAACCCATGCGAGGCGCGACAAGCGCGGGGCACGCCCGGCCAGTGGCCCGGCGCGCCCCGCGCGGAATTCATCGCGGCGTCACGCGCACCGCGGTCAGCAAGCCTATCACGCACAACGTGGCATGTTCGCCATCGTACGCGTGCATCTCCACTTGGCAGACCGAAAGACGCTTGCCGGGCTTGACCACGCGCCCGGTCGCGACAAAGCGGTCGCCCTTGGCGGGCGCCAGGAAGTTCATCTTGAATTCCGACGTCAGCACGTCCTCATCCGGTCCGAACAGCGTGAACGCGGCATAGCCGCCCGCGCTGTCGGCGATGGTGGTGGAAATGCCCGCGTGCAGAAAGCCGTTCTGCTGGCAGAGGTCGGCGCGGTAAGGCAGAACGATGTCCACCCTGCCCGGCTCGACCGCGTCGAGCTTGGCGCCCAGCAGCGCCATGATGCTTTGCTGGCCAAAACTGGCCTGGACCCGCGCGGCCGGGTCCGCAGGTGCGTGGGACGGCGCCATGTCAGTCCTGCTCGCGCTTGACCAGGTTGATGATGCTGGAAAAGTCCAGCTTGCCCGACCCGCCCCCGCTGTGCAGCGAATACAGGTTGCGTGCCAGCTCGCCCAGCGGAATCGAGGCGCGCGCCGACAGCGCCGCCTCGGCCGCCAACCCCAGGTCCTTGAGCATCAGGTCCACGCCAAAACCGCCGGCATAGCCCTTGGACGCCGGCGCATGTTCCATGACGCCCGGCCAGGGGTTGTAGAGCTCGGTCGCCCAGTTGCGTCCCGAGCTCTTGGCGATGATGTCCGACAGCACCTTCGGGTCCAGTCCATTGGCCACGCCCAGCGCCAATGCCTCGGACGTGCCGGCCATCAGGATGCCGAGCAGCATGTTGTTGCAGATCTTGGCCACCTGCCCCGCGCCCGCCGGACCCGCATGGAAAATGTTCTTGCCCATCTTTTCCAGCACGGGGCGCGCGCGCTGCAGCGAGGCTTCGGCGCCGCCCACGATAAAGGTCAGCGTGCCTGCGGCCGCGCCGCCCGTGCCGCCCGAGACCGGCGCGTCGATCATGGCGATGCCGCGCACCTCGGCCGCCTGGGCCACCTTGCGCGCCGAGTCGGGCGCGATCGTGCTGCATTCGATGACCAGCGCGCTCGAGGCGATCTTGCCGAGCAGATCCTGATCGAGGTACAGGCCCTCGACGTGCTTGCTGGCCGGCAGCATCGAGATCACGACTTCGGCCCCTTCAACCGCTTCCGACGCGGACGCCGCCGCCGTCGCGCCGGCGTCGGTCAGCAGCTTGATGGCCGCCGGCACCAGATCGAACACTTTCAGGCTGTGGCCGGCCTTGACCAGATTCAATGCCATGGGCGCGCCCATGTTGCCCAAACCGATAAACGCGATGCTGCTCATGATGTCTTGTCTCCTGTTGCTATTGCTGTAGGTATGGATTCATCGTGACCTGCGTAACTGCGTGACCTGCGCGGCAGGCGGGGACCAGGGGCCAGCAGGCGGGCCGGCCGCCCTGCCAGGGCCCGCTCAGCGCCCTTCCTGCCCCAGATCGGCAAGCGGATGCGGCTCGCCCTCCGGCCAGGGTTCCTCAAAGAATTTCTGCACCCACGCGTCGGTGGCCACGTCGATGACGGCCGGGTTCCAGCGCGGGTTCTTGTCCTTGTCCACCAGCAGCGCGCGGATGCCCTCGGCAAAATCGCCATGCGCGGTGCACGCCAACGCGGCCGTGTACTCAACGCGGAACACGTCATCCAGCGACCGCAAACGCGTGCGCTGCTGCAGTGCGAACGCCAGGCGCACCGATCCGGGCGAGCCCGCCAGCATGGTCTTGGCCGCGCGCGACAGCCACGGATCCTCGTGGTCCTTCAGGAAGGACAGCTCTTCGTAGATGTCGTCCAGCCGGTTGCCGTTGCACAGGTTGTTGACGACGAACGAGTGCTGGCGCAACGGCCCGGGTTCCAGCGGCGTGGGCGGCTCGAGCGCGGTGAGCGCGCGACGCAGCAGGCCGTCGTTGATGGAGCGCGGCGGAATGGCGTCTTCGGCTGCGCCCGAGGCCTGCCCGGCCCACGGCTGCTGCTCCAGCGAGGACAGCAACGCGGGCCAGTCCGCGCTGTTCAGGCGGAAATCCGCCAGACCCGCGAAGAAGGCGTCGGACGTATTCAACTGCGCGCCCGTCAGCGCCAGGAACACGCCGCTGCGGCCCGGCATGCGGTTCAGCAGCCAGCTTCCGCCCACGTCCGGGAACAGCCCGATCGACACTTCCGGCATGGCCAGGCGCGAGGTCTCGCTGACAACGCGGTGGCTGGCGCCCATCATCAGGCCGATGCCGCCGCCCATGACGATGCCGTGGCCCCAACACAGAACGGGCTTGGGATAGGTATGAATGCGATAGTCCAGCCGGTATTCGTGCTCGAAGAAGCGGCGCGCATAGGCGTTGCTCCAGCTAGGCTTGCCCGCGTTCTCGGTCATGCTGCGGTACAGGCCGTGCAGATCGCCGCCGGCGCAGAACGCCTTGTCGCCCGCACCCTGCAGCACCACCAATGCAACACCGGGATCGCGCGCCCACGCGTCCAGACGGTCAGCCAGCAGGTCCACCATCTCGAGCGACAGGCCGTTCAGGGTTTGCGGCGCATTCAGCGTCGCAATGCCGAAACGCATTCCATTGGCAGCGGATCTTTCTTCGAACAACACCGGTGCATTCATCTTATGTCGGCTCCTTTTTCCAACAATTGGCGGGCAATGATCACGCGCATGATCTCGTTGGTGCCCTCCAGAATCTGATGAACGCGAGTATCGCGCACCAAACGCTCCAAGGGATAGTCTTTCAGGTAACCATAACCACCATGAATCTGTTGCGCGTCCAGGCAGATCTGGAAGCCCATATCGGTTGCAAAGCGCTTGGCCATTGCGCAGTAGGTGGACGCATCGGCCGCGCCGGCGTCCAGCTTGCAGGCCGCCAGCCGCACCATCTGGCGCGCCGCCACCAGGTGCGTCGCCATGTCCGCCAGCTTGAACTGCAGCGCCTGGAACTCGGCCAGGCGGCGGTTGAACTGGCGGCGCTCATCCATGTAGCGGCGGGCTGCGTCCAGCGCGCCTTGCGCGGCGCCCACCGAGCAGGTTCCGATATTGATCCGGCCGCCGTCCAGGCCCTTCATGGCGATCTTGAAGCCCTCGCCCTCCACGCCCAGCATGTTGGCGGCCGGCACGCGGACGTTCTCGAAGGTGATGGGGCGCGTGGACTGGCTGTTCCAGCCCATCTTCTCTTCCTTGCGGCCGTAGCCGATGCCCTCGCTGTCGGCCGGGATCGCAAAGGCGCTGATGCCTGCCGGTCCCTCGCCGCCGGTGCGGGCCATCACGACCAGCAGGTCCGTGTCGCCGCCCCCGGAGATGAAGGCCTTCGCGCCGTTGACGATGTAGCTGTCGCCGTCGCGCTGCGCCCGCGTGGAAAGCGATGCCGCGTCGGAACCGGCGCCCGGCTCCGTCAGGCAATAGGAAGCCAGCTTTTCGCCGCTGGCAAGCAAGGGTCCCCAGGCGTCTCGCAGACCCGGCTGGCCCCACTTGCCCACCATCCAGGTCGCCATGTTGTGAATCGTCAGGAACGCCGTGGTGGACGGGTCCACCGCCGCCATTTCCTCGAACACCAGTGTGGCGTCCAGGCGCGGCAGACCCAGGCCGCCGATGTCTTCGCTGGCGTAGATCGCGCAAAAGCCCATCTCGCCCGCCCGGGCGAAGGCTTCGCGGGGGAAGATGCCCTCGGCATCCCAGCGCGCGGCGTGGGGAGCCAGCTCGCCCTCTGCATAATCGCGCGCGGCCTGCGCGAACGCGCGCTGCTCGTCGGTCAGTTCCAAGTCCACAGCCTGTCTCCTGATGTAGTCGGTATTGTCTCGTGGCGTTGCTGCCGTCTCGTGAACGCCAGCTCGTCGATTTTGACATGACGTTGACGTAAACGTAAGCACGAACCCGGGTTAATGTTACGCCCGAAGCGGCCGGGCGCTTTGTCTTATTGATGACAATGTGCGGGGACGGGGCGGCGGCAACGGCCGCCCCTCAGTGCGCTACAGCAAACCGGCCGGCCGGACGCGCCCGTTGCGGGCGGTCTTGGTACGGCGGTGCTCGGCGCGACGGCGGCGCGACTCCTTGGGATCGAAGGTCAGACCGCGATAGATTTCCACGCGGTCGCCGTCGGCCAGCAACGCGTGCGGCTCAGTAGCGCGGCCAAAGACGCCCACGCCCCGTTCCCACGGTTTGACGACCGGAAACGCCTGCGCAAACCCGCTGGCCGCCAACGCGTCCTCGACGGTCGCCCCCTCGGGCAGGCGCACTTCCCGTTGCCACGCGTGGCCGGGCAAGGCGTAGCAGACGATGACGCCGATCTGCCCTGCCGCGGACGCCTCATTCGCCATACTTGGCCTGCGCGCGCTTGGTGAAGGAATCAATGAAGCTGGTCGCAATGCGGTTGAAGACCGGCCCCACCACCATTTCGAGCGGCCGGTTCGAAAACGCATACTCCATGGTGAACAGAACCTTGCAGGCGTCTTCGGCCAGCGGCTGGAACACCCAATGCCCCACCAGGCTGGAGAAGGGACCATCCACGAGTTCCAGGTCGATCCGTTCGGGATAGACGTGGACATTGCGGGTGGTGAAGCGCTGCTTCATCCCCGCAAAGGAAATCAGGATGGAGGCCTGCATGCCGTGTTCGTCGCGGGTCTGCACCTCGGCGCCGCCACACCACGGCATGAACTCGGGGTACTTCTCCACGTCGGCAACCAGGTCGAACATCTGGGCGGCGCTGTAAGGCACCAGGACGGATCGTTGTACTTTGTGCATCGACTATCGCAAATGGCTAGAATGGCAAGATTTTACCGGCACAGCGCTTTGTGGGCCTAAATGGGCCGAAACGCTCGGCTTAAACCCCGGACCGGCACATCGCGCAGAATAACGAGCAATCCCCGTTCGCAACAACCCGCAATCGGCCGGATAGCCAGATTCGCAGAATCCCAGCAAGAAGGCTTTATGAGCATTATCGACAACCGCAAGGCCACGCACGACTATTTCATCGAAGACCGCTACGAAGCTGGACTTGTCCTGCAAGGCTGGGAAGTCAAGGCGATCCGCGACGGCCGCGTGCAGCTCAAGGAAAGCTACGTCATCGTGCGCGATGGCGAACTGTTCCTGCTCGGCATGCACGTCAGCCCCCTGCCCACGGCCTCCACGCACATCCATCCGGACGCCATGCGCACGCGCAAGCTGCTGCTCAAGGCGGAAGAAATCAGCAAGCTCATCGGCAAGGTCGAGCAGCGCGGCTATACGCTGGTGCCGCTGAATCTGCACTACAAGAACGGGCGCATCAAGCTGGATTTCGCGCTGGGCCGCGGCAAGAAGCAGTTCGACAAGCGCGACACCGCGCGCGAAAAGGACTGGGCGCGCGAAAAGGAACGCATCATGAAGCACGACACCCGCGCCCCGCGCCGCAGCAAGGACGACTGATTTACGCCGCCACCGGCAGCGCCGGGCGCTCGGCCTCGTGGCCGGGGCCCACGATGCGGTTGCGCCCCGCCGACTTGGCCGCATAGAGCTTGCGGTCCGCCCGTTCAAACAGCACCTGCAGGTTCTCACCAGGTATCCAGTCTTCGACGCCGGCGCTGAACGTGTACGAAATCGTGCTGCCGCCATGCGCACACGGCGTGCGCCGCACCGAATCCAGCAGCCGCTCGGCCACCTCCAGCACCGCGTCGCTGCGCATGTCCGCAAACAGCACGCAGAATTCTTCACCACCCACCCGGCCCACGTGATCGCCGGTGCGCAGCGTCGCGGTCGCCAGCAGGCCAAAATGACGCAGCACCGCATCGCCGGCCGCGTGGCCGTGCGTATCGTTGATGCGCTTGAAATGATCGATGTCCAGCAGCAGCAAGGTCAGCGGACGGCGCATGCGCAGAGCCTGCGCGCAATAGCGCTCGGCCTGCAGCCACCACGCCTTGCGCGACATCAGACCCGTCAGGAAGTCAGTGTTGGCTTCCTGTTCGCGATCGGCCAGCATGCGGTCGTGGATGATCATGATGGTGCCCAGCGTCAGGCAAGGCATGATCAGCACGCCCAGCGTCAGGAAGGCGACGCTCCACAGCGTAGGTTCCAGAAAAGCCGACACCATGTCCAGTTCGACCAGGTACACCGCGGCGCGAAGCGCGCAGACCATGGCGGAGATCAGCGTCACCACCCACACGAAACGGTAGCTGTAGCGCGAGCGGTGCGCGGGCATGTTGCGCTGGACAACGATGGCCACGGCCAGCATGAACCCCATCTGCAGCAGCGACATCGCCACGATGCGCGGCCCCACCTGCCAGTCCACGTACGTATAGACCGCCACGACCGACAGCGCGGCCACACAGCCCAGCGTCATCAGATGCCGGGGCACCGTCAGCCCGAGCAGCCGGCGCACGCCCGCGTAGTACGCGCAGAGGGCGAGCGCGATGGCCGTGTTGGGCACCAGAATGGATGCCCACAGCGGCGCCTTGGTGTTTTGCAGCGCAAAAGTAGAAAACGCCAACAGCGTGAGCAGGTTGGCGCGGATGGTTTCGCGGATGCCGGCCATGCCGCTGCGCGCCAGCGACCCCAGCACGCAAAGGGAAAGCACTCCCGCCAGCGCTGCTATCAGAAGCAAATTAACGGGAGCGATCATGGGCGGGCGCGCCGCGAGGCGCGGTATCAGGTGTTGCGCGTGGACTTCACGATGGTCATGGCGGAAGCGATCATGCCGCCCACGTCGGAAAGGTTGGCCGGCAGGATGAGCGTGTTGCCTTCCTTGGCCACGTTGCCGAATGCCTCGACGTAGCGTTCGGCAACCTTCAGGTTCACGGCTTCCATGCCGCCCGGCTGGCGCACGGCATCGGCAACCTGCGTGATGGCCTTGGCCGTGGCTTCAGCGATCGCCAGCACCGCAGCGGCTTCGCCCTGGGCCTGATTGATCTGCGCCTGCTTCTCGCCCTCGGAACGCGCGATGGCGGCTTCGCGTTCGCCGGTGGCGATGTTGATCTGTTCCTGGCGGCGGCCCTCGGAGGCAGCGATCAGCGCGCGCTTTTCGCGTTCGGCGGTGATCTGCGCCTGCATCGAACGCAGAATTTCGTTGGGCGGCGTCAGGTCCTTGATTTCGTAGCGCAGCACCTTCACGCCCCAGTTCAGCGCCGCCTCGTCCAACGAAGAAACGATGTTGCTGTTGATGGAGTCGCGCTCTTCAAAGGTGCGGTCCAGTTCCATCTTGCCGATGACCGAACGCAGCGTCGTCTGGGCCAGCTGCGTGATTGCCGAAATGTAGTTGGACGAACCGTACGACGCACGCATCGGATCCGTGACCTGGAAGTACAGCACGCCGTCGACCTGGAGCTGCGTGTTGTCGCGCGTGATGCAGACCTGGCTGGGCACGTCCAGCGGAATTTCCTTCAGCGAATGCTTGTAGGCCACGCGTTCGATGAACGGAATCACGAATCCGGCGCCCGGCGACAGGACGCGGTCGAATTTGCCGAGCCGCTCGACCACCCAGGCATGCTGCTGCGGCACGATGGCGATCGCCTTGACGACGATCAGGATTGCCAGTGCAACGATGACAAGCAGCACGATGGTTGAAGTATCGATCATGGTGTGAAGCCTCTTTTGGAGTAGATGCGCCGGCTTGCCCCGCCGTGCCGGCCAGGGTTCCAGCGATTGCCCGCGGCGCTGCGCGGGCGCGTTCTGCTATGCCGAGCCGCCGCGCTTGGGAGTAAGCACGAGGATCGAACCGCGCAATTCGGTAATGGTGTGTTCGCCGGGCTGGGCGGCATGCCCCTTGGCCAGCTCAGCCTGCCAATGCGCGCCGCGGTACCAGACGCGCGCGGCCCCGCTGTCGGACCAGGCTTCGACCATGACGGTCTGGCCGATGTCCAGAATGACGTCGGCGTTGCGGGCGGAGTTGACCTCGCGCTTTTTCAGCACCCGCGTCTTGCGCAGCACCAGGAGCCCCAGCAGCAGCACGACGCCGCACGCCACCAGTTCCCATTGCAGGCCCGCATTCAGCCAGGCGGCAATACCGCCGGCGGCCAAACCCAAGGCGACGAGCAGCAAATAGAAGGTTCCTGTCGCCAGCTCACCAATGAGGGCCAGCGCGGCCAATCCTAGCCAAATCCACATAGTCTCAAGATCGTCTGTAAGGATGAGTATCTGAGCGGATTGTACGTATTTCCGGGACGGAGCGGGGTTTGTCGTGCACCGACGGGAACATTTTCGCTGGATTATGATGTGCCCCTGGCGCGCCCGGTCGCGAGACTTCCGCGCCGCCCTTATCCACGCACACGCATTTATGACCGCTGCAACTCCTTCTGCTCTCCCCGTCCTGATCCTGCACACCGGCGATCCGGACGATACGCTCAAAAGCCAGTTCGGCGGCTATGCCGAACAAATCATGTTGGCGGCCGGTCTGGCCGCCAGCGCCGCCGAGATCGTCGCGGTCTACGAAGGTCAACGCCCGCAGGCGCCCTCCAGCTACCGCGCCGCGTTGATTACCGGTTCGCCCGCCATGGTCTCCGACAAGGAACCCTGGAGCGAAGACACCGCCGCCTGGCTGCGCGAGGCCCTGGAAGCCGGCCTGCCCATGTTCGGCGTCTGCTACGGCCATCAGTTGCTGGCGCACGCATTTGGCGGCAAGGTCGGCTACAACCCGGCTGGCCGCGAAGTCGGCACCCAGACCGTCGAATTGCTGCCCACCGCCGGCGGCGATCAGCTCATGGCCGGCGTGCCGACCACGTTCCCTGCCCAGATGCTGCATGCGCAGACCGTGTTGCAACTGCCTGCGGGCGCGACGGTGCTGGCGCGTTCGGACCTGGACGAGCACCAGATGATCCGCATCGGCCGCAACGTCTTTTCCACCCAGTTCCACCCTGAGTTCGGCCCCGACTTCATCCGGGCCCATCTCGACCGCTATGGCCGCCGCTACGCCGCCGAAAACCTCGACATACCGGGGCTGTCGGCCAATGTGCGGGCCACGCCCGTGGCGGCTGGCCTGCTGCGCCGCTTTCTGGAGACCTACGCGCCCGGCGCCTGAGCCCTGCCAGCGCGCCCCATCGGCTGCGTCAGGGACCGCCGCAACAAGCGGAGTGCGCGGGCCGGCCCGCCTTGAGACGATAGCGTCATGCGTAAAGCCATCACGCGAGAAGCCAGGAGTCCCTTATGAGCCCCGCCGCCGTCCCCTTGAGCAAACAGCACGCCGCCGCCGTGGAACGCGCCTGCCGCGCACTGGAGGCCGAGCAGCCGCCTGATTTGTCGACGCTCGCCGAACAGGCCGGGATGAGCCGCTTCCATTTTCACCGCATTTTCAAGGCCGCCACGGGCATCACGCCCAAGGCCTACGCCAACGCCCTGCGCGCCAGCCGCGCGCGCCAAAGCCTGGAAGAAAGCGCCACCGTCACCGACGCCATGTACGACGCCGGCTTCAATTCCAGCGGACGCTTCTACGAAGCCGCCCCCGCCATCCTGGGCATGACGCCCACCGCGTTCCGCAAGAACGGCGAAGGCGTGGATATCCGGTTCGCGGTCGCGCAGTGCTCGCTGGGCGCACTGCTGGTGGCCGCAAGCAGCACCGGCATCTGCGAAATCGCGCTGGACGAGGATCCGGACCGATTGGTCCAGAACCTGCAGGACCGCTTCCGCGCCGCCAAACTGATCGGCGCCGACCCCCGATTCGAAAGCTGGGTGGCCGACGTGGTCGGCTTCGTTGAAGATCCGGCGCGCGGCCTGGACCTGCCGCTGGACGTGCGCGGCACGGCATTCCAACGTAAGGTCTGGGAGGCCCTGTGCGAGATTCCGCTCGGCGCCACCGCCACCTATTCGGAAGTGGCCGAACGCATCGGCGCACCCGCCGCCGTGCGCGCCGTCGCCCGCGCCTGCGCCACCAACAACATCGCGCTGGCCATTCCCTGCCACCGCGTGGTGCGCACCGACGGTTCGCTGGCCGGCTACCGCTGGGGCATCGACCGCAAACGCGAACTCATCGCCCGCGAAGCCCGGGCCGCCTGATCCGCGCGCGGCCTGGTCCGGGCCCCAGACACCTCGATGCGCTGAAAGCAGCTTCGGGATTATCGTCCCGCCTCTTCAATGTCGCGGGGAAATCTGGGCTCATAGCACAGCAGCAGCGAAAGCCAGTGGCCGGCAGCATGGATCAAGATAGCGGGCAACATCAACAGGTTCGCTACGACAAACACCCATAAGCCGCTGTGGCGCAGGAACTGGGTGTCCAGTCCCCATGCCGCCTTGAACGAAAGCCAGGGCCACGGGAACTTGCTAACAAACTTCTCGGGCGCCGGCACGGCAGCGGGGCCATCCTCCATGTAGCGGCGGATGTACTCCCAAAACGCGAGGAGCTCGCTGGCGTTGCGAGTAGGTTTACCCACGAAAGTGACTTCGAGGTTGTCGGTAGGAGTTCCCTGCAAGTCCACACCATCGCCCCTGTCCCAGACCAAAATGACGAAACCTCCGGTGCCCTCCAGTTCGCTCATGCTTTTGTCCATAAGCACCTCGGTTTTATCCCAATCCATGATACGAATGCCGCCTAGATGCTCGGGTCGTAGCAAGTAAACCTTGCGGGTGACGCGGTTGAAACGAACGATGATGCGACGGGCAGTGAGCGACTCCAACCGAAAATACCGTAATGTGTATTTTAAGAAAACGCATAGCACCGCAAACCAGAGCACCGGAAAGAGTATTAGGAAAAAGTAATCCTCACCATCCAGCGGCAAATTGTCATAGTAGCCATGACCTTGCAGGATGTAGTCCACGGATACGATTACGGTACGCAAGCACGCGTAGATCAGAAACCCATAAATCCATCCTAAAAACGCGGTGATTACTCCTCTCTTCTCATCATTCGGCGTGCGAAGGTCCATAGCCGATTCGGTCAATGCATATACCGACTCATTGTCGTAGACGTCGTTGCAAACACACTCGCCAACACCTTCAGGAGCTTGAATTTCAGACTGCCCCGGCTTGCGTTGTTGTTTGCCCAATTCTTCGGTCGCTTCCTCGTAGCTCATCAAATTTATTGACCACTGAAAACCGCGCTCTAATAAATACATTAGTGCACCACCTTCACCGTTCGTTGCATGAGTTCGGTCTCCATCTCTTCTGTCGCCACAGGACCGTTGCTGCGGTTTTTACGAAACGAGCAGTGATCCAGAAATAGTTCCAGAGCATCAGGAAGGATGTATATTTCAACCGCCGCCAAAGCCAAAATCGTGAGATTGACGCTCAGGAATATACGAAGCATCAAGATCATCCGGCCAGCAAGAGCAGCAGACACCGTGGAGCCCGCGTTGAGCGCACGCCCAAACATTCGACTGGTTCCATACCTCTTCGATAAGTGCTCTAAGTAAGCGCCCGCCGCACCCAACCCGACCGCAACGGATAGTGTGGCTGCACCTAGCTGGGCGCTAGCGCGCAAAAAGTAAAAGCCAGCGATTGAGAATCTTCTGAAGACGAGATTTTTATTGAAGTCTTGGAAGTCATAGGTTGCCCCGACTAGCGAAGCTGTGCCAGCCAAGACCCCCGCCGTAAATCGAAGGCCACTGCGGAATACCTTGGCACCTTGCTGCACAGCAGCGCTGCCACTTCTCTCAGCAAAGGTCACCGCGCCCGCGCCCACTTCGAAACCCGTTGCAGTTAGCGCCACCAGCGCCGCGACAATCTCCACATACTCCCTGCTTCGCTTGTTTTCCACGGTCAGTCTGTTATAGAGGTTCCACATCTCCAAGAACACCAGAGTGCTTCCAATGCGGATTTCAGTCATCGGCCCTTTTACTCCCGTCTGCAGGGCCTTCTCGAACTGTCGGCTGGCGGAGCGCTCCATGCGTGCCGTTGATCCTCGACTGAGCTCCTTGCCGTTCCGCAATTCGAGACGATAATGCTGCGCGTACCGACCCAGGCGCGCGAGCAACACTGACGCCGCGAGCTTATTGAGTGGGGCGTCCACAATGGCAGCAGCGGTCTTGCTTTGAAATAATGAGCTTCCTAGCGTATTGATCAGCATTGCACCGCCGACCAGATAGCCGGACGGTGGCCCTCCGCCCGTCGAGGCATCAGCCAGCGAATCGAGCATGGCGTGGCTCTTTTCGTAGAGATCCGCCAGTTTCTTTAGCCGGTTTTGCAACGCGGCAGGGTCGACGGATTTCAGCGTATCGCTCTCACCGAAAAGTTGGTCCACTTCGCTTTCCACGCTCTCCTGGTTCTGCGCCAACGACCGCCAGAACAAGTTTTCTCGCGACACCCCCGCCTTACGCCAGCGATCAAGCAGTTCCTCGCCGACCGCAGTGGCGTTCATGCCGACGACGGCCTTTCCCATTTGGTCTTCAAACAGCAGGGCCTGCTCGGTATCTTCGCGATCAAAGACTTCGAGTGCGTCGAGAAGCGGTTCGCCCTGCAACCAGAGAAGGTGATCCGAAGCGCGCGCGTCCTTGGCCGCGTCCGCTTTGCTAACTTCGTCTCGGTAGCGGTTCAGGAAATCCTGACGCATATCCTCATCAATGTAGCCAGCGTACTTGCTCCAACTTTTGGCACGCCTCCGCCTGGCGGCGGCCTCCTGAACTTCCCGCTGATGCTGTGGGTTGCGATAGTTGTAGTAGCCGCGCACCGATTGCGGGACCATGTGGCTGTTGCTCATCTCGTACCCGCGGTCCGAGTAACGCACTCCGAAGTCCCACTGCTCTTTGTAATAGAGCTTCTCGGCTTCGTCTTCTACAAGCTTTCTGATGTTTTCAATGCCAAATGCGATAGTGAACTTGCGATGGTTGGTGAGTCTTTCGCCGTCCTCCGCTGCCATGAAGCCTTCAAGTGCTTCAATACTCGCATTTCGCCACGCGTTCAGTTCCTGAGTAATTCCGAGGGCGTCATCCACTACGATGGCCGCGCCACGGAACCGATTGTGCGTGGCCGTTGGTCGCATTTCTGCCTGAGTGGCTTGCAGGGGTGGCGCAAGAGGGTTAAACGCCTGCGCTTTAAGCAGCATGCTCAATCTGGGCTGGTTTACAGCCGCGAAGTCCGCTACGCAATCAAGCTGATCAAAAGTCAGCACGCCGTCTTGCGGGCGGACACAATCCATTTCCTCGGGGGCCTGCGACGCAAGTTTGGCGATATCCACCGGCACCAACTTATTCCGGCTTGCCGGGAGCGTGCGATATCGGCGCAGCGTTTCCTTGGTCAAAGGGCATGGGCTAAAGAGCAGGCGAAGGTCCTTGATGTCGTCGACGTCATGGACTTTGAACATCCAGCTCCAGCCAGGTGGGTCATCCATGCCCGGGACAGCTGCGCCTTTGCGCTTCCACGGTTCCTCAGCATCCATATAGGTCAGCGTTCCGGCTTCCGATACCCGGTACTGGCTATGCCATTCATAAGTCCCTGCGCTCACGCGCTGGACAAGGACATACAGAAACCCCTGGCGCAGCGGGCGTAATGCGTAAGTGGATTCGCTCAGACTGCCCACGCTGCTTGGCTTATTCAAATGCTCGGGCATAGACGGAAGGAGTTTGCGCTGTTCGGCGCTGCCTCCCACGGCGCCATACCGCAGCGGAAGTATGGTGAAGGTGCGAGTGCAAGTTACCTCCGCCCCACGATTCAAGATTCCATCGAGAAGCGTGCGATTCTCCGCACATTCATTAAAGGTGTCGTTCCAACCGAACACGTCCTCAACCATTTTTTCTACGCATGCGCACTTGCAGAGCCTGCGCCAGGGGTTCTCGCAGCGCTTTCGCTTCCTGCAATGCGTCGTTCCATGCCGATGAACCCTCTAGCGCCTTGCCTTGCAACGCCATCAAGGTCACGTAGTCGATTCGGTCGCTCTGTTGGCTCAAGCCAATGCGATCCGCTTGAGCCAGCAAGTCATGAACGAGTCCAAGCCGGGTGCCATGGCAGTTTTCGCGGTCGCCCTTCATTTCAAGGGGCACCCGAAGCTGGTCCGCCAGCCGGTACGCGAGCGGGTCGCCCGCGAGCGCCACCCAGCATGACTCGTCCAGTTGGATGGCCGGTGAGGGATACGGCCTGGCTGAACCGTGACCTGTGAAGTGTTTCCAGGCCTTACGCTCTCGGTGGGGAAATACGAGCCACCAATGGCGAACCGGCGCCAGCCAATCGGCGATTCCTGGTAGATCCTGACGCGCATGAAGCACGGGAAAGGCCAGTTCCGTATGAAAGCGCAGCAAGTAAGTGGCACCGTCCGGCCCCTGCGCGGTTGTGGCGCAGCTAAGGTGCTCGGCCAGCAGGGCTGGAGACATGGCACTGGTCAGCCAGGCGCTGATCGCGTCGCCCGCCATCTCGGCAGCGTCGCAGAGAAAGTCGTACTGGCCTTGCAGGCTTTCCTGCGTAGAAGGCGCAAAAAGCCATGGGCCAATCTCGCGGAGATTCTCCAACTCTCGCTGCTGCAGTAGCGGCCAGCCGGAAAATCGCTCCATAAGCTGCATTCGGACATTTGTCTTCAGGCGAGCCATTTCAACGATGGCTGTCAGTCCATGATCGGGGAGCCGGCGCAGTTCGTTCACAACACTTTCAGAGAATGGATTCATAGGTAGCTTATCCACCGAACCGCACGACGCTGCGGCCCTCCGCGATGGCCTTCAGCAGGCATCCCACACAAACGGGTTCGCCGGGTTCCGGCGTGCCGTTGACGGAGATCGAGTTCGTGCCGCCACCGGGCTTTTGATTTATCGGACCCTTGATCAGAATGGCGACCCCATCAAGCGTGATACCCGATGCATCGATTCGGATGGTTCCCCCCGGTCCCTTGATAGTCAGGCTCTCTGCCGCTTGGCTCTCAAAATCCTTCGTGCGCTGCCGGATCGCCTGCCCCGCCTGCAATTCCGATTGCCCCTCGACCGTGAGCTCCTGGTGTCCGCCGATACTCACCCAATGATTCGCCGCGGTCTTGTCGCGGCGGTTGTTGCCCACTTCTTCGGTGCGGTCCTTGGTGGTGTAGATCGTGTGATTGCGCCCCACAGTCAAAAAATCATCCCGTCCGATGTCATGCCGCCGGTCCTGGCCGATGGTGACCTGTTCGTCGTTGCCCGCCGTTTCCTTACGGTCGCGGCCGATCGTGATGGTCTCGTCGTGCTCGACCTGTTCGCTGCGGTCATGGCCCACGAACGTGGTTTCGTCGTGATTGACGTGGATGTTCTGGTCCTTCTGCGCGTGGACGTAGATTTCTTCCTGTTCCTTCTCGTCTTCGAAGCGCAGTTCGTTGTATCCCTCGCCTTTGTGGGTCTTGCTTTTGATCGTCATCCGCGTCTTGTGACGCGGCAACTCGTAGGGCGGCAATTGCAGGCGGTTGTAGGCGCGGCCGGTGACCACGGGCTGGTCCGGATCCCCATCGAAGTAAGAGACGATGACCTCCTGCCCAATGCGCGGGATGGCCATGTGCCCCCAAGTGGCGCCGGCGATGTCCTGTGAAACGCGGATCCAGCAGGAGCTGCGTTCGTCCTCCTCGCCGAGCCGGTCCCACGGGAACTGGACCTTCACCCGGCCATACTCGTCGGTATAAATCTCTTCATCGGGCGGGCCGACCACCACAGCGTTCTGCGGACCGTCGATGCGGGGCCTGGGTAGCGGTTCCGCGCGCCACTCGGCGTCGTCCGGGACCAGTTCGGCTTCGTAGCTGTAGTGGGTTCCCAACGGGGCTTGCGCACTTTCCTCGGCCTGGCTCGTATGTTGGATGCCGCGGTGGACAATGCGCACCGGACGCCAGCCGCGGTTCAGGTCTTCGCGCGGATGACCGGCCAGGCTGAATGAAATGCCCGGCTGGAGCCGTGGGTCATCGCCTTCAACGAAAGCGACGCGCGCATCGCGGCGATGGCCGCGCAGGCGGTTTTCGGCGAAAGGTCCGCCGGCTTCGTCGAATTTAGCCCGAGCAGGATAGTCATAGCGTTCGTAACGGCGGCCCTGATGGTCCAGACCTCGTCCGTCGCGGCTGTGCTGGTGGCTGTAGCGCGGATGATGAAAGGTGTAGTCGCGCTGGGTCTGGCGTGCGGTACGCACGTTCTCGGTGTAGGCGAACCGCCGCAACGCAGGCTGCGGCTGGTCGCCACCGGGGATCGCGTTGTACTGCACCGGCTCATCACCGACGCGGCCATGGATGAACAGGCGGTCGCTGTGGATTAATTGATGGCCTTCAGCGGTATGGCGGAAGGAGTAGAAGAAGCCTTCCTCGCGCATGACGCGCTCGACGAAGTGGTAGTCGGTGTCGCCCGCCTGCACGCAGTATTCGCGCGCCTGGTGTTCGGTGGTGCTGCGCTGCTCGTAATCCTGGGTAAGGCCATGCGCCTTGAGCACCGCTTCGGTGATCTGGGGGACGCTTTGCGACTGGAAGATGCGCCAGTCGGAACTGAGTTTCAAGCGCGCCAGACGCGGCTCGACGATCGCGCAATAGCGTGAGCGGCGAAAGCCCGTGTCGCGTTGAGCAAGAGCAGAGACCGCGCCGTGCACGTACCGCACCGGCGTGTCGCCGTGCCAGATGGTCAGCAGTGCGGCGCGCTCCAGGACTGCGCCGAAATCGAGAGCGGGATTGGCGCTGGCCAGGTCCACTTCGAGCAGAAAGGTCTCCGACAACCCTTCCTGCAGCGTAAATTCGACGACCTCAAATGACTCGTCGCCGATGGTGAAAGTGAACCGCAGGTCGGATTGGGTAGGAATGACGTGCTCCCGCATCGACAGACCTTTCGCACCTGCCAGGAGCGCGCGGTCCGCCTATAAAAACGCGTCCGCTGCAAATAAAGAATCTCGCAATGGACGCGAATGGAATATGGGTCCATTACGTCACACGATCCTATCTATGGATATCAGAAGACTCTTACTTTGATCGGGTCATCTGAAAAAGCATTCGTCGCCGACGCTCAACCAGCGCTTTTCCCTCAACGCGGCTGCGGCCTATTCCCACGGAGAATAAAAAAAACCCCGCGTCCCAAAAAGGACGCGGGGCTTTTACTTCAACCAGCCAATCAGTTCTTGGCCAGACGCTGCCACGTATCGACAACGGTGTCCGGGTTCAGCGACATCGACAGGATGCCTTCGTCCTTCAACCACTGCGCGAAGTCGGGATGGTCGCTGGGGCCTTGGCCGCAGATACCGACGTACTTCTTGGCGGCCAGGCAAGCCTTGATCGCACGGCGCAGCATGAACTTGACGGCCTCGTCGCGCTCGTCGAAGTCGGCGGCCAGCAGTTCCATGCCGGAATCGCGGTCCAGGCCCAGCGTGAGCTGGGTCATGTCGTTCGAGCCGATCGAGAAGCCATCGAAATACTGCAGGAACTCGTCGGCCAGGATGGCGTTGGACGGAACCTCGCACATCATGATCAGCTTCAGGCCGTTCTCGCCGCGCGCCAGGCCGTGCTTGGCGAGCAGGTTCACGACCTTTTCCGCCTGACCCACCGTGCGCACGAACGGCACCATGATCTCGACGTTGGTCAGGCCCATTTCATCGCGCACCTTCTTCAGCGCTTCGCATTCCATGCGGAAGCATTCGGCGAAGTCTTCGGCGATGTAGCGCGATGCGCCGCGGAAGCCCAGCATGGGGTTCTCTTCCTCGGGCTCGTAGCGCGAGCCGCCGACCAGCTTGCGGTATTCGTTGGACTTGAAGTCCGACATGCGCACGATGACCGGCTTCGGATAGAAGGCGGCGGCGATGGTCGCCACGCCTTCGGCCATCTTCTCGACGAAGAAGGCGCGCGGGCTGGCATGGCCACGAGCGGCCGATTCCACGGCCTTCTTCAGTTCGCCGTCCACGTTCGGGTAGTCCAGGACCGCCTTCGGGTGGATGCCGATGTTGTTGTTGATGATGAATTCCAGGCGAGCCAGGCCGACGCCGCCGTTGGGAATCTGGGCGAAGTCGAACGCCAGTTGCGGGTTGCCGACGTTCATCATGATCTTCAGATCGATGGCGGGCATGTCGCCGCGGCGCACTTCCTCGACCTCGGTCTCGATCAAGCCGTCATAGATGCGGCCTTCGTCGCCTTCGGCGCACGACACGGTCACGGCCTGGCCTTCCTTCAGGAGGTCGGTCGCGTTGCCGCAGCCCACCACCGCCGGAATGCCCAGCTCACGCGCGATGATGGCGGCGTGGCACGTACGGCCGCCGCGGTTCGTCACGATGGCCGAAGCACGCTTCATCACGGGCTCCCAGTTGGGATCCGTCATGTCGGTGACCAGGACGTCGCCCGGCTGGACCTTGTCCATGTCGGAGATGTCGCCCACCACGCGCACCGGGCCCGAACCGATCTTCTGGCCGATTGCACGGCCGGTGATCAGGACCTGGCCCGTCGCCTTCAGGCGGTAGCGCTGCTGCACGTCGTTGGCGCCCTGCTGCGACTTCACGGTTTCCGGACGCGCCTGCAGGATGTAGATCTTGCCGTCAACGCCATCACGGCCCCACTCGATGTCCATCGGACGCTGGTAGTGCTTTTCGATGATGACGGCGTAGCGGGCCAGTTCGTTGACTTCGTCGTCGGTCAGCGAGTAGCGGTTGCGCTCGGACACCGGCACGTCCACCGTGCGCACGGCACGGCCTTCGGGGCGCTCGGGATCGAACTCCATCTTGATCAGTTTGGAGCCAATGCGGCGGCCGACGATGGGATAGTGGCCCTGTTCCAGCGTGGGCTTGAAGACGTAGAACTCGTCAGGGTTGACGGCGCCCTGTACGACGGTTTCGCCCAGGCCGTACGACGACGTGATGAACACCACGTCCTGGAAGCCCGATTCGGTGTCGATGGTGAACATGACGCCGGCGCTGCCCTTGTCGGAGCGCACCATGCGCTGGATGCCGGCCGACAAGGCGACGTCCGCGTGGGCGTAGCCCTTGTGCACGCGATAGGAAATGGCGCGATCGTTGTACAGCGACGCGAACACGTGGCGGATCTTGTCCAGCACGTCGTCGATGCCCACGACGTTCAGGAAAGTTTCCTGCTGGCCGGCGAACGAGGCGTCGGGCAGGTCTTCGGCGGTGGCGGAGGAGCGCACGGCAAACGAGCCCTTGCCGTCAGCGTCGAGCTTGGCAAAGGCTTCGCGGATCTGCGCTTCGAACTCAGGCGAGAACGGCGCGTCGACGATCCATTGGCGAATCTGCGCGCCGGCGGTGGCCAGCTCGCGCACGTCTTCGGGGTTCAGCGTGGTCAGCCGTTCAGCGATCCGCTTGTCCAGGCCAGAGGCCTTCAGGAAATCGCGGAAGGCGTCAGCGGTCGTGGCAAAGCCGCCCGGCACGCGGACGCCCGCGCCAGACAGCTGGCTGATCATTTCGCCAAGAGATGCGTTCTTGCCTCCTACCGAGTCCACATCCGTCATGCGGAGCTGCTCGAACAAAACAACATACGACATTGAAGTCACCTTTTACAATGGAATGAAAGCGAGTTTGGTCAATGGCTGAATCGTGCTGTTTTTGCCGCCGGAAAAACCGCGTTTTCCGGGCTTTGCAGACACGTTTTCAGACGCTGACCAAACTGGCCTTGGACCGCCCTTGGGGTGACTTATAGGGGCCTGATTGTACTCGGTGGAGTACGTCCGGCCATCTGCCTGGTTGGAATTTTTTACACATGACATCTACCCCTATCGTACGCACGGTTTACATCGTTTCCGACAGTACCGGCATCACCGCGGAGACGTTCAGCCAGTCTGTGCTTTCGCAGTTTGAGGAGGTCAATTTCAAGCCCATCCGCCTGCCCTTCGTGGACACACTCGAAAAGGCTGCGGAGGTCGCCATGCGGATCGACCGGAGCGCCCAGGACGCGGGCGTTCCACCCATTGTGTTCAGCACGTTGGTCAACCCGGAAATACTGTCTCGTGTTCGACAGGCGAACGGAATTTTCCTGGATCTGTTCGGCACGTTTGTCAGCCACATCGAACAGGCGCTGGGGTTGAAGTCCAGCCATTCCATTGGCCGCTCGCACATGCAGGCCAACTCCGAAAAATATCGGAACCGTATCGACGCCATCAACTTCAGCCTGGCGCATGACGACGGCCAGTTCGTGAACCAGCTGGATCAGGCCGACGTGATCCTCGTCGGGGTCTCGCGCTGCGGCAAGACGCCCACCAGCCTGTACCTGGCCATGCAGTACGCCATCAAAGCCGCCAACTTCCCGCTGACGCCGGACGATTTCGAACGCGGCACCCTGCCCTCCACCATCGCGCCGCACCGCGCCAAGCTGTTCGGCCTGTCGATCCAGCCGGAACGTCTGGCCGAGGTGCGCAACGAGCGCCGCCCCAACAGCCGCTACGCGCAACTGGAGCAATGCCGCTACGAAGTGGCAGAGGCCGAACGCATGATGCGCCGCGAGGGCATTTCGTGGCTGTCCAGCACGACCAAGTCGATCGAAGAGATCGCGACCACCGTGCTGCAGGAAGTCGGGCTGGATCGCGGATAAAAAAAGGGCGCGCCAAGGCGCGCCCTGCTTGCCGCAGCGAAAAAATCAGGGACGCAGCTTCACGCGTTCGCGCGATCCCGCGCCCCAATATTTCAGCGGCGACATTTCTTGCTGAGCCACCGCTTCGGACGCTTCCAGGCGCATGTCCTGCCGGCCCACACTGGCGCTGTTTCCGGTGGCGCCTTCGATGCTCAGGCGCACGTAGCGCGTCTGTCCCGGCGCCAAATCGAACGTCAGGGACTCGCCATCGCGCAGCGTATCGATCTCATACTTGCCTGCGGGGCGGTTCACGTAGAAGAAACTGCCGGGCTTGGACCGGCCGACCTTCACGCCATTGACGCGCAGATACGGCTGATTCGACACCACGCCAATCGGCGCCGGCGGCTGATAAAAATAGATGCGGCCCGTGTCCGGGACCATGATCGGGATGGTGCCCGCCACGTCCTTGTAGCGGGGACCGCCGCAACCGGCCAACAGGGCGGCGCCCAGCGCGGCGGCGGCGATCATCTTGATGCTGCGGGTCATAGAAGCTCTCTGTTGTTTCTTTGCTGTTCGGACCTAGCGCAAGCCAGGAATCTGCTCGGACGAAGCCGCGCCCCAATAGCGCATCTTCAGGAGCTCGGTCTCGGCGACTTCCGGGGGATCCACCAGTTCCATGGACAGCTTGCCCACCGCGCCAGTGCTGCCCAGCGACTCGGCCGTGATGCGCACGTAGCGGGTCTGGCCGGGATCGAGCTTGAAGCTGACCCCATCACCCGTCCAGTACAGGTTGGTCACGACGTAATTGCCCGCCGGACGGTCCACGAAGAAGAAGCTGCCCGGCTTGTTGCGGCCGACGACGTCCCGGTTCACGCGCAGCTTCTGCTGCGCCGATGCCACCGGCGAGGTCTGGGGTTGATAGAAGTAAATGCGCCCGTTGCCTTGCGCGACGGGCGGCATGCGTCCCTGCAAGGATTGGTACTGAGCGCCGGCACAGCCGGCCAGCGCAACCGCCGTCGCGGCCGTCGCCGCCAGTTTCAGCCAGATCTTCATTGACGCATTTCCACGGGCAAGGTGACGGGACGGTTGAGCGGCATATAAGCCGTTTCGCCAGGCAAGTAGAAGCCGACAAGCTTTCCGGAAGACGCCACGAGGTAGGCCTCGCCCTGGCGCCGGGTCTGGATCGTGAACAGCCCGCCGAGTGAACGGTAGACATCGCCTTGCACCAAGGCGCCTACGCGTTGCCATTGCGATGCCGCAGGCAGGCTGACGACGCTGTCATTCGGCAGTTGGGCACTGACCATGCGTGACAACTGGATCACGCTGGCCGGCTCCGAAGCCGCCACGGGAACAAGGCTGACCTTTTGCGTGGAAACGGACATGCAGGCGCTCAAAGACAGCATCCCCGCAACGGCCAACGCTGCAAACTTGCCAACGCGGGCCAGGCCCGCGACTTTCGGAACTACCGACGAGACCATGGTTACCCCGGCTACGAACGAAGTGCGTAAGTATAGGGGTGCGTCAGAAATCTACAAAACGTGTCATCTGATCAATAGCGCAGCGGCTCGCGATCGCGGCGGCTGGCGCCCCAATACCGCAGTTCGGACAAGGCCTGTTGCGCCGTCTCGGCAAAGGGTTCCAGGCGCAGAACCTGCTTCCCGCCGTCGATGTCGACCCTCACGTACTGGGTCTGTCCCGCCGCAAGCGGCACCACCAGCGGGTCTTTGCGTTCCTTGCGGTCGGTCGCCGTGATCACGTCGAGCGTGCCGGCTTGGCGATCCACAAAAAAGAAGTGGCCCGCCTTGGATTTTCCGACGCGGACGTTGTCCACCAGGATCGCCGGATGCCCGACCTTGCCACCATTGGCCGTTTTGGGCTGGTAGAAATAGATCCGTCCTTCGCCCGGTTCCAGCGCGGAGATCTTTGCGGACACGTCGGCGTAGCGCGGTCCGGCGCAGCCCGCCAGCAAAGTTGCAGCGCCGAGCGCGGCCAAGCTGAGTTTGATCCAGTTCTTCACGTATCCCCTCCCCGGGTTTCAGATAGGCGGGCAGCGTCCATCCTCGGCGCGGCCCCGTGTTGCACGAGCGCGGCAGTATAAGAGGATGGATCACCCTTCAATCGGCGGAAAAGCGGGGGGTCCTGCGGGGAATCAGGCGGGGTGGCGCACACTTGCCTGCCGGCGCTGCTCGAAGAGGCAGATCGCGGCGGCGGCCCCGACATTCAGCGACTCCACGGCCTTGGCGTCGTGCGGTATCCGCACCTTCAGGCTGGCAGCCGCCAACAGCGCGGGCGCCACGCCCTGGCCTTCGTGGCCGAAAACCCATGCGCATTGTTCAGGCAACCGGTCCGAGAACAGGTCGCGCGAACCGTCCAGGGCGGTCGCCACCAGCGGCACGCGCAAGCGGGGCAGCAAGGCCTCGAGATCGGCGTGTTCGTGGATGTCCAGGGCAAAATGCGCGCCCTGTCCGCTGCGCAGCACCTTGGGAGACCAGGCCGCCGCCGTCCCCGTGGCCAGGAACACGCGCTTGATGCCCGCCGCGGCGCACGTGCGCAACAGCGTACCCACGTTGCCGGGATCCTGGATGCGGTCAAACAGGACACAGGTGTCATCCACCTGCTCAGGCAGTGCCGGAACGGGCGGCGTGACCAGGAAGGCGACGCCCTGCCCGCTTTCCACTGCGGCTACCGCGTGCATGAGCCGCGCATCCAATGCGAGGCTGACATCGTCGGGGACGGCTGCGGCAAGCGCTGCGATGTCAGGCTGAGACAGCCGCTCCACGTCGAAGATCGCCCGATCGGGCGCGCCGAAGTGCTGTAACCAGGCCTGGCATAGGTGCACGCCGTCAAGCAGCACCGGCGCGCCGCGCTTGCCGGCCGTGCCGGCCAGCTTGACCAGCGCCTTGACCGCCGGGTTGTCCCGGGAACTGATGTGCTTCATGAAACCAGGCCGAAGGCCTTGATGGGCGCGAAGCTGCGGCGGTGTTCGGCGCACGGGCCGTGCTCGCGCAGCCGTTGCAGATGCAGCGCCGTGCCGTAGCCCTTGTGCTGATCGAACGCGTACTGCGGATACAGCGTATGCAGGCGCAGCAGATCCGCATCGCGGGCGGTCTTGGCAAGAATGGAGGCGGCAGAGATCGCGGGGACGAGCGCGTCGCCCTTGATGACGGTCTGCACGGTGCAGCGCAGCTTGGGCGCCTGATTGCCGTCCACCAGGGCCACTTGCGGCGCGGTGGCCAGGCCCTGCACCGCGCGCTGCATGGCCAGCATGGTGGCGCGCAGGATGTTCAGGCTGTCGATTTCCGCGACCGTGGCGCTGGCGATGCACCAGGCAAGCGCCTGTTCCTTGATCTGCAGCGCCAGTTCCTCGCGGCGGACCGCGGTCAGGACCTTGGAATCGGCCAAGCCGTCGATGAAGCGCGACGGATCCAGGATGACGGCGGCCGCGTAGACCTCGCCTGCCAGCGGGCCGCGGCCGGCCTCGTCAACGCCCGCCGTCAGCAACGCGGGCTGTTCGGGCGCCACGAAAAGCTCAGGCTGCTCCATCGGCCACCTCCAGGATCGCCTGCGCGGCCAGCGCCGGCGTATCGCGCAACAGGTCTTGGTGCATGGCGGTGAATCGGGCCTCCACGCGAGCGATCAGCGCGTCGTCGGTCAACGCCTGCCAGGTCGCTTCAGCCAGTTTATCGGGCGTCGCGTCGTCCTGCAAAAGCTCGGGAACCACGAAATCGCGCAGCAGCACGTTGGGCAGGCCCACCCACGGCAGATACGGGCGCTGCTGGCCGGACTTCCAGGACATGATGCGTCGCATCCACGGCGACAACACGTACGAAATGACCATGGGCCGCTTGAACAGCGCCGTCTCGAGCGTGGCGGTGCCGCTGGCAACCAGGACCGCCGTGGCGGCTTCCATGACGGACCAGGCCACGGGCGCCTTGCGGTCGCCGCCCTCGCCGTGCAGGTCGTTCGCGGTGACGCAGCGCAACCCGGGCACCGGGTGCTGCGCCAGAATTTCCAGGAACTCCGCACGCCGCTGGTCGTTGACCATGGGCACGATGCACTGCAGGGCCGGATCCTTCTTCAGCAATTGCTGCGCCGCCTGCAGGAAGCGCGGCGCCAGCAGGCGGATCTCGGACGAACGGCTGCCGGGCAGGATCGCCAGCACGCGGGCGTTCTGGTCGATGCCCAGGCGCTCGCGGGCAGCCGCGCGGTCCGGCTGCATGGGCACAGCGCCAGCCAGCGGATGGCCCACGTACGTGACCGGAATGCCTTCCTTGCGGTAGATCTCTTCCTCGAACGGAAACAGCACCAGCATGTGCGATACCGATTCGCGGATCTTGTGAATGCGTTCGTAGCGCCACGCCCAGATAGAGGGGCCGACGAAGTGCACCGTCGGCGTACCCGCCTGCCGCAACTGGTGCTCCAGCCGCAGGTTGAAGTCGGGCGCGTCGATGCCGACGAATACCGAGGGGGGCTCGGCCAGCCAGCGGCGCTTGACGTCGCGGTACGTGGCCAGCAGGCTGGGCAGGCGCTTGAGCGCATCCACGTAACCGAAGACGGTCAGCGCGTGCATCGGGTGCCAGGCCTCAAAGTCGCGGGCCTGCATCTGCGGCCCGCCAATGCCCTGGCAAAGCACGCCGTTGTCGCGCGCTTGCAGACCGGCAATGATGCGACCGGCCAGCAAGTCGCCCGAAGGCTCGCCGGCCACCATGCCGATCCGAGTACTCATGGGCGGATGATGCCGCGGGAGGCGACGTCCAGGAAATCCAGCAGCATCTGCAGGTGTTCCGCGGCTTCCGGGGTGGCCTGCTGGCGCTCGCGCAATTCGGCACGCGCCGCATCCAGGGACAAGCCACGGCGGTAAATGATCTTGTAGGCTTCGCGCAGGGCCGAAATGGAAGCTGCGGAAAAGCCGCGGCGCTTCAGGCCCTCCACGTTGACGCCCACCGGGCGGCACGGATTGCCGGCGGCCAGCACGAACGGCGGGGTGTCCTGCATGAGGGAGCTGTTGCCGCCCGTCATGGTGTGCGCGCCCACGCGCGAGAACTGGTGCACGCCGGTCAGGCCGCCGATGATCGCCCAGTCGCCCACGTGGACGTGGCCGCCAAGCTGCACCGAATTGGCCAGGATCGTGTGGCTGCCGATGTGGCAGTCATGCGCCACGTGAACGTAGGCCATGATCCAGTTGTCGTCCCCCAGCGTCGTTTCGCCGCCATCCTGCGTCGTGCCGGTGTTCAGCGTGACGAATTCGCGGACCGTGTTGCGGTCGCCGATGGTCAGGCGGGTGGGCTCACCCGCGTACTTCTTGTCCTGCGGCATCCCGCCGATGGAGCAATAGCGGTAGAAACGGTTGTCGCGACCGATGGTGGTCACACCGTCGACCATGCAGTACGGGCCGATCTCGGTCCCCGCACCGACGGTCACATCGGGCCCCACCACTGCGAACGGGCCGATGACCGCGGTCGGGTCGATTTTTGCCGCCGGATCGACAACAGCGGTGGGATGGATGTTTCCTGCCATTTACTCTTCCAGGCTGCGAATCGCGCACATCAGCTTGGCCGACGCCACTTCCTGGCCATCGACCGTCGCGCGAGCTTGATACTTACAGATGCTGCGGCTCAGGCGTTCAGCTTCGACCTCGATGCGCAGTTGGTCACCCGGGACGACGGGGCGGCGGAAGCGCGCGCCGTCGATACCGACCAGATAATAGGCGGTCTTGGCGCCGTCGCACTTGAGGCCACCGTTCTCGTCCGTGAAGGAGAACAGCGCCGAGGCCTGGGCCATGGCTTCAACGATGAGCACGCCCGGCATCACCGGATGGTGAGGAAAGTGACCGTTGAAAAACGGCTCGTTGATCGAGACGTTCTTGATGGCGACGATGGACTTGCCAGGCACCATTTCCACAACACGGTCAATCAGCAGCATCGGGTAGCGATGCGGCAGCCTCTCCATGATCCCCTTGATGTCGAGTTCCATTTTTCTCTGCGTTCCTGCGAAATTAAATAAGGTGGCGGCGCGCGCGCGCCAGGGCGGCGAACGCGCCCTAGTCCTTTTCCAGCGTGCGCAAGCGGCGGCGCAATTGCGCCAACTGTTGTATCACGGCAGCGTTGCGCTGCCATTCGCCATGTTCCGCGTACGGGAAGACCCCGGTGTAGCGGCCAGGCTTGGAAATATTGGACGTCACTGCCGTGCCGCCCGAGATGTGCACGTCATCGCCCAGCACCAGGTGGCCCGAAAGCATTGCGGCGCCGCCAATGGTGCAGCGTTCGCCGATGGTGGTGGACCCCGCCACGCCGACGCATGCCGCCATCGCGGTGTGCGCGCCGATGCGGCAGTTGTGGCCAACCATGATCTGGTTGTCGAGCTTCACGCCGTCCGCCAGGACGGTGTCTTCGAGTGCGCCCCGGTCGACGGTCGTGTTGGCGCCGATTTCGACGTCGTCGCCAAGGGACACGCCGCCAAACTGCGGAATCTTGCCCCAGGCGCCCTTGCCCAGCGAAGGATCCGGCGCGAAGCCGAAGCCGTCGGCGCCGAGCACCGATCCGCTATGCAGGATGACCCGGGCGCCGATCTTGACGCCTTCGTACAGCGTGACGTTTGCATGCAGACGCCCGTCCGGCCCGATGGTCGATCCGGCGCCGATGACGCAGCCGGGACCCAGCACCGTGCCGCGCCCGATCCGCGCGCCGGATTCGACGACGCAATTGGGGCCGATGCGCACGCCCTCTTCGATGATGGCGTCGGGCGCGATCACGGCGGAGGGATGGGTTTCAGCGGGCAAGGCGGGTCTGCGGGCAGTGTCGAACCACTGCGCGACGCGCGCGAAAAGCAGGTAGGGATGCTTGCAGACGACCAATGCGAACCGCGGCCAGTCGCTACCCTGGGCTTCAAGGGCTTCGGCGACGTCGGGAGAGACGATGACCGCCCCTGCTCCGGTTGCGCCAAGCTGGCTTTGATAGCGGGGATTGGACAGGAAAGAGATTTCCTGAGGACCGGCCGAAGACAAGGTCCCGATGCCGCAGACCCGCATGGGGTCTGCGCCGGGAACCGCACTGATACGCCAGTCGATACCCTGGGTATTGGCGGCGCTCAACATTGCTTCGAGTGTCGGCGCGCGGGCAAGATCCAGTAAAACCGGCATGACTAGACGGGTATCGCTTACTTGCCCAGGCTCTGAATCACCTTGTCGGTGATGTCGATGCGGGGGTTGACCGTCACTGCGTCCTGGATGATCAGGTCGTAGTTTTCTTGTTCAGCGATGCGCTTGATGGCGTCATTGGCCTTGGACACGATGCCCGAGAATTCTTCGTTGCGGCGACGATTGAAGTCTTCCTGGAATTCGCGGCGCTTGCGCTGCAGGTCGGTGTCCAGGTTGGCCAGATCGCGCTGGCGCTTGACGCGGTCGGATTCGGACAGGACGGGTGCGTCCTTGTCGAACTTCTCGGCTTGCGAGCGCAGGCTGTTGTTCAGGCGTTGAAGTTCGTCGTCGCGCTTCTTGAATTCAGCTTCGATCTTGCTTTGCGCAGTCTTGGCCGGACCCGATTCGCGCAGGATGCGTTCGGTATTGACGAAACCGATCTTGGTGCCTTGAGCTTGCGCGGGAATCGCGGCAGCCGAACCGAGAATGAGCGCACCCACCAGGGCAATGGAGCCGCCCAGCTTGCCACGGCGCTTCGCGCCCAGCGTCTTCGATGATTTAAGTGCGAAATCAGACATCATGAAAATCTCACCTTCCAGTAAGGCAAAGCCAAAGTGTGTATTGTGCCACTAAACAGCAAGGACGCTGGGCCGGTCGGCCCTGCCCTTGTTTTCAAGAGTAACGCCTTGCTTAGAATCCGGTCCCGATCTGGAACTGGAAGCTTTGCTTGTCGTCGCCCGGCTTGGAATTGAGCGGCCGCGCATAAGACAACTGCAGCGGGCCCATCGGCGACTGCCACGACAGGCCCACGCCCGCCGAGAAACGCCAGCCGCACGGATCCTCGATCTCGGTGTTGTCGCGGCCGCGGGTGCAGCTCAGGCCGCTGCCGGCCGACACCTGACCCGCGTCGCTGAAGATGAACCAACGCAGCGTGCGGTCCTTCGAGGCGCCCGGGAACGGCAGGTAGAGCTGGGCGTTGGCCACGATGCGGCGCGTGCCGCCCAGGTAGTCGCCCGTCTTGACGTCGCGCGGACCCAGCGACGAGCCCTCGTAACCGCGGACGGTGCCAATACCGCCGGCATAGACGTTCTTGATGACCGGGTAATCCTTGTTGCCGTAGCTCTGGCCCCAATCGACCATGCCATTGAGCGCCAGCGTGTACGAGCCGCCCAGCGGCACGTAATACTGCTGTTGCGCCGTCAGCATCGTGTATTGCAGGTCGATGGTCGACAAGTCGGCCTTCAGGCGCGTGTACGAACCCTTGGTCGGCGCCAGTGCGCTGTCACGCGTGTCCTTGGACCAGCCAGCGCTCAGAATCACCGAGTTGGTCGCATCGCCGTATTGGTCGACGAAACTTTCGTAAGCCGCCGGCGAGTTGTTGTACAGGTCGATCTGGTTGCGTTCGAAGTTGCCGCCCAGGAAGATGCGGTCGTACTCCGAGATCGGGATACCGAAGTTCATGCCCAGGCCCAAGGCCTTGACGCGGTAATCACCGTCGTTGTTGTTCCAGGGCTCGGTCACGCGGTAGTACGCGGACGTGGTGCGGCTGATGCCGTCCTTGGTCCAGTACGGGTCGGTGTGCGACAGCACCACGGCGCGGTTCGTCTTGCTGGTGTTCAGTTGCAGCGTCAGGTTGGTGCCGCTGCCAAAGACGTTGTCTTCGCTGATGCCGGCCGACAGAATGGCCTTTTCCGACGAGCCGTAGCCCACGCCCAGGTTGATCATGCCGGTGGGCTTTTCCTTCACGTCGACGTTGACGTCGACCTGGTCGGGAGAGCCCGGGACCGGATCGGTCTTGACGTTGACATCGCTGAAGTAGCCCAGGCGATCGACGCGGTCGCGCGAGGTCTTGATGTCGCCGGCGTCGTACCAGGCGGCTTCCTGCTGGCGCATTTCGCGGCGCACGACTTCGTCGCGGGTACGCGTGTTGCCGCCGATCTGGATGCGGCGCACATACACGCGGCGGCTCGGATCGACGTAGAACGTCAGGTCGGCTTCGTGCTTGGCACGGTCGAGCTGCGGGTTCGGGTTGACGTTGGCAAATGCGTAGCCCAATTCACCCAGGTAGTCGGTGATCGCCTTGGCGGAATCGTTGGTCTTGGCGGCCGAGAACGTCTCGCCAGCCTTGATCTGCACCAGATCGTTGATTTCCTTGTCCAGGCCCAGCAGGTTGCCGGCCAGCTTCACGCTGCGCACCTTGTAGGGCTCGCCCTCGTGAACGGTGATCGTGATGCGGATGTCCTGGCGGTCCGGCGAAATGGTGACTTGCGGCGGTTCGACCGAAAACTCCAGGTAACCCTGGTCCAGGTAGAACGAACGCAGGCGTTCGAGGTCGCCTTCGAGCTTTTCTCGCGAGTACTTGTCGGTATCCGTGTACCAGGTCAGCCAGCCCGGGGTGGTGAGCTTGAATTCGTCCAGCAGGTCGCTTTCGGAAAAGGCCTTGTTGCCGACAAAACGGATTTCCTGGATGCGGGCGACCGAGCCTTCAAACACGTCGAAGCTGACGCCAACGCGGTTGCGCGGCAGCGGCGTGACGGTGGAGGTGACTTCGACGCCGTACTTGCCCTTGGACAGATACTGCTGCTTCAGTTCGTACTCGGCGCGCTCGAGCATGGAGCGGTCGAAAATGCGGCCTTCCGCAAAACCGACCTGGCCCAGCGAGGTGGTGATTGCCTTGGAATCGAACTCGCGCATGCCGTTGAAATTGACGGAGGCGATGGTCGGGCGTTCCTGGACGACTACGACGACGACATTATTGTCCGTCTGGATCTGAACGTCGGTGAAAAAGCCCGTGCCATACAAACGGCGAATGGCTTCCGTGGCTTCTTCTTCGGTGAATTTCTCGCCGACCTTGACGGGAAGATAACCAAAGACGGTGCCGGCGTCGGTTCGTTGAATACCCTCTACGCGGATATCCCGCACGACAAAGGGTTCGAAGGCGTGGGCCAAGGCCGGCAACATCAACGCGGCAACGAGACCCGGCAGTAGACCCTTTTTGTGTTGAAACATCCGGCGAAAAGACATCCTTGAGTATCCTCGGTCGTGCAAATGGCGGGGGATTTTATGCTAAATCGCGTTCAAGTGAACAAACGCGTGAAATCGTTGAACAGCGCAAGCCCCATAAGGCTTGCCAATATACCTATGCCGGCGCGTTGTCCGATGTCGATCCATTTCGCAGGCGGGGGGCTACCCCGCACAATTTCGACGAGATAGTACAGCAGATGGCCACCATCCAGCATAGGAATGGGAAGCAAATTTAAAACGCCCAGGCTGATACTGATCAATGCGATATAGGCGATATACGCAACAATGCCGATCCGGGCGGTCTGGCCGGCGTAGTCGGCGATGGTGACCGGACCGCTGACATTGCGCCACGACACGTCGCCCGTCACCATGCGGCCCATCATGCGCAGCGAGAACCAAGCGGTGTCCCAGGTGCGGACCGCGCCGCGCCACAGGCTGTCAAAGACGCCATAGCGCACCGTCACCATGGGCACGTTGCCGCCCAACTGCACGCCAACGCGGCCGATCTCCTGGCCATTGACGACTTCGGGACGCGGCGTGACGTTCAGGGTGACGTTGGCGCCGTCGCGTACGACGGTCAGGGCAAGCGGCTTACCGGCGCTTTCCTGGATCTGCTTGACGAGGGCGCCTGTATCGGGCGCCGGTTGGCCATTCACGGCCACGACCAGATCGCCGGCGCGCAGGCCAGCGGCCTGCCCTTCGCCGCCATCGATCACGGCGCGCACTGCCGGCTTGGGTTGGGCCAGACGCACACCCGCGGCGGCGAGCGGATCGCCGTCGGCCGGGTCCATCGTGTTGGGGGGAAGGTCGAGTTCGCGCCGCTGGACTGCGCCGGATGGGGTGCTGACCTCGATGCTGGCGCGGCCGCCGGTGGACATGACGTCCATCAGGCGCCAGCGGGCGTCGGACCAGGAAGAGACTTCCGCGCCGTCGATGGCCAGGATGCGATCACCGGCCAGCAGGCCGGCGCGGGCGGCGGGGGTCTCGGCCGCGGGCGGCGCGATAATGGCGACGGGTTCCTCGGTGCCGGCCATGTTCAGGCCCGCATACAGGAACACCGCGAGAATCAGGTTGAAGATGGGACCCGCCGCCACGATGGCGATGCGCTGGCCCACCGGCTTGGTATTGAACGCGGAAGCCGCAACCGCGGGCGAGGCACCGGGCGGCGCATCGTCCAGCATCTTGACGTAACCGCCAAGCGGCAGCGCGGAAACGGCCCATTCGGTGCCGTGCCGGTCGGTGCGGCGCAGGATGACCTTGCCAAAGCCCACCGAGAAACGCAAGACCTTCACGCCGCAGAGGCGGGCGACCCAATAGTGCCCGAGCTCATGGAAAATGATCAGTGAGCCAAGCGCTACGGCAAAGGCCAGCAGGGTGAAAAGCATGGGGTCGGGATCTAGGAAATCAGAGGCAGGCGCGGCCCGCTATCAGGCCAGTCCGAGGTTGCCCGCAAATGCGCGCGCCTCGGCGTCAAGCGAAAGTACGTCGTCAAGACTGCTGAGGGTAACAGATGGCTGCCGTGCTTGCCACTCGAGCGCGGCCTCGATGACTCGCGGGATCCAGGTGTAGGCCAGCCGGCCGTCCAGGAAGCCCTCGACCGCGACCTCATTGGCGGCATTGAGTGCCACGCACGCGCCCTGCCCCGCTCGCATCGCGGTGAAGGAATGGGCCAGACACGGAAACCGGGTCAGATCCGGTTTTTCGAAGTCGAGACGGCCGTGCCGGGTCAGGTCCAGCGGCCCGACGCCACTTTCGATGCGGTCGGGAAAGCCGAGGCCGTAAGCAATGGGCGTGCGCATGTCGGGCTGGCCCAACTGCGCAAGGACGGAGCCGTCGTCGTATTCGACCATCGAATGCACGACGCTCTGCGGGTGCACCACCACGTCGATCCGATCGGCGGGCATTGCGAATAGCCAGTGGGCTTCGATGACTTCCAGGCCCTTGTTCAGCATGGTGGCCGAATCGACGGAGATCTTGCGGCCCATGCTCCAGTTGGGATGGGCGCAGGCTTGCTCGGGGGTGACGTCGTGCAGGTCTTCGAGGTCGCGCCCGCGGAACGGGCCGCCCGACGCGGTCAGCAGCAGGCGCCGCACACCCTTCGCGGGAAGATGGGGCGCGTCGGCGCGGCCCTGATGCGGCAGACACTGAAATATGGCGTTGTGTTCGCTGTCGATGGGCAGAAGTTCGGCGCCGTTGTCGCGAATTGCCTGCATGAACAGGGTGCCGGCGGCGACCAGCGCCTCTTTGTTGGCCAGCAGCACACGCTTGCCGGCGCGCGCGGCGGCCAGTGCCGAAGGCAGGCCCGCGGCCCCGACGATGGCGGCCATCACGGCGTCGCACTGGGGATCCGCGGCGGTGTCGGCCAGCGCCTGTGCGCCGACGCGGATCTCGGGCATTGGCTGGCCACTTGGCCACGCATCGATGAATTTTTGACGGGCGGCGGTGTCGGGCACCACCACGACCGCGGCACGGCTGGCCAGCGCCTGCTCGGCCAACCGTTGCATCCGGCTATGCGCCGACAGTGCGTAAACCGCCATCCGCTCCGGGTGGCGAGCAATTACGTCCAGCGTGCTTTCACCGATCGAACCAGTCGACCCCAGCACGACGACACGTTGAAAAGCCGTCAAAACAAGACTCCAGACAAAAGTAGCGCGAACGGCGCGACGGGCAGGATCGCATCGATGCGGTCATAGACGCCGCCGTGACCAGGCAGGAGCGTGCTGGAATCCTTGCGGCCCGCGCGGCGCTTGAGCAGCGACTCGAACAGGTCTCCCACAATGGACAGCACGCCCAGCACCGCGGCGATCGGCAAGGCCAGCCCGAACGTCCAGCGTTCGACGAGCGCATGGCCGAAAGTGCCGTCCCACAGGCTGGACAGCCCGATCCACACCACCGCGCCGAGGACGCCGGCAACGGCGCCTTCAATGGTCTTGCCCGGGCTGACTCGCGGAGCCAGTTTACGCTTGCCGAACGCCCGGCCGGCAAAATATGCCGCAATATCGGCCACCCAGACGAGGGCCAGCAGGGACACGACGAACACCGCGCCGCGCGCCACGTACATCTGCGCCAGGACCGCCCAGGCGGCAAACGCCGCTGGCACGGAGAAGACCGACCAGGCCAGGCTGGCCGGCGGCGCATCGGAACGCCCGCGCACCACGGCGGCCACGCCGCCGAACAGCCAGACGGCCGAGACGGCAGGAACCAGATAGCGCAGCACCCAGCCCGGATCGCCGGCGCCGCTGCGGTCGCCCGCCAACCAGGCGGACGTCAGTACAAGCATGCCGGCAAACAGCAGCACGGCAACGCCGATGGAGATGACGGGGGACGGCGGTTGGGGCAGCGTCAGGCGCAGCCACTCCCAGTTGGCGCAAGCGGCCGCAAGGGCCAGCAACGCGACGAACCACCACGGATTGGCGCTCGCCATGGCGGCGGCCAGAATGGCCAACAAAACAACGGCGGTAACGATACGCTGGCCCAGCATGTGACGGTCTCCTCTTGTGCAGCCTGGAAAGACGCGCGCGTCGCGATGCGCCTATTTTGCGGCGGCTTCGCTGACTTGGGCGCTGGTGCGGCCGAAGCGGCGCTCGCGCGTGCGGTACCAATCAAAGGCGGCCGTGAGTTCATTGGCGCCAAAATCCGGCCAGTAGCGGTCAGTGAAGTAGAACTCCGCGTACGCCATCTGCCAGATCAGGAAATTGGAAATGCGCTGTTCGCCGCCCGTGCGGATGAACAGGTCGGGCTCGGGGGCCCATGCCATGGAAAGATGCCTGGAAAGGCGCTCTTCGTCCACCCGTTCGGGGTTGGCCGCCAAGTCCGGCTCTGCCGCCAGCATGGCGCGGGTGGCTTGCAGGATGTCCCAGCGGCCGCCGTAATTGGCGGCGACGGTCAGGTGCAGCCGGTCGTTGTGCGCGGTACGTTCTTGAGCGGCGGCGATGAGCTCGCGCAGGCGCGGCTCGAAGGCGCTCAGGTCGCCGATCACGTGCAGGCGCACGCCCTGCTCCTGCAGCTTGCCGACTTCTCGTTCAAGGGCCTGCACGAACAGGCGCATCAGCAGCGAGACCTCTTCGGCTGGACGGCGCCAGTTCTCGGAACTGAACGCGAACAGCGTCAGGTAGCGCACGCCCGCGCGTCCGCAGGCCTCGACCACGCGCCGGACCGCCTGCACGCCCTTGGCATGCCCGGCGGTGCGAGGCAGCAGACGCCGCGTCGCCCAGCGGCCGTTGCCATCCATGATGATGGCGACGTGCTCGGGGATGTCACGGATGTCGGGGACCGCCTGAGTCGAACTGGTTGCCATTAGTTTGGGGACTGCGCACGGCGGACCGGCGAAAAAGACGAATACGGGAAAAAACCTGCGCCGTCGTTTCCATCGCTACGAGGAAGTACCGCGAGGCAATGGACGGGACGGCGCATGTGCAACGAAATCCTGACGCCACGCGGGCCGCAATGCGGCGCCTCGTGGCGTGCTGGGATTATACGGTCATGATTTCGGCTTCTTTCTGGACGACCATCTTGTCGATGTCGGCGACGGCGCGATCCGTCAGCTTCTGGACGTCATCTTGCGAACGACGCTCGTCGTCCTCGGAGATTTCCTTGTCCTTGACCAGCTTCTTGAGCGCTTCGTTGGCCTCGCGGCGCAGGTTGCGCACCGCGATCTTGGCGTCTTCGCCTTCGCTGCGCACGACCTTCGTCAGGTCGCGGCGGCGCTCTTCGGTCAGCGCGGGCATCGGCACGCGGATCGTGTCGCCCATGGAGATGGGGTTCAGACCCAGGTCCGACTCACGGATGGCCTTTTCGATCGGGCCGGCCATGTGCTTTTCGTACGGCTGCAGGCTGATGGTGCGGGCGTCGACCAGGTTCACGTTGGCGACCTGACCAACCGGCACGGGCGAACCGTAGTATTCGACCTGCACGTGATCCAGGATGCCGGTGTGGGCGCGGCCCGTGCGAATCTTGGCCAAGTTGGTCTTGAGCGTATCAAGCGACTTGGCCATTCTGGCATCGGCGGATTTGCGGATTTCTGCTGCGCTCATGGAATTTCCTTTTCTTTAAACGTGTACCAACGTGCCTTCGTCCTCGCCGCTCACGACTCGCTTGAGCGCGCCGGACTTATTGATCGAAAACACTTTGATCGGCAGTTTCTGGTCGCGGCACAGCGCGAAGGCGGTGGCGTCCATGATTTCCAGACGGCGGACGATCGCCTCGTCGAAGCTGATTCGCGCGTAGCGCGTCGCGGTGGGATCCTTGTTGGGATCCGCGCTGTAGATGCCATCCACCTTGGTGGCCTTCAGCACGATCTCCGCGCCGATTTCGGCGCCGCGCAGTGCCGCAGCCGTATCGGTGGTGAAGAAGGGATTGCCGGTGCCCGCAGCGAAGATCACGACCTTGCCCTCTTCGAGGTAGCGCAAAGCCTTCGGCCGGATGTAGGGCTCGACGACCTGATCGATATTCAGCGCGGATTGTACCCGGGTGTCGATACCCTTGTGCTTGAGCGCGTCCTGCAGCGCAAGCGCGTTCATGATGGTGGCCATCATGCCCATGTAGTCGGCGGTGGCGCGGTCCATGCCCTGCGCACCCGGGGCGACGCCACGGAAGATGTTGCCTCCGCCGATGACGATGGCCAGTTCGACGCCTGCGGCGGCGACTTCAGCGATCTCATCGGTCATACGGACGATGGTGGAGCGATTGATGCCGAAAGCATCGTCGCCCATCAGCGCCTCGCCGGAAAGTTTGAGAAGAACCCGTTTGTATGCCCTGCTGCTCATAGGTGATATCCCGAAGAACAATCCGACGAAAGTGTAAGACAAGAATGGGGTTGACCCCCAGCGCCGCCCCGCGAGGCGGGTTGGCTGCCCCATAGGCGTCTGCCTTTTGGGGCCCATGCGGCGAAAAAGGCCGGACTAGAATTTAATCTAGCGCCGGCCTTTAAGCACTACCTAGAGGTCAGGCGGCGCCAGCGGCGGCAGCGGCAACCTCAGCGGCAAAGTCGCTGGTCTTCTTCTCGATACCTTCGCCGACGACGAACAGCACGAACTTGCTGATCGAGGCGCCCTTTTCCTTCAGGTGCTGTTCGACCGTGTGCTTGTCGCTCTTGACGAACGGCTGCGACAGCAGCGTCACTTCCTTCAGGAACTTCACGACCGAGCCTTCCACCATCTTGGCGACGATGTCGGCGGGCTTGCCGGATTCGGCAGCCTTCTGCTCGGCAACCGAGCGCTCGGCGGCGATGTCGGCCGGGTTCACGCCGTCGGCGTTCAGGGCCTTGGGCTTGGTGGCGGCAATGTGCATCGCCAGATCCTTGCCCACTTCTTCGGCGCCGGTGTATTCCACCAGCACGCCGATCTTGCCGCCGTGCACGTAGCTGGCCAGCGAGTTGGCGGTCTGGATGCGCTCGAAGCGGCGGATCGAGATGTTTTCGCCGATCTTGCCGATCAGGGCGGTACGGGTGGTTTCGACCGTGCCTTCACCGTACGGCAGCGCCGACAGCGCGGCCACGTCGGCCGGGTTCTGCGTGGCGACCAGTTCGGCCAGCTTGTTCACGAAGCCGACGAAGTCGTCGTTCTTGGCGACGAAGTCGGTTTCGCAGTTGATTTCGATGACGGCGCCTTGCTTGGCGTCGGCGGAGATGAACAGACCGATCAGGCCTTCGGCCGTGACGCGGGCAGCAGCCTTGCTGGCCTTGTTGCCCAGCTTGACGCGCAGGATTTCCTCGGCGCGGGCCAAGTCACCTTCGGCTTCCGTCAGGGCCTTCTTGCATTCCATCATGGGCGCGTCAGTCTTTTCGCGCAGTTCCTTGACCAGGGCAGCGGTAATTTCAGCCATGTTTGCTCCAAATTTTGCTAAGACACGCCCCGGCGGGCCGGGGCTGTGATTTGATTCGATGGGACGCCCGCACTGGGCGGGCCTGGAAGATGGGAGCCCAGCTTCGCAGCGCCGGCGGGGCGGAAGCGGGCCAGTCTTGGCACCGCTTCCAGACCTTAACCGCCGGACATGACAACCGGCTTAGGCCTGGTTGTCTTGAACTTCGACGAACTCTTCCTGACCTTCGCCCAGTTCTTCGACCAGACCGTTCAGGTTTTGCTCGCGGCCTTCCAGGACGGCGTCGGCGATGCCCTTGGCGTACAGCGCGATGGCCTTGGCCGAGTCGTCGTTGCCGGGGATGACGTAGTCGATGCCTTCGGGCGAGTGGTTGGTGTCAACCACGGCGACCACGGGGATGCCCAGGGTCTTGGCTTCGGCGATGGCGATCTTGTGGTAGCCGACGTCGATCACGAACATGGCATCGGGCAGACCGTTCATGTCCTTGATGCCGCCGATCGACTTGTTCAGCTTGTCCAGTTCGCGTTGGAACAGCAGGCCTTCCTTCTTGATCATGCGCTCGGCGCCGCCTTCGGCGACGACGACTTCCATGTCCTTCAGGCGCTTGACCGAGGTCTTGACCGTCTTGAAGTTGGTCAGCATGCCGCCGAGCCAACGGGCGTCGACGAAGGGCATGCCGCAACGTGCGGCTTCGGTGGCGACCAGTTCGCGAGCGGCGCGCTTCGTGCCGACAAACAGGATGTTGCCGCCGCGAGCAGCCAGCTGCTTCACGAACTTGGTGGCTTCCTGGTACTTATCAACCGTCTTTTCGAGGTTGATGATGTGAATCTTGTTGCGGTGACCGAAGATGTACTGAGCCATCTTGGGGTTCCAGTAACGGGTCTGGTGACCAAAGTGGACACCCGCTTCCAGCATTTCGCGCATCAAAGACATTTAATTCTCCAAGGGTTGGTTTCTTGCGCCGCACCTGCATCAGCATCCTGCTGACACCCTGGGTGGTGTTGCGCGCGATTTCCCGCAAAACGCGGGATGACAAAGATTTTAACCGGGCCGGCCGATCACTGCCGCAATAACTACGACGCTCCAGGCGCGTTGCCTGTAGCGGCTCGCCTTTAACGACTTCTACTACGCTGCCGCGATAAACCCAGACGGCCGCCACACGACAAGAGACTTGCATTGCGTCTGTCCGACACTCCAGGAAGTTCCTGGAAGTTTCTTCGAGACGCACCCGGAATTGTTTTGTTGGCGGCGAAATCCAGTTCTTCGCAAACTTGGCCGCAAGGCCAGCCCGCGCATCAGGCCACTGTGGCAGTTCTTAAGGATCCCTTTCAGGATGCGCTTTTCAGCGCACGCTTTTCAGCGCAATTCCAAGAACTTAATCCAGCGCCCATACCGAACCTGCATCGCCGCTCGAAAACACTTCCGGGCTTGCAAGCACACCGCGCCCAGCCAATGCCGGCAGTCATGCCCACAGCCTGCCCAGCCGGATTTCCATGCAACACTTGGCTTTCCCTATGCCCAGCAGCCTGCCCGAATTCGCTCCACAACCTTCGCTTGCGGTGAAACTTCAGGGCTTGCCGCGGGATCCTAGAAAAGAACCGCGCGAAACGAGAAATCCTGCCGGATGTGCTCTGGACCCAAAGGCCAGCACCCGCCGGGTTTGGCTGGGGGCCAAGATGTTCTCACCCTGACGGATGTTTTCACCCTGACCCTTCTTGCCGGTAACCCGATTGCTCCCCAAATTTTTAGGGAAGCTTATAATTCTACTATTCTTTCAAGCAGACATTCAAGCGACTCATCGCAAGCTTTCCATGGGCACAATCACCAATCCGGCCGACCTGGCCAAAATGCGCGCCGCCTGCCAGGACGCCGCCAAAGTTCTCGACTTCATCACCCCGCACGTCAAGCCGGGGGTCACCACGGGCGAACTCGACCGCCTGTGCCTGGAATACCTGACCGACGAACTGAAGGTGAAGTCCGCCACGGTCGGCTATGCGCCCCCGGGCTACCCGCCCTTCCCCGGCGCCATCTGTACCTCGGTCAATCACCAGGTCTGCCACGGCATTCCCGGCGACAAGGTCCTGAAAAACGGGGACTCATTGAATATCGACGTCACCATCATCAAGGATGGCTGGTTCGGCGACACCAGCCGGATGTACGCGGTGGGCGAACAGTCCATCCTGTCCCGGCGCCTGTCCGACATCACGTTCGAGTGCATGTGGAAGGGCATCCAGCAGGTCAAGAACGGCGCCACGCTGGGCGACATCGGCAACGCGATCCAGAAGCACGCCGAATCGAATGGCTTCTCCGTTGTCCGTGAATTCTGCGGCCACGGCATCGGCGAGCGCTTCCATGAAGATCCGCAGGTGCTGCATTACGGCAAGCCCGGCTCGGGCGTGAAGCTGGTGACCGGCATGCTGTTCACCATCGAGCCCATGATCAATGCCGGCCGCCGCGAGATCCGGCAACTGGCTGACGGCTGGACGGTCGTCACCCGCGACCACAGCCTGTCCGCGCAATGGGAACACGCCGTCTGCGTGACGGAAACCGGCTACGAGGTCCTGACCCTCTCGCCCGGCATGCCCCAGCCGCCCGCGTTCATCACCGAACCCATCGTCATCCCCGCCGTCTGAAGACCCGCAGCCACCCATGACCGCCGAAATCCTCACCAAGCTGCGCGAACGCATCCAGGAATCCCGGCGGGCCGTGGTGGCCCAGTTCCGGGAACACGAACGGCCGGACATCCTGCTGACCGAGCTGCGCCGCATCGTGGACGTCGCGCTACGGGATCTGGTCAAACATTGCCCGCTGCCGGTTGGCGCCACGCTGGCGGCCGTGGGCGGTTATGGCCGGGGCGAGCTCTACCCCCACTCCGACGTCGACCTGCTGATCCTGCTGCCGCACGCGCCGACGCCCGACGAAGAAAGCGCGATCGAAAAACTGGTGGCATCGCTGTGGGATCTGGGACTGGAGCCCGGCCACAGCGTGCGCACCATCGAGGACTGCGAGCGCGAGGCGGACGCGGACATCACGGTAGAGACCGCGCTGCTGGAATCGCGCTGGCTGGCCGGCAGCCGCGTGCTGATGCGCAAATTCGATGCGGCGACCAAGTCCCGGCTCGATCCGCAGGCGTTCTTTCTGGCCAAGCGCGTCGAAATGCAGCAGCGCCATGCGCGCTACCACGACACGCCGTACGCGCTGGAACCCAATTGCAAGGAATCGCCGGGTGGCCTGCGCGATCTGCAGGTCATTCTGTGGATGGCGCGCGCCGCCGGTTTCGGCAACAACTGGCGTTCGGTGGCGCAGGCGGGCCTGTTGACCTCGTCCGAGGCGCGCGACCTGCGCAAGGCCGAGCAGGCCTTCAAGCGCCTGCGCATTGAACTGCACCTGCTGGCCAACCGGCGCGAAGACCGGGTGCTGTTCGATCTGCAGCCCGCGCTGGCCGAGGTCTACGGCATTCACGCCACCGCCACTCGGCGGGGCAGCGAACTGCTGATGCAGCGCTACTACTGGGCGGCGCGGCTGGTGACGCAACTGAACGGCATCCTGGTGCAGAACATCGAGGAACGGCTGTTCCCGCGCCCCGACAGCGACGCGCGCGACATCGACGACGATTTCCGCAACCTGCGCGACCGCCTGGACATCATTCGGGACGACGGCTTCGAGCGCAATCCCACGCTGCTGCTGCGCGCCTTCCTGGTGATGCAGCAGCACCCCGAGCTGACCGGCATGTCGGCCCGCACGCTGCGCGCCATCTGGCATTCGCGCCACCGCATCGACGCGCAGTTCCGCCGCAACCCGGTCAATCGCAAGCTGTTCCTGCAGATCCTGCAGCAGCCGCGCGGCATCGTCCATGAATTGCGGCGCATGACCATGCTGAACATCCTGCCGCGCTATCTGCCGGTATTCCGCCGCATCGTCGGGCAGATGCAGCACGACCTCTTCCATGCCTATACGGTGGACCAGCACACGCTGGCGGTGGTGCGCAATCTGCGCCGCTTCACCATGCCCGAACATGCGCAGGAGTACCCGCTGGCCAGCCAACTGATCGCCGGCCTGGACCGGCACTGGCTGCTGTATGTGGCGGCGCTGTTTCACGACATCGCCAAGGGCCGCGGCGGCGACCATTCCGAACTGGGCGCGCGCGAAGTCCGCAAGTTCGCCGCAGAGCACGGCATGGACCCGGAGGACGCCAAGCTGGTCGAATTTCTGGTGCGCCAGCATCTGTTGATGTCGGCGGTGGCGCAAAAGCGCGACCTGTCCGACCCCGAGGTCGTGCAGTCGTTCGCCGCCACGGTCAAAGACGAGCGCCACCTGACCGCGCTGTATCTGCTGACGGTGGCAGATATCCGCGGCACCAGCCCCAAGGTCTGGAACGCCTGGAAGGGCAAGCTGCTGGAAGACCTGTACAAGCTGACGCTGGCGGCGCTGGGCGGCGCCCATGCCGACGCCCACACGGTCCTGGCCGAGCGCAAGGAAGAAGCGGCGCGGCTGACCCGGCTGGCCGGACTGCGCGACGACGCGCGCGAAGCCTTCTGGAATCAGCTCGACGTGGCGTATTTCCTGCGCCATGACGCCTCTGACATCGCCTGGCACACGCGCCACCTGTACCACCAGGTCGCTCCCGCCAAAGCCGTGGTCAAGGCGCGCCCCACCGAGCAGGGCGAAGGCCTGCAGATCATGGTCTACACGCGCGACGCCCCCGACCTGTTCGTGGCGATCTGCGGTTATTTCGATGCCAAGTCCCTGTCCATTCAGGATGCGCGCATTCACACGACCCGCCATGGCTGGGCGCTGGACAGCTTCATCGTCCTGCTGCCCGAGGGCGCGAGCGACCTGCGTGCGCAGGCCACGCTGGTTGAACACGAACTGGCCGAACGCCTGAAAGATCCGCAGACGGCCGCGCAGGCCCAGCCCGGCCGCGGCGGGTGGTACGGGCGGGGCCGGCAGTCGCGCGTGTCGCGCGTGTTTCCAGTCATGCCCCAGGCCGAACTCCAGCCGGACGAACGCAGCACGTCGTGGCGGCTGTCCGTCACGGCGACCGACCGCCCCGGGCTGCTGCACGCCCTGGCGCGCGTCTTTGCGCGCCACGAGATCAACCTGCTCATGGCCAAGATCATGACGCTTGGCGACCGCGTGGAAGACGTGTTCATCGTGGACGGATCCGCGCTGGCGCGCCCCCGCAGCCAGATGCAGTTCGAGCGCGACATTCTGGACGCGCTTTCGGGCGACGAGGCCCAGCAGCGCGCCGCCTGAGCCCGCATCGCCAGACCCGGCCCGGAACGCATACAATCCGGGTTTTCGGCCAGGCGATGCTTGCTCACATGCAGCTCAACGACTATCTGCGCATTTTCGGTGGCAGCTTTTTTTTCGCGCTGGCCACCCTGCTGCCGTTCCTGAATCCGCCCGCGATCGCCCCCATCTTTCTATCGCTGACCGAGGGAGCGTCCTCCGCCACGCGGGTGGTGCTGGCCAAGCGGGTTGCGATCAATGTGTGCCTGATGCTGATCGTCGCCATGGTGGCGGGCAACGTGCTCCTGAGCTTTTTCGGCATTTCGCTGTCGATCGTGCGCGTGGGCGGGGGCATGCTGGTGATCGCCAGCGCCTGGCGGCTGGTGAATTCGCCGGATGCCGACACCGAACGGGTGGCGCGCATGGCCGAATCGTTCACGCCCGAGATGGCCAAGGCCCGCGCGTTCTATCCGCTGACCTTCCCCATCAGCTGCGGCCCTGGCTCCATTGCGGCCGCCATCACCGTGGGCGTCTCGCTGCGGGACACGAACCACGCATGGAGCCTGGTGCGGCTGGCGGGCTCCATTCCCGGCATCATCGTCGTTTCGTTGACGCTTTACGTCTGCCTGCGCTTTGCGGCGCAGATGCTGCATCGCCTGGGCGACAACGGCACGGCGGTCTTCATGCGGCTGTCGGCGTTCATCATGCTGTGCCTGGGGGTGCAGATTTTCTGGGAAGGCGCGCGGGAACTGCTCCTGAGCGTGCTGACCCAGGTCATGCAACCAATTCCCGTCCCGAAGGCCTAAGCATGTCCGGCCGCCGCGACGGCTTCGCCCAACCCATTTCAACGCAACAATGACATCTCGCTCAGAACGCCTGCTCCGCCTGATCGCCCTTTTCTCTTTCGGCGCCGTGGGCATCGCCCTCGTTTCCCAGCACGTCTTCGACATGCCGCCCTGCGCCTGGTGCGTGATGCAGCGCCTGATCTATCTCGTGATCGGCGTGGTCGCGCTGATCGGGGGCTTTGGCGGCGGACGCGCGCTGACGCGGATCTGCGGCTTTCTTGCTGCCCTCTTGTCGCTGTCCGGCATCGTGGCCGCCTGGTATCAGTACAGCGTCGCCGCCAACATGCTGTCGTGCGACCAGACGTTTGCCGACCGCTTCATGACTGGCATCGGCCTGGAAAGCGCCATCCCGCCGCTGTTCGGCATCTACGCCACCTGCATGGACGCCAAGGTGCCGGTGCTGGGCGTCGAATACGCCCTGTGGAGCCTGGCACTCTTTGTGATCCTGTTCTTCATGGCGCTGCCGGTGGTGTTCCGGCGCGGCGCCTCGGCCTGAACGCCGCATCGAGATCGTGCAGACCCTGAAGTACCTCTCCGGCTATCCGGAGCCGCTCTTGGCGCAAGCGCAAAAACTGCTGGACCAGGACAAGCTGGGCGCCGCCCTGCTTGCCCGGTATCCGGGCGGCGCACATGAAGTGCGCACCGACAAGGCGCTGTACCAGTACGTGACCGACCTGAAGAACGCCTACATGCGCAACGGCGACCAGATCAACAAGGTGGCCTTTGACAGCAAGATCCACGTGATCCAGCACGCGCTGGGCCAGCACACCTACATCTCGCGCGTGCAGGGCGGCAAGCTCAAGGCCAAGCACGAGATCCGGGTGGCGACGCTGTTCAAGAACGTGCCCGCCGAATTCCTGAAGATGATCACCGTGCACGAACTGGCCCATCTGAAGGAAAAGGACCACAACAAGGCGTTCTACAACATGTGCCTGCGCATGGAGCCGCACTACCATCAGTACGAGTTCGACCTGCGGCTGTACCTGACGCATCTGGAGGCCACGCGCACGCCGTTGTGGGAAGCGCAAGGCTGACCATTTCCGGTGCGGTGGCGCCGGCGAAAAAAATGCCGTCCCGAGGGACGGCATTTCTGTTTGCGCGAACGCCCGCAGGAATCAGGCGTCGTCGGACGTGTATCCCATGTTGAAGCGCAGGCCACCCGCGTCTTCGTCCTTGCCGGGCTCGGAACGCGACTGCCCCAGACGGGCCAGGTACTCGGGCGTGATGTCGCCGGTGATGTACTGGCCGTCGAAGCACGAGGCCTCGAAGCGCGTGAGCTTGGGATTGATATCGCGGACCGACTGCTGCATGTCGTGCAGGTCCTGGTAGATCAGGCTGTCGGCGCCAATCGCGCGGGCGATTTCCTCGTCCGTGCGGCCGGTGGCGATCAGTTCGCTTTGCGTGGGCATGTCGATGCCGTACACGTTCGGGAAGCGCACCGGAGGCGCGGCCGAGGCGAAGTACACCTTGTTGGCGCCGGCGGCGCGAGCCATGTCGACGATTTCGCGGCTGGTCGTGCCGCGCACGATGGAGTCGTCCACCAGCAGCACGTTCTTGCCCTTGAACTCCATGCCGATGGCATTGAGCTTCTGGCGCACCGACTTACGGCGCACGGCCTGACCCGGCATGATGAACGTACGGCCCACGTAGCGATTCTTGATGAGCCCTTCGCGATAGTCCAGGTTCAGGCGCGCGGCGAGCTGCATGGCGGCCGGGCGCGAGGAATCGGGAATCGGCATGACGACGTCGATGTCGCCCAGGCGCATGTTGCGTGCAACCTTGTCGGCCAGGTATTCACCCATGCGCAGGCGCGCGTCGTACACCGACACGCCGTCGATCATCGAATCGGGGCGGGCGAAGTAGACGTATTCGAAAATGCAGGGAACGAGCTGCGGATTGTCAGCGCACTGACGGGCGACCAGGCGGCCGTCCAGGTCGATGAACACGGCTTCGCCGGGCTCGACGTCGCGCACGAAGGTGAAACCGCTGCCTTCGAGGGCCACGGATTCCGAGGCGGCCATCCATTCGACGCCTTCTTCGGTTTCCTGGCGGCCGATGCACAGCGGACGGATGCCGTTGGGATCGCGGAAGGCGAGCAGGCCGTAGCCGGAAATCTGGGCCACGACGGCGTAGGCGCCGCGCACGCGCTTGTGCAGGGCGGCAACCGCGCGGAACATGGCGTCGTCATCGAGCGACACGCCGTTGGCGGCCGATTGCAGCTCGTGCGCCAGCACGTTCAAGAGGACTTCGGAATCGGAGTTCGTGTTGATGTGGCGGCGGTCGACGCGGTACAGCGATTCACGCAGTTCGCGCCAGTTGGTCAGGTTGCCGTTGTGGGACAACATGATGCCGAACGGGGCGTTGACGTAGAAAGGCTGGGCTTCTTCTTCGCTGGCGCTGGAGCCGGCCGTCGGATAGCGAACCTGGCCGACGCCGGACGTGCCGGGCAGCGCGCGCATGTTGCGCGTGCGGAACACGTCGCGCACCAGGCCGTGCGCCTTGTACATATTGAACTGGTTGCCTTGCGACGTCGCAATGCCCGCGGCGTCCTGCCCGCGATGCTGCAACAGCAGCAAGCTGTCATAGAGCAGCTGGTTGACCGGCCCGCGCCCGATGACCCCTACGATTCCACACATGGTGAGATTTCCTGGTTGATTTGAAGCTAATCAGTACGGCAGCCACGTCGCCAGGGTTGGCGGCAGCCACGTCTTGATATGTTTGATGGCCTCGATGGCCGAATGCGAAAACATGGCGTCCTGCCACCATGGCTCTTGTGGCAGCGGCGTGTACCCTGCGGCGGCGACCAGCGCCAGCACAATCAATAGACCACGGGCCAGCCCGAACATTCCGCCCAGGCCGTGATCGGCCGGGCTCAGTCCGGTGCTGCGGATCAGGGCGGCAAGCGTCATATTGACCAACCCCACGCCGAGCAACACGATGATGAACACCGCCGCGTAGGAGACTCCCATGCGCAGCAGCGTCGTTTCAATATAGGGCTCCAGCCAGGTATAGACCGTGGGGCCCCACCATATCGCGGCCACGAAGGCCAGCAGATAGGCGACCAGCGACAGCACCTCTTTGAGCAGGCCGCGCACCAGGCCCAGCACACCCGATACCACCAGGATGGCCAGCACGACGAAGTCGAAGCCGGTCACTATTGGGCGGCAATGAAACCATTGTCATAGCCCAGCGTGCGCAACCGCGCCTGGGCCGCCTGAGCCGCCTCGCGCGAGGGGAACGGCCCCACGCGCAGACGGAACTGCTGCTTGCCATTGATGGTGGCCTGCTCGACAAATGCATTGGTGACGCCGGCCTGATGCAGCTTGCCGCGGCGCGACTGGGCGTCTTCCGACGTGGTGTACGCGGCGATCTGCAGCACAAAATTGCCCTTGGAGGCAGCCGGCTTGGGCGCGTCGGGCTTGGGCGAGGACGCCGGGGCGTTGCGGCCTTCGAGCAGCGCCAGGGCGCGCGCGCCGTCGTCCGAACGCGAGTCGGGTTTGGCGGGCGTCGCGGGTTTGGCCGGCTCGGGCTTGGGTTTGACCTCGGGCTTGGGCGGCGTGACCGGCGGGACTGCAGGCGTGACCGGCTGCGCGGCGGGCGCGGTGGCGTGCGGCGTGTTGGACGCAGCGGCCACGGGCGGCACGGACGTCACGCCCGGTGGCGTGGGAACGGCGGCGGGGACGGTGGGCGCGGACGGCTCGGCCGGTGCGGTGGCCTGCGGTTCCGAGACCTGCGGCTGGAACGGCGTATTGCGTTCCGGCACCTTGATGGGAATGTTGTCGTCGACCGGGGTGGGCTGCGAATCGAGCACCATGGGAAGGACGATGACGGCTGCCAGCACCAGCGCTACGGCGCCTGCGAGCCTGCGACGCGCGCGGCCACGCAACTCGGCGGCCTGGACCTCGCTTGGCACGGCAGCCCGTTTGGAGGCCTGCGCCTGCTCGGCGGGATCTTTGCGTTTGAAAAAACCCATGGAAGAGAATTCCTTGCGGCGCCTTGCGGCATTGAGGCGGCGGGGCCGCCATGACGCGAATGGCCCGATTTGCCTATGCCTTGCGACCCAGAGCCTGCAAGACGGAGGCTACGGTGAGAAACGATCCGAATACCACGATTCTATCATTCTCCCCTGCCCGTTCGCGCGCTGCGGCAAAGGCCTGGGCGGGATCGGCATAGGGCTGGATGCTGGGGCTTTCGCTGCCGGCGGGCAGCGGCGGGAGGGCTGCGGCGACCTGGTCCGCGAGCGCCTGGGCGGGGGTGCCGCGCGGCCCTGGAAGACCGGCGCAATACCAGTAGTCGACGCGGGAGCCGAATTTGGCCACCACGCCGGCGAGGTCCTTGTCGTTCAGCATGCCGAACACCGCGTGGGTGTACGGATGAAAGCCCATGTTGTCGAGGTTTTGCGCCAGCACGGCAGCGGCATGCGGATTGTGCGCCACGTCGAGAATGACGGTGGGTTGGCCCGGCAGGATCTGGAAGCGGCCGGGCAGCGAGGCCTGCAACAACCCCAGGCGCACGGCCTGCTGCTGCACGGGCAGCCGGTCGCGCACGGATTCCAGCGCGGCCAGCGCCGCCGAGGCGTTGAGCAACTGGTTGGCGCCGCGCAGGGCCGGATAGGCCATCCCGCTGCGGCGCTGTTCGCGCCCGCCGTACGCCCATTGCTGGCGGTCGCCCGAATAGTTGTAGTCGCGCCCGAAGAGCCACAGGTCCGCGCCGATGGCTTCGACGTGATCCAGCAGCGACTGCGGGGGCACCGGATCGCTGCAGATGGCCGGCCGGCCGCTGCGGTAGATGTGGGCTTTTTCGAAGCCGATTTTTTCGCGCGTGTCGCCCAGCCAGTCGGTATGGTCCAGATCGACGCTGGTGACGATGGAGCAGTCGGCATCGACGATGTTGACGGCATCCAGGCGTCCGCCCAGGCCGACTTCGAGGACGACGGCATCCAGGCGCGACTGCGAGAAGAGGCGCAGAATGGCCAGCGTGGTGAATTCGAAGTAAGTCAGCGACACATCGCCGCGCGCGGCTTCGACGGCCTGGAACTGCGTGATGAGGTCCTGATCGGAGGCGATCTGGCCGTTGACGCGGGCGCGCTCGTTGAAGTCGATGAGATGCGGCGAGGTGTACAAGCCGACCTTGTAGCCCGCGGCCAGCAGGATGGCCTCGAGCATGGCACAGGTGGAACCCTTGCCGTTGGTGCCGCCGACCACGAACTTGACGCCGGGCAGCGACAGTTGCATGCGGTCCGCGACCTGGCGCACCCGGTCCAGCCCCATGTCGATCGCGGTGGCGTGGATGGACTCCAGGTACTGCAGCCAATCGGACAGGTTGGCAGCGGCGTCAGGCGTGCGGACAGAAGACATGAGACGGGTTCGCGAAAGGAAATCAGCCTGCGATTTTAGCAGTGTGTGCCCGGTGTTTTCCCTAATCCCCTAGGGTGTGGCACGGTATCCGCCGGCAGAAAGTGCTTGCCCATGTTTTTCTCATACGTAAAAATAAATTCATGTATGGAAAATAACAGGAAGAGACATGACGCAGCGTTCAACTCCCAAATGGCTGGTGCGTGAAGCCGACGTGCCGGGCTACAGCCCTGCCAACCACACCGGCACCCTCAACCGCCGGCTGATCAGCCCGGACACCGTCGGCGCCCGCGGCGTGGAGGTGCTGCTGGGCGTCATCGACAAGGGCAAAGGCGCCCTGCCGCACGCGCACCCCGGCATCGAGCAGGTCTGTTACCTGATTTCGGGCACCGCCCGCGCGCAGGTGCAGGACGAATGGGCCGACATGGGCCCCGGCGACTGCTGTTACTTCCCCCCCGACATTCCCCACGTTTTCACCGTGACGAGCGATGAACCCGCCCGGCTGCTGGTGATCTACACGCCGCCTTACGAAGAATCCCCCGATCGCGTGATCCGCGATTTTCCGGCGCCACCCCCAGCCGCTTGACGCGGCGCTCGCGAGAGGCAGCGGCCGATAGAGCCGCGCCTTATTCCAATAAAGACAGGAGACACACCCATGCAATCCCTACGCCTGCTAGGCGCCGCGCTGGTCAGCGGCGCCGCCATGATGGCGGCTGGCCCCGCCCACGCCGCCGATTACCCCACCAAGCCCATTACCCTTGTGGTGCCCTTCCCGGCAGGATCGGGCACGGACGCCGTGGGCCGGATCTTCGGGGCCGAATTGTCGACCCTCCTTGGCCAGCAGGTCGTGGTGGAGAACAAACCGGGCGCCAATGCCACGATCGCGGCCAACTACGTGGCGCGCGCCAAGCCGGACGGCTACACGCTGTTCGTCACCACCAATACTTCCCATTCGGCCGCCCCCTGGCTGATGAAGAACGTGCCGTATGACCCGGTCAAGGATTTCACCCCGATCGCGCGCGGCGGCAACCTGCCCTTCATCCTGGTCGTGAACCCGAAGCGCCCCTGGAAGACCGTGGGCGACCTGGTGGCCGACGCCAAGAAGAACCCTGGCCGCATCACCTACGCCAGCGGCAACAGCACCGGCATCGTCGCGGGCGCCACGCTGGCCAACCGCGCCAAGATCGACATCCTGCATGTGCCCTATAAAGGCACGCCGCAGAGCCTGACCGACGTGGTGGGCGGACAGGTGGACTTCATGTTCACGGACCTGACCTCTGGCCTGCCGTTCGTGCAGTCGGGCCAACTGCGCGCCCTGGCCGTGTCCACCGCCGAGCGCAGCGCCATCATTCCCGATCTGCCTTCGATGGCAGAAGCGGGGGTGCCCGACTTCGACTTGAACTCCTGGAACGGCTACTTCGGTCCGGCCGGCATGCCGCCCGAGATCGTGGCCAAGCTGAATGGGGCCATCAACCAGATCGTGGCAAAGCCCGACGTGAAGAAGCGCCTGGCGGGACTGGGGTTCGACGCCTTCTCGAGCACGCCCGAGGCCTTCGCCCAGTTTGTTGGTGAACAGCGCGACCTGTGGGGCAAGCTGATCCGTGACGCGGGGATCGAGCAGCAATGATCGACCAGCCCCTGCCCGACACGCCGGTTGCCGGACCGCTGGCCGGCGTGCGCATTCTGGACCTCAGCTCGGTGGTGATGGGGCCGTACGCGACCCAGGTTCTGGCGGACCTGGGCGCGGACGTCATCAAGGTGGAGTCGCCGGCGGGGGACAACATGCGGGCCGTCGGTCCCATGCGCAACCCGGGCATGGGGCACCTCTACCTGCACCTGAACCGCAACAAGCGCTCGATCGTGCTGGACCTGAAGACCCCCGAGGGGCTTGAGGCCTGCCTGAAACTGGCCGAAAGCTGCGACGCCCTGCTCTACAACATCCGCCCCCAGGCGATGGCGCGGTTGGGCCTGTCGTACGAAGCGGTGACGGCGCGCAACCCGCGCATCGTCTATGTGGGCGCCTATGGGTTTGGCGAGGCCGGTCCCTACGCCGGCCGCCCCGCCTACGACGACCTGATCCAGGGGCAGACCGGCATTGCCGCGCTGTCCGCGCAGCAAAGCGGCGACGTGCCGCGCTACGCGCCGCTGACGCTGGCGGACCGGGCGGTGGGTCTGCACGTCGGCATTGCGCTGGTGTCCGCGGTGCTGAGCGCCCGCGCGCTCGGGCGCGGGCAGCCGGTGGAGATTCCCATGTTCGAGGGCATGGCGCACCTGGTGCTGGGCGACCACCTGGGCGGCGCGACTTTCGAGCCGCCGATGGGGCCCACCGGGTACGCGCGCCTGCTGGCGCCGCATCGCCGTCCGTACGCCACGTCGGACGGGTACATCTGCCTGCTGATATACAACGACAAGCACTGGCGCAATTTCTTTGACCTGATCGGGCGGCCCGAGCTGTCACAAGACCCGCGCTTCTGCACCCATGGCGCGCGCGCCGCGCACATCAGCGAGGTCTATGCCTTCGTGGCCGAGGTGATCGCCACCCGCCCCAGCGACGACTGGCTGCGGGAACTGGCTCGCGCCGACATTCCGGCCTCGCAGCTCTACACCATCGACGGCCTGATCCAGGACGAGCACCTGACCGCTACCGGGTTCATCCGGGAAATGGACCACCCCTCGGAAGGCCGCATCCGCACCACCGGGACGCTGGGCCGCTATGCCGGCACGCCGACCTCGATTCGGCGTCCCGCCCCGCGGCTGGGCGAGCACAGCCGCGAGGTGCTGGCCGAGGCTGGCTACGGACAGGAACAGATCGACGCCATGCTTGCCCGTGGCATTACCCAGGACGGAAACAACGATGGACTTTGAATTCACCCCCGATCAACTGGCGCTGCGCGACGCGGTTTCCCGCATCTGCGACCGCTATCCCGACGAGTACTGGCTGGAACGGGACCGCGAGGGCGGCTTTCCGGAACCCCTGCACGCCGACCTGGCGCGCGACGGATGGCTGGGCATTGCCATGCCGCAGGAGTACGGCGGCGCGGGCCTGGGCATGACCGAAGCCGCGCTGATGATGCAGACCATCGCGGCGTCGGGCGCCGGCTTCACGGGCGCCTCCGCCGTCCACATGAACATCTTCGGGCTGAATCCGGTGGTGGTGTTCGGCAGCGACGAGCAGCGCGGCCGCTGGCTCGAACCGCTGATTGCCGGCCGCGAGAAGGCCTGCTTTGCGGTCACCGAGCCCGATGCCGGGCTGGACACGACCAAGCTGAGCACCCGCGCCGTGCGCCAGGGCGACGAGTACGTCGTGCACGGCCGCAAGATCTGGATCTCGACGGCGCAGGTGGCCAGCAAGATGCTGCTGCTGGCGCGCACCACCCCGCTATCCGAAGTTGAAAAGCCCACGCAGGGCCTGTCGCTCTTTTATACCGACCTGAACCGCGAAAAGATCGAGGTGCGCGAGATCGAGAAAATGGGCCGCAAGGCCGTGGACTCGAACATGCTGTTCATCGACGGCCTGCGGATTCCGGTGGCCGACCGTATCGGCGAGGAAGGCCGCGGCTTTGAATACATCCTGCACGGCTTGAACCCCGAGCGCATCCTGATCGCCGCCGAAGCCGTGGGGATCGGCCGCGCGGCGCTGGACCGGGCCGTCAAGTATGCCGGCGAACGTACCGTGTTCGGCCGCCCCATCGGCAAGAACCAGGGGATCCAGCATCCGCTCGCCCAGGCCTGGATGCAGCTCGAAGCCGCGGACCTGATGGTGTTCAAGGCGGCCAGCCTGTACGACGCGGGCAAGCCCTGCGGCCCCGCCGCCAATTCGGCCAAGTACCTGGCGGCCGAGGCCGGCTACAACGCCTGCCAGACGGCGGTGATGACGCTGGGCGGCATGGGGTATGCCAAGGAGTACCACGTGGAGCGGCTGCTGCGCGAAAGCTTCATTCCCCGCATCGCGCCGGTCAGCCCGCAGCTCATCATGTGCTTCATCGCCGAAAAGGTGCTGGGCCTGCCCAAGTCGTACTAGACGGAAGCTGGCGGCAGGCAGGCGCGGTTCAGGCCTGCTGCTCCAGCCCCGTGCAGGCAGCCCGCAGTATGCGGGCGTAGGTTTCCTGCTCTGGCTCGATCCGGTAGATCGGGCCGCCAACAGAAATGGCGTAATGTTCACCGGACAGCGTGACCGGCCAAGCAATCGCCCCCACGTCGGCGATGGATTCTCCGCTGTTCATGAACCACCCCCGCTGCCGAGCGGCGTCCAGGTCCGCCAGCAAGGCCTCTCGGGTCACGAGGGTGCGGTCGTTGTAGCGCGTCATGGGAATGTTGGCGAGCAAGGCGTCGCGCGCCGGTTCGTCCAGCAGTGAAAGCAGCGCTTTTCCCAGCGAATTTGCATGAACGTCCTTGAACTCGCCTGCAACGGGCGCGTATCGGATCGTATGCGGCGAATCCAGCACATCCAGGTAGACGACGCGGCCGTCCGGCGACAGCTTGGCGAAGACGACGGTTTCTCGCGTGGCGTCCCGCAGTTCAACCAGGCTGGGATAGACCCGGTCCAGGACGGGGTCGGCCCGCGCGATGCGCTGGGCCATGGCGAGCAGGCGGCCGGTGGGGTAATAGCCCTGGCGCCGGCCCGTTTCATACAGATAGCCAAGGCTGGTGAGCGTGCGGATCAGCGCCAGGCAACTGGAGACCGGCACGTCCAGCAGGCGGGCCAGCTCCGACAAGGGCAGCGCGCGTTTCTCGCGGGCGTAGGTTTCGATGATTTCGATCACTCGCAACGCCGTCTTGACACTCATCGCCCGATCCAGACTCTTAGCACGTGAACCATCCATATGCGCGGGGCTAAAGTTCCCTGCGAGGGTGCCGTTATGGTAACTGAGAATTTCCTGAAAACAGCGCGTTCTCCGAGACGCCCCCCTCGCCGTTGGAGTGATCATGGCCGTAACCCCGTTAGCCCCCGCAGCGTTCGCGTCGTTACCGGTTTCGACCGTTATCGCCACGCCGGACCCGTCCGCCACCGCCACGCCGGCTCCGGCCAGCGCCAACAGCAACGCCTCCGGCGGCGCCACGTCCGACCAGGCAAATGCGCAGAAGTTGCCGCTTGACAAAGCCCTGGATGAGATCAATGACCAGATGAAGGCCTGGTCGACACAGCTTCAGTTTGAAATCGACCCGAACGTGCACCAGGTCGTGGTGTCGGTGATCGACGCGGAATCGGGCGATGTCCTGCGCACCATTCCGAGCGAAACGGTGCTGAAGATCGCCAAGATGATCGTGAACATGCAGGGGAACGGTATCAAGACGTCGGCCTGATCCGGCACTTAAAACACCGTTCGCCAAGATTGACGCGCGGCCCGGTGAGAGAACCGCCGAATTAGGCCCGCCTTATGCCTTTACCCGGCCGATAGCCGGGATCACATTTTTGTCAGAATTGCATCGCTAGGAAGGAATTTCAATGGCCACCATCACCAATCTCGGCGCGAACTCAGGCTTGCCCCTGGAGGATATCCTCACGAAGCTGCAAGCAGCCGAGGAAAAGAAGCTGCAGCAGTACACCGTACGGCAGACCAGCTTCGAAACCCGCGTTACGGCATACGGCCAGCTCAAGAGCGCCGTGGAAGCCGTGCAGAAGGCTGCCGCCGCACTGGGCAAGCCCGAGACGCTGGGCGCCGTGAAAGGCAGCGTGACCGGCGGTGACGCCCTGACCGCGACCGTGGCCGCCGAAGGCGCCGTGGCCGGCCAGTACACGATCAACGTGAAGAACGTTGCCACTTCCCAGACGCTGCAATCGGGCGCGGTCGCCGACCGCAAGGCGTCCAACGGCGCCACGGGTTCGTTTGAAATCGAACTGGCCGACGGCACCAAGAAGACCGTCGACCTGAAGGACGACACCTCGCTGAACGGCATCGTCAAGGCGGTCAACGCCGACGACACGCTGGGCGTGCGCGCCACCGTCATCACCGACGGCGACGGCAAGAGCTACCTGATGATGACCGCCAAGGACACCGGCGTGCAGGCCTCGGTCAAGTCCATCACGGTGACGGGCGACCAGTCGCTCAAGGACGTCCTGTCCTACAGCAGCACCGATGCCGCCAATAGCAAAATGACGGCCACCGCCGCCGTCGATGCCGAGATCGATATCAACGGCATCACGATCAAGAGCGGCACGAACAACATTTCGACCGCCATCGACGGCGTCACGCTGAACCTGTCGTCCAAGACGGAAGCGGGCAAGCCGATCACGCTGAAGCTGGAAAGCGATCCCTCGGTGGCCAGCAAGGCCATCCAGAGCTTTGTCACCGCCTACAACACGCTGCAGACGACGATCAAGAACCTGACGGCCTTCGACGCCGCCGCCGCCACCAACCAGCCGCTGACCGGCGACGGCACGACGCGCGCGATCCAGTCGTCGCTTGCCAGCGCGCTGCAGTTCGTGACGGGCGAAGGCACGATGCGTTCGCTGGCCGACCTGGGCATCACGACCAACCCGCAGACGCGCCAGCTCACGCTGGACCAGACCAAGCTGGACAAGGCCCTGGCCACGAACAGCGCCGACGTCGCGCGCATGCTGACCGGCGAGAACGGTCTGGCCGCGAATTTCGACAAGGCCACCAAGGACATCCTGAGCGACACCGGTTCGATCAAGACCAAGACCGACGGTCTGGCCAAGTCAATCGCCAACGTGAAGGACCAGTACACGCGCGCCAAGGCCGCCGGCGAAGCATCGCTGGAACTGATGCGCGCGCAGTTCGTCCAACTGGACAAATTCGTTGCGCAGCAGTCGGTCACGGCCAACTACCTGACCCAGCAATTCGCGGCCATGAACAAGTCGTCGAAGTGATAACCGAGAAGATGCATTAAATGACGTACGCCGCGCGCCGCCCCACAGGCTCATACTCTGTCCGCTCCTACGCCGATATCGGCCTGGAGACCCAAGTGATGAGCGCCACACCGGAAAGGCTGATCACCCTGCTTTACCAGGGAGCGCGCGCGGCAATCGGACAGGCGCGCCTGCACATGCAGGAAGGTCGCGTGGCCGAGCGCGGCACGGCCATCACCAAGGCAATCAAGATCGTCGACGAAGGCCTGAAGATGGGCCTGAACATGGAAGCCGGCGGCGACATCGCCGCCAACCTGAGCCGGCTGTACGACTACATCGTCCGCACGCTGCTCATGGCAAATCTGAAAGCGGACGTCGAGCAGCTCGACATCGCGGACCGCCTGCTGGCGGACCTTTCCGACGCCTGGCAGACTTCCATCGATCGGCCTGCCCCGGACGTAACGCTTTGATGGCCCCTACAACGACTATTGCCAGCCATCGCTCGCCCGAGATTTCTATGACGTCGCTCACCCAGTACTCCGCCATCCTGGAACAGTATCAGGAGATCGCCATATCAACGAGCGAGATGTTGACAGCCGCCCAGGCCGGCGACTGGGACACCGCGCTCGTGCACGGTCAGCTCTATTGTGAGCAGGTCGAGCGCCTGCGCCATGCCGAGCCCGCCAGCCCCCTGGATGAAGCCGGCCGCACCATGAAGTACGACCTGCTCGTGCGCATTCTTGAAAACGACGCGTTGACGCGTGACCTGGCGCTGCCCCAACTGGCACGGCTGGGCGAATTGCTGGGACGCATGAAGCGCCAGCAGACCTTGCTGTCGGCCTACGGCAACCAGGCGTCTGAGCAATGAGCATCGGTCCCGCCGCGCTTGGCAACGTCCTGGTGCAGCGGTTGGACGCCGTGCTGGGCACGACGATGTCCGCCGCGAACGCCAACCAGATTTCGGGCGCGCGGCCCGACGCGGTCAGCCAGCCTGGCAGCCCGGAGAAAGCCGGGCCCTCGGACGGCTCGGCCCGCGATACCCGGCAAGGCATACAAACTGGCGGCGCCCGAGGCGACCGCCAGAATACTGTTGTCGACCCCAAAACCGCCGCTGCGCTAGCGCTGGCCGCCCGGGGCCTGGTCACCAGCAGCGATACCACCGCCTCGGCGCCAACCACGCTGGGCACGACCGCACGCACCATCCTCGCCCTGCTCGCCCAATACCCCGAAGCGGCCCCGGCCGTGCAGGGGCGCGCGCCGCTCTGGAGCGCCGACGCGCAGGGCGGACAGCAACCCGGTGGCGCCGCGCCAGGCGGCCAACCCGCGGCTCAGACCGGCCAACCCGGCCAGCCCGCGCAGGCGGGTCAGCCTGGACAGCCGGCCGCCGCGACGACGGCCCAGCTTCCGGCGTCGACCACCCTGCCCGCCGCCACCGCCACGCCTTCGGCCACTGCCGCTGCGGATGCCGCGAATGGCAACGCCAAGCCAGGCACCGCGCATGCGGGGGACCAGGCCGGCGGCGCGAAAGGGACGCAAGCCGCATCGCATGCCTCATTGGCTGCCGGCGGCCCGTCCGCCCGCGCCCTTGGCCAGGCGTTGCGCAATGCCCTGCAGACCAGCGGCCTCTTCTACGAATCGCACCTAACCGACATGGTGTTTGGGCGCAAGAACCCGTCCACCCTGGAAAACGAGCCCCAAGCCAGGATGTCGCGCGACACCGCCGCGCACGCCAGCACCCAGGCGCGCAGCCGCGGCGAAGCCGCCGGCGCCGGCCGCTCGGGCGCCAGCGCCGATGCGCCCTCGGGCTCTGGCACGTCGTCTTCCACGAACACGCCCGGCACGCCGATCGCCGGCATCCATCAGGATCTGACCGTGCTGGTGCGCCAGCAGCTCGATGTGCTGGCCAATCAGACGCTGAACTGGCAGGGCGAAGCCTGGCCCGGCACGCAGATGGAGTGGGAAGTCGAGCGCGACCCGTACGGCGAGGACCGCGAATCGGCCGTGCCAACCTGGGCCACCCGCGTGAAGCTGGACCTGCCGCGCCTTGGCCTGGTCGACGCCCGCCTGAACCTCGCCGGCGACCAGATCGTGCTGCAGCTGATTGCGCCTCACAGCGCGGCCGAAATCAACGATTCCTCGGACATGCTACGCTCGCGCCTCCTGGCCGCCGGCCTGACCCTGAGCAATCTGACGGTCAACGTGGTTGAACCCCGTCCCGTCATCCCGACCGATTTCTGATGAACACCCCCACCTCCCCCGCGGACACCGGCCCGAACGCCAACCGCAACGCGGCGGTCGCCATCTCGTATGACGAAAGCGACGGCGCGCCGCGCGTGGTCGCCAAGGGTTATGGCCAGCTGGCGGACACGATTGTCCGGGCGGCCGAGGAAAACGGGCTGTACGTGCACGAATCCCGCGAGCTCGTGGGCCTGCTGATGCAGGTCGACCTGGACGCACATATCCCCCCCCAACTCTATGTCGCGGTGGCAGAATTGCTCGCCTGGCTGTACCGCCTGGAATCGCGCGACATCCCCCAGGCCGCGCGGCCCGAAATCTCTACCTAAGGACGATCACCGTGTTGGATGCTGCCGATCCGGAATTCCTGCTGACCCGGCCGGAAGACATGCGCTCCGCGCTCTTCGAGCTGACGCACCCCGACAGCCACATCCTGGTGCGCGATGCCGCGGACCGGGAGATCGCCGTGCTGATCCTGGGCGCCGACAAGCAGACCCGCCAATTTTTCTGGCGGCCGCGCGACTACGACGGCGCGGATTTTGAACAGTCCGACAGCATGGGCCTGCTGAGCGGCACGACGTTCCACTTCAATGCCACCGCCTATGGCGGCGTGCAGATCCGCTTTCGCGTCCAGCGACCGGAAATCATCCATTTCGATGACGGCAGTGCGGCTTTGATGTCGCCCTTCCCCGATCGGCTTGCCCGCATCCAGCGCCGCAAGATGTTCCGCGCCTCGATGATCTCCAGCGCCAACCGCTGCATGGCCACCTGGCAACCGGCAGCGCCGGAAAAGCCGATGGGCTTCACCGTGCGCGACATTTCGGTGGACGGGGTGGGCTTGCGCGTGGGCCTGGCGGTGGGCGAGCTGCCCCAGCGCGGCGCGGTGATGGAAGACGTGGAGCTGGATTTCGGCGAGCTTGGCAAGCTGAGCGCCGACCTGGAAGTGCGCAACATCTACCCGGTGTCGGGCCAGCCGATGGCCTCGGCCGACAGCAGCACCGATGGCGAAGCGCCCAAGCACGTGTCGCTGACGGGCGAACCGCCGGTCAGCCACGTGGGCGCGCTGTTCATGAACCTGAACGCCCGCCAGGAGAACTGGCTGCAGCAGGTGGTGTGGCGTCTGGAAAAAGGCGCGCAGCGCAACTGAACGTGAAACGCAAAAGGCCTTCCCGCGGGAAGGCCTTTTACCAAGCCGCGGGCCTTAGACGGCCATCGACGAGATTTCCTTGTAGGCCGCAACCAGCTTGTTGCGCACCTGGACCGCCGTCTGGAAGCCGAGACTGGCCTTCTGCAGGTCGATCATGACGTCGTTGAGCGAGATATCGGGCGCCCCCAGTTCGAACGCCTTGGCCTGATTGCTGGCGGCGTTCTGCGCGGCGGTCACGCGTCGAATGGAACGTTGCAGTTCCGCGGCAAAACCGTCGGGCTGCGCAACGGCGTCGCCGGCGCCCAGATTACCGGTCTCCGCCTTGCTCACGACCGAGCGCATCTGCTGGAGCATGCCTTCGATGCCGGACAAGCCTGATACAGCCATTACCTATTCCTTGCTGGTGGGTGGATTACGCCAAAGTGCACACGCAGCGTAACGCCGATCGGGCCGGCCCATAGCCGACAAGAACCGCCAAAAAACCCGACATTTCAACGAATGCCGACATCCCTGGCCGGGGATGCGGCCCCGCTTTGCGTCTTGCCGCCGACATAGGGATTAAGTAACGCCAAAAAACGGCTGTTTTCATCGATTGGGATCGCTGTCTCAGGGGCAATAATCCACGCTCTCCCCAGACCAGAAGCACGTTGCATGTGTAATCGGCCCTACCCAGACATGAAGTCATTTTCCCTGCTCCGCGAAGCCAGCGGGAGCCGTCAATGAATCAGCAGGCTACCCTGAGCTCGTCGCTTCTGGCCAAGTTCCCCGTGCTGGAACGGGTCCGCGCGCTTCCCAAGCCCGTCCTGATCGGCGCCGCCGCCGCCCTTGTCGCGGTGATCGTCGCCGTGGCCATGTGGAGCAGCGAACCGAAATACAAGGTTCTGTTCTCGAACCTGGACGACCGCGATGGCGGCGCCATCGTGACCGCCCTGGGCACGATGAACGTTCCCTACCGCTACAACGAAAACGGCACCGCGCTGCTCGTGCCCGCCGACCGCGTCTATGACGCCCGGCTGCAGCTTGCGTCGCAAGGCCTGCCGCGCGGCGGTTCCGTCGGCTTCGAGCTGATGGACAACGCCCGCTTCGGCGCCAGCCAGTTTGCCGAGCAGATCAACTACCAGCGCGGTCTGGAGGGTGAGCTGGCCCGTTCGATCGAAGCAATGCACACCGTGCAGCACGCCCGCGTCCACCTGGCCATGCCGCGCCAGTCGCTGTTCGTGCGTGAGCGCCAGGCGCCCACCGCCTCCGTGCTGCTGAACCTGTATCCGGGCCGCAGCCTGAGCGACGCGCAGGTGTCCGCGATTTCCTGGCTGGTGGCTTCCAGCGTGCCGGAACTCACCGCCGAAAGCGTGTCCATCGTCGACCAGAACGGCCGCCTGCTGTCCTCCCCGCTGGGCGAAGGCCGCGGCATGGACGCCGACCAGCTTCGCTTCGTGCGCGAGATCGAGCAGCGCACCGTCGAGCGCATCCTCACCATCCTGAATCCCCTGGTCGGCCCCGGCAACGTGCACGCCCAGGCCACTGCGGACGTCGATTTCTCGCGCCGCGAAGAAACGTCGGAGGTCTACCGTCCCAACCAGGAACCTGGCCAGGCCGCCGTGCGCAGCCAGCAGACCAGCGATTCCACGCAGCGCGGCGTCGGCCCCGCCCAGGGCGTGCCCGGCGCGCTGTCGAACCAGGCGCCCGCCGACGCGCAGGCGCCGATCACCAATCCGCCGCAGCAACAGCCGCCCCGCCCCGGCCAGCCGCCGCAGCCCAACGCGCAGCAGCAGCAACAACAGCAGCAGCAGACCGGCACCCAGGCCCCCGCGGCCAACCTGAACGAACGCCGCGACGCGACGACGAACTACGAAGTCGACCGCACCATCAGCCACATCAAGCAGCCGACGGGCAACCTCAAGCGCATGTCGGTGGCCGTGGTCGTGAACTACGTGCGCGACAAGGACGGCGAACTGCAGGCCCTGCCGCCCGAAGAACTGAACAAGCTCACCAACCTGGTGCGCGAAGCCATGGGCTATTCCGAAGGCCGAGGCGACTCGCTCAACCTGGTCAACAGCCAGTTCAACGATGGCCCGCCGCCGTTGCCGATGTGGCGCGATCCGGAAATGATCTCGCTGTTCAAGACGATCCTGGCCTGGCTGATTGGTGGCGTCCTGGCACTGTGGCTGTATCGCAAGCTGCGCCGCTCGGTGACCGAGTACCTGTACCCGCCGGTGGATCCGGAAGTGGCCGAAGCCGAGCGCGTCGAAGCCGCCCGCGAAGCCCAGGATCTGGCCCGCGCCAAGGAAACCGACCGCTACCAGGACAACCTGGAGCGCGCACGCACCATGGCCAACAAGGATCCGCGCGCCGTCGCGATGGTCCTGCGCACCTGGATGACCAAAGATGAAAAATGATTCCCTGCCAATGGACGGCATGACGCGCAGCGCCGTCCTGATGATGTCGCTGGGCGAAGACGCCGCGGCGGAAGTGTTCAAGTACCTGAGCGCCCGTGAAGTGCAGCAGGTCGGCGCCGCGATGGCGAGCTTAAAGCAGGTCACGCGCAACGACGTCGCCGTCGTGCTGGAGGAGTTCCGCCAGGAAGCCGACCAATTCATGGCCGTGACGCTGGGCTCGGACGACTACATCCGCAGCGTACTGACCAAGGCGCTGGGCAGCGATCGCGCGGCTGGCCTGATCGAAGACATTCTGGAAGCCGGCGACGGCGGCAGCGGCATCGACGCGCTGAACTGGCTGGACCCGAACACCGTGGCCGAGCTGATCGGCGACGAGCACCCGCAGATCATCGCCACCATCCTGGTTCATCTGGAGCGCGACCGCGCGGCCGGCGTGCTGGCCCTGCTGACGGACCGCCTGCGCAACGACGTGATGCTGCGTATCGCCACGTTCGGCGGCGTGCAGCCGGCGGCGTTGTCGGAGCTGACCGAAGTGCTGAACTCCGTGCTGGCTGGCCAGGGCGCCAAGCGCAGCAAGATGGGCGGCGTGCGCACCGCGGCCGAGATCCTGAACATGATGAACTCGACGCAGGAAGAGACCGTGGTCGCCAGCCTGCGCGAACGCGACAACGACCTGGCGCAGAAGATCATCGACGAGATGTTCGTCTTCGACAACCTGCTCGACGTCGAGGACCGCGCCATCCAGCTCATCCTCAAGGAAATCGACAACGACACGCTCATGGTCGCGCTCAAGGGCGCCCAGGAAGAGCTGCGCGCCAAGTTCCTGCGCAACATGTCCAGCCGTGCGGCCGAAATGCTGCGCGAGGACCTGGAAGCCCAGGGCCCGATCCGCATGTCGAAGGTCGAAACCGAACAGAAGAAGATCCTGCAGATCGCCCGCCGCCTGGCGGAAAGCGGGCAGATCGTGCTGGGCAATTCCGGAGACGACGCGTATGTCTGACGCGGACAACGGCGCGGCGACGCTCATCTCGCGCAGCGCCGCCTGGCGTCGCTGGCAGATGCTGTCGTTCGACGAGCCGGCGCCCGTCGAAGTCGAACCCGAGCCCGAACCCGATCCGGGTCCCGATCCCGCCGTGGTCATGGCGCAGTTGCGCGCCCAGGCCATTGCGGAAGGACACGAGGAAGGATTGGCGCGCGGCCACGCCGCGGGCCAGGAAGCCGGCCAGCAGGCAGGCTATGAGGCCGGCCTTGCCGCCGGCCGCGAAGCCGGTCATGCGGAAGGCCTGGCCCAGGGCCGCGAACAGGGCGCCGCCGAGGCGCAACGCCTGCACACGCTGGTCGAAGCCTGCGCCGTGTCGATCGGCGCGCTGGAAGAAAAGATGGGCCAGAGCCTGCTGACGCTGGCACTGGACATTGCCCAGCAAGTGGTTCGCACCACCCTTGCCGAACAGCCCGAGACGGTCGTGAACGCGGTTCGCGACGTCCTGCACATCAATCCGACCGCTGGCGGCCAGATGCGCCTGTGGGCGAACCCGGACGATATCGAGCTGATCCGCCTGCACCTGGCCGACGAACTGAAGGAAGGCCATTGGCGCGTGCTGGCCGATGAATCCATTCTGCGCGGCGGCTGCCGCGCCGAGACGCCTTTCGGCGACATCGACGCCACCTTGCAGACCCGCTGGCGCCGCGTGGCCGCCTCGCTCGGCCGCAACGCAACCTGGGAGGAGCCGGTGTGAACGGCAATCCGGCCTCCGAGCAATCCGGCCAGGCGCCCCTCGCGGGCGCCGCAGCCGCTTCCGCGGCGGCCAAGCCGACCGCGCCCGTGCTCGACCGCTGGCAGACGCAGCTGGAGATCGGCTCGATCCGCGCGGCGTCCACCGATCCGTGGCTGGTCAGCGGCAAGATCACGCGCGCGACCGGCCTCGTGCTGCACGCCACCGGCCTGCGCCTGCCCGTCGGCGCCGCCGCCCGCATCGAGATTGCGCGCGGCCACGACCATTGGGCAGACGCCGAAGTCGTGGGCTTTGACGGCCACACACTGTACCTGATGCCGCAGGCCGACATTTCCGGCCTGCCCCCCGGCGCGCGCGTCGTGCCCGGTGAACCGCCCGTGCAGCGCCAGATTCCGCTGCCGCGCAAGGCCGAACTGAACGGCAACGCCAAGCCCCAGCTTGGCCGCCACCTGCCTGTCGGCAACGCGCTGCTCGGCCGCGTGCTGGATGGCGCCGGCCGCCCGCTGGACGGACTGGGTCCGCTGACGGGCGCCGAACTCGCTCCCCTGTCGGCCCAGCCCATCAATCCGCTGTCGCGCGCGCCCATCGACACGGTGCTGGACACGGGCGTGCGCGCCATCAACGGTCTGCTGACCGTAGGCCGCGGTCAGCGCATGGGCCTGTTCGCCGGCTCCGGCGTCGGTAAATCGGTGCTGCTGGGCATGATGGCCCGCTACACCAAGGCCGACGTCATCGTCGTGGGCCTGATCGGCGAGCGGGGCCGCGAAGTGAAGGAATTCATCGAGCACAACCTGGGCCCCGAAGGCCTCGCGCGCTCGGTCGTGGTGGCCGCGCCGGCCGACGTGTCGGCGCTGCTGCGCCTGCAGGGCGCCGCGTATGCGACCCGCCTGGCCGAGCATTTCCGCGACCAGGGCCTGGACGTGCTGCTGATCATGGACTCGCTGACCCGCTACGCGATGGCGCAACGGGAAATCGCGCTGGCCATCGGCGAACCGCCCGCCACCAAGGGCTATCCGCCGTCGGTATTTGCCAAGCTGCCGATGCTGGTGGAACGCGCGGGCATGGGCGCGCCGGGTCCGTCCGGCAAGGCGGGCTCCATCACGGCGTTCTATACCGTGCTGGCCGAAGGCGACGACCAGCAGGATCCGATCGCCGACTCGGCGCGCGCGATCCTGGACGGCCACGTCGTGCTGTCGCGGCACCTGGCCGAATCGGGCCACTACCCCGCCATCGACATCGAAGCGTCGATCTCGCGGGCGATGACCTCGCTCATCACGCCGCAGCAGTTCTCGATCGTGCGCCGCTTCAAGCAAAGCCTGTCGCGCTACCAGCGCAATCGCGACCTCATCGCCGTCGGCGCCTACGCCGCCGGCAACGACCCGCAGCTGGACGACGCCATCGCGCGCTACCCGCGCCTGGAAGCCTTCCTGCAGCAGGACATCGGCGAGAACATCGGATACGAAGACGCCGTCAATCAATTGCGAGCCAGTTTCGAATCACGGGACACCTATGCCTAGCCAACTGCCTCTGGACATGCTGATCAACCTGGCCAAGGAGAGCACGGACGAAGCCGCCCGCCTCCTGGGCCGGCTGACCGCCGAACGCAGCAATGCGCAGCGCCAGCTTTCCATGCTGCACGACTACCGTCAGGACTACCTCGAGCGCCTTCAGACGGCGATGACGAGCGGCATGGCGGCCAGCGACTGCCACAACTATCAGCGCTTCATCGGCACGCTGGACGACGCGATCGGCCAGCAGCAGGGCGTGCTGCGCCAGGCCGAGGACAACCTCGCTAAGGGCCAGCTTTACTGGCAGCAGGAAAAACGCAAGCTCAACTCCTACGATGCCCTGGCGCAGCGCGAGCAGCGCGCCCAGGCCCTCGTGGATTCGCGCCGCGAACAGCGCGCCAACGACGAATACTCCGCCCGTCTGGTCCAGCGCCAGGCCAGCGGCATGCATTAAGCAGTTCCACACAGGAAGCCCAAGATGACCGCTCCCCTGCCCTTGCCTTCGCTTGCACCGGCCGCCCCGACGTCGATGAACGACGTGCTTGGCGCCAAACCGGCTGCCGCGAACAAGAAAGACAAAGGACCCTCCTTCTCGGACGTGCTGGCTCAGCAACGTCCGGCGCAGCAGCGGCCCAACCAGGCCGCCGACGCCCGTCCCGCAAACGGCAACAGCAAGACGCCGTCCAAGGACGGCAAGGCCAGCGATCCCGCCAGCACGGCCGAAGGCGCTGCCGGCGGCGCCATCAATGATGCAGTGCAAAGCGCCGCGCAGGCCGAAGCCGGCGCTCTCGCCGTCGCCGCGCAGCAACCGGTGGCCGCGTCCGACCTGCCGCAACAAGCCCTGGAGATCGCGGCCCAGGCCGCCGAGCAGGTGCAGCTTGCGCGCGGCAATGCCGCTGCGACCGCCACCGCCATGAACCAGGGCGCTGCCGTGCTGACGGCCGCGCTGAACGCCGCCGACACGCTGGTGCCGCAGGCCGCGCTACAGGCGCAGACGCCGGTGGCCGCGACCGCCGGCCAGGCGCAGGCCGCGGCAGCGCAAATCGCCCGCGAAGCCGAAGCCGCGCTGCCGGTGGTCACCGCCGCCGTCAAGCCGGGTTCCGCCCCGCTTGCCCAGACCCCCATCGACCCCAAGGCAGCGGTCAAGACCGACGCCTCGAAGGCCGCGCCGGAACTGCCCCTGCCGCGCGTCGCGCGCGATGTGCCCGCGGATCAAAAAGAAGGCGCACCCGCGCTGCCCGCCCACGTGGCCGACGAAGAGCAGCCCGACCTGCTGGCCGGCACGACCCCGCAATTCCAGGCGCCGCAGCATGGCGCCAACCCGCAGGAGGCGCTGGCCCACGCGCTGGCCGCCGCCACGCAGCGTCAGGCGCTGCCGGTCGTCAACCAGGCCGCCATCGCGCAGCCGATCGTTCCCGTCGTCATGCAAGTGGCCACCCCGGTCGGCGCCACCCACTGGGGCACCGAGCTCGGCCAGCAGATGGTCATGATGAGCAGCAACGTGCGCCAAGGCATGCAGACCGCCGAACTGCGGCTGGATCCGCCGGACCTCGGTCCGCTGCGCGTCAGCCTGAACCTGGCGGACGGCGTGGCCACCGCCTCGTTCGTGTCGGCGCATGCGTCGGTGCGCCAGGCGATCGAAGTCGCGATTCCGCAGTTGCAGCAGGCGCTTGCCCAGGCCGGCATCTCGCTGGGCCAGACCAGCGTCGGTGAACAGGCCGCGCAGCAGGAATTCGCGCAGCAAGGCGGCAACGGCTCGCAGCGTCAGCAAGGCGGCGGCGCCGCAGTGGCGGACGGCGGGGCGGATGCCGCCCAGCCCGCGGTGACGGTGTCGCGCAATGCCAACGCGCTGGTCGACACGTTCGCGTAATGATCCGGCGGCCCGTATCCGGCAACGGATGCGGGCAGTGCAGCAATAGCTTGAGATACGCGGCTTTCGCCCTGTTTTTCGCCTCCAAGCGGCGGCGTGAATTCGGGCAGAATGCTTTCATCCACTAAGAATCCGTTTTCACCAGCGGCAAACACGCATCGAACTCCAGATGGCGACAATCAAACCCATTCCCGCGCCGGCGCGCGGCGCGTCCTCCGGCGGCATCGGCCGCATTCTTCGCCCGCTGCTGGCGATCCTGGTGCTGCTGCTCGTTGCCGCCGCCAGTGCGGGCGCAACCTGGTTCATCACGCAGCGCCTGCAGCAACCGCAAGGCGGCGCTCCGGTGCAGCTTGGCGTCGGCCAGGTGCCTGGCGGCCAACCCGGCCAGCCTGGTCAACCCGGTCAGCCGGGCAGCGTGCAAGGCCAGCCGGGCCAAGGCCCGCAGGCCACGCCGACGACCTTCGTCGCGCCGTCCGCCACCCCGATCGCCGTTCCCGCGCCGATCTTCGTGCCGATCGAAGCCTTCACGGTCACGCTGCAGAACGCGGACACGGAACGCATCATGCACGTTGGCCTGACCCTGCGCGTCAGCGACGAACATACCCGCACGCGTCTGGAAAAGTACATGCCGGAAGTGCGCAGCCGCATCCTGATGGTCCTGTCGTCCCAGTCGCCCACTGCCGTGCAAACGCAGCAAGGCAAGAACGACATGGTCGCGGCCATCAAGCAGGCAGTGAACCGTCCCTTCTCGCCCCTGCCTGACGGCCAGTACGTGACCGACGTGCTGTTCACGGCGTTCGTGGTGCAATAAGCATGGCCTACGAGGCGTTTCTTTCGCAGGACGAAGTCGATGCGCTGCTGGCTGGCGTCACCGGCGAGAGCGATAGTAAAAAGGAATCCGACGGCCAGAACGCCGGTGCGCGCGCCTACGACCTGAGCTCGCCCGAGCGCGTCGTGCGCCGCCGCATGCAGACGCTGGAGCTCATCAACGAGCGGTTTGCGCGCAACATGCGCAACGTGCTGTTGAACTTCATGCGCCGCAGCGCCGACATCACCGTCGGCTCGATCAAGATCCAGAAATACGCGGACTTCGAGCGCAACCTGCCTGTTCCCAGCAATCTGAACATGATTCAGATGAAGCCGCTGCGCGGCACGGCGCTCTTTACCTATGACCCGAACCTGGTGTTCCTGGTCATCGACAGCCTGTTCGGCGGCGATGGCCGCTACCACACGCGGGTCGAAGGCCGGGACTTCACCACCACCGAACAGCGCATCATCCGGCGCCTGCTCAACCTGACCCTGGAAAGCTACGGCAAGTCCTGGGACCCCGTCTATCCGATCGAGTTCGAATACGTCCGCTCGGAGATGCACACCAAGTTCGCCAGCATCACCGGCAACAACGAAGTGGTGGTCGTCTCGTCGTTCCACATCGAATTCGGCGCGACCGGCGGCGACCTGAACATCTGCCTGCCGTATTCCATGATCGAGCCGGTGCGCGATCTGCTGACGCGTCCGCTGCAGGAAACCACGCTCGAGGAAGTCGATCAGCGCTGGTCGCAGCAGCTTTCCCGCCAGGTGCGCAGCGCCGACATCGACGTGGTCGCGGAATTTGCCCGCATCCCGTCGTCGATCCGCGAACTGATGAGCCTGAAGGTCGGCGACGTCCTTCCGGTCGACGTGCCTGAAACCGTCATCGCCCACGTCGACGACGTGCCGCTGATGGAATGCGGCTACGGCGTCTTCAACGGCCAATACGCCCTGCGCGTACAAAACCTGTTTACCCACGATACAGAACCCAACGAGGCCTCTGACCATGACTGACAAGAACGAGCCCGGCACTGGCTCGTCCCCGGCCGACGACTGGGCCGACGCGCTCGCCGAACAATCCCGCGCCAACCCGCCCACGCAAGCCGACGGTCTGAAGCCGCAGGACGACTGGGCGGCCGCGATGGCCGAACAGGCCGCTGCACCCGAAGCAGCGGCGCCTGCTGCCGCCCCGGCGCCGGCCCCGGCTCCCACCGCGGCACCGGCTGCCTCGGCATCGGCCGCCGCGTCCGTGTTCAAGCCGCTGGCCGGCGCCACGCCCGGCCAGGGCACCGACATCGACCTGATCATGGACGTACCCGTCCAGTTGACGGTTGAGCTGGGCCGCACCCGCCTGACCATCAAGAACCTGCTCCAGCTGGGCCAAGGCTCGGTGGTGGAACTGGACGGCCTGGCCGGCGAACCGATGGACATTTTCGTCAACGGCTACCTGATCGCCCAGGGCGAAGTCGTCGTCGTCGAAGAAAAGTACGGCATCCGCCTGACCGACATCATCACCCCGTCCGAGCGGATCAACCGCTTGAACAACCGTCGTTGATCCCTGGCGCCATGACCGAACCTGCCCTGCTGCGCGTCATCATCGGCCTTGTGCTGGTGGTGGCCGCCATTCTGGCCGCCGCGTGGCTTGCCAAGCGCGCCGGACTGGTCCAGCGCGGCGGCGGCAACGTGCTGCGCCAGGTTGCCAGCATGCCGGTCGGTCCGCGCCAAAGCGTCGTCGTCGTCGAGATCGAAGACACCTGGCTGGTGGTGGGCGTTGGCCCGAACCAGCTCACCACGCTGCATACCCTGCCCGCCGGCCAGTTGCCGGAGGGTTCGCCTCTGCCCACGGCCGCTTTCGCGGCCAAGCTGGGCCAGGCACTCAAGCGCCGCTAGGGCTGTACGCCCCGGCGCGAATCAAGCGATACCCATGAGTTTGCCTTCTCGCACGTCTACCGCCCGCGCCGCCCAGCGTGCGCTGCCCATGCTGGCTGCCGCCGCGGTGCTGGGCCTGGCCTTCTTCCCGGCCGGCGTCGTGGCGCAGGCCACGCTGCCCGCGCTGACGGCCACGCCGGGCGCGAACGGCTCGCAGACCTACTCGCTCAGCATGCAGACCATGCTGCTGATGACGTCGCTCTCGTTCCTGCCGGCGGCGCTGCTGATGATGACGGGCTTCACGCGCATCATCATCGTGCTGGGCCTCTTGCGCAGCGCGATGGGCACGGCCATGTCGCCGCCCAACCACGTGCTGATCGGCCTGGCGCTGTTCCTGACCTTCTATACGATGTCGCCGGTGTTCGACAAGATCTACACCGACGCCTATAAACCCTTGTCCGAAGGCACGATCCAGTTCGAGGCCGCGGTCGAGCGCGCCGCGAATCCGCTGCGCACCTTCATGCTGCACCAGACGCGCGAGAACGACCTGTCGCTCTTTGCCAACCTGGCCAACCAGCCCGCGCTGGAAGACCCCTCGCAGGTGCCGATGCGCATCCTGGTGCCGGCCTTCATCACCAGCGAGCTGAAGACCGCCTTCCAGATCGGCTTCACGATCTTCATTCCCTTCCTCATCATCGACCTGGTGGTTGCCAGCGTCCTGATGGCGCTGGGCATGATGATGGTGCCGCCCGTCACCGTGGCGCTGCCGTTCAAGCTGATGCTGTTCGTGCTGGCCGACGGCTGGAACCTGCTCATGGGCTCGCTGGCCCAGAGCTTCTACCAGTAACGCGGAAAGGAGATCGCCATGACTGCCGAAACCGTCATGACCATGACCTACCAGGCGATGAAGATCGTTCTGGCGATGGCCGGTCCGCTCCTGCTCGTCACGCTGGCCGTGGGTCTGGTCATCAGCATCTTCCAGGCCGCCACGCAGATCAACGAAATGACGCTGTCGTTCATTCCGAAGCTGCTGGCCATGTGCGGCGTGCTTGTGCTGCTGGGTCCGTGGCTGATCGGCGTCATGGTCGACTACATCCGGCAACTGATCGGCCAGATCCCCATGCTGGTGTCCTGAGCGGCGCCCGCCGCGGGACAAGGGTTGCCACGCCATGTTCTCTTTCACGCTCGAGCAGCTCAACGGCTGGATCGGCCAGTTTCTCTGGCCGTTCGTGCGTATCCTGGCGCTCGTGGCGACCGCGCCGCTGTTCTCCGAATCGCTCATCCCCGTCAAGGTCAAGATCGGCCTGGCGTTCGTGCTGGCAGTGGCCATCAGCCCGGCGCTGGACGCCATGCCGCCTGTCGCGCCCGGCTCCTACGCCGGCCTGTGGATGGTGATGCAGCAGGTGCTGATCGGCATCGCCATGGGATTCACCATGCGCATCGTCTTCGCGGCGGTGCAGACGGCGGGTGAATTCGTGGGCCTGCAGATGGGTCTGTCGTTCGCGTCGTTCTTCGATCCCAGCTCGGGCGCCAATACCGCCGTGCTGTCGCGCATGTTCAACATTGTCGCGATGCTGACCTTCCTGGCGCTGGACGGCCATCTGCTGGTGCTGGCAGCGCTTGTGCGTTCCTTCGACACCCTGCCCATCGCGATGATCCAGCTGCACCAGAACGGCTGGGGCGCGGTCGTGGAATGGGGCAAGACGGTATTCGTATCAGGCCTGCTGCTGGCGCTGCCGCTGATCTGCGCCCTGCTCACCATCAACCTGGCGATGGGCATCCTGAACCGCGCGGCCCAGCAGCTTTCCGTGTTTTCGGTGGGCTTTCCCGTCACGCTCATCATCGGCGTGACGGTGCTTGCGATCGTGCTGCCCCACGCCGGCCCCTTCCTGGAATCGCTGTTTGAATCGGGCCTGACGGCGATGAGCCGCGTCGTGGACGCGCTGGCGGGCCGATAGTTTCGCCACGTTGCCGGCGGCCAGCGGCCGGCAACGCGTTCAACCGGCCGCCGCCTGTCAGTGCTGCCCCACCACGCGGAAGACGCGGATGGTCTCGCGCAGCGCGCCGGACTGATCGCCCAGTTGCGTCACCGCCCCGCCCAATTCCTGCACGAGCGCCGTGTTCTGCACGGTCATCACGTCCATCTGCGAGACGGCGGTATCCACCTGCTCGATGCCGGTCGACTGTTCCTGCGAGGCGCGCGAGATCTCGCCGATGATGGCCGTGACGCGGTGCACGGCGTCCACGATCTCCTGCATGGTCGCGCCGGCCTGTTCCGCCTGGGCCGAGCCTTCGGTCACGCGATCCACCGAGTCTTCGATCAGCGTCTTCACTTCCTTGGCGGCCTGCGCGCTCTTTTGCGCCAGGCTGCGCACTTCGCCCGCCACCACCGCAAAGCCTTTGCCGGACTCGCCGGCCCGGGCCGCTTCCACCGCCGCGTTCAGCGCCAGGATGTTGGTCTGGAACGCGATGCCTTCGATGATGGTGACGATGTCGGCGATCTTGCGCGAGCTGTCCGAGATGCCGTGCATGGTGTTGACCACCTGCCCGACGGCCACGCCGCCGCGCCGCGCCACGTCCATGCTGCTGGCGGCCAGATTGTTGGCTTGCCGCGCGTTGTCGGCGTTCTGGCGCACGGTGGACGTCAGTTGCTGCATGCTGGCGGCCGTCTGCTGCAGCGAAGCCGCCTGCCCTTCCGTGCGGCCGGCCAGTTCCTGGTTGCCGCGGGCGATGTGCACCGCGGCGTGCGTCGTACCCTCGATGCCGCGATAGACGTCCTGGGCGATGCCGATCAGGCTCTTGCGCATGACCTCCAGCGAAAACTTCAGGCTGCCCACCTCGTCATCCGAGTCCGGCACGATCTGCGTGGTGAGGTTGCCGGCGGCAACCTGGCGCGCCATGTTCGCGGCGTCGAGCATCGGACCCAGCAGCGAACGCGACAGGCTCCAGCCCATCGCGTAGATGGCGACGATACCCAGCCCGATCGCGCCGCAGCCCAGCGCCGCGCCCCACGGGCTCAGGCCGGCCCAATTGGCATGCAGGCCATACGCCCCGGCGGCGCCGACGATGGCGGACGACAGCGTGGCGTGACGCAGCATGCGGTTGCGCACGCCGGGCTGAAACGGGAACGCCAGCACGTCCAGGCCGCGGCGCCAGCCCGCGCGCACGGGCCGGCCGCGCAGGATGCGTACGCCCTTGGCCGTGCCCTCGCGCATGCGCGCGTAGAGGTCTTCGGCCATCTCGATCTGTTCTTCCGACGGCCGCACGCGCACCGACGAATAGGCCACGACCTCGCCGTTCTCGACGATGGGCGTGGCGTTGGCCAGCACCCAGTAGTAGCCCCCATCCTTGCGGCGGTTCTTGACGACGCCCAGCCACGACTCGCCCGCCTCCAGGGTCTCCCAGAGGTCCGCGTAGGCTTCCGGCGGCATGTCGGGATGGCGCACGATGTTGTGCGCCTTGCCGATGAGTTCGTCACGGGAAAAGCCGCTGACGTCGACAAACGCCGGGTTGGCGTAGACGATGCGGCCCTTGGTATCCGTGCGAGAGATCAGATACTGGTCCTCGCGCAGCTTGGTTTCCACATTGGTGACAGGTAGATTGACGCGCACGTTTTGTCTCCAGCTGGCGCCCGATCCCCCGGCCACCATCGATTACTGTGTTTTCGTCCTGAAAAATCAGGCGTTGACATTATTTACGGTCATAAAGCGGAAAACTTAACGTGCTTATGATTTGAGTCAACGCGCATATAACTTGTAGATATAAAACAAGCCCAACCCGGAGGGCATGTATTTGTTCGGGACGGTGTCTGACACCCGGGTGGCGCGTCATCGGCATGGGGCGGCAATTCGGTGGGTGTCAGACACCTTGGCTCATTCCAGGTGTCTGACACCCGCCAGAGAAGACCACCAAGCTGATGGAATGCCGCATGGGTGTCTCGGGACGGTGTCTGACACCTGGGTGGCGCGTCATCGGCATGGGGCGGCAATTCGGTGGGTGTCAGACACCTTGGCTCATTCCAGGTGTCTGACACCCGCCAGAGAAGACCGCCAAGCTGATGGAATGCCGCATGGGTGTCTCGGGACGGTGTCTGACACCTGGGTGGCGCGTCATCGGCATGCGGCGCCAATTCGGTGGGTGTCAGACACCTTGGCGCATCCCAGGTGTCTGACACCCGCCAGAGAAGACCGCCAAGCTGATGGAATGCCGCATGGGTGTCTGACACCGTGCCAACGAGCGCAAAAAAAACCGCGCCCGATCCCGCGTCAGCAGGATCGGGCGCGGCTTGGATCAAGACGATCAGTTCAGCGACGGTGCGGCATAGCCACCGAGCTGGTGCGCCGGGACTTCGATGACTTCGCCAGCGTTGATCTTGAACACAGCGACCGCTTCGGCCAGGCGCTGCGCCTGTTCCTGCAGCGAGCCGGCGGCGGCCGCGGCCTCTTCCACCAGTGCCGCATTCTGCTGCGTCACTTCGTCCATCTGCGACACGGCGCGGTTGACCTGGTCAATGCCGCTCGACTGCTCTTCGGACGCCGCCGAGATCTCGCCCATGATGTCCGTCACGCGTTTGACCGAGGCCACGATTTCCTGCATCGTCGCGCCGGCGCGTTGCACCTGCTGCGAACCCGCACCCACCTTGGTCACGGAATCCTCGATGAGGCCCTTGATCTCCTTGGCGGCTTGGGCGCTACGTTGCGCCAGCGAGCGCACTTCGCCCGCCACCACCGCAAAGCCCTTGCCCTGCTCGCCCGCACGGGCAGCTTCCACCGCGGCGTTCAGCGCCAGGATGTTGGTCTGGAACGCGATGCCGTCAATGACCGACACGATTTCCGAGATCTTGCGCGAGCTGGCCGAGATGCCTTCCATGGTGTTGACCACTTCCGACACCGCCGAACCGCCGCGCTCGGCCACGTCCGACGCGCTGGCCGCCAACTGGTTGGCCTGGCGGGCGTTGTCCGCGTTCTGCTTGACGGTCGAGGCCAGCTCTTCCATCGATGCGGCGGTCTCTTCCAGCGAGGCGGCCTGCTCTTCCGTGCGGCTGGACAGGTCCGTGTTGCCGGCCGAGATTTCACGCGAACCCACGGTGATCTCGTCCACGCCACGGCGTACCGTCGACACGGTGCGCGTCAGGCTTTCCTGCATGCGCTTGAGCGCGGCGAACAGCTGGCCGATCTCGTTGTGCGAACGCACCTCCACGCGGCCCGTCAGGTCGCCGGCGGCAATCTTGTCGAAGTGCTGACCCGCTTCGACCAAGGGACGTACCACCAGGCGGCCGAACAGGATGCGGGCAAGCACCATCAGCAGCAGCGCCAGCGCAACCGCCACGCCCACGGCGATCATGGCCAGGTTGAAGTTCGCCTCGGCCTGCTCGATCGTTTCGCGCTGCTGGTCGGCGATGTACTTGTCGAATTGGCCGATCGCCTCGATGAAGGCGGCGCTGCGGGGCGTGCCGTATTCGTTGTTCACCATGTAGAACGTCGAATAGTCTTCGCTGCGCAGGGCTTCAACCATCGTGTCCACGCCGTCGTCGATGTACGAGCGATAGCGGCGCACGAGGTTCATCGACAGCTGGCGGCCAGTGTCGTCCTCGAGCATGTTCTTCTGGAAGTCGGCGAAGCGGCTGCGCACGCCGGTCAGGAGATCCGTCGCGCCCTTGAGCGAAGCGGCCGCGTCACGCGCGGAGTTTTCGCCGCTGCCCCAGCCGGATTCCTGCAGGTGGCGGGCGGCCACCATCAGGCTCACGCGGGCGCGCAGCATGTCGCTGTTGATGATTTCGACCTGCTTGGCGCGCGCCGTCAGGGCGTTGACCTCGCGGATCGATTCATAGTTGCTTTGCAGGAAGTACGCGGCCAGGCCGCCCACCGCCGCAATCAGCAGCGCGAAAAACGCCATCACCCACAGCAGCATCGTGCCAACGCGGGCATCGCGCAGCCTCAGTTTGCGCTTGACCTTGGGTGCGCGCGCGGCTTTTTTCTTGCCGGCCTTGCCGGCTTTGCCACCGGATTCGAGACTCGCTTCCATTTATTTCCCCATCCCTCAGAACTGCTCTGACCAAATGAAAAACCACCCTGTGGACACGCCCTGTTACACAGGGTATGCACTCAGGGCGACGAACATCGGGCTTGACGCCCGATGTCTTCTGCCGAACCGCAGGCTATTTGCCCTGCGGCGCCAGACCGGCCGGTTCGCCCGGGCCCGGAATGTAGATGGTTTGCACCTCGGGCTCCGTCGCAGGTTGTGCCCAGTCCTGCGTCAATGCAGGCGCGGGGGCAGGTCCCAGCAACTTCTGGCGTTCCCAAGGTTCCAGCAGAATATTGGTGCTGTCGACGAGCCGCATCAGCCGCCCATCGGGGCCGAACTGCAGCAGCGCTTCCTTACGGCTGTACAGGCCGTCGGTGACAAAGGTGATTTTGTGGGACCAAAGCACCAGCACGGTGCCGTCGCTCTGTTTGAACTGTTGGGCAGGCGGGGCGGTCAGCGCGCGCGCGGCCTCTTCCATGGTCGTCTGCCCGGGCGTCAGGGTCGACAGCTTGCTCGGGTCGAAGTTGTGACCCGTTGCTGCACAGCCAGCGACAAGGGCCGCAAAAGCGGCCGCTGCCAGAAGATGTAGATAACCTCGCATACCCTGCCTATTTGCCGGCAACGCCGGCGTCAGAAAGATTCCCAATCGTCGTCCGAAGGCGCCTGCCGCCGGCTTGCGGCCGGTGCTGGCGCGGGCTTCGAAACGTCCTTTGCCGCGGGTGCCGGACGCGTCGCCGCGGGCTTGCGCGGCGGGCGCGCTGCCGAGGCGCCGGCGGCCGGTTCCGGCTTGGCGCGGGCGGTGTGTGTCAGGCGCACAGCAGCGGCTGGCTTGGCGGCCGGCGCAGCGGGTTGCGGTGCAACCTCGGGCGCGGGCGCGGGCACGCGGGCAGCCGGCCGATGCTGCTGCGCCAACTGGCGCGCCGGCACTTCGATGACTTCGCCTGCATTGATCTTGAACACGGCCACCGCTTCGGCCAGGCGCTGCGCCTGGTCCTGCAGCGAGCCCGCGGCGGCCGCGGCCTCTTCCACCAGCGCCGCGTTCTGCTGCGTCACTTCGTCCATCTGCGCGACCGCGCGGTTGACCTGATCGATGCCGCTGGACTGCTCGTCGGACGCCGCCGAGATCTCGCCCATGATGTCCGTCACGCGTTTGACCGACGCCACGATCTCCTGCATCGTCGCACCGGCGCGTTCAACCTGCTGCGAACCGGCGCCGACCTTGGACACCGAATCCTCGATCAGGCTCTTGATTTCCTTGGCGGCCTGGGCGCTACGCTGCGCCAGCGAGCGCACTTCGCCCGCCACCACCGCAAAGCCCTTGCCCTGCTCGCCGGCACGCGCGGCTTCCACCGCCGCGTTCAACGCCAGGATGTTGGTCTGAAACGCGATGCCGTCGATGACCGACACGATTTCCGAAATCTTGCGCGAGCTGGCCGAAATGCCTTCCATGGTGCTGACCACTTCCGACACCGCCGAGCCGCCGCGTTCGGCCACGTCCGACGCGCTGGCCGCCAACTGGTTGGCCTGGCGCGCGTTGTCCGCGTTCTGCTTCACCGTCGACGCCAATTGCTCCATCGATGCGGCGGTCTCTTCCAGCGAAGCGGCCTGCTCTTCCGTGCGGCTGGACAGGTCCGTGTTGCCGGCCGAGATCTCGCGCGAGCCGACGTTGATTTCGTCCACGCCGCGGCGCACCGCCGACACGGTGCGCGCCAGGCTTTCCTGCATGCGCTTGACGGCCGCCATCAGCGCGCCGATCTCGTTGGTGGAATTGACGTCCACCCGCACGGTCAGGTCGCCCGCGGCGATCTTGTCGAAGCTTTCGCCCACGGCGCGCAGCGGACGCAGCACGACGCGGTTCATGAACAGGAACGCACCCAGCGACACCACCAGGATCAGCAGCGCCAGCCCGATGTAGACGTAGGTCATCATCGACGCCTGCGCGCGCGACGAACTCACCATCTGTTCGCTGAACGTGTTGATGTTGGCGGCGAAATCGGTGAGCTGCTTGAAGAACAGACCGCTGGCGGCGCCCGCCTGGGTGTTCTTGATCGACAGGTAGGTCGCGGCATCGCCCTTGTCCAGGGCGGCCATCATGCTTTGCAGGGAACCCGAAAAGCCGTTGAAGGCGGACAGCAGTTCGCCTTCCGAGGCCTTACCGATTTCGGTCGTCTTCGGAATCGCCTTGAAGGTCTCCATCTTCTTCTTGGCGTCCGCGATCAGCTGCTGGACGGTGCGCGAGTTTTCGGCAGCGCCGCTCGTGTCGCCTGCGGCGCGCTGGGCGGCGGCAATGTCGGCGCGCACGGTGGCGCGCAGCATCTGCGTGTACGAATCCTTGATCAGGTTGCTCTGCTGAACGCTCAGAGAATCCAAGGTGTTGATCGCCCGGGCGTTGGACTGCATGCTGTTCCAACCCAGGACGATGGCAACGAGCGCGGCCAATGCAACTGCCAGCTGGGCCAGCATCAAGCCGGTGCGCACCTTCAGATTGCTAAACATTTCCGTAGTTCCGGTAATCGTGCTGGCGGCGCTTCGTGGCTGTCAGCACGTAAAAGGGATTTTCTCTACTGCCTGTTCAATGCATTGGCGGAACGGGTCCGTCAGAAAGACTCCCAATCGTCATCCGAGGGCGGCGGACGACGCGAGGCGGGCTTGGGCGCCGCCGCGGTCACGTCCGCGGCATCGGCGGCGCGCGGGGCCGGCCGGCGCAACGGGCGCGCGGCGGTAGCGCCCGCCGGCTTGGGCCGGGCGACCTGGGTCAGACGGGGTGCGGGCGCGGCCTTGGCGGCAGGCTCGGGCTGCGTGGCCGGCGCGGCGGCAGCTTCCTGCGCGGGCTTCGGCGCGGGCATCAGCGGCGCGCTGCGTTGCTGCGCCAACTGGCGCGCGGGCACTTCGATGACTTCGCCGGCGTTGATCTTGAACACGGACACGGCTTCGGCCAGGCGCTGCGCCTGTTCCTGCAGCGAGCCGGCGGCGGCCGCGGCCTCTTCCACCAGCGCCGCGTTCTGCTGCGTCACTTCGTCCATCTGCGACACCGCGCGGTTGACCTGGTCAATACCGCTGGACTGCTCTTCGGACGCCGCCGAGATCTCGCCCATGATGTCCGTCACGCGCTTCACCGAGGACACGATCTCCTGCATGGTGGAGCCGGCGCGTTCGACCTGTTGCGAACCCGCACCCACCTTGCTTACGGAGTCCTCGATCAGGCCCTTGATTTCCTTGGCGGCCTGGGCGCTGCGCTGCGCCAGCGAGCGCACTTCGCCCGCCACCACCGCAAAGCCCTTGCCCTGCTCGCCCGCACGGGCGGCTTCCACCGCGGCGTTCAGCGCCAGGATGTTCGTCTGGAACGCAATGCCGTCGATGACCGACACGATTTCCGAGATCTTGCGCGAGCTGGCAGAGATTTCCTGCATCGTGCTGACCACTTCCGACACCGCCGAACCGCCGCGCTCGGCCACGTCCGACGCGCTGGCCGCCAACTGATTGGCCTGGCGGGCGTTGTCCGCGTTCTGCTTCACGGTGGACGCCAGCTCTTCCATGGACGCCGCGGTTTCCTCGAGCGAGGCCGCCTGCTGCTCCGTGCGGCTGGACAGGTCCGTGTTGCCCGCGGAAATTTCACGCGCGCCCAGGTTGATTTCTTCCACGCCCCGGCGAACAGTCGCCACCGTGCGGGTCAGGCTTTCCTGCATGCGCTTGATTGCGCCGAACAGGTGGCCGATCTCGTTGGTGCTGCGCACTTCGATGCGGCCAGTGAAGTCGCCAGCGGAAATCTTCTCGAAATGATCGCCAGCCTCGTGCAGCGGACGCAGCACGGTGCGATTGATGAAGATCCAGCAGCCGAGCGCCAGGACCAGGGCGATGGCAAGCAGCACGATGGTGACCGTGCGCGAAATGTAGTGGTCGGCTTCGGCCTGCACGACGAGATCGTCGGTGCGGGTGTCCACGAACTCCAGCACATTGTTGACGGCTTCGCGGAACGCGGTGTTGGCAGCGCTGCCGGCGTCATTCAGATCCAGGTACTCCTGGATGGAAAGATTCGCCAATGCGGCGGCCTGGCGCTTGTAGACGTCGTCGAACTGCTTGTAGGCGACCTCGAGCTTCTGGACGAGTTCATCGGAACCCTGCAGGCGCGGCGCCTTGCGGAACGCGTCCAGCGACCGGGCGCCTTCAGCCATCAGCTCGTTTGCCCGCTTGGCCTGCGCGTTGGACTGCTCCGTCTTGCCCTGCTGCATGTCCATCAGCGAAGTGGCAAGCAGCAGGCGGCCGCGCAGAAAGGCGTTATAGCCGCGATGCAATTGCGTCGCCTGATTCGAATAGGCGTCATTGACCCGTTCCAGCTTGTCGTTGCTGGAATTCAATCCCATCCACGCCACACCGTTCGAAATGAACATGGCGCCCGTGAAGAGCAACAGCACCAGGATGATGCAGGTGCGAACTTTTAAATTACCAAGCATGAAATATCCGAGCGTTAAGCAACGAAGAACGACACAACCTACCCTATACGCACTACGGACGCCCCGGCCCTTGGCCGGCAGCGTCCGAAAAGTGCGCCACCCGCGGCGCACGCAAGCGGCGCCGCGCTGAAAGCTACCGCATCACTTGCGGCTGAACAGGCTGGAACCCTGGATGGTCATGAACGCGGCCGAGGCCGCCTGCAATGCCACCTGGCGCAGCGCGAGCTGGCTGGCGCCGGCGTAGTAGTCCAGGTCTTCCAGATCCGACAGCGACTTCGAGTACGACAGGCCCTTCTGCGAGCCGGTGGCGTCCAGCGCCTCCAGTTCGTTCAAGCGCGCGCCCACAGAGGCGCCCACCGTCAGGACGTTGTCGTAGCTGGACGCCAGCTTCTTGTTCGCCGTCGCCAGTTCGTTGTTCAGACGGGCCAGCGCCTTCTCATCGCCCGCGATGGGCGAATCCAGCACCTTGATGAGGTTGTCCAGCGTGTTGAACATGTCCACATCGGCCGACTGAATGCTTTCAACGTCGATCACGTCGCCGTTCTGCGGCGTGCCCTTGACCACCACGGCGACACCGCCGAAGTCGATGCTGGAGCCCGGCGTGTATTGGGTCGGACCGGCCGGCGGCGCGGGCGAGGTCACCGGCGGCACGGGCGGGTTGGCGGTCGGGTCGGTCGTGATGACGCGATAGCCCATGTTGCCCGTGGCGGGATCCGATTCGAATTGCAGGCTGAAGTTCTTGCCGATATTGGGGCTGCCCGGCGTGACCGAGACGGTGCCGAACTGCGCGGTGCCGCCGTTGGTCGGCGCGGCGGTGCTGACGTAGGCGGTCGAACCCGGATTGGCGCGGCCGAAGATGTCGCTGCCCAGGTCGCTGGTGGACAGTTGGCGCGATTGGTCGACCTGCACGGTACGCTCGCCGGTGGCGCCGCTGTAGACGATTTTGCCGGTGGCATCCTGCGCGTAAGGCACGACGCCGCCTTCGTAGCCCGAGAACAGGTACTGACCGTTGCCGTCGGTGCTGTTGGCAAGGCCCAGCAGCGCGTCGCGGGCGCTCTTCAGCGCCGTCGACAGGGCCTGGCGGTCGCTGTCGGCGAACGTGCCGTTACCCGCCTGCACGACGCGGGTGCGCACGTCTTGCAGCGCGACGGTGATCGAGTCCAGGACGTTGGCTTCCTGCCCGAGGTTGGTCTTGGCCGTGTTGCGGTTCAGCCCGTACGTCGTGTTCATGCTCTGCGTCTGCGCGACGCCGATCGACAGGGATGCCGACAGCGGATCGTCCGCGGGCGAGAGGAACTTGCGGCCGCTGCCAACCTGTTCGACCAGGCGATTCATGTCGGATTCCTGAGCGAGAACGCCGCTCAGTCCGTTCGAGTACATCATCGTGGTGCTCAGACGCATGGTGCAGCTCCGTAATGCTTTCTAGTATTCACAGTCAACGTTCTGATCAGCCGCGCAGGCCCAACAGCGTGTCAAAAATGGTGCTTGCCACATCGATGATGCGGGCGCTGGCCTGGTATTGCTCCTGGTACAGCGACAGGCTTACGTATTCTTCGTTCAGGTTCACGCCCGACACCGCCTGCTGAGCCGCGGTCGTCTGCTTGACCAGGTTGACCTGCGCAGTGGCGGCCGTCTTGATCTGCTGCGTCTGCACCCCGACGGTGTTCACGACCTGCGCGAACATGTCGTTGATGCTCATCGTGCCGTGGCCCAGCACCTTGCTGGTCTGCAGCTGCGCCAGCTTCAGGGCGTTCTTGCCGTTGGCGTCGCCGCCGTCCGCGTCCGCCGCGGCAACCTTGTCGGGATCGGTGATCAGGACGTTGATGTCGCGGGCGGCATCGCGCGTGGGCGACAGCGACCACTTGTCGCCGGCCTGGGGCGGCGCATTGATGGTCAGCGTCAGGCCCATCTCGCTTTCGAGGTTCAGCGTGGCGGTGGGCGGCGTGCCGGTGGCCGGGCCGTTGTAGACCTGCGAGCCTTCCGGCATGCGCACGACCTGGTAGTTGGTGCCGTCGAACGAGATCTCGTAGTCCTTGGCATTGATGTTTGCCAGGTTGGTGAATTCACCCGAGATCTGCGCGTTGCTCTTGTTCTGCGTGTTCGGCACGCCCTGGGGCGAACCGATGCCGAAGAAGTCCGTGCCCGGATTGCCGCCCTGGTCCAGACCCTGCTTGTGCTGGTCATTGAACGACAGCGCCAGACCGACGGCCATCTGGCCGAGCTGGTTCTGCATGACGTCCAGGGACGAGGCGCGGAACTGCAGCAGCCCGCCCAGCTTGCCGCCGGAGATTTCCGTGTCCTTCATTTCGACCGCGATGGTCTTGCCGGTGCCCGCGGGCAGCGTGTAGGCAATGACCGTGCGGCCGGCGTCCGCGGAGGACGGCACGGCTTGCAGCGGGTAAATCGTGTTGCCCGACAGCAGCGACTGGCCGCCCTTCGTGAGCGAGATGCTGATCTTGTCGCCCTGCTCGTACGTCGTGATGCCGATGAGCTGGTTCAGTTCCATGACGGCCTGATCGCGCTGGTCGAGCAGGTCGTTGGGGGGGCTGCCGCCAGCCTTGCCGGCCGCGACGGAAATCTGTTGATTCAGGTCATCGATACGGGTCAGGTAGCTGTTGACCTGTTCCACCGTGGTGCTGATCTGCGAGTTCAGGCCTTCACGCTGCTTCTGCATCTCCTGGTAGGCCGAACGGATCTGCGTGGTCAGACTGTTGGCCTGGCCCAGCAGGTCGGCGCGCGCGGCGGGATCCGCCGGCTTGCTGGCCACCGTGTTCATGCTGGTGAAGAAATTGGTCAGACCCGGGGCGATGCCCACGGTGCGGTCGGAGAACAGGTTGTTGATCTGCGAGACCTGGTCGAGCTGGGCCTGGAGCTGCGCGCCGCTGCCGGTTGCGCCGACGAGCTGCTTGTACAGGAAGCTGTCGTAGCTGCGCACGACGGTGTCGACCTGGACGCCGCGGCCGATGTAGCCGTTGGCGGTCGCTTGCGCGCCCGCCGTCGAGGTCATGACGCGTTGGCGGTTGTAGCCGACCGTGGTGGCATTGTTGATGTTATGGCCGGTGGTGGCCAGGCCGGCTTGCGCCGCGTTCAACCCGCCCAATGCCGTTTTGTACAAATTCATGCTGACAATGCCCCGTATGTAACCGCAGCTGTTATCTCTGGATACCCCGTTTACGGCAGGGGATCACCCAAATTTAGAGTCCTTCCAACATCCGGCGCGAATTTTCCACGTTGGATGCCGCGCCCCGCAGCTGACCCATGATGCCGATGAGCTTCTGGGCGTAACGCGGGTCCGTCGCGTAACCCGCGTCCTGGATCCGGCGGGCCGCCTCGACCTCGTTGCGGGCCGTCGTCACGCTCTCGTAGCGCGGGCTGTTGCCGATCAGGCGGGCGTAGTCGGCGAACGATTCCTCGTACGACGCATAGGCCCGGAACGGCTGCGTCACCTTGCGGGCGACGCCGTCTTCGTATTCGGTGGTCAGCACGTTGACGACCTTGCCCTTCCAGCTCGCACCGGCCTTGATGCCGAACAGGTTGAAGCTGGTGCTGCCGTCCTCGTGCTTGATTTCACGCTTGCCCCAGCCGGACTCCAGGGCCGCCTGGCCCATGATGAGACGGGCCGGGACGCCGCTCTGCTGCGACGCCAGGTTGGCCGCGCGCGACATCTTGGACACGAAGTCGACCACGTGCTCGGGCGCGCCTTCGGCGGCGGCCAGCGCACGGTCGGCCGGCCGGTTGTTGCGCATCACGTTCAGCAGCGCCGACACTTCACGCGAGCCGCCGGTCTGGAAGTCCAGATCGCCGCCCTGCCCGATGCGCTTGACCGATTCGTCCGAAATCTCGCCGGGCTTGCCCTGCTGCATCTGCGCCAGGATGGCCTGGGACAAGCCAATGCCGGGCGAGGCCAAGTGCAGGGCCAGTTGCTCGTCCGCCATGGACTGCAGCATCTGCGTCTGCTGGGAGTCGAACAGGCCTTCCTTGGGCGTGGCCTCGCGCATGCGCTTGACCATCATCTGCAGGAACAGCGCCTCGAACTGCTTGGCGACCTGTTTCTGCTGCTCGGTGCCGGCGGGATCCTTCTTGACGTCGCGCTTCAGGTCCGACAGGCGGCCCATGTCAAAGACCGAATCCTGCCGGGTGTTGGTGCGTCCCGCGTCGCTGGTATAAGCCATGGCCGTCAGATGATTTCAAGTTCGGCGCGCAAGGCGCCCGCGGTCTTCATCGCCTGCAGGATGGCCAGCAGGTCCTGCGGCGTGGCGCCCAGGGCATTCAGGCCCTTGACCACGTCGGCCAGGTTGGCGCTGGTGCTCACGCGCTGCAGCGAGCCGTTATCCTGGCGCACTTCGATCTGGGTGTTGGGCACCACCACCGTCTGACCCTGCGTGAACGGCGTGTCCGGCTGGACCACCTCGTTCTGGCGGTTGATGATGACGGACAGGTTGCCGTGCGCCACGGCGGCCTCTTCGATCATGACCGTGCGGTTCATGACGACCGAGCCGGTGCGGGCGTTGATGATGACCTTGGCGACGGTGGGTGCGCGCGCGACCTGCAGGTCTTCCATCTGCGACAGGAAGCGGGCCTGCGAGCCCTGCTCCATGGGCGTGCGCACCTGGATGACGCGGCCGTCCAGCGCCGTGGCGGTTCCCTGCCCGAACTTGCGGTTCAGGGCCGTCGCCACGTTCTGCGCGGTGCCGAAGTCGGTATTGTTCAGTTCGACATGCACGTAGCCGTCGCGCGCGAACGTGGTGGGCACGCCGCGTTCGACGATGGCGCCCGCGCTGATGCGGCCGCCGTTCAGCTGGTTGATCTGCACGCTGGAACCGCCCGCGGATGCACCGGCGCCGCCGACCAGGATGTTGCCCTGGGCAATGGCGTAGACCTGGCTGTCCGCGCCCTTGAGCGGCGTCATCAGCAGCGTGCCGCCGCGCAGGCTCTTGGCGTTACCCATCGAGGACACGACCACATCCAGCGTCTGGCCGGGCCGCGCGAATGCGGGCAAGGTGGTCGTGACCATGACCGCGGCCACGTTCTTCAATTGCATGTTGCTGCCGGCGGGCACCGTGATGCCCAGCTGCGACAGCATGTTGGTCAGGCTTTGCTGCGTGAAAGGCGTCTGGCGCACCTGGTCGCCGCTGCCGTCCAGGCCCACGACCAGGCCGTAGCCGATGAGCTGGTTGCCCCGGACGCCCTGGATGCTTGCCAGATCCTTGAGCCGTTCGGCGTGCGCCGCGCCGGCGCCCGCGGCCAGCCCGACGGCCACGCACACCCGCGCCAACAGGGACAGCAAGGTGGATATCGGAGTCTGTTGTTTCATGATTTAGAACGGCGAAGCGATCAGGAAGAAGCGTTGCAGCCAGCCCATGGTCTGGACTTCGTCCATGACGCCCTTGCTGCGGTATTCGATGCGCGCGTCAGCCACTTGCGTGGACGACACGGTGTTCGTGCCCGTGATGGAGCGCGGATCGACCACGCCGGCAAAGCGCACGTACTCGCTGCCGCGGTTGATGGCGATCTGCTTTTCGCCGGCGACCTGCAGGTTGCCGTTGGACATCACGCCCACCACCGTGGTGGTGATGGTGCCAGTGAAGGCATTGTTGGCGCTGCTGTCGCCCTTGCCCTGCGACACGTTGCCGCCATTGGCCTCGGTGTTCAGATTGGCGTTCGCCCAGCTGTCCATGAAGGACGGCGCCGCAGCGATGCCCAGCGTGGCCGAGCCGGTGCGGTTGGTGTTCGTCGCCACGTTCTTGGACGCGTTGGTGCGTTCGTTCAGCACGATGGTGACGATATCGCCCACATTGCGCGGCCGGCGGTCTTCGAACAACGGGTAGTTGCCGTAGGTCGTGGGCTGGTAAATGGAGCCCGTGGGCTGCGCCATCGGCATCGGCGGCGGCGGCGGGGCCGCCGTCGTCGGCCCGGTCACGATGGGTTCGGGCGGGATAATGGCGCAACCAGCCGCCAGCAGAGCCAGCGCAGACGCAAGTACCAGGCGCAGGACAGACATGAGCATCACAGTTGGGTCAGGCGGGCCAGCATTTCGTCCGACGTCTTGACGGCCTTGCTGTTCATTTCGTAAGCGCGCTGCGTCGTGATCATGTTGACCAGTTCTTCAGCGACGTTGACGTTGGAGGTCTCGACGTACTTCTGCATGATCGAGCCCGCGCCGTCCACACCGGGCTGCAGCAGGTTCGCCGGACCCGACGAGTCGGTTTCCAGATACAGGTTTTCGCCGATGCTTTGCAGGCCGGTCGGGTTGATGAAGGTGGCAATCTGGAGCTGGCCGATCTGCACGTTGACGCCGGCCGCGCCGGGCTGCGTCACGGAAACCATGCCGTCGTTGCCAATGGTGATGGACAGCGCGTTGTCCGGCACATTGATCGGCGGCTGGATGACATAGCCGCTGACGGTCACGAGCTGGCCGTTCTGGTCGCGCTGCAGGGCGCCGTCACGCGTATAAGCCTGCGTGCCGTCGGGCAGTTCGACCGGCAGGAAGCCGCGGCCGTTGATCGCCACGTCCATCTCGCTGCCGGTGTTGTTCAGGTTGCCGTCCGAGTGGATGCGCTCGGTGGCGGCCACGCGCGCGCCGGTGCCCAACTGCAGGCCGGACGGCAGTTGCGTGGCATCGCCCACCTGGGCGCCGGGCTGGCGCAGCGTCTGATACATCAGGTCCTGGAACACGGCACGGCCGCGCTTGAACCCGTTGGTGGAGACGTTGGCCAAGTTGTTGGAAATCACGTCCATGGAGGTCTGCTGACCTTCCAGGCCCGTCTTGGCGATCCACAGCGAACGCATCATGATGAAAGACTCCGGTGCCGCGGCCTGGCCGCGAACTAAATGTTATTTAAATCAGGCGCTTACGGACAGAATGCCGTTGGCGCGTTCCGCATTGCGGTCCGACTGCTGAATCACCTGCATCTGCTGCTCGAAGCGGCGGGCGTTTTCGATCATGCCCACCATCGACGCCATCGGATTGGTGTTGCTGCCTTCCAGCACGCCCGACAACAGGCGCAGGCTGGGATCGGCGGGCACCGGCGGCGCGGGCTGGCCGTTGACCGGCGCCATGCGGAAGACACCGTCATCGCCGTGCACCAGCTGCTTGTTGTCCGGATTGACCAGCTTGAGCCGGCCCAGATTCAGGATGTTGTTCGGACCGTCGCCGGCGCCCAGCGCCGTGATCGTGCCGTCCGACGTGATGGTCAGCGCGGCCTGATCGGGCACGTCGATGGGACCGCCCTGGTCCGACAGGACTGGCTGGCCCAGCGACGTCTGCAATAGGCCGTTGAGGCCAACCTGCAGGCTGCCGGCGCGGGTATAGGCTTCGCCCTGCGGCGTCTGCACCGCGATCCAGCCGTTTTCGCTGGCCAGCGCCACGTCCAGGTCGCGGCCCGTGGTCTGCATGGTGCCCATCTGAAAGCTGTTGCCGGGCGTGGACGCCACCGTCGAAACGCGCGTGGGCAGGCTCACCCCGTCCGTCACGGGAACCGAGCGGTACAGCGCGATCTGCTCGCGAAAGCCCGCCGTGTTCACGTTGGCCATGTTGTTGGAGAGCGCGGCCTGATGCTCCGTGATCCGCGCTGCGCCATTCATGGCGGTGTAGATGATTCTATCCATTGCCTATTCCGTCGGTGTCGTCGCTTGCCCAGCGGGCATTACTTCAGGTTCATCAGGACTTGCATGATTTCGTCCTGGGTCTTGATGGTCTGCGAATTGGCCTGGTAGGTGCGCTGGGCAATGATCATGTTGACCAGCTCCTTGCTCATGTCCACGTTGGACGCTTCGGTCGCCTGACCGACCACCGTCGACATGCTGTTGGTGCCGGGCTGGCCCAGGATCGGCTGGCCGGAAGCCGCCGTTTCCTTCCAGGCGTTGTTGCCCACGGGCTGCAGCCCCTGCAGGTTCGAAAAGTCGGCCAGCACGAGCGTGCCAACGATCTGGGTTTCGCCGTTGGTGTAGCTGGCGACCAGGCTGCCGTCGCTGCTGATGTTGATGCCGCTGAACTCGCCGGACGTGTAGCCGTCGGGCTTGGCAACCAGCTTGTAGTTGCTGCCGTACTGGGTCGTGCCGGTGTAGTTGATCGCGACGTTCAGCGGATCGGCCGGAGTGGACGTGCCGCCGGGCTGGGCGAACGAGAGGTTCACGATCGGCGCGCTGGTCAGCGTGCCGGCGTTGTTGAACGTGAACTGCTGGGGGTTGCCCCACACGCCACCGGCTTCCGACGTGGGCGCCATGGCCTGGCCGTCCATCGTGTAGTACACGTCGTACACGCTGGTGCCGCCCGTCGCTTCACGCTTGACGAAATACTGCATGACCTGGTGCGAGTTGCCCAGGGAGTCGAACACCGTCATGGGCGAGGCGTTCGTGTAGGTGCTGGAGATCTTGGGATCGAACGGCTTGCCGATTTCGGTGACCGCGGCGGTGTAGTCCACGTAGCCGGGAATGCTCTCCAGCGTGCCGGCGGAGACCTGGCCCGTGCCGTCGATCGTGACGGTGTTCGGAGCCGTGCCGTACACGGCGGCCGGCGGGTTGGCCGGGGTCCACGTCAGCGCGCCGCCGGCGGCCTTGGTGAAGGTGTAGGGCGTGCCGCCCAGGGTGACCGAGCCGGGAACGGCGGGCGCCGTCACGGTGTCGACCTGGTAGATGACCTTGGCGTTCGCGTCCAGGTTGGCCACGGTGGTGGCGGTGCTGGTGGCCTGCGGCGCGACGTTGGCCGTCGGCAGTTGCAGTTCGACCGGGTTCGCACCGATGGCGCCGGGCGGGTAGCCGGTCAGGCGATAGCCCTGGGCGTTCACGATGAAGTTGTTCTTGTCGACGAGGAACTCGCCATTGCGCGTGTACATGACCGAGCCGCTCTGGTCGGTGACGCGGAACATGCCCTTGGCGCCGTCGATGGCGATGTCGTATTCGCCGCCGCCGCCCGTCACCGCGCCAACGGTGAAGCGCTGGTTGATGGCCGCGACCTTGACGCCCAGGCCCACGCGCGAGCTGGCGTAGACGTCAGCGAACGATGCGGTTGCCGACTTGAAGCCGACGGTGCCCGAGTTGGCGATGTTGTTGCCGATGACGTCCAGGTTCTGCGCAGCGGCATTCAAGCCGCTCAATCCTTGTCCGAAGCCCATGTTTACTCTCGCTAATCTTTAGTGGAGAAGCCGTCGCCCGTGCGCCGGCACCAATTCATATCCGCCCGTTCAGGCGCCGATCACCTTGCGCACGTCCAGCATGCTGGTCTGGCCGTCCAGGCCCAGATCCAGACGCAGGCCGTTGGTCGAGTACGCCACGCTCTTCACGTTGCCGTAGCTCAACACTTCCGAATTCACCTTCGCGCCGTCGGCATCGGTCGCCAGCACGGACACGTTGTACGCACCCGCTTCCAGCGCCACGCCGGAATCGTTCTTTCCGTCCCACTCCAGCGTGTACACGCCATTCTTCTGCTCGCCCAGCTCGATGGTGCGAACGACCA